>Ga0065719_103096_pt1 | contig 10308 bp, 14 predicted proteins | sample GBSCel85sediment_FD_59106 | JGI IMG/M metagenome (GOLD analysis project Ga0065719, IMG submission 59106) | Hot spring sediment microbial communities from Great Boiling Spring, Nevada - Cellulolytic enrichment CS 85C v3 (version 3) | ecosystem: Environmental > Aquatic > Thermal springs > Hot... | reverse complement strand
ATCCGCAAGAGCTCTATTTGGAGCCGAGCTTTTCAACATACCAGCAGCAAGACAAGATGCCGCAGGCCCAATGGCAGCTTTGCTCGTCGGTCATCCAATCTCTGGTCTATACGTTGCAGCTGTGTTCGCCGCTGCAATCTCTACGCTTGCAGGAATGGTGCTGGTTATGTCGGGCAGCCTTACAAGGGATCTGATACATGTCCTTAAGCCAGAGCTCAGTGATAGAAGTCTGCTGAACATCGCAAGGACTCTGACAGTCTTTTTCAGCCTAATTCCGATAACCTGGGTCATCCTGAAACCTCCAGATCTTCTGGCATATCTAATGGCAGGAGCTGCGGTTGGGATGGGTTGCATATTCTTCTACACGCTGGCAGTCTCTCTGTTCTGGAAAGGAGCCCACAAGCTCGGAGCCATAGCTTGCATGATCTACGGCTTTACAATGACAGCCCTTGGGGGATATTACGTCTATACATTGGCTCAATGGCCTTGGGGAAACTGGTGGTGGGCAACTTTTATAGGCTGCGGAATTTGCTACTTTGTGTTCAGCAAGATAGGAAGGATGAGGGGACAATAAAAAAATTTTTAACCTTTTTTGCAAATAGAGTTTGTGATAAGCCTGAGCAAAATTCTATCAGGAGTCGCAACGGTTTCAAAAGAACTGAGCTATGCTGGAGAAAATTCGTTTATTCCAAGGAGGCTGAGAGAATTTGCATCAAATCAGATACCGATTGTTGTATGGAACATAACGAACAGATGCAATCTAAACTGCATCCACTGCTATGCAAGGGCAAACACGAGAAAGGCTGAGCTTTCGACAGAGGAGTGCAAAAGGATTATAAACGAGCTGTCGGAATTCAGAGTTCCAATGATACTTTTCAGCGGAGGAGAACCTTTGCTAAGGCAAGATATTTTTGAAATCGCTGAATATGCAAAAAAGAAAAAAATTAGGGTCGTTCTTTCAACAAACGGCACTTTAATAGATGAGAGCAACGTGGATGATATAGGCATTTTCGATTATGTCGGAATAAGCCTGGATGGAATAAAGGTTCATGACAGATTTCGGGGCATTGAAGGAGCTTTTAGAAAAGCTTTGAGAGCACTGGAAATTTCAAGCGAGGTAACTATGACAGGAATAAGGTTCACGCTGACAAAGCATAATTTCCTCGAACTTCCTGAGCTCATAGAACTTGCAATAGATCTTGGGATTCCCAGATTCTGCGTTTACCATCTCGTTCCATCTGGGAAAGCCAGCTTCGAAGACGATGTCGACAATGCGACGAGAAAAAGGATCGTGAACTTTCTAATGGAAAAGGCTGAAAGGGAGGAGGAAATGGAGATTCTTACAGTCGACAATCCTGCTGATGGCGTGTATGCTTATCTTCAAACGCAGAGAGAGGAAATCTTGGAATTCTTGAAGTTCAGAGGAGGAGACAGCAGCGGAGTAAGGCTTGCATGCATAGACGAGCTTGGAAATCTGCATCCAAACCAGTTCTGGCTTGACTACAATGCTGGAAATGTTCTTGTTCATGGATTTAGGGATCTGTGGCTGAAGGATCCATTGTTCAAGAAGTTGAGAGAAAAGGAAAAATACCTGCAGGAAAAGTGCGGCGTCTGCAAGTTCAAATCTGTCTGCGGTGGATTTAGAGTTAGAGCTTTAAGATTTGGAAATCTCTGGGGCTGGGATCCAAGCTGTTACATTTTTAAATCCTGATAGCCATGGATTTCATGCTTCTCGATGACATAGGCAGCTTTCCTCTGCCTTTTGGAATAAGCAGGGAATGGGCTGAAAAAAATTACAGAACGAAGGAATACGAGGAAATGGTTCAGAGAGCTTTTTTGATGAAGGCAAAGTTTCTGGATGTTCCAAACTATCCGCAGTTCAGGGATATGGTAAAGATGTTCATCGATCCCATTAAGAATCCGGAATTTCAGGATGATGCCTATCTGATTTCGGAAAAGCATGCTGTTATTCCGGAGCTGGAATTTCTGGAGAAGATGAAGGTCGACAGCATTAGGGTCTGCATTACCGGAGCCTTTGAGCTTTATTATCGAGAATTCGGCGGGGTAATTTATGAGGATATTTTAATGAATATAGCCGAGTCTGTATATAGATTTGCAAGGAACGCTTTGAAATTCGAAAACGTGAAATGCATAAGCTTCGATGAGCCAAGCCTGGGAATTGCTCCAGATTTGCAGCCAGAAAAGGAGCTCGTGGAGAGAGTTTATGGCAAAAAGCTCAAAGCTGATGTTCAGGTTCACCTTCACGAGCCAGTTTTTTATGAAAGGTTTTTTGACAGCTCTATAGACATAATAGGAATTGAAAGCGCAAAAGATGCCAGAAAGCTCTTGGCTTTGGATGCAGAAGAACTAAAGTCTGCGGAAAAAAAGCTCAGAATTGGCGTTGCCAGGACTGATATCGACTGTATTATAAACGAGTTCAACGAAAAGCATGGTGTTGATGCCTGGAAAAATGAAGAGCTCGCCGAACTTGCTTTGAATGAATTTGAATCCATTGAGACTATTTTTGGCAGAATTAAGGACTCATTTGAAAAATTCGGAGATCTGATAGAATACATAGGCCCAGATTGCGGAATGTTTTCTTTTCCATCTCAGAATGCTGCCCTGAAGTTGCTCGAAAATCTGAGAAAGGCAAGAGATTTATGGACTACATCACGTTCTTTTTGAAGTGCTTCATAACACTGTTCGTAATCGTAGACCCGCCGGGAAATCTGCCATTCTTCATAGCCCTAACAGAGAGATTCGAAGAAAAGATTAGGCAGAATATTTCAAAGAGAACCACAACTGTTGCCTTCCTGATCTTGATATTCACAACTATAAGCGGGGAAAAGCTTCTCGATTTCTTTCACGTTTCGATAAACAGTCTGAGAGTTGCCGGCGGAATTCTTCTGTTCATAATATCTGTGGACATACTTCTAGGAAGAACTGGAAGAGAGAAATACAGAAAAAGGGCTGAAGAATCAGCCGACATCGATTCGGTTGCAATCTTCCCTTTAGCCCTTCCGCTTTACACAGGCCCAGGAGCTATAACTGCTGGAATAGTCTTGTTCTCTCAGGCCTGGGATCCAATTGCGAAGATAATAGTCCTAATAAGCGCAACGCTCGTTTATGCAACCGTGAGGCTTAGCCATCTTTATACTGGAGCTATAATAAGAATCTTGGGCAAGAGCGGTGCGGACATAATTGCAAAAGTTCTCGCCATCTTCCTTGCAGCTATAGGCATAGAATTCGTCTTCGAGGGATTCAGAAACGAATTCGGCTAAAGGTAGCCAAATTCCGAAAGGTAGTAGTATATCTCGGTCAAAAAGTGGTTCAGGGAATGGAATGGGACTATTATACAGCCCCCATGATAGTAAACGGAGTCATCTATCAGCGTTATTATAACGGGAACTGCCTTTTTTCCAACCTTCTTTGAAAAACGTTCACAGCGCATCACGTGTTTTTCCGCCTCTTTTTTTAGCTGAGAAATACGGTATCGGTGCTTTGAATAAAGCTTCGCATCTATGCAAAGAAGAATCTTTCCCCTTTCGGCAACAACGTCTATTTCAGCCTTTCCCAGCTCATCCCTGAAGATGTGTCTGAAGGTTGTCTTGAATTCGTGGATTTCGCAGATCCTTTTAACTTCCGTTTCGAAATCCTGCCAGCTTATTTCCACATAGGAAATGGTTCTGTTAGAAAAAATTTTTTTAAGCTAATAACAGTTTTTCTATGGCTCTTTACAAGTCAATCGGGCTTACTGCGAAGACAGCAGCAGCTATACTGGCCGAGATAGTCTCGATGATAAATAAAAAGCTTAAGGATGATGAGATGCTGAAGCTCCTGAATCAAAAATTCTCCGGTCTTGAACTTGTCTTCGCCTCCTATCTCTTGGGCAGAATCGTGGGCATGAGCTATGCCATAAAAGACATGAACTCTGCAATTGCCATAATAAGTGATTTCAGGAGGTATATCCAGATTCTTGAGGAAAGGGGCAAAGAAGAGCTTGAAAAAGTTGTGGAAAATGAAATCCTCGACGAAGTGATCAGAGAAATAGAAAGGATGAGGGATGTGATTTGAGGAAAAAGCTTTTAGACCTCGAAAGGATTTTCAGCTATGCTCACGGAATATGCTGCTAAGATATTCTCATCCTTCGAGAGTTTGGGCAGGATACTCGAAAGGGATGGGGAAGATCTCGTCATATACGATGATCCGCTCAAAGTTGTTATAAAGAAGGAAAGAATCGAGTTTTATGTAAACGAAGAATTTCACGGCTTCGTTGACAAAAGAGTTGAAAATCTAAGTGAAGAAGTCAAATTTGAGGCCGAAATGTGGCTGAAGGCTCTTGCAAATCTGCAGTTCAAGAGATTCAGTCTGAGGCGGTAGCATGGAGCTTCCGCCATTCCGTCCACCCAGTGAAGCTTTTAGCTATCTGATAAGAGTTGTCAGAGGTTGCAACTGGAACAGATGCGCATTTTGCTCAATGTATAAAGACATATGCTTCGAGCAAAGGAAAAAAGAAGAAATTCTGAGAGACATAGACCAGATTCCGTATTTCTTTCCGAAATCGAAGAGCGCATTTCTGGGCGATTCGAATCCGCTGATACATAGAGACATAGTTGAAATCGTGAGATATCTTAAGTCTAAAAGGCCTGAGCTTGAGAGAATAACTGCCTATGCGAGAATAAAGACGATAAAGAACATGCCGGAAGAAAGGCTGAGGATGCTGAAAGAAGCCGGGCTAACAAGACTGCACATGGGGCTTGAAAGCGGTGATGATGAAGTTCTTGAAATGGTTAGGAAGGGGATAAAGGCAAGCGATGCAATAGAAGCCGGAAGAAAGGCGGGGAAGTTTTTTGAAACGACCTATTACGTCATTACAGGACTTGGAGGGGCTGAAAGAAGCGAGAAACATGCGAAGAATACCGCAAAGGTAATAAACGAGGCAAAACCAACTTTTGTAAGAATAAGAAATCTTACGATAACGAATCCGGAAATGGAAAAACTGGTCAAACCTCTGAGTGCTGAACAGCAGCTTGAGGAGCTTAGGATGCTCCTTTCTGAAATAAAGACCGAAACTTATTTCACTTGCGATCATGTATCGAACTACATATTCGCAAGTGGAAAACCAATTTTCACGGGAGTTCATGGAAGGATTCCAGAAGAAAAGGAAGAAATGCTGAAGCTTATAGAAGATACTTTGGAAACAATTCTGGCACTTAAAAAATCTGGAGCAAAGATCTTGACCAGCAACGACGTTTTCAAGCTTGGTCTTATAACCCTCTAACACTTCTTTATATCCACTTCCACGATTTCCCCTCTCGGCTCAACCTCCTTAAATATTTGCCCTTCGAATCTGTAAACCTCGGCTCCAGTAAGCCAGCAGTCCGGCGAAAGGCCTGCTTTCATGCAGGTTTGACTCAAAAATTCTTCTGCATCAAATCCAAACTCTACTGCAACTTGGGGTAGAAGAAGACCTGAAAAGAAACCTTTTTTTATCAAAAGCCCGTGTCTGCCAATTTCTACAAAGTTTGGCAATTCATGGGGCTTTGCATTTATCCTTTCCGGCTCTGTCAAAATCGTAACTTCCACGATTATCTCATTCATCTCGCTCAGCCTTACCGGCTCAAAGCGGGGATCATCGATAGCTGCAGATATCGCGGATTCGATTATTGCCTCATCCAGTCTCTTTATCGGATATGGAAAACCTATGCAACCCCTGAGCTCACCGTGCTTGATCAGTGTTGTGAAAAACTCCCCTTTTTTTGGCGAAAAAAACGCCTTCTAGCCTTTCCTTTATCATTTTCCTGCTTTCAAGATATTCCTCTATTGCCCTTCTTGCAAGCTTCACGGCTTTTCTTCCTTCTTCGAGCGTAAGCTTCATAGATGTATAACGGGGTTAATTATTTAAAGACTTACTCATCCCATGATCCTCGGCGTTGACATCGGCGGAACCAACACGGACGTCGTTCTTCTGAAAGAAGATGGTTTCGAGATAGTAGGAACGTTCAAAACAGGGGAATTCGATTTGAGAGAAATAAAGGCAGATTACAAAGCTGTTGGAATAGGAATTGCTGTATGGTTCAAAGGGGGTGAAAAAGTAGGGGCTCCGAATCTGGAAAGAATTCCCTTCATAGAAACTGAAAAGCCGAGAATTTTGGAAAACGATGCAAAGTGCTTTGCTTACTATTCGGCCAAGACGACTGGAAAAAGGAACATTCTGGCCATTACAGTCGGAACAGGTATAGGGACTGGAATAGTGATCGAGGGGAAGCTTTACAAGGGTGAAGGATTGGCTGGAGAACTCGGGCACATCTTCGTGGGTGGAAGGAAGAGATGCAAATGCGGTGGCTACGGGCATTTGGAATGCCATTTCAGTGGCTGGGCGGTTGCTGATATAAGGGAAAAAATCGAAAATGGGACTATTTATGAAACAGGGGGTTTTAAGATCTTCTGCCACTCTGTAGCTAATGCTATAATGCTCTTGAATCCAGAAATCGTTGTATTTGGCGGAAGAATAGGGGCTAGTCTAGATGAATCTGTTATTGCTTCCGAAATATCCAAGCTCGTTCCGGAAGTTTTCTTACCGGAATTCAGGATTGTCAGAGATCATTTCGCGGTTGCAAAGGGTGCAGCGATGCTTGCGAATGATTTGCTTGGAAACAAATTTTAACCCCTAAGCCGAGCTTTATCGTGCACGCTGTAATATGTGAGGACGTCTGGATGATATATAAGTCCTTGAGATCGGAAAAGGTTGCTCTGAAAGGTGTAAACCTTAAAATTCCAAAGGGAAAGATATACGGCCTTCTAGGCCCGAATGGGGCTGGAAAGACGACGCTCATTTCCATAATGGCAACTCTTTTAAAGCAAACGAGGGGAAAAGTTGAAGTTCTTGGGTTTGATTCGATTAAGGAGGCGAGAGAAATAAGAAAGAGGATAAACATAGCGAGCGGAAATCCAAATCTGATCTGGAGCCTAACTGTTTACGAGAACCTTCGCTATTACGCGATGCTTTATGGAATAAGGGATCGAAGCGTTGTCGAGAGGTTGATAGATACCTTCGAGCTAAGGGAGTTCAGGGATGTTGAGTTCAACAGGCTTTCAACCGGCAACAAGCAAAAGCTCATACTTGCAAGGGCATTTGTGAACGATCCAGAGCTTGTATTTCTCGATGAGCCCACTAAAGGATTGGATCCGCCTGTGGCGAAAAGGTTGAGGGAAAAAATATTGGAAATGCAGAAGGATCTCGGAATAAGCATTGTTCTGACAACGCATTACATGAGCGAAGCTGAAATGATGTGCGAAAGAGTTGCCTTCATAAATAGGGGAGAAATAGTTGCTGAGGGGACGAAAAAGGAGCTAAAAGGGTTGCTGAAGATGAGGGACAAGATAACGATTGAAACTGATTCAGAAATTCCGCATCAGATATCTCTGCCAGATGGAGTTTACATGATGGAAAGAGACGGAAAAAGCCTTTCTTTTTACGTTGACGATGCAGAGAAAAGGCTCTGGGAAATTGCAAGTGAGGTGGCGAAATTTGGAAGGATAAAGAACATAGCTGTGAAAGAAGTCGACCTGGAGGACATATTCAATGAGCTTGCTAAGTGAAATCTACAAGACTCTGGGTTTCACTTACAGGAACTTCATGATCACGAAGAGGAACTTCTTCACGATATTCGAAACTCTTTTCTGGCCAGTCCTTGGTCTAATTTCCGTTGGCCTAATGAGCATCTACCTAGACCTTGAAGAAAGGTATTTCGCATTCATTCTCGTTGGAGCGATCACTTTAAGCATTCTGCAGGTTTCACAGCTCGATGTTGCCTACGTTCTTCTCTTTGACATATGGAGCAAGAGCCTGAAGTATACACTCGTTTCACCGATAAGCGGCTGGAACATGATACTTGGATCATGGCTTTTTGGAATTGCCAGAGGACTGATAGCCTTTTTTATCTTATTTCTTTCCAGCAAGGCTATCTTCAACGTAAGCCTGCTTATATCCTTTCCCGAGCTGATTTTATTCCTATTTGGCGTTTTTCTTTCTGCAAAGATAATCGGGATCATAACGTGCTCCCTTCTTCTGATCTTTGGCTATAGAGCGGAAATCTTTGCATGGACGCTTTCGGCAATTTTCATGCTCATCTGCGGGATCTATTATCCTGTCAGTCTTCTTCCGGAAGCCATAAGGGTCATCTCGTATTCAATACCCCTGACCCACTTCCTGGAATACTACAGGAGCTTTTTCGGATTCGAAACATCTTTTCCAGATCCCCTGGCTACGGGCTATTTTCTCAGCTTTGCCGAAATCTCTCTGCTGTTTCTCTTCTACCTCTGGGCGCTGGACAGAGCAAGGAAAAGGGGAACAATAACGCAGTTTTCAGAATAGCGTGGAAAATTTTTTATATCAATTAACAATTTTGGATATGAACTACCGAATTTTATCCAGACCGAGTTATAGTCTTCTGGAGCTTGAACTGTCGGATGGTGAGGAAATTCTGGCCGAACCGGGAGCAATGGTTTACATGAGAAACGTCGAACTGTCTCCAACAATGAAGGGCGGTCTTTTCGGTAGCTTGAAAAGGATGATGCTGGGCGGAGAATCATTTATAGTTAACAGATACGTTTCCAGAGGCAAGGGGCTTATAGGTCTAGCACCACCATATCAGGGAGATATAACCGCGATAAAGCTATCTGGCAGAATATATGCACAGAGCGGAGCTTTTCTGGCTTCTTCACCAACCGTAAATATAGACATCAAGTGGGGAGGGGCAAAAACGTTCTTTGCCGGCGAAGGATTATTTCTGCTCAAGCTTGAAGGTTCCGGAGATCTGTTCCTTTCAGCCTTTGGAGGAATAGAGGTTATAGATGTCGATGGAAAGCTGGCCGTAGATACTGGGCACATAGTTGCCTTCGATGATTCCCTTAAATTCAGCGTAAAACCAGTAGGCGGGCTTAAGGCAACTCTGCTGAGCGGAGAAGGCTTGATCGCAGAATTCAGCGGAAATGGAAAAGTATGGATTCAGACGAGATCGATTTCGGAATACATAGGCTGGCTCTCTTCCCTGCTACCTTCCAGAGCTAGACAATGATCTGGTTTTTTTGAAAGTGTATACTATTCTGTGCAAAGCGGTCAGGTGGCTTAAAATTGCAACTGCCATCACGCCTTCGTATATGTAGCCGGAGATCATCGCTAGGAAGAGGATTATCATCCTCTCTCCTCTCTCCGCTATTCCAACGTCGCATCTCTCTATTATTTTTTCCGCTCTGGCTCTTGTGTAGCTAACCATAAGCGCACCGCTCATTGCAAGGGCTATTGCCAGCCAATCTATTCCATAAATTCCGAGTGCAAGAAAGATCATTATGTCCACGTATCTGTCGGAAACGGAATCCAAGAAGCCCCCGAAATCCGTGACCATGTTCCGAGATCTTGCAACGATTCCGTCGAGGAAGTCAAAGATTCCGCTTAGCAGAACAAAAATAGCTCCTAGGATTATGCTGTGGCTTGTTATAAGAAAAAATGCGAGTATTCCAAAAAATAGNGCTATTATCGTTATCTGATTCGGTTTTAGCAACCTGCCAACAGCTTTGCCAACGGGCTTTAGATGTTCGTTCAGCAGCGGCTTTAGCTTACTTAGCATGAGTCCACTTCTAGCCAGATTTTTTAAATTTTCCAGAATAAAGAAAAATAAAAATTTAATTAAACATTTACGTTCTCTATTATAGTAGCCCCTCCCTGTCCACCGCCGCCGCAGAGTGTTGCACAGCCGTATTTCGCATTTTCTATGTTCAGAATCCTTGCAAGAGTTCCCGTTATCCTTATCCCGCTAGCAGCCAGCGGATGACCGATCGCAATAGCGCCTCCTCGTGTGTTCACCTTATCGGGATCTATCTTCAGCATCTTTATCGCAAACAGTGTGACGACTGCGAAGGCTTCATTTATCTCCCAGAAGTCTATGTCCTTTACTTCCAGCTTTGCATGCTTCAGCGCTTTCTGCGTAGCCGGAACTGGTCCTTCGCCCATAACGCTGGGATCAACTCCAGCCCAGCCTATGGATACGATCTTTGCCATTGGCTCAAGGCCATACTCTTTCATCTTCTTCTTGCTCATCAGCATTATTGCGCTTGCTCCAGCGTTCAGAGGAGAGGAATTTCCAGCTGTTATTACTCCTCCCGGCTTGAAAGCAGGAGGAAGTTTTTCAACTGCCTCTATTGTCGTATCCGGCCTTATGGACTGATCGACATCGATCACTTTTCTGCTACCGTCTGATAGCTCGACTTCGATCGGCATTATTTCTCCCTTTCTCTTCGTCGGATATC
>Ga0065719_106818_pt1 | contig 10322 bp, 16 predicted proteins | sample GBSCel85sediment_FD_59106 | JGI IMG/M metagenome (GOLD analysis project Ga0065719, IMG submission 59106) | Hot spring sediment microbial communities from Great Boiling Spring, Nevada - Cellulolytic enrichment CS 85C v3 (version 3) | ecosystem: Environmental > Aquatic > Thermal springs > Hot... | reverse complement strand
TTTAAAGGCCGCGTTCATTCTTACCATGCTGAGCTTTGCAGGAGCTGTCACCCTACTCTACGGGATTATAATGCTTGAACCCTTAACCACCGTGACTGGTTGTTGCATCACATACCTGGGAAAGCTATGGTATGTCGACAGAATGGTTTGGCTGTTCGAGGATCTAGGAGACCGCCCGGAGTTTAAGAACTGGGTTTACTGAGGATTTAGAAAGCCTCCTTTTACCTGTGTCTTCAAATGAGAGTGTGCTCTCTAGTCTCGCTACTACTAGTACTAGTAATTGCAGAATCCTCGAGGGGAGTGTAGGTAGAGGCAAGATTAAGGAGACGGCTTCGCTAATGCCCGTGGAGGGGGTTTGGGGGCTTCCAGGGTTATGTCGGAACGTGTTATCACGTAGTATGGTGCCTTGTATTTACAGCAACCACTAGACACCTATGCCATGCTTCTAACGCCATCAATACGTACTCCAAAGATTTAGAGTTTTGAGTATAAAGCTTACGAGTACTTGAGTACTAGGCACTGCGCTCATAAACGCTCCGCTACTTGAGAAGGCTTAGCTCTACTCTCCCCAAGCTATAATCTTGAAACACATCACACCCTTTGATAGTTTAAAGCTTTAAGTGCTCTCTACGATAGTGTCTATCGGTGCACTAACATGTCTGCAAACTTTACTGTGAGAATACCTCGTAAGCTATATGAGAGAATGAAGCGACACCCTGAAGTTAACTGGAGTGAGGTTGTGAGAAGAGCTATTGAGGAGTACTTGGAGAAGCTTGAAGGATCTGAGCTTGCTACCCCATCTGAGAGAGTAATTGAAGAACTGCTTAAAATGGGTGTATCGCCAAGCGGTCTTAAGCCTTTGAGTCCCGAGGAAGAAGAGAGGCTTTACCGAGAGTTGAGGGAGAAGACTTGGGAGAGAATAAGATCTACGATACAAGCGTGATCGTAGAGCTCGTAAAGAAGAGGACTGTGCAGAGAGTGCCGTATGTGTCCATTATAACCGTTATCGAGTACCCACCAGCACTAGAGTACGCCAAGACAGTGCTATACCCAACGCGTTTAGAATACCTTATAGCAGTGAAATGGCAGAGCGAGCTAAGAGCACGGGGAATACCACTACCAGCAACAGACCTAATAATTGCTGCACAAGCAGTAAACAGAAATCTAGTACTAGTGACGAGAGATAAGCACTTCAAACTATTGAAAGAAACAGTTGCAAGAGATTTAGAGCTAGAAACGGAGAGCTAGCACACATTGAGGTACACACAACTCGAGAACTCCGCAACTCCTTCAGCCCCGGCTAGGAGACTCTTTACGTAATCATGTTTCAATATAGCTATAGACTTCTTCCACACAAAAGCCGCCACCCTAATCTCTTCTGCTCCCTAACTAACTACCTTCTCCCTAGCTTTAGCAAACTATATACCTATGGCAATCAGCACTCAGTGAACCATACGGTTCTTCGCCTCGACCACAACTATCAAATTCTCCTCTATAGTCTCTAACACTGTTTCTCCCCAGGTGGTCACTCCAATCATTTTATATAGGTTCACGGTCGCGCCTAGGGAGTTCCACCCCGTCCACAGGGATCTCGGTATCCCTGTGGGTTCATGGGTGACTTTCGAGCCCAACGGAGCTCTTTTTACCTCTTTTTGTTAGCGATTTTAGTTCAGAAAGTAAGTTTTCGAGGTACTCATAGTTTGCAGGCACATTAGAGTTGTATGCTCTTACTGTTTTCCTCGCATATCTTCATAACGATTTCGGCATGCCTACATTTGGCTATGAGAAAGGGATACACCTGTTCAAGTACAGTATACACTGCAAACGAGCCCTTGACTTCTAGACGCCGCACAGTATTCCAGTTGGGATGTTTATTGGTGTATGACGGGGGTGACCAACTATCGTGCCACAACCTAGGACTTCTTTGACCCTCTTCAGCAGTTCAAGAAAAGTATTGTAGTACTAGTCCGGTGTTGAGAGTTGGCGTACCTTGGCTACAAGTAGGGTCCGCTATTATGCGGAAACCACTAAAACGTGTTTACGTGTGGAGTAAAAAGAGATTATGGGTTACTGATGCCAAATCAGTTACTCGGAGCTACTAATCCATCTCCCTAGGTTCTCGGGCTTCTTCTAGTTGGTTATTTATAAACATTTCCACCGCTATGCTCAGCGGAACCAAAGCTCTACTCGCTATTTCTGCTGGGACGTAGTACACCTTGATTCCGCGCTCCCTTAGCCTGTAAAACGCTCCAGGGCCAACCCCAAGCAATATAACAGCGTTAACGCCACGAGATGCCAGTAATTCCACTACTCCTCTGCCTCTTCCACGTTCGTGATGTGCGTGAACGTTTTCTAAGACTTCTACAACATCGTATTTTTCGCCTGAGACCTTGACTAGTGCGAAGAGAGGTGCTCTCCCGAAGTGGGGGCTTAGGTAGTAGTTGTCCTGCACCTTTACGACCGGTACCCCCACTAGCAATGCTCAACCCGCTGAGCTACTGGTACGCAACGCTAAGCAACCTACTTGCCCTTCAGTTCTTCGAGCCTTCTATCGATCTCCTTCAGCACCGTATCGGTAATGTATCTCTTCAATTCCTCGAGATACCTCACTTCATACTCTTTACTAGGCAATGGCGGATATGGATAACCCCAATACCACCAGCACCAGCCTCTCCCCCGGTACCACCAGCCAGGCCTCATGTATGGTGGTAGATGGCTCCACGGCCCTCTACCTGGATATGGTCCCCATGGGCGCCAGCTCATCGTTTACACCCTTGAAATATGTTTCAGAGAACCTTTATAAGCTTTATTGAGCTTCCCAAAAAGGTAGTGAAACATGTTTCACTTCTAGCCCGATAGCTCTTTAGATCCCTGCCTCGTCGACACCACCTTGATGGGCTTACGTTCGATAAGGGCTTTCGCTAGCTTGAAGCGAGCTTGTTCTAGTATGCGCCAAAAAGTAGACTTGGATAAATTCATTTTTGTAGCCGCCTCCTCGGTGGTCAAGCCCTCGTAGTGCACCAGTGCAAAGGCTTCTATTTCGTAATCGTAGATCTCTACACAATCCCCAATAGAGACGCTTTCCACAGGCTTCATCGGCAGATACAGAAAGTCTACAACACCAGAGTCATCCCCTGCTCCCGGGCCAGCTCTAAAGAGTCCCCACCGATAACGACAACGCCTAGGCAAAAACCCGCACCCACAGGATTTTAAGACCTAGCTCACACTTATCTCGTACTACAAGCTAATAACGCTACTTTAGCTTCACAATTTGTTCCTAGAAACAACATCAACAACTCTTAAACAGAACTACGAGTTTCACATAACAACAATATAATATGATGCCAAATCGGGAAGAATAGTAGTTAGATCCACAGTACCGAAAAACTATAGGTTGTTGCTAGACAAGATTCTTGAGGAAAGGCAGAAACACACAGCTAGAGTTGTGATCGAAGGACTACGGCGTTAGAAAGGGTGTGCTATGGATTTGCAGTGAGGTACATCTAACGATACCGATAGACTTCTACCACAAGCACATGGCTAGGTACAGGAGGAACTACGGTAAGCTCTACGGCGGTGTTGACGTCAATACCGATAGGATTAACCTAGCGATTGTTGAGGGTACCAACATAGGGAACCCAGCTGCCTCGATAACTATAGCTGGATTTGAAGAGGTCTTGATGAGCAGTGTAAAGACTTTCGATGGCGTGGTAGTATCCGTTGATCCTCTAGATCTGGAAGCAATGATGTACATATACAGCGTTGCTGAGCAAAGCCAGAGAGACGTTGTTATAGCTTCTGAAAGAATTCTATGGATGCTTAGACTAATCTACGAAAAGATGCCCAAGCTCATAAACAAAACACTTATAGCTATAGAAATACTTAAGCAACCACCAATACCGCTCCCAAGCATTAGCTTAGTCAATGAAGTCTTTAGAGATATGAAGAGGTACCTATACTTCGTTGCATGGCTCAACAAATTTCTCGAGGAGAGAAGTTTAGGTAGAATCATTATCACTGGAGGGTTTGCTGTAGAGCTGTATACAGCTAGGGTGTACAGAACCATGGATATCGATATCGTAGCCGAGAACTGCGGAAAAATTGTTGAGGGGTTTCTGAAGAGGTTCTCTGAGAAGATCGGTAGAGGGTATTTACCTACATACGAAATCCTTACACTTAAATCAATAGACATTGTCTCGACAATCTATAAAAGGAGAAGGCAGCCTATAGCCATAGCTATAGATAGCCTCCGCACCTATGTAGATCCTGTTGAAGACCTTATAGCTACATACTTAGCAGGCTGGAAGTACTGGGGATCTACAGAGGATAGAGATAAAGCTCTATGGCTTCTAGCTACATGGAGAGAAATAATCGATTGGAGCTACCTAGAAGAGCTATGCCGCGAGAAACAAGCTCTAGACAAGCTAAGCGAACTTATAAAAATCGTTGAGGTCTATGAGCTGGGATAAATTATGTGTCTTCCCAAAGGGTTTACCGTGAAATACGAGGTATACCTTTAATGCTTTCTCGACAGCTTGTTGTACGTGGAATACTATGATCCATGGCTCCTCGCCGATCTCGAAAAGCTTCTTAGCTACTCTTAGATCTGCAAGAGCTTTCTTCAACCATTTCTCAGCGGTATCTTCTCTACTCAATATTGATAGAAAAAATTAAATTAGTGCACATGTTATGCTTTATGGGTGCACACATGGTCTCTAAGGATTTAATCGAAAAGGCTCGCAAGCTACACGGACACGTATGCCCTTTCCTAGTTCTCGGGCTTAGGATGTCTGAGATCGCTATGAAAAGACTGGGCGTTGAGAAGGCGGGGGAGATAGAGACAATAGAGGAGAGCCTGATAGCCATAGTCGAAGCAAACAACTGTATGGCTGACGGAGTGCAGATCGCCACGGGCTGTACCTTCGGCAATAACTCCCTAGTATACCTAGACCTCGGTAAGAATGCTGTTACCCTAGTCAAGAGGGGGAGTAAGAGAGGTGTGAGGGTATACATAGACTCTGAGAAGCTTAAGCAGAAGTACTTTCCGAAAGAGGCTCGTAGATCTGTTCCAGAAGGTAGTGGTAGAGAGGAGAGGATCTAGAGAAGATATAGAGAAGTTGAGCAAGCTGTGGGAAGAAGTAGGGTGGGCAATGGCCCAGCTCCCTGAGGAGGAGTTCGAGATACAGGAGGTCGAGATAGTTGACGAGATCGAGAGGGCCCCTATATTCGAAAGCGTTAGATGCTCAAAATGTGGAGAGCTAGTTATGGAGCCCAGGGCCGTCAGGATCGGGAATGAAGTGCTTTGCCCAGCATGTGCAGGGTTGGAAATAAGCGCGGTGATCGGGAGAGGGATTACAAAACTGAAGAGGGTACCCTTTATCGCGAAGAAGACTTTGTGAACGGCGATAAGAATGGGCAATCCTCAGCAGCTTTTCAGCAACATTACATGGGAAAAGGTGAGAGACAAGGTTAAGACCCTACCCGGTAGGCTCGGTTTTGGGAAAGGTGATAGGCTGGAGTTCTTCGGATTTGTGCTCGATTTAGAGAGTGGAGCTATATATGATAACGTTTTGGAGAGAAGATTGTCTGATGCTGAAGCTATGAGGGTCTACATCATACTATCGCTTTATGCCGAAACAGTAGAGGATGTCGGTGAAAGCGGTGAACTGATACCGCTAGATAGAGGTGTTTGCCCGTTTATCCACGAGCCGAGCCTTAGAAGCTATGTCGATGCTATCGCCGAGATCTTCGGCGGAAACCCGGCGACCCTCTACAGCGCTGCGGAGCCGTTTGGCTATGTAAAGATCGAGCTGGGGGATGCCGCCGTAAAGATCTACACTCTTCCCCGGGTTCCGCTGGTACTGGTTGTATGGAGTGGGGAAGAGGGAATACCCCCGAAGGCCCAGATACTGCTAGACAAAAACTCCGCTTACTATCTATCAAGCGATGCTATTGTGAGGTGTAGAGCTTCAGAAATGCTGTCATTGATGTTGGTGAGCAGGCTCATACTGAGGGTAGCAAAAATCCTTGGAATAGACGCTTCATCCATAGAGTTCGTTAGTATTGCAGAAATCAACCGCATTATCCAGACCATTTTAAGGAAGCAGAACTAGGAAGGGTATGAAGATGTGGATGTAGTTCATGTTTGCAGATCTTAAAATAGGTGCTAAGCTATGATGGGCTGCAAAAGCTGGGGATACTTCTTGAACTCTGCAGCGGAGGCATGTCTAGATGTCTATGACGATAGCTTTAATCTCTTTAACGAGCTTAGCCTTAACGCTGAAAACCTTCAAGATGTTCTCTTCCGTTAAGACGTCGTCGGGTTTACCGGCGGCAACTATTTCACCATTCTTAAGCAACACTATTTTGTCTGAGAACCTGTAGGCGTGTGTTAGGTCGTGTACGGACATCAGCACAGCTATTCTCTTCTCCTTCGAGAGGCTCTTTACGAGCTTCAGGATCTCTAGCTGATACCTTGGATCGAGATTCGATGTAGGTTCGTCTAGCAGGAGCACTTTTGGCTCGATAGCAAGAGCTCTTGCTATTACAACCCTCTGGAGCTGCCCACTGCTAAGCTCGTCGAGCCTCTTATGCATAAGCTCTCCAGCATCTACTGCCTCAAGAACTTCTACAGCTTTAGCTACATCTATCTTGCTGTAGCTAAACAATGCGAACGGCCTTCTTCCTGTTAGAACAAAATCGAGTACGGTTATCTTTGTAAAGATGTTTATCCTCTGCGGAACGTAGCCCACTATCTTGGCGAGCTCCCGTCTTACATAGGCTCTCACGTTCTTGCCATCTATGTACACGCTACCTACATAAGGTTTGAGGATGCCGTCTATGGTTCGAAGTAGCGTCGTCTTGCCGCTGCCGTTAGGACCGAGAACCGATACAACCTCTCCAGGCATCACATTGAGAGATATATTCTTGAGAACCTGGTGCTTTCCATACCTAACGCATACATCTACAACCCTTATGATCGCCACTGTGATGCACCTCGGAGAAGTAGTATTAGTAGGAGAGGAGCACCGATAAACGATAGCACTATACCTACGGGCAACGTCATAGGATTGAGCATGGTTCTCCCAACGGCATCCGCTAGAACCAGCATTATAGCCCCTACGAGCATGGATGCAGGCATGAGGTATCTATGCGTTGAACCCACGATCTCTCTAGTTATATGCGGGGCTACGAGGCCGAGGAAAGCGAGAACCCCTACAAAACACGTGGCGAGTGCAGTACCTGCGGCAGCTATAAGTACTGCTACGAGCCTTAACCTACCCGGATTTACACCCGATGAAGAGGCAACCTCATCTCCTAGAGATAGCAGGTCTAAGTCCAAGTGTATGGCTAAGTAGGCTGCTAGCAGGGGTATGGAGCCCAGCGCCAGAACAGTGAGCTCCATGTTGCCAGGTTTTGCAAGATCCCCGAACATCCAGAAGACTATGGTCGCTATCTGTAGCTCGTTTAGGAATAGGTACTGGATAAGGGCTAGGATTGACTGGTAGATGAAGGACATAGCTATAGAGGATAGCACTAGAGCATAAGGTGAGAGGCCTGCTCGGGATGCCAGGAGAAGGATTACGGAGACCTGGATTAGAGCAAATACAAAGGCTGCTAAAGGAAGTAGATAGGGTCTTGCAAACGAGAGAAACCACTGAGTAGTTGACCCGCCATAGCCTGTGAGAAGGGCTATGGCAACACCTAGGGCAGATGCCTGGGATATTCCGAGTGTGAATGGGGATGCTAGCGGGTTTCTGAAAACAGCTTGGCAAACTGTACCTGCTCCCCCTAGCAAAGCGCCTACGAAAACACCTACTAGAACTCTTCTAAGCCTTATCCACAGCACTATCGATCGCTCATCAGCTATGCCCCCGCTTAGGATGAGCTTGTATATGTCTAGGAACGACACATTGTATAGCCCTATAGACGTTGCTAAAGGTATTGCGAGAACAAGGACGAGTAGGAGTAGAGCAAGTAAAAAAGCTCTGCGAGAAAATATCTCTACGCTTTTCTGCAAAGCTAGTCACCGCAGCTAAACACATCGCTTAGAGAGCTGAACCCCCTGCCGAACCCTTTTACAAACTTATCGTAGATATCGACACCTAGGAACACCTTGTAGATCTCGCGAGCCTTGGCTACAGGGTCTACATCGGCAAACCTCTCGGGGTAGAGAACCTTGCCTATGAAGTATGCGTTTGCTAGAGCCGTGGCTATGTTGGTGTGGTAGTAGTTGAAAGGCAGTATGGTGAATACCCTTCCTTCTCTAAACGCCTTAAGAGCACAGTACTTCGCCGAATCCTTGGAGAAGTCGTCTATAACCACATCCAGATTGTTGAGGTCTATGAATATGTAGTCTGGCTGGTTCTGGAGTATGTACTCGAAGTCTAGTGATGCAAACCCGCCTTCGGGTCTAACTTCATCTGCCATCGACTTAGTGTTCAATAAGGTGAGAGGTGGGAAGTGTGATTGGGATGAGGTGAAGGGCTGTTTACCTTTATAAGAAACCGCGCCTACGTAGATCTTCGGCTTCTGCTCAACGTTTTCGGCTCTAGTCTTGAGGTCGTCGACTATAGAGTCTATGTAGTTGCATAGCTCCCTAGCCCTATCCTCTCTTCCAAGGACCTCGCCTAGGAGTGTAAGAGTCTTCTTAAGGTAGTCTAGATCGAGGAAGCCGGCGGGGCCGTAGTCTACAACAAGAACGGGCGCCCCCACCTCACCCGATAGCCTATCGGGATCGTAGAGCTGCACGTATCCGCGGTACATTATGACTAGATCCGGCTTCGCCAGCCTTATCTTCTCGGGATCGGGCGGGCTCCTAGGGCCTCCGGGACCCACTACTGGGAGGTTTTCGAGAACTTCGCCGAAGGCCATCGCGTAGTCCCTCCCTAGGGGAGACTCGCTCCGCTCTATCTCTTCGACACCTACAACCAGGTCTAGGGCGCCTAGGTACACTAGAAGCCTCAGCATTCCGGGGCCTACGGCCACTACCCTAGAGATGTTCTTCGGTATGGAGACGGTTCTATTAGCCAAATCGACAACTGTGAGATAGCCCTCGGGACCGCGCTCCTGGGGTGCTCTCTCTATAAAGAGCCTGTATGCGAAGACCGCTACGCTGATAGCTATTAAGGCGGCCAGGGCTATGGATATAGGTCTAAGCACTTTGCCCAGCATCTAGTGCACCATATCTCGGTATATGGTGCACTATAGCAACGGCTAAAAAGCTTTTTGCAAGCTTCTGTGCTTACAGCAAAGCCTCGGGGCGGGTTCACCTCTTTATGTGTTTGAATATGTTTTTATATGAGGTGTCATCGGCTCATCCTTAGGGAACCCACCCTTCGCTCGGGTTTCATCGGTCATTGGGTGGGTGCCCCCGCGACCCGGGGCGCGGGGCTAGGGGTTTGAGTGTTTTGAGGTAGATGTTCATTGCCCCTACTCTGTCTCTATCAGCTATGAACCCGCAACTTCTACACGTCGCTAGTCTGTGGGTCTAGCTTAGTTTTGCTCTACATCTTGGGCATGTTGATGAAGTGTTTCTCGGGTCTACGAATATTACTGGTACACTATATTCTATAGCTTTGGTTATTATCGCTAGTTGCAGTTTACGGTAAGCAAACCTCGATAGCTTATCCGCTAAGCTAGAGGATTTCTGTGAAGAGTTGAGCCACAGCTTCTCCAAATCCTCAAGAGCGATAGCGCTCCTCGTCTTCCTAGCTTTCAATACGATATATTTCGCAAACTTTCTACACCAATCAACAACAATATTCCTGCTCCTCCTATGCAACACCCTAGCAATAATAAGTGTATAGCTGGGGCCAAGGGGGATTTCTCTAGTAGTGTCAGAAGCCTCGCGGAACAGGAACAGGCTATGCTGGTTTGTACAGGTTTCTTGCCATGAGCATTCTCAGGATTTTCTCGGCCAAACTCCTAGACCTGGTCATTATTATTAGTGTATCTCCAGACTCCTCAATAGAAACACCTCTTAGCCGACCCACAACCTCTAAAGCCTCTCTATGCGCTGTTATCACATAGAACCCCCTCGGATCTTTCCTAGACAACACCTCTCTAACTATCTTCTCCTTTTCGCGATCCAAAGCACCCACCCCATACACTGCCCAGCTCCAACCACAGCTTATAGCCACAACAACAAAAGAGCCCAAAACCCTCGAAAAGCATGAACAAGCATTTCCACAGGCAACACCATCAATCAAAAATAAAAACCCTCAACACGTAAACAGGGCCCGGGCCCGTAGCTCAGCCAGGACTAGAAGCGCCGGCCTTCGGAGCCGGAGGTCCCGGGTTCAAATCCCGGCGGGCCCGCC
>Ga0065719_100274_pt1 | contig 10326 bp, 7 predicted proteins | sample GBSCel85sediment_FD_59106 | JGI IMG/M metagenome (GOLD analysis project Ga0065719, IMG submission 59106) | Hot spring sediment microbial communities from Great Boiling Spring, Nevada - Cellulolytic enrichment CS 85C v3 (version 3) | ecosystem: Environmental > Aquatic > Thermal springs > Hot... | reverse complement strand
GGGGTGTGATTTTTAAGTATTTTCAAGGATCGTTGGTAATCCTGCTTTGCCCGAGTTCTGTGAGCTTGTATTTATCATCTACTTTTTCTACAAGACCTAAGTCTATTAGCTTTTTTAGTCTTCTCCAGGTTGAGGATTTGCTTATTCCGGTTGCTGACTGGATTTCATTAAATCTTTTTGGGGATTGTGTTAGTATTTTGATTATATTTATGTCCTCGTGGTCGAGTTCTATATTCGTCATCATTATAAGGGGGAAGGTGGCTAGCGTTGATGAGTCTTCACTTTCAACTTCAACTTCGATGTTAGTGGCACCACAGCTGAGGAAGCCTGCGAGTACTTCAAGAATTGCTATTCTTTGCCCCCCACTAAGGTTGAGGATTATTTTCTCGCCTCTTCTGAGAAGGCTTAAGGCAAGTTTCCTTATGAGCGAGACAGCTTTCGGGAAGTCCCTAACTGGAATCCTAAANCTTTCAACTGATACTTCTGGAATGGATCTGAAAACTATTTGCTGGAGGGTTGAGAAGGCCTTTTCTGCTCTTGGATCTTCATCCTCCGACACGATAAATATTACCTTATCGCCGGCCCTAAGCCCCCTGCGAAAGATCGCCCTTAATGCGAATTTCTCGTCGAAGCCCAGTGTCATTATGAGGATCATTCCGACCAGTTTTATGGGGGCAGCTTAGATATAAGTTTCAATTTTGTGAAAATGGTTTCATGCTCAGTAAAACTTTTATCCAAGTCTGTTGAGTGAAATTGTGAGGGGGTTGAGATGAGTCTCAATCTCCGGAAATATCATGACATCGCTGTTGCTCTTGCATCTGTTGGACTTTACACGGGGAGCTACTCTATAATCGACAGGATTGCAAATGCCTTAGGTCCTGAAAGCGTTATCAGGGCAATCTATGAAAATGGCAGAATCCTTGAAGCCGCGCTCAGGGCTGGGAGAACTGGTGGTGATGAATGGATCAAGGTTACCGAGGATAGCGTCTTGGTAAAGCTGAAGGATGAGCCAAGTCCTTACGTGATCAGAGGTTCTCTTCCGGGCGATAACGTCCTGAGGGAATTTCTCGAGGAGTCAAGCAAGGATATAACTCTGGCTAGGGCTGTTGCAAGCTATGCTATGCAACTTATCGCGTCAACAATGTCTAAGAAGGTGGAGGAGGTGAGTGCGTGATGTTCCTCAGCATCTCCTTCAGATTGTTGATGAATCTTGAAAGCCTTAACAGTGTTGAATCCATCGGCAATTTGGTTAGACATAGAACGGCGCCAATAGTCATTCCAACGGATAATGGTTATGCGATAAGATTTGTCCCAGCAGTTTCAGGAGAGTCCCTGGCACATGCGTATCAACTATGCCTCGTTGATGAGGCAAAGAGGCTTAACCTCCCATTGACCGAGGAAAGTGAGAGGGGGGAGTTTCTGAAGTTCGCCGATGATAACTTGCTAGAAAAATACGGTCGTACAAAAACCAAAAAGCGAGGGCCAGATAAGAAGGGCTGAAGTACAGATACTTTTGAGNGATGTTGTCTGCGATATCGGAGGATTCCTATATGCTGGGGATTTCCCGATAAAGAGGACATCCTTATTCCAAGTCGGCTATATGATACCCGCATTAAGGGACGTGAAGGCCACGGCCCTTGAGACGCAGTTCCATGTGAGGCACGCGCCATCCTCCATGAAGCAATATCAAGCGCCATATAACGTTGAAGTTGGATCGGCAGTATACACGTTCACGTTCACGATGTCATTTGATTATGTTGCGAAGCCGATGACGGCCTTCGGCGAGAAGGATGAAGAGGGTGAAAAAGAGCTGATGAGACAGAAGGATGCGAGGGTTAAGGCCGCAGTAGCCGCCCTCTCCTCCTTCATAATCCTCCTACCGTTCGGCGCCAAGAAGAGCAGGTTCATGCCGAACTTAGAATACCTTTCGGCTGTTGCCGCCTGCTGTGAAGGAGCAAGCTTCCTAGTCTCTCCAGGAAATGATAGGCTCTTCGTTAAAGAGACAGTTGAAAGGGCTAGAGAGTTTGTTAGCTTAATGGAGAAGATTAAGGGCGCCAGGCCAGAGTTAAAGCTGGTTTCCTTGGACAGGGAAGGGGCTGCCGAGGGCCTTGATGGAGTTGAGGTTGTGAAAAGTCCCGAGGCATTTGCAAGGAGAATAGTGGAGATTCTCGAGGGGNCTAGCAAGGTAGAGAAATGATCCTTGGNCTGATAATTAAAGCCGAATATCATTGGGGCTTCTGGGTAAGAGTCCCATACTCTAGCAAGCTCCAGTTATCCCTNCCACTACCACCGCCAACAACACTATTAGGGGCGCTAGCAAGCAGCCTGGTCAGAGAAGGTTTCCTGAAAGGCCCGGATGGAGAAAAACTGTTCGGCGAGATGCTCGTAACGAGTATAAAGGTTGGTAGGAGGGAGAGGGTAGATCTTAGGAGCCCAGCGTCCTTGCTTGATGATGCTCTCATCACGGCATCTGCTGCCCTCTCCGATAAGAGATANGCGTTCATAACAGATGATGTCAACAAGTATGTGACCCTTCTCTTCCAAGCGAAAACCATGGAGGAGGTTGACGGGGAGAGAATTCCAAGGAGATATCTGCCAAAGTATAAGGCGGGGGCAATTTTCTGTGGGAAAATATACTACCCATCCGGCCCGATTGAGGCCGCATATCTCTTCGACCTTACAAAGCTTGAAAACGTAATAGATGGAGATCCAGCTCACGCTCTGGAAGTGGCAGCTTGGAACATTAATAGAATTGGTAGCAAGGAGTCACTCGTGACGATTAAGAAAGTGTCTTGCATGGAATTGAGCAAATCCGACATTAGTAAAGGGGCTGTAGAGACGAGATTTTATTTCCCATCAAGCGCAGGAAAGGTTCTGGTAGGTCTATTCTATACAGAGGTTTTCTGGAGGAGGGGATGGGGGAGATACGATCCACCAATCTTCGAGGAGTATATAATTCCGGGATCGAGAACTCCGATATCAAGCTCCGAGATACAGGTCGAAGCNGAGGCCTATGTAGACTTGGGAGACGGAGTTAGGCTAATCTTTCCAGCTCATGGGGGTTGAAGTATCTTTGAACGGCCCAAGTATTTCTCAGATTTACAGGAATGTATGTAGGCTTTTGGGATGGAGTCCTCGCGTGCTTATAGAAGAGGCTCTAAGGCGGCTTGATAATGGTGTCAATCCGCTTATCGTCAAGCTTCCAACAGGTTATGGTAAGACATCGATAACCCTTAGCGCTGGGCTTGCCTGTAGAGAGAATGATGCCAATTGGCTTAGGGTCATCCACGTCCTCCCGATGAGGTCGATAGTTGATGACATCGAGCTTAGACTGAGCAGCCATATTCAGAGGCTGGATCTTCCAAGAATCAGGGTTTATAAACAGTATATGGGATCATCGATGTCCCCCTTCTACTGCGGTAAAGGAATTATTGCAACTACCTTTGACACGTTTATGATGAACCTGTTTAAGATACCAGCGCCAGAGTTTAGAAAAATTATCGAGCTTGGTTATTCCCATTATGATATGCCGAGAGCAAACATATATTCGTCGGCAGTTGTGCTTGATGAGTTCCACCTGCTATCTAATATAGGAAGCCTAGACGATGAATTGAAATCTCTCGCATCATCACTTGCAGCTGTAAGGGCTCTATGTGAAGCTGGAGTACCACTTGTAATCTCAACGGCAACGCTCCCAGAGGTTCTTATTAGAGCGATTGAGGATATTTTAAAGAGGGTTGGGATAAAAATCGATGAGCAGAATATTTTGAGATGGGGTGATTTGAAGGACGCCTCCTTCGAAGAATCCACGCGGCTCAAAAGGATCTCGCTCAGGATAATTGATAAGCATGAAATCATAAATTTATTAAAAATGTATCCCGAGAAGAAGATACTCATCGTGATGAATAAGGTTGAGAGGGCTGTGAAGATATTCAGGGAGATACGTCAAGCGGTTGGATCAGGTCCCCAGATAATTCTCCTCCACGGAAGATTGCGTGAGGACATAAAAAGGGAGCGTATTAAGAATATCGATCATGCTCAGTTAGTTATTGCGACGCAGGTTGTTGAGGCTGGTGTTGATAAGAGCTTTGATGTTCTAGTAACCGATCCATGCCCCCTCGATAGATTCGTCCAAAGGGCTGGAAGGGTTGCAAGGTCGGCTGAGTCTAGGGAAGGCGACATATACGTGATAGATCTTACGGATGATGATCAGTATTCTGGGGTATACAGCGGGGAGCTTACAATAGGCTCTTTCAACGCCCTTGAAAGACTTNGTGAAGAGACGTTTGAAAAGCTAGAATTTGAAGAGACGCTGATCAGGGAGATGGAGCGGGTTTATGAGCAGTACGTAAATCCCGATTCGATAATACGTCACACGAGAATTAAGGTTCTGAACCAGCTTGATGAACAACCCCTCCTAGGCAAAGATGAGGCGAAAGATGCTTTTGTAGAATTGAAAGGTTTTACTGACTCTTTTGGAATTGTTACAGTTTTTGATGCATCCGAGATATGTAAGAACTTTTCCTACGAATTTTGTGTCGGAGTATCTGAGGATTCCGCAAGGAGATTACTAAAATCCGGCTGTATGGTGCTTATACGTAAGAGGTCGGGAGGGGAGGCCTTCTCAAGGTATATCGGGGAAGTGAAGATCGATCTAGGAGACTTCAAGCTGGTTTGCCTGAAGGATGAGCTAATCAGGAGTATACTGAATGCCAGAGAGCCATTAACCGTCTCCCTCCTCAAGTACGGGATAGAGGGGCTTGCTGTTGAGAGAATCAATCCTGTGGAGGGGCTTGTATGGATCTGAGATCGGATAAACCATATGCTTATCGGGGCCAATCACTAATGGATCACGTGGCAGGATGTCTCGGTAAGTTAGAGGACTTTCTGCGCGTAAATCCAAATTACGTCAGGGTGATTTATGCGAGGCTTCTAAGCGCGGGTGTTAATGTTGCTAAACAGGAGGATGTGAGAGAGATGTTAAAGCTGGGCGTAATAGCGCATGATTTGGGAAAGGCCTACAACTATTATCAGGATAGAGTTGAGAAGTATGGTGGCGGATTTGAGGGTCATGAGATATTATCAGCCGTGTCCTGTTATAAGATGGTTGGGGGGCTAAAGGATACTGATCCTTTCAAAGTCTTGTTGCTTATGTCGGTGCTTAATCATCATCAGGCCTTGAGGGAGAGTATCCCAGAGCTGCTAATGGATAGGACGGGTTCTTTGATCAGGAAGATAAAAGATGTGGCGAGGTCTGGGTTATGCGATTCCGTGTACAACCTTGAGCCGGTTTTAGAGGAGGCCGGGCTAAATGTTGAGGAAGTTTTTGCAAAAGATTATTCGGAATTCGAATTAATTTTTGATAGGATCAGGAGATTGCTCGTCTTTTTCTTACGCGAGAATTTCGACGAAAATAAGAGATGGTTGAAGCTGTATAGCCTCATCATGTTTCCAATAGTTCTCGCAGACAACTTGGATGCGTGTGAGAAAAGAGGGTGGGTCGCCAGGCGATCGATTAATAATTAGGGAGCTAAGGAGGGTTATTGAAGATGAGTAAGCCGGAGGTTCTCAGGATCAGGACCCCTGAGGGCTTAATAATCCCGAAGCTCTACCTATATTCGTTTCTCAACCTAGTTGAGGCGAGAAAGCACGAGGTTGGACAATACATTGAGCTCAGAGGCGAGGATATGCTAGGAGCAATATTAGATGGTATCAAAACTGTGAAAGAGATACTTGAGAGGAAGAGGAAGGAGGAGTCTCTCCGAAGATTAAGTGAGTTGCCGATGAGTGGTAATGATAAGAAGATATTCATGAAGCTTTGCTCGGAGCTAAAATGCGAGTTGGACTCGATCGCGATTCTGGAAGCTTATAGTGATGTGCTTACGTCTCCGAAAGTTGGAGGTCTTGAAAGGCTTACGAGAGGGCTTGAGAACTTTAGTGTAAGTGAGGGATACGCGCTTCCAAGCATCTTTAAGCTAGAGCTTTATGCATTAACGAGAAGNACCTTCTTTAAAGATGGCTTCTCGGTGGATCCAAAGGTCAGCTCAGATTTCCTNGTNTTAATGCTTGCGGGTTATCTAGCGAGTAGGGTCGGGCGCACCAGGTTGGATAGGGAGAACTGGGTGTCGGTCCANGTCTTACCATTAGAGCTTAGATGGTTAAAAAGCTGGTGGAGGCTTATCTTACATGAAAGGCTGCTCGGATTATGGCACGGAATGAGGCCTGTTGACGCGTTAATACTATACCTACTGGTAAATCTTTGGGATCTGTTAGAGAATGAGCCGCATGACCTAATGATCCTTGGAGTTGTTGATCCTATGGGGTCCATACCAGCTGCTTCAGCTATCAGCATCCATGCTCCATTGAGGGAGGTGTACATCCGTTCTGAAAGGTTGCTCAGGCACATACTCGCTGAGGAATGGAGTAAGAATGCCCTGAACTGGCTTGTTAGAAGAGCTCTTACCGTAGACCAACNNGGCAGAGAGACTGCCGAAAAGTTTGCTAAACTAATTTTCCTCTCGATTCAGGGGGATGTCAGAGCTCTAGAGGAACTTTCGCTGATGAGCTCCAGACTTGAAGCAAGGATCTTGGCAATGAGACAGCTGAAGGAACTTGAGCGTGAATTATTAGCAATAGCGAGGGATGCTAGACGGATTGCAGGAAGAATTCTTGAACATCGTTTCACGTTGTCACAAGAATCTTAAAAGTGCGACGTGTACATACTCATTCTAATTGGTGCTCGTCCATCGACCCTCCGGAGATTACCTCGATTACTTTATAGGACTTTGAGGTCTATCGACCCCAAAGTTCCAAAGCTAACTTCTTAGANCCCTTNTTCGNGAATTTCTATTACGTCACCAACGNTACAACCGGGGCTAATGTGATTTATGATAGAGTCAAGGCCCCTACCGCTCAATACTACTTCTTTTGCACCGTTAAATTCGGAGGACTTTAAAGTCTTCAGCATTTTAGGTTTTTAATGATGTATAGCTCAAAAGTGGACTAGGATATATTCGTCTCGCTAAAATAGTGCTTTATTTCAATTCTCTTTTTGAGATTCCTCGATATTCTACGCGGTCCTCCGCGCGCTCACCACCACCCTAAAAGTCCCGATCAGACTTTTCGGTCTCAAGATCTCCACCTATGAATGGTCTGAGACAAAATATTTTGAGCTAAGCTAAAAATCATATCCTGCTAAAAATGTCTGAATTCAAAAATAGAAAAGCAAAGCGATTTTCTAACTGTCAAGTAACTCTTCAAACTTCGGGCTAATATAATGTCTTTCTTGACTCAACTAGGAGTCGCCTCCTCACCTCTAGTGGCGATGGTGATAAAGCTTATAATAGAGTTTATATTTGTTACTGTGTNNTGCCTCTTTGCATGAATTGCACAGAAAACGAACCTATAATGCAGGATAAGCATGGTGAGTCGTCACTCGCTCAAATCGTTTTACCCCCTGCTCACGAANATTATTAGCGAGGGCAGGCTCCCATGATGAAAAAGGGTTTAATGATATTATTGCTTTTACTATTATCGACTGGAGCTTTAATTCAAGCTGCGGTAGCCGAGTTACCTCAAAACGTCCTCGAGACATTAGTCGAACATATAGTGGTTCAGGGCGCTGCATTCGCACCAACTGCGGTACAAGAGCTCGTATCCGAAACCCTGTCAATGGTTCCAGAAGAGCTCTTCCAACATCTATCTATTCCAAAGCCTTCGACAGGACTCATAGTAGCGGAGAAAAGCTCTTTGAACCTAGTACTTTCAAATGTAAGCGGTGAAGGATACGCTACAGTTGAGGGCTTCTTATTCAAGCGCAAGCTCTATGTCGGCGAAATNAGCTTAAACATAATCCTAGCAAAGGATATTTCAATCACTACAATGGGAGAATACGCGAAGATAAGCGANATCCTATCAAACCCAGAAGAGTATGAGTTAAGGTTGGTNAATGTCATCGGCATTACAAGCCAGCTACCCATATTATACGATCCGGATGAGGGCGGAGACAAGAATATACTCCCAGTGCTTCTTGGATGTATTGCAGACAGCCCAGAAGTTTTTCCAAGCTCGATACTTAGAGATTTAATGCTGAACGCTCGAAGTCTGACCAAATCATTAGCTGAGGCCATGAAATCTCTTCCTGAGCAATGTCTCATTTACTTAGGCTACAATAGAACCGGTCGCTTCATTCAGACTACAGAAATGATGATCGACGGCATAATCCTATTGCCAGGATCCCTCATGACTAAGCTCTTAAGCAAAATCGTTGGGCCAACAAGTCTTCTAACACTTCCTGACAAGCCGCTAATGTACCTAGTTCACGAGGAGATTCCCCAGATAGAGTCTGTATCCGTTCAGCAAATCAAAAACAATCCAGTAGAATACCTAAGAAAGGTGGTTGAGCTAACGGTAAACGCGATAGGGGGTGGGATAAGTGTTCAGGAAACGCTCAGNAAATCCTATGGAGAAGCACCCCCGTTAGACATTATATTGGACGCCTTGGTGGCTTGGGANGAGAATACTCTCACATCGTTAGATGATCTCCTCATAATGGTNGGGGCATCAAACTTACACCAAGACGAGGTATACCAGCGGCTTGAAGGGGTCTTTAGGATCGTCGGGGAAGTTGTCCCTACATTCCAGCTGGACGAATCTCTAGCCAGTGAAGTGCAGGTGATTTTGGTGATTTATCAAATGGACTATCTCAGAGGCTTAATCCTCGAAGAAGTATCTGAAGACGTGTTGCAAACCGTGGAAAGGAAGATCTTAGAACTAAATTTCATTCTTACAAGCTTCCTTCCTGAAATTCCTCCAGAGCAGATTACCTTGAAGCCTCCAGCTATTCTTTTCAAGCCATCCTATCCGGTTAGGGTTAGGAGCACGAGCGACCTCCCACAGGCAATCTTCCCGGGGAGGACGATTGAGATTCTGATAGAGAGGGCAGATCCCGGGACTCCGATCATGATTAACTTACTGGGATCTACTATTTCACGAATATACGTGAAGCTGAAAACACCTCTAAGAAACCTAAACCTAACGCTTTCAAAGTTGGATCAACTACCAGAAGGAATTCCTCAACCATCCCCTCAGGTATACGCATACATTCTAATCGAGACCAACATACCCGAGCATGCCATAGGATATGCCACAATAGATTTCTGGGTAGAGAAAGATTGGATCTTCAACTNGGGGAAGGAGCCAACCGACGTAAGGTTGATGAGATATGATGATGAATGGGAGGTGCTGCAAACCGAGATCATTGAGGAGAATGTAACACACGTCCACTATTCAGCAATCCTCCCTGGATTCTCGATTTTCGCAATAACGATCTACGAAGACACTATCCCGAAGGAGCTGGAGATTGTTAAAGTAAGGATGAGCTTCGGCTATGAGGGTAAGGAACTACCAGCGGACGTGGCCAAAGATTTAGAAGTCGAGGTCTGGTGCGAAGAGCCCCACGTATCGGAGCACTTCGCGGGGGAAAGCTCAATAAGCCTTACANTGCCAAGGGGAGTCTATACACTTGAGGCCCGATGGAAGGGACTAGTAGTAGCGAGGGAGATCCTAGACCTAACCCCCACAGACCTCAAGGTAATCGATCTCAGCATCGAACTCAAGCTGACAGATGCCGTGATAACCGTTACCGATTTGTCGGGAAGACCTTTAGTCATCACCCCCGAGCACGTGGCAATCGAGGGTGGACCCTATGCTATGGTATCCGTCAAGGACAACAAGGTGACTGTCGTGGCGATGATCAAGCACCTAACATACACAGTAACAGTCNGCTACTCCGCATACGGAGTAATTACTGCCGCAAGCTACGTAGGACCTCCTAGAGACGTTAAACTTACCCTACCCGTGGGCGATGTACAGATAACAATTGTTGACCCCAATGGTGACCCGATTCCCTCAGTTGCGGTAACCTTAGCGGGTCACGAAACAATCACAGATCTTTGGGGAACCGCCGTCTTCCAAATGGTGCCCCTTGAAGATGTCGTCGGTTCACCAATAACCTATGAGGTAGCCATAGCTAGAGAGAGGACTATTACGGCAATGATAACTACCTCAAGAGCCTCCACGCATTTTACGATAATTTACCCACTAGGGTCGATAATGATGGTTGTGAGAGATGAAGAGGGGGCGCCACTACCGGGTCTAACGGTCGAGCTATACCTCCACGGTTCTCGGATAGATGTTCAGGTAACGGATGAGGAGGGCATAGCGATGTTCGATAAGCTGCCACCAGACACTTACGTGATTAGAATACGTCATAACGGTATCCTAAAAGAGGCCGAAGTTTCTCTAACGAAAGACGACATAGCGATC
>Ga0065719_106817_pt1 | contig 10337 bp, 20 predicted proteins | sample GBSCel85sediment_FD_59106 | JGI IMG/M metagenome (GOLD analysis project Ga0065719, IMG submission 59106) | Hot spring sediment microbial communities from Great Boiling Spring, Nevada - Cellulolytic enrichment CS 85C v3 (version 3) | ecosystem: Environmental > Aquatic > Thermal springs > Hot... | reverse complement strand
GCGACGCGCGCCTGGCAGGTCGACTGGGTCTTCGTCGCCCGCCACGTCGTGGAGGGCACCGTCGGGGACGAGGAGGAGGCGCCAGTCCCCCTCCACCTCTTTCCGTCCGACCTCGAGGTCTTCAGCGGGAACGCCTTCACGCAGAGGTTCGTCGAGAACGAGAACGTGGTGTGGGACTGGGAGGATAACTGGGACAGCACGAGGGTCCCGAGCATAAACCACCTCGTCTTCACGAGCGTTCGGACTTTCGACCCCGACAACGCCTACACCCTGTCCGACGTGAGGGTGAGGGTATACGACGGGGACACGGAACTGCACGACACGGGCTGGCTCATGCCAATCATAAACCTCAACATGTTCATCAACGACCCAGAGAACTACTGCTGGGTGGGAGAGAGTTGGCGGGAAAACGGGAAGGTGAAGGAGAGGATATACGTCATGGTCTACCTCTCCCAACCCTTGACCCCCGGGAGGACATACGGCTGGAAGGTGTCCTACCACATGCGCCCATACGACGACCTCGAGAATTACGTGGTGGTTGAGAACTCCTCGACCTTCCGCGTGGCGACCGTGCACCTCGTGGAATACAAGTTCCTGGACCTGTGGAAGAGGACCGTGAGGCACGCTGACAGGAAACTCGACAACCCCGACTGGGAGAACATCACGACCCACAAGGTTCTGATTTTCGGAAGGCTGAGATACGAGTATCCCGTCTATCCCTACCCCTCCCCCTTCCGCTCGGAACCAGCGGCTCCCGTTTTCAGCATCGAGAACCTGAACGGGACTTGGCGGAGGGAGAACGTCCTGAATTACTTCGACCTCCCCGTTCACCTCAACATGCCGGCCTGCGGGGTTCTCTGGACCGACCCGGAGAACGCAATCTTCCTGATGAGTTTCGACCCGAGCGACGACCACCCGATCGGATGGGCCCACCAGAGGGTCTGGCTCACCACGAACTTTGCTTGGGACGCGGACATTTACGTGACCCCTGAAAACGGAATCTTCATCACGGACGACAACACGCAGATTTCCATCGAGAACGAGACGGGGCACTTCCTGAGGGTCGTCTACACGTTCCGCTGGCTCGGTGTGGAGGAGAGGACGAGGGTCTACGGGGTGAGGCACATCGACAGCGCGCTGGGGCAGGTCTCCGTCAACTGGGTCCCGGACGGCACGGCATACGCCCTATACCGCGTGGACAACTCGGGCTCCTTCACCTCCTACACGCTGTCCGACAACGTGTATTTCGACAACGCGAGGATTGACGGGGTCCACATGAGGGAGTATCCGTTCCCCAACTTCCCGCCGTATCTCGTCTCCTGGAGCGCCGACCCGTTCTACGTCGACAGGGACAAGGACGTCCCGGACTCTCCACGCCGTCACCGTTTCGAGGATTTCCCTCAGGCGTCTCCGACCCCGACGGCGACGCCGTGAGCGTGAGGGTGGACATCGTGGAGAACGAGAGCCTCGTGAGGACGTTCTGGTCCCCGGTCTTCGACTACGACCCAACGGACACCGTCCCAACGGGTCCGAAGTCGGCCAGAATCGTGATGGCGGACAACTACGGGACGACGACCGAGAACACCGTGAGCGAACTCGTCTACGTCTCCGACATGGGAAGAATTGGACCCCTCTCATTCGACCCCTACCCGCCGGTATACCTCTGGGACGTCGTCGTGAGGGACAAACTATATGTTTCCGGAATTCAAGGATACGTCTGGTCGGGAACGGTGAGGATAACGGACAAGGGGAGGAGGTTCACGAGCAACACCTTCGAGAACATCGGAGGGACACCATACTTCCGCGTCCAGTATCAGGTGCTCGGGAAGCCTGGAGAGACTGTCAACATCCGATTGGAATACTGGACGGAGAACTTTGACGGCGCCGACGACTACCTATACTACACGGTATACGAGAACTACCGCTATCGGGTCTGGCTGTATTGGGAGAACGACGCCGCGAACCCGCTGGTCGAGAACTCGTGGCTGGGGAACGAGAACTTCCTCTTCAAAATCCTCTGGATAGGCGAGAACGGGACGGAATACTGGGAGCCCTCCACGAACCCGGCAATCTACGAGACTCCGAACGAGCCGAACGTGGCGGTGAGGCTGGTCGTGGACAAGCAGTTGTGCCCGGACACGGGAACGCTCTACGCATACACGAGGAGTTATCTGGCGGAAAACTGCGACATAAGGATTTACGTCGTGGAGCCCTCAAAACTTCCATACCTCAGGGTCTACCGCATACAGCTCGAGGACCCGATGAGGAGGTGGGGCTTCAACGTGGATGGAAAGGTCGGGTTCTTCAAACTCGAGAACGGGAGGAGGGTCTTCGTGGACTTCGAGAGGTGGTCAATCGTGAACGACGTCCAGGTCTTCCTCCTCGTGAACAGGCCATACTACATCCACCTCGTCGCGGAGGGGAGGAGGCTCGACTACGGGCTGTTCGTCCCGCAGGCGACGGAGTCCATCATAGTGAACCCCGAAATCGTGAAGAAGATATGGGAGAACGAAAACTACATCCCGCTCCTCGTCTGGACGATACGCATCTCCCTGGAGTGGGACGCCGACAACAGGCTGAGGATGGAGTATCAGGACAACACCTTCCAGACCCGCTCAATCACCATCACGGTGAGGAACCTCCACACGGGGGAGTCGGTCGTCTTCGCGGACCACGGGACATCCATCTACTCCTGCGTCTACGTCGGAAGCCCGAGGCACGACTACAGGATTTCCTTCATGATTGAGCACGACCTATACGGAACCCTGACGTTCGAGAAGATGTCGCTCGGGGCCCTCGTGCTCCTTCCTCCCCTTCCGATACCCTCAGTTCCGGGGCTCGGTTTCCCCGTGCCGCTGGTGACCCTCTCCCTGATATTCGGCGTGGCGTTCGTCCTGCTCGGGTTCGGACAAATCCACATCCCCGCCGGGCTCACGTTCCTGACCCTGATGCTGTGGATGGTGAGGATGACCACGGGTCTGGTCCCGTCTGGGATATGCGGGCTGATGACCCTGATAACCATACTGTCCTGGGTGTTCCACCACAGGAGGGAGTGAGATGAGGATGTGGGACGTGATGCTGATGTCGATGTGCGTGGGGCTGGCGTTCGGAGTGATGGGCTCGTTCCTCCCGGGATTCGAGGGGAGGGGAGGCTTCGCGGAGTTCTTCGTCGACTCCGTCATGTCCAGGCACAACATCCTCGGGCTCTTCGCCAGCCTCGCGGGCACCTTCTTCGTGTCCTTCCTCACGCACACCCCGGCTCCGCAGGTCCTCGGGCTGTCAATCCTCGGGACCCTCTACAACATGTCCGTGTCCTTCATTCCGACGACCTTCGGGATGATTCCGGGGTTCCCGGACTGGCTCCTCTACCTCATCTCCGTGATTTTCGCCATAGTCTGGCTAGCATACGTGATCCAGGTGCTGACCCAGACGCCGTGGAAGGTGGTGTGGTGAACCTCTGGGAAGTTCTCTTCGGGGCGTTCGTCGGGGCGCTGGGCGGGACGGAGGTATTCCTGATGCTCCTCTACTCCTTCATCGCCCTCTGCATATGGGCGAAGACGATGAGCCCGTTCGCCACCGTCGGATTCCTCGCCCTGGCGTTCGGGCTCTCCGGTGCGGTCCTCGGAGGGTGGGGAAGCGTGATGACCTGGATTGCGGCGCTCCTCCTCGGGCTCCTGATATACCTCGTGCTGAGGTGATGGAATGGCATACATCATAGACACCCCCGTGAGGATAAGGGAATACGTCAGGAGGCTGGTGCGGGAGAAGATCCTCTTCCTCGAGAACCCGACGAGGAGCCTAGTGAAGACCCTCGAGGTCTACCTCAGGCCGCTCCGGAGGGACGGGTACCTCCTGTTCGCTAGGGACTCCGCGAGGCGAATGACGATACTTCTGCTGAACGGGAACTTCAGGGCGGAGATAAGGCGCTTCCAGGTCAGGCTCGTCCCCCTTCTCCAAACATCGCTTGTTGGTAAAATGGCCGACGCGGGCAGTTAAAAATGGGATATGAAGCCCAAAACACCTGAAAGGAGGGGAGGAGAGGGAGCATGAACGTGTTGCTCGTCCCTCTCGCCCTGCTCTACCCGACCGCCCTGGTGACGCTGTTCGCCAGAGCGAGGTCCGTCTCCACGAGGTCCGACTTTAGGACCGACAACAGGGCTCTCGCGGAACTCGTCGGGACAATCGTCGGAATCGTCGTCGTCCTTGCGATCGGCGCGTACGTGGTCTTCAGCGTCCTCGGGTCGATAACACCCCAGACAACCGAGGAGAACGAGATAGCCCAGAACATCAGGACGCAGACGAGGTCGGCCTTCAACCTGCTCCTGGTGCTCGTGATTGTCCTGGTGGCTGTGTCCATCATCGGAGTCATCATGGCCGGGTTCAAGTGGGGCGGGAGGCAGACATACGAGACCCCGCTGATCTGAGCGGACGGCGCACACTAGCCAAACCGAGCGTATTTTTGTTTTTTTTTCAATCTTCAATATTCAGGTCAGCCGGAGGTGGTGCTGTTGGCGGGGGGAAGGAAGAAGAGGCGCGCGCGCCGGACAAAGTACTGGATACAGAGGGCCATAAAGAGACCCGGAGCCCTCAGACGTGCGGTGATGCGGATATACGGGAGGAAGGCCTTCAGGAACGGCATAAAGGTCAAATACATCCGGGAGTTGGCGAAGAGATCGGGGCTTATCGGTAGGCAGGCGAGGCTCGCCCTCACCCTGAGGCGCTTGGCGAGGAAGCGGAGGAAGAGGAGATAACACTTCGGAGGACCGTCCGAAAACCGTCCGTCGCCGCGTCGTAGACCCTCCACTCCACCTCGACCCTCTCCCAGTCCTCCCTCAGCGTGGACACCCAGTCGAGGGCCAACCGCCTCACGTATCCCTCGTCCCCGTCGTTGTAAAGTTTCTTCCTCAGCGGGAAAAGGGCGTGATGGAGGGGAAGGTTGTCCCCCTTCACCCAGCACTTGCAGAGGAGCACGCCCACCATCTTCATCTTCTCTATCTGTTTCGGTGAGCGTCTCATCACAGAACATTACGCGTTGCTCTTTATATACATCAGCCGGGCCTGAATGTTGATACACGCGCTCCAAGAAACTAAAAATCGATGTGGGCGTTCGACCTAACCCTGATGGGACTCGCCTTCGTGATGATGCTCCTCTCCCTCCTCCAGGAGAGGGGGAAGCTCATGCTGGCGCTCCTGGCGGGCGTGATGTTCTTCGTGGTCTACTCCCATCACCTCGGGATATCCGCCGTGGAAATCACGGACAACGCGATAGTCGAGGTCCCGATAACGAGCGCCAGATACGTGGGACCCCTCTGTCTCGGTCTCTCCCTGTTCTGCTTCTTCCTCGTCGCCGTCTACGTCGTGGAGATACTGGCGTCGGTGCTGAAGAGGAGGTGAGAGGATGATGGAGATGCGGGATGCGGCGGCCGAAATCCTGAAGGTCTACCTCGATCCGTATCTTCCCGACGACCCGGAACTGCGGAGGGAGTTCGAGTTCTGGCTCCCGGTTCTGGCGAGGGTTCTCCCGAACGCCAACATCCCGGACTACGCGTACATAGACAGGTTGAAGGACTACCTGTACGACATCGTGCTGTGGCTCAAGTGCGGAATGCCGCACGTGGCGAGGAAGAGGCTCGTTGAACTCCTGATGGAGCTCCAAGCGACCAGGGCCGTCAAGGGGTTCGAGCGCCTCGCACAGATCTCGACGAGATCGCTGACGGAGGGTGTCAAGGCGGAGGAGGAAAGGAGGGGCATCATCAAAAAGATGTTCGGGTTCGCCGGGGGAAGGGAGGGGTCGACATGATTGACAGGACGACAATAATGGCGTTGTTGTCCGCGATCCTCTTTTTCGGGGGTGTTGGGTTAATGGCGGTTGGGAAAATCCCCGGTGTGGCCCTCTCCGTGTTCGGCTACCTCATGTTCTTCGCCGTTCACGGAAAACTCGTCAGGGACGTCAGGGCCTCGGGCTTCGAGAGCGTGATAAGGCCCCTGAAGGGGAACGAGGTCGTCGTCCTCTTCATATCCAGCACCCGCAAAATCTTCCCGCTCGTGGGGAGGGAGGTGGTCTACGAGAAGTTCATCTCCCTCCCGACCTTCGGAAGGCTGAAGATAACGCAGAACTCGGACTACACGCTTCCGAACGGGAGGAAGTGCGTGATAGCGAGGGCGGGAGTGGGGCACACGATTCCCGTCGAGCAGGCCGAGTTCGCGCGGGAACTGAAGGAACTCGGGTTCAAGGACTTCAGGGAACTCGAGGTTTTCGTCAACAACTACTCGAAGTTCAGGTCCTGGTGGCAGAGCCTGACGGAGGAGGAGAAGGCTCAGGTGAAGGAGGTTGGCCCCCTGTTCGTCGAGCACGTGCTCGGGGGTGGGAGGGATGCCGAAGAAACGCCATGAGAGGGTGATCGGGCAGACGGTGTCGTTCGAGGACTACCACAGGTTCCAGAGGGTCGAGGCGACGCCGACGGAGCTGGAGAGCCTCACCCTGCTGGAGAGGTCGATTGCCAAGGGTTGGCTCCCGAGGTTCAGGCCCGTCATCACGTACGTCCTGGCCCTCATCATCGGGGTCATCGGCGTGGGCATAGGCATCTACATACTGAAGAGCCTCGGGATACTGGGGTGAGGCGACGTGTATGTCCACTGGACGCAGAGGTTCTCGAGGCACCTGACGGAGGCGGAGGACAGGTATCACAGGATTCCCGAAAACCCCGACCTGCACCTGGACGTGCTCGAAAAGCTGTTGGAGATCCTCGACGCCGACGTCATGAACAGCACGGAGAGAAGGCTGAAGGAGGACTACGTGAGGAGAAGGGAGGAGATCGACGGGGAGTACCTTCCGCTTCTGGAGGAACTGGAGAGGGAGTATCTCGACTGCAGGGACCCGCTCAAGAAGCCGGAGATAAGGAGGAGGATAAACGAGGTGAGGGAGCGGTATTACGGCGCCCTGCTGTTGGACGTATTCAAGTGGGTCTTCGGAAGGGTCCAGATAGTGGGTGAGAAGGGTGTATCGGGCTGACGAGATCGGGAACTATCCGTCCTTTCTGGTTTCCCTGTTGCGGACGGTGGCGCTGGACGCGGCCCACAACCAGGCAAACCTGAGCGATTCCTGCAAAGTTCTGGTGGCTTTCCTTCCCCCGCACGATAAGGCAGGAGATAAAGTCGTGGGGTTTCGTCCAACAGGGACGCTCTGGTGAGAAAATACGAGGAGGCGGAGGGAAACATCGAGAGGGCTGTCTGGTTGTTCAACTTGGACCTCATCGAGCGGATCGTGGACGCGCTCTGGAGCGAGGGCGTGCTGGCGTTCCGCATCGTGTCCAGAGAGTGGGGTGGTGAGATATGAGCGCGGATGCCCTCAGAGAGTACGCAAGGGTCAAGCCGATACTCACGGAGGAGGATCTGGTGCGTTTGGAAGACGCGAGGCTCGTCCAAGACTACCAGCCGAAGTTCGCTCTCTCGCGGAAGATAATCAGGGCTTGGAGGGAGAAGAGACACATCGCCGCGATAGTCTTCGGGCACAAGCAGGTCGGGAAGTCCACCTACGCCCTCCAGGTCATGGAGGAAGTCTACCGCGCCTTCGGGTTCAGCGAGAAGGAGGCTTGGGACCTCTCCCTGAAGTGCCTGGTCTTCAAGATAGAGGAGTTCCTCCACGTCCTCGAGCTCATGCGGAGGTATCCCTTCCTCAGAATCCCCGTGGTGACCGTGGACGACGCCGGCGTATGGTTCGGGCACCAGAGGAGGTTCACGAGGGAGGCGGTTGCCCTGAAGGGGCTCTTCGACACGGTCGGGACGGCGTTCGGGACGATAATCTACACGACCCCGAACCCGTCCGGGCTTCTTAACTTCATCCGCACATCCGTGAACTTCCGCATAAGGGTCGAGCCGTACGGGAGCAAGAGGATCGCGTACGGGTGGAAGGAGGAGATAGACGTCGACGGCTCGACGGAGTTCACCGTGAGGGGTGCCCCCGGAGACGTGTTCTCGACGCTCGACGGCGAGAAGTACGAGCAGTATGCGAGGATAAGGCGGTACTTCCTCGAGGAGGCGATGGAGGAGGTGCAGAAGGTCTTCGCCGAGGCCGGGATGGAGACAAGGTTCGAGCTCCCGAGGTGCACCCTGTGCGGGAGGGAGACGGGGAAGATCAACTCGATATCCGTTTCGGAGGAGGTGTACATGCTGTGCGACGAGTGCTACGAGAACTGGAGGAGGGGAAGGGATGCGGCGGAAAAGCAGGCTCAATAGCCTCGGCTCGATGGTGGCCAAAAACCATCGGAAGAAAAGGAGGTGGTGTGAATGGACTGGTTCAGGAAGTTCTCGGTGCTCTTCGGGCTGGGGCTCCTCGTCGCCTCGATGTTCTCCGCGGCTCTCGCCGGGCAGTATCGCTCGGACATTTACGCCTATCTACTCTTCGCGGCGATTTGGGCGATGATTCTGGTTCCGACGCTGTTGCCCGAGAAACCGAGGGACTCCGCGGTATTCTGGGGCTGGATGTTGCACGCCATAGCCGTGATTACCCTTGGGTTGGCGTTGCTCCCGTGGAACACGCAGGCGGGGTGGACTTGGGCGAACTGGACCTGGAGGCTCGTCCTGCTCCTGCTCGCTCCGCTTCCGGTGTTGCTCGCCCGCTGGGTTGGGAGGCAGTAGCGTGCACGGATACACGAAGGTCGCGTTCGGAACGGGAATCATCCTCCTCGCCCTCCTAGCCCTGAACATCGCCTTCGGGTTCCTGCCGACCCGCGCTGTCCTGTCGCTCTGCCTGATGGCCTCGATAGTCGTCCTCCTCGTCTTCCCGCTGTTCTTTTGCGACATCGGGGACATGCTCAACATGCTACTCGTCCTCACGGCGCTCGGGGTGTTCGTGGCGATTGTGCTGGGAATCACGAAGGACCCGTATTACGCCCTCGCGGGTCTCCCGGTCTTCATAGCGGCAATCTACGTCCTAGTAATCGGGCACCTGACCGTGGACAAGAGCGGGAGGAGGCGGAGATCCTAACGCCCAAGGATCTCGAAGATTCTCCCGATCGCTCCAACGAGCAAGCCTGCCATGTTCCGGAGCCCGTTCGGGTGGAGGGCCAACGCCGTCAGCTCATCGTCGCTCAGGTCCCCGTAATCGACCTTCCTCCCCTCCCCGTCGCACACCACTATCCTCCCGTCCTTCACCACGAGGAAGAGCCTACGCTCCCCATCCCAGAAGGGCCTCCAGACCTCCGGCGGGGTGTCCGGAAACGGGAGCCTTATCTGCTCGAGCAATCTGAGCCGCTCCACGGTCCTCCTCCTCTGATCCTCATCCATGCTGCTCCCCCTAAACCCTCTTGCTCTAGGCATTTATACAATCACCCCGAGCAGCACGCACGGGAGAAGGAGGAGCATCAGCTTGACCCTTCTCGCCCTGAGAGCGAGGAGAATGGCGAGGAGGAGGGCGAGCGTGAGGAGTATGGCGAACATCCTGTGCGGGACGACGGCGGAGAGGGCGGTCAGGAACTTCACGTCCCCGCCCCCAAGAAGACCGCGGAGCCAGAGGAGGTATAGGGCGGGAAAGACGATGACGGGGACGACGAGGCGGAGGAGCACTGATGGAGCGAACGCGGAGAGGAAGAGGTGGTATCCGATTCCGAACGCCAAACATGCCTTCCAGAGATACGGCGGGATCCTCCCCCGCCTCCAATCGAAGCACGCCGCGAGGGACGCAAAGGCAACGGCCGCGGCCTCAGGTATCAAGCTCCCCTCCCCCGGGCGAGGTCCCTGAGGAACCACTTCCTCCTCCTCGACTCCACCTTCCCCCTCGCCTTGAGCCTCCTGAGGATCCACGCCACCCGCTTGGAGTCCAGGTCCGTGAACCCCAGGCGGTAGAGGACATACCTCACCCACCTAGCCCTCGCCCCCGATCTCCCTCTGAGCCCGACGAGGTAGAGGACGAGGGTTTCAAAAAATTCGTCCTCCCTCATGCTACCACCAACACTATGCGCGAAAGGATAAAAACGCTTTTGGAACGCCTTGCACTTGTCTAAACATTAGGTACATAATGTTTAGAGCCGGGAAAAGAACGAAAAAGACCGGGTTTTCATGCCGCTCCGACGGACGAAAATCAAAGAGAAGAAGTTGACGGACCCGGGCCGGCCGAAGCAGCACGCCTAGCCCGGACTTACCCGCCGGGCTGATCACACCTTCCATTCCAACCTCTCCCCCCCTCCCCCGACCGTGAACACGGCGATGAGCTTGTTGAACGGGAGGTCCTGGCACTCGAAGGCCCTGAGCTCGAACACGCTCTCCTCCTCCGTCTGCCTGGCCACCGCCATCCTGAGGACCGCCTTCGCCACGTGGACGCTCTTGCCGCCGACCGGCGG
>Ga0065719_106829_pt1 | contig 10343 bp, 8 predicted proteins | sample GBSCel85sediment_FD_59106 | JGI IMG/M metagenome (GOLD analysis project Ga0065719, IMG submission 59106) | Hot spring sediment microbial communities from Great Boiling Spring, Nevada - Cellulolytic enrichment CS 85C v3 (version 3) | ecosystem: Environmental > Aquatic > Thermal springs > Hot... | reverse complement strand
AATTCCTTCTATAGGTTGTTTTGTTAAAGTTTTAGTTTTTTCTTTCACGGTAGCTCCCCCTCCTTTCTGGTAGTTTTGGTTATTAAGCATTGGGGAAGCTACCACGCCCTTCCCTTTCCCTCAAGTCTTTACACAATTAATGAGACACTACCTAAAAGAAGCGTTTAAATTATTAGAAATTTAATTTTTCAAAAATATTTGATATAATATATATTTAAAATTAAAATAAAATTTTATTTAAATTTTCACAGTTAATTCTATGGGAGTTTTTATCACTAACACGGAAGAGAAAAACTTTAAAAATCGCCTCCAAACTCTTATAAGAAATAGTTCAGAGCTTAAATTTCTTGTTGGTTTTTTTTATTTTTCAGGAATACAAGAATTTTATGAGACTTTAAAAGAACTTTATGAAAACGGTAAGTTAAACGATGAGCATATAAAAGTGCTTGTTGGTTTAAATATAGATGAAGTAGCTTATGAAATATGTGAAATTGCTAAAACTGAAAAACTTTTTAATATTAGCATAGAAAAAGTCAAACAAGATTTATTTGATTCTTTCCGTAAAGCTTTTAATTCTTCTCAGCTTGATAACAAAGTAGTTTATGAACAAGTAGATTTCTTCATTAAACTTCTTGAAGAGGGAAAGCTAATTATCAAAAAAACGAAAGTGCCAAATCATGCTAAACTTTATCTTTTTAAAATGAACGACCATGTAAAGGATATACTTCCAAATCTTTTTATAACTGGAAGTAGTAATCTTACAAAAGCAGGTGTTATTGGTCAGCATGAATTTAACGTAGAAATAAAAGATTATGGATTTCAGGAAGCTGAAGAATATTTTGATAAACTTTGGGAAAATGCTGTAGCACTAAGTAGTGAAGATGTAAATAAATTAATTAGACTTCTTCGGCGTGAAACACCTTTAATAAAGATAACTCCTTTTATTGCTTATGCCTATCTTTTAAAAACTTATGTTGAACTACATCAAGGAAAGAATCTTAGCAAGAAACTTATAGAGCTTTTAGAAAAAAAAGGCTACAAACCATACTCTTATCAGCTTGAGGCTGTATCTCAAGCAATTGCAAATTGTGAAGCTCATAATGGTACAATCCTTGCTGATGTAGTGGGACTTGGTAAAACTGTAATAGCCTGTCTTGTTGCTAAAGCTCTTGGGAAAAGGGGAATGGTTATATGCCCGCCCCACCTTATAGGGGATGATAAAAAGGAAACTGGCTGGAAAAAATATCTTGAAGATTTTGAGCTTTACGATTGGGAAGTTTGGTCAGTTGGTAAACTTAAAGAGGCTTTAAAGTTTGTCAAAGAGCGTGAAGGCATAGAAATTATTATTGTAGATGAAGCGCACAGATTTAGAAATGAAAGAACGCAAGGTTATTATTATCTGAACGAAATCTGCCGAGGGAAAACAGTTATTTTACTTAGTGCAACTCCTTTTAATAATCGTCCAGCTGATCTTTTTGCTCTTCTTAAACTTTTTACAATACCAAAAAAATCTTCTATAGTGCTTGATGAGGATATTCAAAGTAGGTTTGTTTTATACGAAATTTTATTTAAAAAACTTGCTTACATAAAAACTTATCATAATTCATCGGATTTTAAAAAAAGAAATAGAGCAATTAAATATTACAAAGAAATCTTTGGTGAGAAAACTGTTGACCTTGAAAAAGTAAGAAATAAAACAAGGGACCTTGCCAAAGAAATAAGGTTTATTCTTGAGCCAGTAGTTATAAGAAGAAATAGACTTGACCTTAAGCATTACAAAGAAAAGATAGATCTTCCAGAGGTTAAAGATCCTATTGAATGGTTCTTTGAACTAACTAAAGAACAATTAGACTTTTATGATGAAGTTATACAATCTTTTATTCCTTTCGATGAGGGAGGGCTTTTTAGTGGTGCTATTTATTTTCCTATCAAATATGAAAAAGATTTAAGAACCGATTTAGATATTGAAGAATTTAAAATAGGTGAAGAAAGTTTCATTTACGTTTATCAGAGAAACCTTTATGACTTTATGCGAAGACTTCTCGTAAAAAGATTTGAAAGCAGTTTTGGAGCCTTTTATGAAAGTTTGAATAGGTTTAAAAATATTCATAAAACAGCTTTAAGATTTGTTCAAAAAACCAACAAATTCATACTTGATAGGAGGCTTATGGAAGATCTTGTAACAGCTGATCCCGATACAATTCTTGAAAGGCTTTACCAGTATGAAAAAGATCTTGAAGAGGGGGAAATTAATAAGAGATACCATAAAGTTTATGATTTAGAAAAATTTAAATATCGAAAGAAATTCATACAGGATATAGAAAATGACATAAAACTTTTTGATACACTTTTAAAAAAGATGGAAAATCTGGGGCTAAAAGATAATGATCCGAAGGCAGAGAAGCTCATTAGTGGACTGAAAGAATTTTTAAGTGATAAAAGAAAGGTGGTCGTGTTTACAGAATATCTTGATACCGCAAAACATTTAAAAGCTATTCTCGAAAAAGTTTTTAAAGAACAGCTTCTTTGTGCCTTTGGTTCATTAAGTAAAAAAATAATTGATGAGCTTAACAAAAATTTTGATGCTCAACATAAAGTTCAAGAAGACCAGTATAAAATCCTTCTTACAACTGATAAGCTTTCAGAAGGTATAAACTTAAACAGAGCGGGTGCTGTTATCAACTATGATATTCCTTGGAATCCGGTTAGAGTTATTCAGAGAGTAGGAAGGATAAACAGGATAGGTAAGAAAGTCTACGAGGAGATCTACATTGTTAATTTCTTTCCTACTGAAAAGGGTGCAGATATCGTAAAATCAAGAGAAATAGCCCAAACTAAGATGTTCATGATTCACAATGTGCTTGGTGAAGATGCTAAAATTTTTGCTCCTGATGAGGAACCTCAACCTTCAGAACTATACCGCAGGTTAACTATCTATATAGAAGACGAAGAAGAAAGCTTTTATACTAAAATAAAACGAGAATATGAAGATTTAATAGAAAAATATCCTGAAATATTAAAAGAAATTAAGGACTTACCAAGAAGAATTAAAGTAGCAAAAAGAGGCGAAAAGGATGAATTGATGATATTTATTAAAAAAGGTAAAGATCTTTTTGTAAGTTATAAAGATTATTCTCAAAAACATCCAATAGCTACAACTTTTGAAAAAGTGTATGAAAAGATAAAATGTTTACCAGATGAGAACTCATTAACACTTTCTGACAACTTCTGGGAACATTATCATCAAATGATTAATGATGAGAGGTCTTATATTAAAAGAACTCCACCAAAGCCAAATGAACTATCAAACAGAGCTTACAACTTGCTTACTTATATCATCAAAATTGAGGATGATAAAATCAAATCATTAAAACCTTTTATTTCAAATCTTTTAGAAGATATCAGAGATTATGGTACTTTGTCTGACTTTGTTCTTTCAGAAATTGTATCTTTAGAGAAGAATTTAAAGGATTTAGATAGGATAGCAAAAAAATTAAACGAGCTAAAAGAAGAGATAGGAGAAAATTTTTTAGAAAAAATAGATAAAAGAGTAAGAAGTTTAACGAAAGAAATTATAATTGCTATTGAAAATCAATTACCATAGGAGTTTATATAGGAGTTTATGAAAAATGGCAATAGATAATAAAGGAAGGGAATTAGCCCAAAAGCTTGCTAAAGACTTTTCCTATGAAAACTTAGAAAATTTTCTATTTACAAAAGGTTTTACAATTCTCAAGGAAAGACTACCATATTTTGAAGATGAATTTAGTAAGTATTTAACAATACAGGAATTGTATAATTTTGCAGAATTATCTATTGACCATCAACCTGTCCAATTTTTTACAATCAAAACAGATGAAATCATTACAGAAAGATCAAGTAAGAAACGCCAATTTGAAATAGCTAAAAGACTTTTAAGAGTTTTTTACCTTAATATTGGTTTATTTATTTTCTATGATCAAAATAAAAACTTTCGTTTTTCCTTAGTTTTTAAAATACCTTATGGAACGAAAGCTGAATACAGCTATTATAAAAGATTTACTTTTTTGTAAGCCCAAGTTTACCAAACAAAACTTTTATTATTCAAATTGGTGATTGCTCTTTTAAATCCTTTGAAGATATAAAATCTGCTTTTAGCATAGAGCCTATTACTAAACAATTTTATGAAGAAATACAAGCTTGGTATTATTATGCTATGGATAAGGTCTGGTTTCCAGAGGACTATAAATACTCAAATGAAGCAGAAAAAGATAGAGAAATTCGTTCAGCCCAAAATCTTATTAGACTGCTAACCAGATTAATATTTATTTGGTTTTTAAAGGTAAAAGGGCTTATTCCAGAAGATTTATTTGATAAAGAAAAGCTTAAAAACATAGTGAAAGATTTTGGAAATAGCTATAATTATTACAATGCCATCCTTCAAAATCTCTTCTTTGCTACCCTAAACAGACCTATTAATGAAAGAGGCTGGGCAAAGAACGAAGGATTTTTAAAAAATCGTTCAAACTTTGGAGTAAAAACTTTATACAGATATGAAGATAAATTTTTAATCTCTCCAGATGAGGTTTTAACCCTTTTTAAAGAAATTCCTTTTATAAACGGTGGTCTTTTTGACTGTTTAGATAAAGATAGTATTTACATAGACGGCTTTTCAAGAAATTTTAATAAACAAGCCAAAATACCAGATTATCTATTCTTTAAAGAAAAAGAAGAAATTGTTGACTTATCTAAATATGGGCTTGGAAGAAAACCTTTTAGAGGGTTAATTGAAATTTTAAAGAGCTATAATTTTACCACTGATGAGGCAACTCCAATTGACCAAGAAATAGCCCTTGACCCTGAACTTCTTGGTAAAGTTTTTGAAAACCTTCTTGCTTCGTATAATCCAGAGACTTCAACTACCGCAAGAAAAGCAACAGGGAGCTACTATACCCCAAGGGAAATTGTGGATTACATGGTAGAGGAAAGTCTAAAGGAATATTTTAAAATTAGACTTTCTAATATTCCCGAAGAAAAAATAGAACTACTTCTATCCTATTCTGAAGAAGTGCCTGAACTTTCTGAGAAAGAAAAGCAGGATATAATCTCCGCTATAGATAAGCTAAAAATCCTTGACCCTGCCTGTGGTTCTGGTGCTTTTCCCATGGGAGTTCTTCACAAACTTGTTTATGTCTTACAAAAAATTGATCCTGATAATAAATACTGGTATGAATTACAATTTCAAAAAGCAATTAAAGAAACAGAAGAAGTTTTTAAGGATATTGATAAACTGAGAAGAGAAGAACTCCTCAAGGAGATAAATGAAGCTTTTGATGAAAGCATAAACTATCCAGACTACGCAAGGAAGCTATATCTCATTGAAAATTGCATCTATGGAGTAGATATTCAACCTATAGCTATTCAAATAAGTAAGCTAAGGTTTTTTATCTCTCTAATCCTTGACCAGAAGGTTGATCCAAACAAAGAAAACTTTGGCATAAGACCCCTACCACATCTTGAAACTAAGTTTGTTTCTGCAAATACTCTCATAGGATTAGAAAAACCGCAACAGCTTCCTCTTAAAAATATAGAGATAGCAAAAAAAGAAGAAGAACTAAAAAAATTAAGACACAAACATTTTAGAGTTAAGAGAAGAGAAGAAAAGCAAAAAATTGAAGAGCAATATAAAAAAATAAAGAAAGAATTAGTTGAAAGTCTTAAAAAAGTTGGTTGGAATGATAAAACTGCTCAAAATGTAGTAAGCTTTGACCCATTTGACCAAAACGCATCCTCCGACTGGTTTGACCCAGAGTGGATGTTTGGAGTAACGGAAGGGTTTGATATTGTGATAGGTAATCCGCCCTACATAAGACAGGAGAAGATAAAAGACCTAAAACCACGACTTCAAAAACAAAACTACGAGGTTTTTACATCAAAGGCAGACATTTACGTGTTTTTTTACGAAAAGGGTTATAAGCTTTTAAAGAATAGAGGTATCCTTTCCTACATTACCAGCAACAAGTGGATGCGGGCAAAGTATGGAGAAAAACTGAGAAAGTTTTTAAAGGAAAAAACTACAGTTATAGAGCTAATAGACTTTTCTGGTTATCGTGTCTTTGAGCAAACGGTAGATACCTGCATTGTTCTTTTTAGAAAACAAAAGCCACCTAAGGGACATCTCGTAAGCTTTTTGGAAGTTAAAAGTGATGTGGAAAACTTAGAAGAATTGCTTAGAAGTAAAGGAAACTTAAAGGTGGAACAAGAAACTGGAGAAGTATTGAGGGAAATAGACAGTTGGCAACAAGTTTCTACTTGGGGTGAGTTAAGGGATTGGAGACATGCATACACTTGGAAAAACATCTATCAAGAAAAACTTGGTGCTGACGTATGGACCTTGGGAGACGAAAAGGTTTTAGCTCTAAAGGAAAAGATAGAAAAGGTTGGAAAACCTCTAAAGTATTGGGATGTGAAGATTTACTTTGGAATTAAGACAGGCTTTAACGAAGCTTTCATAATAGATGCGGAAACGAGAGACAGGATTTTGGCAAACTGTAAAACGGAAGAAGAGAGAAAAAGGACGGAAGAGATCATAAAGCCAGTTTTGAGAGGTAGGGATATCGGAAGATATTATTACAAGTGGGCGGGGTTGTGGGTGATATTGACAAAATTTGGATTTTATAAAGTTGCTCATCTTTACCCAGCAATTGTGGAGCATTTGAGTAAATATGAAAAACAACTAAAAAATAGGGGGCAATGTAGATATACGAGAGGAGGTAAAAAACAAGTCAATAAAGATTATGAAGGGCAACATCACTGGTTAGAATTGGATAATAATCCAACGGATGAATATTTAAAGGAGTTTGAAAAGGAAAAGGTGGTGTGGCAGAGAGTAGCACAAGATCAAAAATTTACTATAGTTCCACCCGGTTTTTATTGTGAGGCAACTACGCATTTTATCACAACCAAAATTGAGAAAAATGATAGATTATTAAGGTATATATTAGGGATTTTGAATTCAAAATTGTTCGGGTTTGCATTTTATAAATTTTATATGGGCGGGGGAATCGAAGGAGAAATAAAAGGGACATTTATCGAGCGTTTCCCCATCCCACCCATCACCCAACAAAACCAACCAATAGCAGACCAAATAGTTAAGCTTGTTGATCAAATTCTCTCCATCAAAAAACAAAACCCAGACGCAGACACAAGCCAATTAGAAAAGGAAATAGACCAGTTAATATACAATTTATATGACATGACACAAGAGGAAATTCAAGTCATTGAGGGAAGTTTAGATGAACAAAAATGAAGTAAACATTGCCTTTGAAATCCTACTTGAAGAGATTGAAGAAGTTTTTAATAGGATAAGCAAAGAAGGAGAAGAAGCATTCAAAGCTCAGGATTTTGATAAGGCGAGGTCTCTTATTGAATATGGTGAACGGCTAAAAACTTTTAGGGAAAAGGTTAAAACACTTCAGAATGAATGGCAGACTATTTTCAGTGAGAAGATTCCTACTCAAGTTAGAATTAGAAAAAGAAGAGCAAAAAATAGATTGAAAAGAGGATTAAGAACTTCAGAGGAAAAATTTGTAATACCCATTTTAGAATCGCTCATTGAATTAGGTGGGAAGGCAGAAATGAAGGCTGTCTTAAAACTTGTGCATGATAAAATGAAAGGCATCTTTAATAAATATGATTATGAATATCTTCCTTCTAATCCAAAACAGAGGCGTTGGGAAAATACTGCTCAATGGGCGAGATATACAATGATAAATGAAGGATTACTTGTTAGGAATTCTCCATGGGGGATTTGGGAGATAACAGAGAAAGGCAGAAAATTCTATGAAGAAAATAAATAAACTTGAAGTTTAACATGTGGTTTTAGAACTTATAAAAATTGCAGAAGGGGATTTATAAAATGCTAAATTTTTCTCAAGAAAGTATAAGTCCGTCCTAATTAAAAAGGGATTGGAACAAATAAAAAAGCCAAGCTAAAGGGCTTGGCTTTTGAGTAAAAACCAGCAATCTAAATTCCCACTAATATCTTTTTCGGGCAGGGTGGGTTATAACCTCAGTAATATGGAATAAAGAATTTATTTTAATAGTTTTAGTTAATTAAAATTTTTTTTCTTTCTTCTTTTTCTTTTCTTTTTATTTCTTCATACTCTTCTTCACCTAATACATTTTTTAAGATTTCTTCTTCTTTAGTTATATACTTTTTCTCTATTTGGTCGTAAAAGTATGCTCCGATGCAATCTGCAACTATGCCTAAGGCATAAAATTTACAATCAAGGTTGGTATATTGATTAAGGAATTCATCGTAGATGTGGTCGCATATTTGATAAAATACTTTATGTTCCTGTAATATACTTTCAATATAATCATCTAACATCCTCATTCTTTCTATTTGTTCATCAAAAGTAAGTATTTGTTGTGTATATTTATTTTCTATTTCTTTTTTTCTTTTTTTCATAGTTTGTTTAGCCATAATCCTACACCTCCTTTTTACTTTCTTATTCTTTAGTGCAATGGAGCTCCAAAATTCTTTATTACTTTCTTAGTATTATCTTTTATTACTTCTTCTGTTCCATCTTCGTTTATTTTAATGAAAACCACGTGTTGGTCTACAAATCTATGTAGAAGGTGTGTATAGGCATAGTCACTTATACATTTAGAGATTAAACTACATACATATTCCTGATTATTACTATCTTGTAATTTACTAAGGATTTTATTATAAAGTTGTTCGCTTATCGATAATAAATCATTATCACGGTCTCGTAGCATATCATAAAGATATTTTTCTATTTCTATAACACCTTCTGTATGAGTATCAATAGTGGATATTTGATCTATGGCTATGTTTTTATTTTTGCCTTTTAATTTTTGTTTAGCCATGACTCTTCACCTCCTTTTTGTTAGTTTTTTTATGTTTTATTTTATTATAAATTTGTTTTATAAATTTATTTAATTATAAGGGATCTATTAGGAGTTATTAAATTATATTATATGAGAAATTTATTGAATTATTAACTATATGAATATGGGTTGAAACCCACCCTACCTTAAAAATATATTATACCACAAATTTTAAAAATGTCAAGAAATTTAAGTAAAGTTTTGTATAGTTACTATTTTAAAATGTCATATTGGTAAAATATCCTCCAGAAAAAATTATTGAAGGATAAAAGATGAAAGGAGTATGGATTGCAGGAGGAAGTGATCTAATTACATGATTAATGGCTTAGTTCTTTAATTTGGTTAAAGGTCTCCTTGTCCATTCCTTCCACCTCCTATTAGTATTTTGCATATTATAAATAAGACACAAATTTAATCTTACCCCCTCCCTCCGTCATGTTTTATTCCTAAAGCTAAATATACCGGCTCCTTTTCTACTCCAATCCGTCGAATAAATAAAAAACTCCCGTCTAAAAATATCACAAAATATTCCTCTGAAAATGGTCTCCCCCTCCAAGCCTTTACTTCCTCCTTTGCAACCTTTATTAATCGGGAAATGCTCTGAGAAGAATAGTATGAACCATAGATCCTTTCTAAAACTGAGAAATCTTTCTTGTGCTTACTCCTACTGCATAAAGATTTATAACCACTTCTGTAAGGTCTAAATCAGCCCTTCTTCTTTCAGGAAGTATAACAGGACGAAAAATCCCTTTTCTGACCCGAGGCACTCTTAAACCTTCAGTTTCCTCCATATTAATACTTCATTCTTCTATCCTCAAGCATAAGGTTTTCCAAAAGGTTTTTAAGCTTGGTAATTTTTGTGTGTTGCCCTTGGGGAAGCTACCATGCTCTTTATTATTCCTCAAGGCTTTACACAATTAATGAGACACTACCTAACAATTTATTAAGGAACTAATCTTTTTACTTCTGGAAGTTCGTCAAAATCTTCGTCGTATGAATAAATTTCTTTTACTTCATGTTCTAAAAAAAATAATTAAAAAGGTCTGCAAAAGAGACATTTGTATTAGGAAATACTTCTAAAGTTTTTTCAAAAACAGCTTTATAAGGTAATTTCAACCCTCTCAAATTAATTAGAGGCAAAACTAAGTCTCTTATTTCCTCTTTTGGAAGTTTATAATACTTTTGAAGAGTAAATATCAATTCAAAAATCACTAACGGGCTTGTAATTACTTTTTCTTCTCCCTTTTCTATTTTCTTTAATAAATCTAAAACCTTATAGGCCTTTTCTTCATCATCTTTTGTAAGATAACGAAGGAAAATATTGGTATCTAAAAATTTTCTCATTTAAGTTCCTCTATCACATTTTTTGCCATTTCTTTTTCCACGAAATTTCTTATTTCTTTGAAATTTTCTGGCTTCCTAAGTGCTTTTACTTTTCCAAAATT
>Ga0065719_100258_pt1 | contig 10357 bp, 13 predicted proteins | sample GBSCel85sediment_FD_59106 | JGI IMG/M metagenome (GOLD analysis project Ga0065719, IMG submission 59106) | Hot spring sediment microbial communities from Great Boiling Spring, Nevada - Cellulolytic enrichment CS 85C v3 (version 3) | ecosystem: Environmental > Aquatic > Thermal springs > Hot... | reverse complement strand
ACCCTTTCCTTAATTCTTTTTGGATATTTTTGTAGGTATTCGCTCAATTTCTTCCAGTCTATTTTCTTTAAAATTTCCTTTAAAGTTTCTTTTGTCAAAACTTCGTTAAAATACACAAAATCTATCAAAGTTTTCTCTATATCTGAAACCGGAATGAAAAAGTTATTGTAATTTATTAATTCGAAGCCAAAGAAATATTTTGGCTCAATTCTTCTTAAAATCACATTATTATCAAAAACCTCCCTTACACCAACTCTAGCTTTCCTTGTTGTGATTATGACTACATTCGTCTCTTGCTCCCATAAATTGTGTAGGCTTAAGGCTTCTTGTAATCCAAGATAAGCTGGTTTAAAGCAAAATACAGAAAATATTGGATCATCATACAAACTATACCATCCTTTAACAATTCTTTTAATCTCCCCCCTTCTTGCTAACTTATGTAAAATCAAATGAGCGTAGTTTCTATTTCCGACTAAAATTTCTACGTCTCTAACTCTGAAAACGGGAGTGTTCTTTATAAATTCTTTAACTCTATTCAAGTAAATAACCTTACCCATTTTCCCACCTCTTTCATCATATCTTCAACAGTCGGAATACTACCACTAATTACAAGCGTTTTAAGTTCTTTTTCATCTATAGGCTTTTGAAAATTTTTCATTAGTCGCCTTAAAGGTTCTTCTACCTCTTTTTTATTCTCAACAAACTTGAGTAAAAAGAAGATGTCGTATAAATCCCTAACCCTTCTTCTTTTAAGATAGGCCAGAACCTTTTCTTTGATTAAATCTTCCGCTCTTAACGTTTTCACAAGTATAAAAGTTCCGTCATTCATCTCAAAATTTTTTATTACACAATTTTTCACATTTTTAAACACGGCTTCAAATCTTACTATTTCTTCTAAATACGAGAATTTGGCAAAGATAGAGTTGTTTGTTCTCTTGAACTTTTTTACAATCAGTGCTTTTCTTTCTAAAGCCTCAAGAAATTCTTGAAAGTTTGCATTCTTCAAATTTAAAGGCAAGTAAACATCAACATCTTCTGAAAATCTATTGTTGCCATAACATCTCCATATTGCTATTTCTCCATGAATTATTGCAGAAGGGAATTTGTCGTAAATTTCTAAAACAAGTATGTCTTGGGCTAAAGCTATTGTCTTGTGCGCCTTCTTTTTCAATTTTTTAGCGATTGGCAGTATCACCATATAGGAATTAACCAAAATTATATTTAAATATAATTTTGGTAGCTTCTTACTTTGGTTTTTCTCTTCCCCAAGTTTCTAACGCAACTTTCAACTCTTTATGTGTTTCTGCATATTCTTCTAGAGAAATTCCCTGCTTGTAAGCTTCTATTGCTTGCACTACTGCTTTCGCTCCAGCTTCTATTCCGAGCGGATGACCGTATATTCCACCACCTACTTGTATTACAATATCTGTAGTTCCATAAATATCGAAAAGTTCTGGTAAAATTCCTGGATGAAGCCCGCCTGATGCTACTGGAAGTATTGGCTTTATATGGTACCACTTTTGATGTAACCTTAGATTTTCAATTTCCTCAACTTCTTCTTGAGTAACGAGCTCTTTTGTTGCTAGTACTTCATCCTTTTTGCCTTCCAACTTACCGATTACAGTTCCAATATGAAGGTTATCTATTCCAGCAATTCTCATAAGCTTTGCCAAAAACAAAAACGATATTCCATGCTTTTCATTTCTTGTAAAAGCTGCATGCATCGCTCTATGCCCATGAATTGCCATTTTTAGATCGTGAGCAATCTCAGTTGCTGTTTGAATTGCTGTAAAGCCAGAAACAACAACATCCAACATAAAATACCTAAATCCATAATCGTGTATCAACTTTATCCTTCTCTCCATTTCTTTTAGAGTAGGAGCAGTAACATTTATGAAAGCATCTTTTACTTCTCCAGTTTCTTTTTCAGCTTTCTCTCTATATTTAGACAAAAGTCTAACTCTTTTTTCAAACTTGTTAAATTTNGGGCTTGATAAATTTTCATCATCTTTAATACAATCTAAGCCATTCTTCCAAAGCAAATATCCAATTTTTGCATGTTCCTCGCTACTATATCCAACTTTAGGTTTTGGTACGCTAGCAACAATTGGTCCCTCTTTTTTCCTAAAAATTTCTTTAATAGCTTTGTAACCAAAAACAACCCCTTTAAAATGTTTCAAGTATTCTATCGGAAATTCAACATCTATTAACCTCAAATTTTTCACAGCCTTCATCCCAAAAATATTTCCAGCTATACCAGATAACAAGTTTGGTAGTGATCCTTCTTCAAAAAGCTCTATTGGATAAGATATTTTGACAAAATTTCCGCTAATCTCAAAAACTTTTGCCTTTAATTTTTCAACTCTTTTTGGTGCATGAATTAAATCGCTCCAAGTACCGCAAGAGGATTCGCTAGCAACTCTAGAAGCTGCATCCTTCATGCTAAAACCTTTTGCTGGTTCCACTCTAAATAAAGCTACAATTTCATCCTTTCTTGGCTTGTATTTTAAATCGAGAAAATCTTCATACTTCATTCAATCAACCACTTGTAAGCNTTNTTAACNTCTTGAATAAAAGTTTCTGGTTTAAGCACTCCAAGCTCGCTTATTATTCCTGTTATTAATTTTGGGTTAATCTTCTCAAAAACATAATTTGAAATCTTCACTCCTTTTGGCGGTTTGTTCCAAACTTCCTTACTCGCTCTTCTTTCAATCTCTACCTCAAAACCAAAAAATGTTAATGGATCAAATTTTAGAGAATGAGTGGCAACATAAACAGGAATGTCATACTTATTTGCAATTTCAGCAAAAAGCTCGCTACCAATTTTATTTATCACTATCCCTTCTGCAGTAATTGCATCACAACCTATCAACATAATATCCGCATTTTTCAAAGCCAGTCTCGCTGCAGAATCTACAAAAAGAGTTACCGGAATTCCTTCAGCTGCTAATTCCTTAGCTGTTATTCTTCCTTGGAAAAAAGGCCTTGTTTCTGTCACGTGAACTTCAAATTTTTTCCCATCTCTCCAAGCTTTTTTTATTATGGAGGTTACTGTAGAAGAATGACAATGCGTATAAACAATTGAATTGTTCTGAATTTTTTTACTTCCAATTTCTTCAATTTTCTTTCTATCTTCATCCAATTTCTTTAAAAGACTTTCAGCATCCCCAAACTTTTCTAAATATCTTAACGCATTTCTTAACATTGGTTCTGTAGGCCTGGCCTTTGCCAATTTTTCAGAAGCTTTCTTTTTGTCTTTAGCTTTACTCCAAGCAACTATTGCAGCTCTGGCAATATTTTCCGCTCCCTGAATTCTCATCGTTTTTATGTCTCTCACAGTTCTCTCAACAATGTCCATTATAATTATTTCAGCAATGAGAATAAATTTATGGAGGAAGTTGAAAGACTTATTGAAGAATATAAAAGATTGGGTTATTTGAGGAGCAAAAAGGTTGAAAANGCTTTTAGGAAAGTTAGGAGAGAGTTTTTTGTTCCAGAAGAATTTAAAGACCAAGCTTATATTGATNCTCCACTTCCAATTCCAGGNGGNGNAACNATTTCTGCTCCACATATGCATNTTATTTGTTTAGAGGAGTTGGATTTGAAAAGAGGAGAAAAATTTTTAGAAGTAGGTGCAGGAAGCGGAATTTTTTTAGCTTATGCCTATGAGATCATAAAGCGAAAAAATAGGGTTTTCGGGATTGAAATTAATGAAGAAACATACAAATTTGCGCTAAAAAATTTGGAAAGAGCAGGATATTCTGATAAAGTAAAGATTTTTCTTGGTGATGGTGGCTTAGGTTTAGAGAGTGAAGCGCCTTTTGACAAAATTTTAGTCAGTGCTGCAGCGCCAGACTTTCCTAAACCATTAATACAACAGTTGAAAGTAGGAGGAATAATTCTAGCAATAATTGGATATCATGAGCAGTATTTAGTGAAAGGAATTAAGAAGAGTGGGAATGAAATAGAAAGAAGGGCAATTTTACCGGTNGTATTTCTCCCTTTAAGTGGAAGATATGGATGGAAGAGGGAGAGATCTTAATTTTTTGTATATCTTGTATCCATAGAAGAGGAAAGGAGAAAACTCAATTTTCTGATTTGTANACTCATTCATTCTCTTTATTCGAATTAGTAGGCGGTAAAATCGAAGACATCTTTAAAGTTTTATTAGTGATGGGGCTGCTGGGATTTGAACCCAGATTAGCCGGTTTCCTCATTCAATCAGAGCTCCATTTCTGGAGCCGGCCGTCCTACCTGGTTAGACTACAGCCCCGTATAAAATCATTTCCGCTTTAATTTTATTAAATTTGGGTCCGCTGGGAGTCGAACCCAGCTCTCCGCCGTGTGAGGGCGGCGTCCTAACCGCTAGACTACGGACCCAATAAATATTTTGAAGGCAAGAAATTATTTTATGATTCTCAGCAGCGAGGAGATAAAAGAAAGAATTTTAAAGGAAAGACTTATAGAGAATTTTATTGATTTAGAAACTCAGTTACAGCCGGCAAGCTTCGATTTGACTTTAGATGAAATTCATCTATTGACATCTTCAGCTTCAATCGATTTTTCGAACAAGGAAAGAAAACTACCGAACTACAAGAAAATAGAATTTAACGACGATTGGATTGAATTGGGAAGGGGGATTTACCTGATTAGCTTTAATGAAATCGTTAACATTCCAAGCGATTTAATAGCTTTTGTAAGGCCAAGGTCAACTTTGGTAAGAAGCGGTGCTACAATATTTTCCTCTTTGTGGGATCCGGGTTATTCAGGAAAGAGCAATTGCTTGCTCGTAGTTTTGAATGAAAACGGAATTAAGCTAAAGAAAAATGCGAGAGTAGCTCAAATGATTTTCTTCAAACTTTCCTCTCCAGCAAGCAAAACTTATTCAGGAATTTATCAAAATGAGGGAATAAGCAATTTAAAGAAAAACCTTAAGTAAAGTTTATGATTGAGATTTTTTCTTTCGATAAAAGGGAAATTATCGAAGTATGCGTTGCTGTTTTCATTTTAACGTTCATTTTTTCTTTCGATGGAATAAGATTCAATCCTCAACTTCTGTTAATAAGCTTCCTCGCTGTTGTAACTTCGTTTTTATTCCATGAGCTTGCTCATAAGTATGCAGCGTTGAGATATGGATACCATGCGAGATTCAGATTGTATCCCCCTTCAGCTTTACTAAGCCTTATTCTAGTTTTTACAGGAGTGAAACTTGCAGCCCCAGGTTGGGTAGAAGTTTATCCTTACAAATTCAAGGATTGGCTTTATAGAAGATTGAAATTCTCAGCAGAAGAGATTGGAAAGATTGCTTTAGCTGGACCTCTCACAAACATAATTTTGGCTTGTCTATTTTTGCTGCTAGGCTTCGATTTTTTTAGGCTGATTAATGCCTGGATAGCGCTTTTCAATCTTTTACCAATTCCGCCTCTTGACGGCTCAAAAGTTTTGCATTGGAAGTTCGGAGGATGGGCTTTCTTCTTCATCCTTTCAATAATCTTGCTGATAGTATGAGAGAAATTGTAAGGAAGCAGCTGGAGGAAAAAAGGTATTTAGATACGTTTATTCACACTCTAATAGCTATTGCGCTTTGCATTCTATTTTCTTTCTATTTTTCAACTAAAAGAGAAGTTATTGTTATTACTGTTTTTATAGGATCTTTTTTTCCAGACATAGACCACCTTCTCCTTTACAGAAAATCGAGGTTTTACAACTTCAAAGCCTTTTTAAGATGGATTGTTCATAGTAGCAGGTACAGAATAGGATTCGAGCTATTTCATAATTTTCCAGTTATCGTTACTTTGTTAATCTTGCTTCCATTCGTTTATTTCAGAAACAAGCTGGTGTTCATCTTCCTTTTAGCTTTTCTTTTCCATTTAATTGTCGATTTGATAATTGATAGAATAGTTTTGAAAAACATCAGGTTTTGGAGGTTCGGCATTTAACTACAAACCAAAGTACTTCATAGCCTCCCTTATATCCTTCACTTCCACAACNTNTATTCCAACGCTTTTGCCAACGTTTTCAATTTTCTTCTTGTAAGTTGTGGTGCAAAACGTGAAATATCCTATTCTTTCGCATTTTTCTTCAGGAACGTAATTAACTTGCGTGCCTTGTCCTTCCGGCACAAGGAATGTTGTTGCTCCAATTTCCTTAGCTGCTTGCGCTTTTGGAATTATTCCCCCAACAGGGCCGATAGATCCGTCTGGATTTATCGTTCCCGTGATCATCGTCTTCAAATCTAACTCTTTTTCTTCAATAACAGCTATAGTAGCTATTGTTAATGCAGCCCCTGCAGAAGGTCCTTCAACCACAGTAGCGTTAATGTTTTCGAGAGAATAAATCAAATCAAATTTCGACAAGTCAACTTTCGTTATTGCTTCAGCAACTTTCTTTGCTGTTTGAATGGATTGCTGCGTATCTAACCAGAAAAGAATGTTGTTTATGTCAACTAAGACTTTTCCGCTTCCAGGCTTTATTCCAACTTTTAGAACGGTTGCTACTCCTCTACCTTCATTGTCAACAGCAGGTACATATATCTTAACAAACCTCTCTTGAGTATAGTTTGTTATGTTTAGAATTTCTATTTTTGGTTTTTCGCTCTCCGTTTTTACAATACTCTCAAAATGAACGTATCTGCTTCCAACAAAAGCTATGCTAACTATCAAGATAACTCCGATAATGATTATACTCTTGCTTTTCTTTCTTCTCATGATTCATCATTAGAAGCGAAAATAAAAAATTGCGGGTGGCGCGCTCTTGGTGGGTGTGCATTACCGAATTGCCTAACCCAGCTCCTCTTCTTACTCTCGTAATCCCCACAGCACCCAGCTATCTCCTTACCCTTGCTGCATTCCTGCCCTGGGGGATTCAGAGATAGCTAGATCCATGGGGGCGAGAGTTCATTGTTGAGTAGCTGGAGCAATTCGACAATGCACACCGCCCTCGAGCTTCGGCCCGGCCATTATGGACCGTTTGCCGTTACAGGCGAGGCCCAGCCGCCCGGCCTAGCCACCCGCAATTGAATTTTTGAATGCGAACAAAAATATTTAAATACCTTCAATCACTATAAGTATAGCGACAAAAGGTGAAAAAATGGCAGAAGAAGAGTGGGAAGAAGAGGAAGAGGAATGGGATGAAGAAGGCGAGTGGGACGAGGAAGAATTGGAAGAAGAGGAAGGAGAAGAGGAGCTCTAACAACCAATCGCCTGGGTAACTTTCTCTTGTTTTTATTTTTATTACATGGTGGTTAGATTCAAGTTCCAAAGCTTTTTAAGCGCTTTATCAAATTTTAATTGGTGAGAGAATGGCAATCTTTGGTGGTCTACTAGACTTAGGGATAGCATTCCTTTTGGCAGCAGCCCTTGCTGAGTATCTAAAATTCAGAAATGTTGCAAAAAAGGGATTCAACTGGATAATTGTAGCGGGAGTATTCTTCCTCTTTGCCGGCACCTTTTCAACAGCGACAGCGCTAGGCAGTTATTTAGGAACATCAGTTTGGAACGGTCTAGCCCAACTTTTTGAAATTCTAGGATGGCTTTTTGGCCTAGTAGGGACATTATTCATAGTATACGAAGCTTTCATCGAGAAGTGACCTTTCCTTCTTTTTTATTTTCTTACAATTCTAATTCTCAAAGCATTCAGCTCACTCTAAACTTCTATAGAACCTTTCTTTAAATCTAAAAAGAGTAATGCAGGGGGTGGGATTTGAACCCACGAAGGGACTAACCCAGCAGGTTTCTTCTTAGCACCTAAGCCTCGGCTAATTCTGAGCTTCAGCTTTTTATCTGCCGCCATTGGCCAGGCTAGGCGACCCCTGCACTAATAAGAAATTATAAGAGAAGAATTTAAACTCTAACTCCAAAATACTTTGATGATTGACTTAAGTGAAGTCTTGCTGTTTGCTAGTGCTATAATACTTTATCTCATAGGAAGCACTATCATCGCAATTTCTTTGATTCCTTCTTACTTCTTACTTTCTGTTTATGCAATTTTTAAAAACAGGAAATTTATTTCTCATTCTTTTCGGATTTGCACTATCTTACTTTGTTTTTGGGATCGTTTTGATGTTTGTAGTAGCATTAGCTATCAGAATATTTAGAATTAGATTGAAGCCAGGAACGTACAAGATTGGTAGTAAAGAAAGTTTAATTTGGCTTTTAAATGCTGGTTTTATCTCATTGGTTAGATTCCTCTTTCTTCCATTCACAAGATCTTCAATCAATATTTTCTTTTACAGAATGCTAGGTGCAAAAATAGGTAAAAATGTCATAATCAATACAACTTGTGTGTATGATGCTCATCTTCTTGAGATAGGAGATAATTCTGTTATTGGCGGAGATGCTGCAATAATAGGTCATTCTACCGAAGGCAATAAACTAATAGTTGCCCCGGTAAAAATTGGAAAGAATGTTTCAATAGGTCAATACACAACCGTTCTGCCAGGAGCAATTATAGAAGATGGAGCAATAATTGGCGCAATGAGTTTAGTGCCCAAATTTAAGAGAGTTAAAAGAGGAATATGGGGCGGAGTTCCGATAAGGAGGTTAAAATGAAGCTGAAAGATATTGAGAGATTGCAAAACAAAAAGCTAAGAAGAATGGTTAAGTTAGTTTACGATTTTCATCCATATTATAGAAGAGTTTTCAAGTCACTTGGACTAAGGCCGGAAGATATAAAAACAAAGGATGACTTAAGAAAGCTACCATTTACTAAAAAATCTGATTGGGTTGGTAAAGAAAAAGAATTCATTCTAAAACCAACAAAGAAAATCTTCTGGTATCTTGGTTTTAAAGACAAGATGCTCTACTTCTTCGATAAAAATAAATTTTTTGAGAGAATTAAATGGGAATTTTTGCCTGCAACATTCTTTGCAACTTCTGGAAGAACAGGGAATTCTGCAGCCTGCTTTTACACTAGATACGATTTTGAAAGAATAAAAGAAACTACCATAGAAGCATTACAACCGATAATAAAATCTCTTAACTGTAAGCAAAGAATTCAAATAACATTTCCTTACGCTCCACACTTAGCTTTTTGGCATACAAATTTTGGTTGGTTGGTAGAACCTAATACATTTGCTACAATTTTAGGTGCGGGGAGGAGCAATTTACAACTAGAGATGATGCAAAAGTTTAAGATAAACGCTTTGATAGGAATGCCAAGTTATATTTCTTATCTCTCTCAATTAGCTGTAGAAAGCAATATTGAGTCGAATGTTAAATACATAATTACAGCAGGAGAATATCTGCCAGATAACATGAGAGAAAGGATTAGAGAAAACTTTTCGAAAATTGGTCCAGAACCAAAAATACTTCAAGGTTATGCATCTACCGAATCAAAAGCTGCTATTTTTGAAAGAGAAGAAAGAGGAGGCTATGTTATAGATCCAAATCTTCATTTGTGGGAAGTTGTTGATCCAAAAACAGGAGAACCAGTTAATTTTGGTGAAAAAGGAATTCTTGTTTTCACTCATTTAGATTTTAGGGGTTCTGTTTTTCTAAGATATTGGACAAAAGATATCATTGATAAAGGAATGATTTACGAGGATGGTTCTTTGAAACTGATTGGAGACATTTATAGAGAGAGTGACATTGTCCCAATAGAAACTAAAGTTAAAGGTACATTAATAAACACCTTCTCTCTAGAAAATCTCTTGAATAGTATGAGAGAAATTAAAGAATACCAAGTTGTCATAACTAAAAAAGAATCTAAAAAACATTTGGTTTAGATGAAATGATTATAAAGATAAGCCTACACGAAAGATACTTAAGAATGAAAGAAAAAGTTGTTAAGAAAGTTCAAGAACTAATCAAAGATTATTTTGAAATAACGCCAAAAGTAAAAATTGTTCCCTTTGAGAAGATTATGAATGAAGTTTTTGAGAAATTAAAGGGAATGCATGTTGTAGATTTAAGGCTTCTTAAAAAATAATTTTTGCGTACACATACAATAAAGAGTTGTCAATCGTTCGATTAGTAAATAATTTTTTATTGGTCTTATAGAACCTACATGTTACTTACAGTTAGCGTATAATTGAAATCTATCTTGGATTGCAACTAAACTTAAGATTTTTAAAATTTCGAGAGTAAAATGATAGAGTGGGGAAAATGATTTATTTAGTTATACTGCTCCACCTTTATCAGCCAAAAGTTCCTGAAATTCAATCTGAAAAGGTGTTTAGAAAAATATTAGAAGAGTGCTATCACCCTCTTTCAGAGATTCTGAAGGAAAACGGATATTATACGTTAAACTTGCACTCAACTATAACAGAAGCTCTTTATGATGGAAAAGTGGAAGTTGGAGAAAAGACTTTAAAAATCTAGAGGAGGCATACGAAAATGGCAATATAGATTTCACAAAA
>Ga0065719_106951_pt1 | contig 10368 bp, 7 predicted proteins | sample GBSCel85sediment_FD_59106 | JGI IMG/M metagenome (GOLD analysis project Ga0065719, IMG submission 59106) | Hot spring sediment microbial communities from Great Boiling Spring, Nevada - Cellulolytic enrichment CS 85C v3 (version 3) | ecosystem: Environmental > Aquatic > Thermal springs > Hot... | reverse complement strand
CTCCACTCCCTCGATTTCCGAGAGCCTCCTGAGCGCGTACCCGACGAGCTCCTCCTCGTGCCTCCTGACCTCCTCCATCCCGACACGCTGCAGGTACCTCACCGCCTCCGCCAGCCCGACACCGCCGGCGATGTTTGGGGTCCCAGCCTCGAACTTCCAGGGCAGCTCGTTCCACGAAACTTCGATCGACCCGCTCCTGTACCTCACCTCGCGGATCATGTCGCCGCCGTAGAGGAACGGCTCCATCTCCTCCAGCAGCTCCTCCCTGCCCCAGAGCACCCCGATCCCGGTCGGCCCCAGCATCTTGTGGCCGCTGAACGCTAGGAAGTCGCATACCATCGACCTCACGTCGACGGGCATGTGGGGCACGCTCTGGGCTCCGTCCACGAGGCACAGCGCGCCCACGTCGTGGGCCAGCTTGGCAACCCTCCGCACGTCCACTATAGTCCCGAGCACGTTCGAGGCCTGCGTAACGGCGACGATCCTCGTCCTCTCGCTCAGCGCCCGCTCCAGCTCTTCGTAGTCAAGCATGTAATCGCTTTTCAGGCCGACGACTTTTACGCGAGCACCCTTCATCTTCGAGATGGCCACCCAAGGCACCATGTTGCTGTGGTGCTCCATCACCGTGATCACCACCTCGTCGCCCTCCCGCAGGTTGCGGAGACCCCACGAGTAGGCGACCAGGTTTATCGCCTCGGTAGCGTTCCTAACGAAGATCACTTCGCGCCAGCTGCGCGCGTTGATGAAGCGGGCGACCACCTCGTGCGCCTCCTCGTAAGCTTCAGTCGCCTCCCTGCTCAGCCTGTGGACCCCCCTGTGGATGTTCGCGTTCCTGCTCTCGTAGAAGCGCGCTAAAGCCTCGATAACCTGCCTTGGCTTCTGGGAGGTCGCCGCGTTGTCTAAGTAGATCGCACCCCCACTCAATATGGGGAAGTCCCTCCGGATCTCGTAGGGGTCAAGCATGACAGCGAAATACCCTGTAGGGGATTGAAAAAGGTTTGCGCATGCGAAAGCGATAAGAGCAAGCGTTCACCAACCCGAGAGCGCTATGCCGGAAGGGGATAAGCTCAAGCGCGAGATCGAGCGAAGGAAGGCTGAGAGGAGGAGGCAGAGCTCCCAGCTGATGAAGTGGGTGATCGTGCTGCTCGTCGCTTTAATGCTGTCATCCAGCCTGCTCGCCCTGCTGCTCGGCTTCTGAGCGGCGGAACCTGAAGATCACAGCAACCCCTTTTACACCTTGGAAGCTCGTACCTAGGAACACGCTGGCTGTGACGAAGCCGATGTTGGGGATCACGGCGACTACTTCGCCGAACCGCTCCTCCACCTCGTCGAGAACCTTACCGAGCCTCGGCAGGCTATCGTAGAAGGGATCCGTCTCAACGTAAACAATACCCACTCTCTGCCCCTTGAAAACGAGCCGCGCNNNNTCCAGCGCTGGCGGCATAGTGGTCCTCCTCTCAGCCAGCGCCCGGTAATCGCCGATCCTCTCCTCGAAGAGCTTCTTGATTGCCTCCTCCCTGCTAAGCCCCTTCTCAACGAGCTTCGCTATGTCGTTCTCGAGCTTAGCCTTGGGGTCGCCCCATATCGAGGCGCTCCTGTAGTACTTGAGCAGCGCGTTGTACAACTCGTCAACACTGACCGGTTCACTCATACGTGCTTGTTGCGTCACTTCTTTAAAAACCTTGAGAAGCTGCGTGTAGCGCCAAAGGTTAGTGCAACTAGCAAAAATGTTTCACACTTTGTCATTACAATCTTGAAGGCACAAATGGGCGTGATAGCGCAAGCTGCTATTTGCTTGCACTCTCATCTAATAGCTGGGCTAAGTATTAGAGACGAAAACCTCGACTTGGATGGTTTCGGTCTCCAACTCGTGACCTCCCATCATTAGCCCCGTAGAACACGCGCTTTCCTCCACCGGCCTCTACGTAATTGTGCATCAGAACCTTGAAAATTGAGAGTACGGCGAAGGGCTGTATACGCTATTCAAATCAATTTTCAGATAGTACCAATAAGCATATTAGGATCCTTAATAGCAACCCCCTGTGAGCGGGCGAAATCTACACGCTGTACGGGTTTTGTCTGCATCGGTTATTGCCGCTGTTGCTGCTCTAACCGTGCTTGTTTCAGCAGCACCAGAGCAGCTAGAAGGTACGTTGGTTCTGATAACCCCGAGCAACCCTAACCTCCTTGATGCCGTTGTTAACGCGTTCAAGAATTACGTTAAGTCGAAGTACGGGGTTGATATTGAGGTACAGCTCATACGAGCTGGTTCTCCAGAGTGCATGAACAGGATTATCGCGTGGGGTGGGAGATCGGAGGCTGACATATTCTACGGTGGCGACTTGATATACCATTGGAAGCTGAAGGAGCGAGGGCTGCTGGAGAGCTATAAGCCGAAATCCCCTTACTATGATGCACTGCCCTCCAACTTCCTAGGATTCCCGCTTAAGGACCCTGACGAGATGTGGCACCCGAAGCTTTGGTGGGGTCACGGCTTCATGTACAACACCGAAGTTATCAAGAGACTGAACCTTAAGACCCCTAGGTCATGGGAGGAATTCCTCGATCCGAAGTGGAAGGACCTCATCGTCATGTGTACTCCTTCGCGCTCTTCCTCAACGTACATCAACGTGGCGCTGATAATAATGCGGGAAGGGGAGAGAGGGGGTTGGGCCTTCTGGCGGCGACTGGCTTCCAACGTAGGTGCTTTCGTGCCCAGGAGCCATGACGTTATCGATTTGGTGTCCAAGGGCGAGTACGCGGTAGGTTTCACGTACAGCCAAGGCGTTATCTTCGCTCGGGCGCAGGGCTACCCCGTTAGCATGTATATGGATCCAACAGGCTTCATCGTATCCGGTGTATCGCTTTTAAAGGGAGCCCCTCATCCCAATACGGCGAAGCTTTTCCTAGACTGGTGGTACACGCCTGAAGCCCAGCAAGCTGCTCTCAGCGCTGGCGGCATACCAGTGCTTCCCGATGTCAAGATCGAAGGTCCGCCTGAATCTCCAGCGGCTGTGCTCAGAGAGTTCATGGGTGGCTACGACAACATCTACGATTACCTGAAAAGCTTCCAGGATGTTAAATTCTACGATTTCACTTTAGCGGAGAAAATGTACACCAACGTGAGCAAGTTGTTCGACGATAACATAGTGGCAAAGCATAGCGAGCTAAAGGACGCTTGGTCTACGATACTTTCAGTCAAGGAGAAAGTAGAGGGTTATCCCGAAGCTGAAGCGAAGCTAAATGAAGCGATAAGCCTCTTCGATAGCGGCGACTACTCAGCTGCAAAAGCTGCTGCCCTTGAGGCAGAGCAGATGGCGGTGCAGGCGGCCGAGCGGCAGAGAATGATCACTACAGCTGCAGCCGTTATTGCAGTCATAGTGGTACTGGTCGCAGTAGCTTTCTTCGCTAGAAGAAGATTCACGAGAAAGGCCCAGAAATAAATTTAAATTCCTTACTTGTTTCTTTTTGTATCAGGTGATCCATCGTGGTATCGGTTAGGATAGAGAACGTTTGGAAAGTATTCGGTAAAGTAACGGCGCTTAGTGGTGTGAGCCTTGACGTGAAGGAAGGTGAGTTTGTCACGCTCCTTGGACCTAGTGGTTGCGGGAAAACAACGCTGCTTCGCGTCATTAGCGGGCTCTATAAACCTACGAGGGGGAAAGTGTACTTTGACGACGAAGACGTGACCGACAAAGCTCCGTGGGAAAGGAATGTTGGCTTAGTTTTCCAGGATTACGCGCTTTGGCCGCACATGACAGTTTTCGAAAACATAGCTTACGGTCTAAAGCTCAGGAAGCTTCCGCGTAATGAGATCAAGGAGAGAATCGTAGAGACCTCGAGAATGCTCGGGATAGAAGAACTGCTTGACAGGTACCCGCACCAGTTGAGTGGGGGTCAGCAGCAACGTGTCGCGCTAGCTAGGGCACTGGTGATCAACCCGAGCGTCCTACTGCTCGACGAACCGCTCAGCAACCTAGACGCTAAGATCAGAGTGAGTGTTAGAGCGGAGATTAAGCGCCTCCAGAAGACTCTGAAGATCACCACAGTATATGTGACCCACGACCAAGAGGAGGCACTGACGATCTCCGACCAGGTTGCGGTTATGAACCACGGGGTTATCGAGCAGGTCGGATCCCCTCTGGAGGTCTATTACAATCCGAAAACGCTTTTCGTCGCGGACTTTGTAGGCCAGGTAAACATTCTAAAAGGAAATGTAAAAGCTTCCGATCAGGAGCGACAGCTCCTCTACGTAGAGACGGAAGTTGGAGCGATTCTCACTCGGAACACAGGGGATATCGGCGAGGGTGATAGTGCTTACCTGTTGTTCAGACCGGAAAGCGTGGAGATCTGCGCGAAGCCCTGCAGCGGAGGTGATGATACCACAATGCTTGAGGGTATTGTAGATTTCGTCCAATTCCTCGGTAATACAGCGAGAATCGACGTGGACGTGAGCGGCGCTAAACTACGCGTTGAAGTTCACAACCCGCTGCGCAGCGGCCTCGCATCTCCTGGCGAAAAAGTTTACCTGAGAATTCCAGCTGACAGCGTGAGATTACTGAGAGCGACAGGTGCTGAGCAATGAGCGTAAGTTTCGTGGAAGCGGTTCGTGCGGCGGCGCTTGCTTACGTTCTAATATTTATACTCTACCCTATAGGCTACTTCACTGTTTTCGTCCTATCGGCTGAAAGAGCCGTGGAGATGGTTCGCCTTTTAGGTAGCGATCTCTTCCTCTCGTCGCTCAAGAACTCGCTTATCGTGAGCTTCTCGACCACAGCTTTAACAGCGCTCCTTGGTCTGCCTTACGCGTACTTCATCCACAGGTACAATATACCGGGGAAGAAGTTTGTCCTTTCTGCCGCATTTCTACCTACGATGATTCCACCTTTCGTAGGATCGCTCGCCGTTATCTATTTACTCGGGAGGTTCGGCACTGTTAACCTAGTTCTGCTCGATCTAGGCGTTATATCGAGGCCGATAAATTTCATCTACGGTCTCCACGGAGTCGTGTTCGTCCAGGTGCTCGCTCTATTCCCTTGGGTAGCGATAAACGTTTACAACAACCTTCTTAAAATCGATAGGACGCTAGAGGAAGCCGCGGAAACCTTAGGTGCTTCACCTTTTAGGCGCTTTTTCACGATAACGCTTCCGGCCACAATACCGGGCTTAGCGACTGGAGTGTTCATGGTGTTTTCATTCTCTTTTACCGATTATGCGACCCCAATAGTGCTAGGACAATACGAGCTTCTAGCTCCTCAAGCTTTTGTCAACATACAGCAGGCTATAGATGAGAGCAGGGTAAGGGCTGGGGCTTACATGGTGTTTTTCATGCTGGCTGTTGTAGTTTTCACCTTCCTAGCGAGCAAAAAGTACATCACGCTGAAAGAGTACGCTAGCTTAAGACCTCCAAGACCAATAGAAGAGATTGAGCTAAGTGGGTTGAAAAAGGCTGGCGTGGTAGCGTTCGTCTACGCGCTACTCACGCTGGCCCTCCTACCACACGCTTTCGTGTTCATGATCAGCATATCCAAAGCTTGGAGCCTGACGCCACTGCCGACCGCTGTTACGCTGGAGAACTTCAGTAGAGCTCTTGGGAACTGGAAACCTATCGCGAATACCGCTCTCTACGCCAGCTTGGGAACGCTATTCTGCTTCCTACTAGGCACGTTCGCCGCGTACATTGTTGCGAGAACCCATCATACAATAAACACTGTTGTCGATGCAGCACTGTCTATGATGTTCGTGGTACCGGGGATAGTTGTTGGCACAAGCTACCTGCTCGCCTTCCGAAGAGAACTGCCAATCGTTGGGGTGCTGGGTGCCACGTGGTTAATAATGCCTCTCATGTTGGCTACTAGGAGGATCACGTACACCATGCGGTATTCGTACGCGACATATCTTCTGCTAAGAAGGTCTCTTGAAGAGTCGGCATACGTCCTCGGTGATAGGCCGTTCACTACGTTCGCACGCATCGTGATGCCCAACGCCATCCACGGGATCCTAGCTGGGACCTTATTCTCCTTCGTCGAAATAATCAACGAGTTAACAGCGTCGCTTTTCATCTATAAGCCAGGATGGGAAACGGTAACGATACAAATGTTTATAGAAACCATTGCAGGGAGAATGCCAGTCGCTGCTGCGTACGCTGTGCTTCTTCTTATCTCTTCAACAGTAATCGCGTACACAGCCCTCGCGTTAGCAGCAAAAACACACTGACAGCTACCACCCGAGCACTCGTAGTAAAGATCGAAACAAAAACCTCTGCATACATCCTCGTAAACATTTTCTTGTAAGCACGCAAGTATCGCTTAATGCGACACTGTAGTGCATCGTTAGCGAGCTCCTACCGACCTCACCCAGCTCAGCCGCTGCGGCGTTTACCTCAGCTCTTCCTCATCGCGGTCTTGCGAACGTTTGCTGCCTACCCGAGCGTGAGCGTTCTGCAAGCTCTGCCCCTTGAAAATGAGCCACGCACCCTCCAGCGCTGGCGGCATAGTGGTCCTCCTCTGCGCTAGCGTTTCTCTGCTACCCTCGATTCAACCACAAAGGCTATACCAAGTGCGAAAAGCGAGCACTAGCTTTGAACCCTTCAGCGCTATGAGTTCTCGAAAAAGTTTAGCTCTCAAAGCCTTTTCCACCGAGAAAGGGCAAAGGATAAAACTGTGCTTAGGATAATTGCTTCGGATGCCCCCCTCGGCCAAGTATGCCCATGCTTCAAAACTCCTTCTCTTGATGCTATTCGTAGCGTGGGGGTTTTTCGCCAGCTGCCATACCCCCTTCTTGATAGCTTTTCTGCGGTCAGGGGGTGCGCTTTACCTTTTGGTTGCGGCGCTAGTCGTGCTGGCGCTGACTGTGTCCGCTAAGCGAGCTCGGGTAGCGCTTAATGCGTTGCTATGGTACCTAGCAGCTTTCGCCCTCGCCCTCTGCGTCGGAGCCGAACTCAACGTGCTTTACGCGCTAACCAGCAGCCTGCTTGAAGCTTTGACGAGCCCCCACCCACTTCCACCGGCTCAGCTGCTGCGGCGCTTACCCCGGCATTTCCCCACCGCGGTCTGCGGGGGCGCCAGCCACCTAGCATACTTGACTCTGATTTTTGCCGCGGCAATGTGCATGATCCGCTTACCCTCCGCGGAGATCGCTTCAGCGACCAGGACGCTGGCGAAAATCGCCCTCGCCCTGTTGCTCGCTCTAACGGTTACCGCTGCCACGCTACTTGCGGTTATCGAGATCAAATACAGGGTTGAAACGCTAGGATTGGGTTGACGGCAACACCGGCTGCAAGCATCCCTATGCCCGATCTGCACAACACTAATAAAAGGTCTGTCGCCTAGCGCGAGATAAAACTTGGTCGCTGTAAAAACCGGGAGAGGGTTCGCGTACCCGGAGTACGAGCCCTTTTTGGCCGCCCGAGCCCGAGTACGAGCTCCTCGAAGTGAAAGCCGAGATAGAAGTCGACCTCGAGCCGCGCTCGCTCGCTGGGACAGCTGTGAACGTTCTCAAGTGCACCGGCGGCTGCAAGAAGATCCTGCTTCACGCGGTAGACATGAAGATAGAGGAGGTCTTGGTGAACGGCTCGAAGGCCTCCTATACGTACACCGGGAAGGAGTTGGAGGTGTACCCCGAGAGAGCCTCTAAAGGTGACGTCCTTGAGGTCCTGGTCAGGTACCGCGTCGTCGAACCTAAAGCTGGCGTATGGTTTGTCCCAACCGACAACGGGAAACCGTACATAGCCTACACGCAGGGGCAACCCGAGGATACGAGGTTCTGGCTACCCACCTACGACTACCCCAACAGGAAGGCAGCCGTCGAGCTCGCGATAAAAGCCCCTAAGGGTCTGAAGGTGATAAGCAACGGCAAGCTCCTTCACCGCTCCGTAGAGGGAGATTTTGAGAAGTGGGTTTACAGGCTCGACTCGAAGATACCGACGTACCTGATAGCCTTCGCTGTAGGTGACTTCTACGTTAAAGAGGAGGAGTGCGACGGCATACTGCTCCAGTACGTCGTCCCTAAAGGCAGGAAAGAAGACATCGAGAGGAGCTTCTCGAAGACGAAGGAGATGATAAGGTTCTTCGAAGAGTACACCGGGGTCAAGTACCCCTACCCGAAGTACAGCCAAGTCTGCGTCGACGAGTTCGTCGCTGGAGGTATGGAGAACGCTTCCTTGACGATACTGACCAGCGCAACCCTTCACGACGAGAAAGCGCACCTGGATTTCAGGAGCGAACCCTTAGTCTCCCACGAGCTCGCCCACCAGTGGTTTGGGGACCTTGTAACGTGCAAGGATTGGAGCCACTTGTGGCTGAACGAGGGTTTCGCCACGCTCATGGAGGCGCTCTGGAGAAGGCACGAGCTGGGGATGGACGAGTTCGTCTACGACCTGGTGGGGATGATCGACTCCTACCTCGCCGAGTACGGCAGGTACGCGAGGCCGATCGTAACCCGCCTCTACAAGTACCCCGATGAGGTGTTCGACGCCCACAGCTACCCGAAGGCAGCTCTCGTCCTCTGGACTCTAGCGAACGTGTTGGGGGAGGAGAAGTTCAGGGAGGGCGTGAGAAGGTACTTGGAGGGGAAGAGGGAGCAGAACGCTGACACGGAAGATTTCCGCAAGATCATGGAGGAGGTTTCTGGGCTTAAGCTCGACTGGTTCTTCGAGCAGTACGTTTACAACGCGGGCCACCCCTCCCTGAAGGTCTCCTACAGGTGGGATGAGAGGGAGAAGATTCTGGAGTTGAGGATCGCGCAAACGCAGGGCGACGACTCCCTACCTAAGTACAGGCTCCCGCTGGAAGTGGTCATCGTAGGCCCCGAATACCGAGAAGAGAGGAAAATCTGGATAGAGGATAGGCAGCACACGCTCACCTTCCACCTACCCTCGAAGCCCAGAAACGTCTGCGTAGATCCCGAGTTTAAAGTGTTCAAAGCTCTCACACTGGACTTGCCGCCGGACGAGCTCCTCGGTATCGTCACCGCCTGCCCGCATCTGTACCCGAGGATAGTAGCAGTTAGGGAGCTCGGGAAGAAAGCTTCCCCAACCCACGTGGACGAGCTGGCGAAGATACTCCTTTCAGAGGAGGAATTCTGGGGTCTCAGGAGCGAGACCGCTCAGGCGATAGCATCGATAGGGGGGCAGAGAGCCCGGGAAACCCTCCTGCAAGCGCTAAACCAGGTGAAGCACCCGAGGGTTAGGAGGGCGGTGGTAAGGGCTCTCGCCGGCTTCAGGGAGAGAGATGTAGCAGAGAGGCTCGCGGGGGTGCTGCTAGATGAGGACGAAAGCTACTACGTGAGAGCCGAGGCTGCATCCTCCCTCGGCAAGCTCGGGTTCAGAGAATACTCTGAAGTGCTCGTGAAGGCTCTGGAAACAAAATCTCACAACCACGTGATCGCGGCGAGCGCTCTCGAGAGCTTAGCCCTGCTCCTAGGGGACGGGGCGCTGAGCATCCTGGAAAAGTACCTTGCACCGCTAACGCCCATGCCGCTGCGGCGCGCAGCTGTAGCGTCACTAGGGTACCTCACTCCCGCGCAGAAGGTCCTATCCCTCCTGGAGCAGGCGTCTAAGAGCAGGCACCCGCACATCAGACTAGCTGCGGTGTCGGCGTGCATGAGATCGCTTTCGCCGAAGGTCATACCGATACTCGAGAGACTGCAGCTGGACGCTTCGGGGAGAGTCGCTAGAGGCGCTAGAGATGCCCTAGAGCAGATACGCAGGCACTTGGAGAAGGGAGAAGAGTACAGGAAGCTCAGAGAAGAGATCGACAAACTCAGAGAGGAGGAAAGGAGGCTTAGCGAGAGGATCGAAAGGCTTGAGAAAAAATAAACCCTACATTCTTTTACGAACCATTTCTCTCTTCCACGCTCGTTGACAAGCATCAATGCATCTTATTAGCATTTCCAGCGAATCCCAAAGTGAGAACTCCCAGAGTAGTTTAGTGACGCACCGCGCACCTAAGATGGGGGCTCTGCCGGGACTCTAAGCGGCTGCTTCGGTAACTCTCCTCTAGCGCTTGCAGTGCCTGAGCAAGTTTAATAACATTAGCTGCGCACGTAACACGCGGTGTCAGGAGCTGAGCATCTCGAAAGGTTTTACAGGCTGTTCCCTTGGGTTGAGGACCCATTTTCTCCTGAGGGTAGGGCTAGGTACGAGTCTGCTCTCGAGTTCTTCAGGCAGCTGCTGGAACACGATTGGTTGAAAGAGCTGCTGTCGAGGGGCGAGCTGAGCCTTGTCGATATCTGCGGAGGGACGGGTGTGGGAGGGATCGCGCTGGCGAAGGCTCTAGCGGAGAAGGGTGCTAGAGTGCGGTTGGCAGTAGTTGACCTGCGTGGCAGCGCGCTGAAAGTGGCTGAAGAGTTTAGCGCGGCAGAGCTGGG
>Ga0065719_106940_pt1 | contig 10410 bp, 7 predicted proteins | sample GBSCel85sediment_FD_59106 | JGI IMG/M metagenome (GOLD analysis project Ga0065719, IMG submission 59106) | Hot spring sediment microbial communities from Great Boiling Spring, Nevada - Cellulolytic enrichment CS 85C v3 (version 3) | ecosystem: Environmental > Aquatic > Thermal springs > Hot... | reverse complement strand
CCATAGCCATTTTGAGCTATTAAGAGATAAGTTTTGGGTTGGATAAATTCTTTAATCTGAGAAATTGCTTTTTCTGTATCAAAAGCTTTTACTGTAAGTATTATCAAATCTAAATCAAAAGATTTTAATTCCACAGGATTAATAAAATATCCATCAATTTCTGCTACTTTATTGCCAAAGAGTCCTGTCATTTTAAGAGTTTTACCTTTAAGTAAGGATAAATGTTTTTCTTTAACAAAGGCATATACTTGATGTCCTGCACTCTTTAAAGCTACAGCAAATACTGTTCCAAGAGCTCCTAAACCAAAAATAAGAACTTTCATAATTTTATTTTAATTTTTTGTTAAGATTTTCATTAATTATAACATTTTTTCTAAAACAGCGAAGTTTAAAATAACTTCCGATAATGTATATTATGTAAAATAACTTAAAATAAAAAACCTGAAGATCTTTTAATTATTTTTTAAAAATTTAAAAATTTAACGCTTCAGACTTTTACAGAGTTAATAAAAATGAAAGCTGGAGGAGAAAGATTTAACCTTCTCCTCCAGCTTCTTTAATTTCTAGTACATGTTTATGATATTGTTCTAAGGGAATGATTTTGAAAAATTTACTTAAATAGATATCAAAATTATCAAGAATATGTTTTGCCCATAAACTTAGAGTATAGTTATAATGTCTTGTTATAAGTTCTTTTAGTTCTCTTACTTCAGCTTCTATTAAAAGTTCCCTTAAAGTTACATAAGAATAATTGAGTCTATTTTCTAACTTACCATCAAGATTTAATACATAGGCATATCCTCCAGTCATACCAGCTCCAAAATTAAAACCTACATTCCCAAGAACTACCACTATTCCTCCAGTCATATATTCACAGCAATGAAGACCTGCTCCTTCTATTACTGCTATAGCTCCACTATTTCTAATAGCAAATCTTTCTCCTGCTTTTCCAGCTGCATAAAGTTCACCACCTGTAGCACCATAAAGACAAGTATTTCCCATTATTACGTGATTTTGTGAATCCTCAATCCCTACAGGTTTTATAATAATTTTTCCTCCATACATACCTTTTCCTACATAATCGTTAGCTTCTCCAATCAAGGTTAAAGTCAATCCCCTATGATTAAAAGCTCCAAAACTTTGTCCAGCTGTTCCAAAAAAAGTACAAGTTAATAGTATCCTCTGGTAGACCTTTATCTTTATATTTCACAGCTATATAATAGTTAAGCCTTGTAGGAATACTTCTGTCCACATTTCTTATTGGATATTCTTTAAAAACTTTCTCCCCCCTTTCTATATAAGGAACTATTTCTTCTTCAAGTTTTTTAGCAAGCTCTGATCTTCTTGGATTATCATTTCTTCTTACTAAACATCTTAACGGTTTGTCTTTAGGATAATCATCTATAAGGAATTTTTTTAGTTTAATTCGTTTAGACCCAGGATATTCCTCAAAAGTTTTTATTTCTAAAAGGTCTCTTCTTCCAATAATTTCATCTAAACTTTTGACTCCCATTTCGGAAAGAATTTCTCTAACTTCTTGAGCTACCGCTTTAAAATAAGTCATTACCTCTTCTACTTTGCCTTTAAACTTTTTTCTATGTTCACTATCTTGGGTTGCAATTCCTGTAGGACATTTATTAGTATGACAACTACGACACATAATACATCCAAGAGCAACCATAGCAGCTGTCCCGAAACCAAATTCTTCTGCTCCAAAAAGCGCAGCTATAACTATATCTTTTCCGGTTCTAATAGCTCCATCAGTTTTGATAATTACTTTATCTCTAAGATCACTTTTCCATTAAAATTTTTTGTGTCTCTGCAAGTCCGATTTCCCAATAATTTCCGGCATATTTGATAGATGAATAAGGACTTGCACCTGTTCCCCCTTCTCCACCACTAATTTGAACCAAATCAGCATATCCTTTAGCTACTCCAGCTGCAATTGTTCCTACTCCTGTTTCAGCAACCAATTTTACACATACTTTAGCTTTTGGATTAGCCTCTTTTAAATCATTAATTAACTGGGCAAGGTCTTCAATTGAATATATATCATGATGTGGAGGAGGAGAAATTAAGGTAACTCCCGGTTGAGAATGTCTTAATCTTGCTACGTAATCATTAACTTTATGTCCGGGAAGTTGTCCCCCTTCTCCTTGGTTTTGCTCCTTGAGCTATTTTTATTTCTATTTCTTCAGCCGAAGCTAAATAAGTAGGAGTAACACCAAATCTACCAGAAGCAACTTGTTTAATAGCAGAATTTTTAATAGTCCAATATCTCTTAGGATCTTCTCCTCCCTCTCCTGAATTACTTCTCATACCCAATCTATTAGCAGCTTCAGCTAAAGTTTCATGAGCTTCAGGAGAAAGGGCTCCTAAGGACATAGCGCTTATCACAAATCTTTTTAAAATATTTTCAATAGGTTCAACCTCTTCTATTGGTAAAGGTTTTTCCGCTTTTTTATAAGTTAAAAGATCTCTTATGAATACAGGACGGGTATTATTTGCAATTTTGGAAAATTCTTTATAATCTTCATATTCTTTTGTTTTTAAAAATTTATGCAATGCCTTTATTAAATAGGGGGACCAAGCATGCCATTCTCCTCCCTTTTTAAATCGCATCTCTCCCCCAATTGGGATTTCAGGTTTTTCATGTTCAAAAGCCCATTTATGTCTTTTTCTTACACTTTCTTCAATTTCTTGAATTCCATCAGCTTCTAAGGTTACTGGAGTATCAGGAAAATACTTCTCAACAAAGTCTTTATTTAGACAAACTGTTTCAAAAATTTTCCCTCCGTGATAAGAATTTAAAGTTGAAATACCCATTTTGGAGAGAATTTTTAAAATCCCAGCTTCTAAAGCTTTTTTATAATTTAAGATAGCAGTCTCAACTTCATTTTTGATTTCTCCTTTTTCACAAAGCTCACGAATAATTTCATAAGCTAAATAAGGATACACAGCACAAGCTCCATAACCTATAAGACAACAAATTTGATGAGTGTCTCTTGCTTCTCCTGTTTCAATTATTATGGAGACTTTTGTAACCAAATTTTTTTTCCACAAATAATGAAAAATTCCTGAAACAGCAAGCAAGCTCGGGACAGCTATTTTATGATAAGAAATCTCTCTGTCCGAAAGTATGAGTATTTCGGTACCTTCTTTTACTAATTTTTCAGCTTCTTTAAAAAGTTCCTCTAATCCCTCCTCTAAAGTTTTATCCTTAGAAAAAAGAATAGGAAGTTTATTAACTTTAAATTGTTTTTGTTCCAATATAGCTAAAAACTCTGAAGGAAGCAAAATTGGGCTATCTATTTGGAGTTTTTTAGCATGAAAAGCAGTTTCCTTTAAAAAATTACCTTTACGACCTAATGCCATATATAAAGACATTATCTTTTTTTCTCTAATGGGATCTATAGGAGGATTGGTAACCTGGGCAAATTTTTGTTTAAAATATTTAAAGAGTAAAACCGGGTTTTCAGAAAGAGGAGGAATAGGTGTGTCATTACCTGCAGAGAAGGTAAGTTCACTTCCATTTTCAGCCATGTATTTAATAACTTCATTTATATCTTCTTTAGTATAACCAAAAGCTACAAGCTTTTCCAAAAAATTGTCCTCTTTTTTAGTAAAGAAAATTTTATTTTTAGAAACAAATTTAGAAAGTCTTACAAGGTTTTTTTCAATCCAATCTCTATAAGGTTTAGAAGAAGCAAGTTCTTCCAAAATTTCTTCAGTCTTTTTAATAATTCCTTTTCTTAAATCTACTAAAATACTATCTCCGGGACCTAACCTACCCTTTTCTTTAATCTTTTTATTTTCCAAATCAATCATTCCCACTTCGGAACCTAATATTACAACTCCATCTTCAGTTATAATGTATCTACAAGGACGTAATCCATTTCTATCCAAGTGTGCTCCAATAGTTTCTCCATCAGTAAAAGCTATTGCTGCAGGTCCATCCCAAGGTTGCATCATAAAAGATTGGAATTCAAAAAATAAACGGACCTTTTCTGAAATATCAGGAACGTTTTCCCAAGCAGGAGGAATTAACATATTTATAGCATGAATAGGAGAATATCCAGCTAAACAAAGCAATTCAAAAACTCTGTCTAAGGATGCAGAATCACTTTCTTCAAGAGATACAAGAGGATCTATTAATTTTATATTTTCTCCAAAAAATTCATGCTCCAATTCATTTTGTAAAGCTAAAATCCAATTTCTATTTCCTTGCAAAGTATTTATTTCTCCATTATGAGCTAAATACCTCAAAGGTTGAGCAAGTTTCCAATTGGGCAAAGTATTTGTAGAATAGCGCTGATGAAATAGGCATAAACTGGATTCTATAGATTCATCTTTAAGTTCAGGATAAAATTTGTCTAATTGAGGAGCTACAAACATTCCTTTGTATACTAATGTTTTAGAAGAAAGAGAAGCTATATATACATCTTCCATTAACTCTGGATCTTTTTCAATCTTTCTTCTTAAAATATAAAGTTCTATTTCAATTTTATTTTTTTCCAGTTTTTCGATATCAAGTAATAAATGATAAATTTTAGGCATAGTTTTTAAAGCTGCTTCACCTACTGCTGAGGTATCAACCGGAACTTCTCTCCAAGCAATAAACTTGATAGGTGTATTTTCAATATGCTTTTCAATTTTTCTTTTTAAATCTTCTTTATATAGAAAGACTACACCTACAGCTAAATTATTTATATGAGAAATTTGAAGTTTATTTTTTTCTAAATATTTTGAAAAAAAATTTACGTGGAATTTTTATAAGAATCCCTGCTCCATCACCTGTTTTACCATCTCCCCCCGATAGCCCCCACGATGAGTCAAATTTTTTAACTGCTTCCAATCCCCCATTTTACAATTTGATGACTTTCCCTATTTTTAATATCACATACAAAACCAACTCCACAGGAAGAGTGGTCTAAAATTTTCACCTTATATCATCCTCCAATAACCTTCATTAGAAAATATTTGAAATTATAAAATTAAATTTTAAGAAAACAATATTCCTCATAAATTTAAATTTTGGGAAATGATGGCAAATTACGCTTGTGTTTGCTTCTTTTTATTAGGTTTTCTACATATATAATTCTTTCTAAGGGGATATTTAAATCTTTAGCTATATCCTTCTTTTCCATTTTCAAATCTATTAACCTATAAAGAATTTTATCAAGAAGATCATATTCTATTCCTAATTCATCTTCATCTGTTTGTCCTTTCCATAAACCTGCAGTAGGTTTTTTTGAAATAATTTTTTCGGAAACTCCCAATATTTTAGCTATTTCTTTTACTTCAGTTTTATATAAACCCAAAAGTGGAGCTATATCACTTGCTCCATCACCCCATTTAGTAAAATATCCTACTAAAAATTCAGTTTTATTTGAGGTACCTAAAACTAAATATTTTTTTGCATTAGCAATTCCATAAAGAATAACCATTCTACTCCTTACCATTAGATTACCCTTAGTTATTTTATCTATTTCAAATCCTAAAGCTTCTTCAAATTTATTAACTATCTCTTTTATACTTATTATTTTATAATCAATGTCTAAATTTTTACATACAAAAATTGCATCTTCAAGCTCTTGATTTTGATAATAAGGCATTATTACTCCCAAAACTTTTTCTTTGCCTAAGGATTTAACAGCAAGATAAGAAGCTGTTGCACTATCAATTCCACCACTTACCCCTAACACAACACCTTTAGCTTTACTTTCTTTTATTTTTTTTCTTATAAAATTAACAATTTTTTCAATTACAAAATAATAATCAAGATTTCGCATAAATATTTCCTCAAAATATCTGGCTTCTCAAAATCTTATTACAAAATTTATACCTGTCAAATCAATATTCTGATTTTTCTCTAAAACTTTTTATAAAATAAAGTATTTTTGTTAAACAATTTTGTAGTAAAATTTGGGAAGAAAATCAAATAAAACTAAATAGAAAAAAATGTTATTACAAAATTGTTACTTTTAACAATTTTGTAATAATGATTAAGGCTAAAAAATTTGAAATACCTATAAGAATTTGTAGGCATAGATTTTGATATTTAAGAAAATTTAGAAATTCTTAAAATTCTAAAATTAAAGAAGGAGGGAGATTATATGTTTAAAGAAAAGCCAAGGGATAAAAAAGATGTGATGGAATTAGTGAAACAGTATGATGTTAAATTTGTAAGATTGTGGTTTACAGATGTTCTTGGACAATTAAAGAGTTTTGCTGTACCTGTAGAAGAATTAGAAATGGCTTTTGATGAAGGTATGGGATTTGATGGTTCATCTATTAGAGGATTTACAAGGATTGAAGAATCGGATATGATTGCTCGACCTGATCCTACTACTTTTGCTATACTTCCATGGAGACCCAAAGAGAAAGCTGTAGCCAGAATGTTTTGCGATATTTACAATCCTGATGGGACACCTTATGAAGGGGATCCGAGATATGTTTTGAAAAAAAATTTAGAAAAAATGAAAAAAATGGGATTTACCCATTTTTATATCGGTCCTGAACTTGAATTTTTTTATTTCAAAAGTGATAAAGCTCCAGAAATTTTAGATAAAGGTGGTTATTTTGATTATCCTATGGATGCAGCTGAAGACCTAAGAAGAGAAACTATTTTTTGTTTAGAGCAAATGGGAATAAGAGTTGAATATTCTCACCATGAGGTAGCTCCATCTCAACATGAGATAGATTTAAGATATGCTGAAGCTTTAGAAATGGCAGATATTGTAATGACTTATAGAGTAGTGGTAAAAGAAGTTGCTAAAAAATATGGAGTTTATGCTACCTTTATGCCTAAACCAATTTTTGGGGTAAATGGAAGCGGAATGCATACTCATCAATCTTTATTTATAGGAGATAAAAACGCCTTTTTTGATCCTAATGATCCTTTTCACCTTTCTGATGTAGCCAAAAAATACATTGCAGGGTTATTAACCCATATTAAAGAGATAACTTTAGTGTTAAATCAATGGGTAAATTCTTATAAAAGACTTGTTCCTGGTTATGAAGCTCCAGTTTATATTTCTTGGGCAAGAAGAAATCGTTCAGCTCTTATAAGAGTTCCTATGTATAAACCTGGTAAAGAAAAGGCAACACGTATTGAGTTAAGAAGTCCTGATCCAGCTTGTAATCCCTATTTAGCTTTTGCCTGTATGCTTGCTGCAGGACTTGAAGGTATTAAAAAAGGGTATAAATTGCCTGATCCTATTGAAAAAGATATTTATCATTTAAGTGAAGAAGAAAGAAGAGCTTTAGGAATAGATAATCTTCCTGGAAGTCTTGGTGAAGCTATAGAATATGCTGAAAAAAGTGAATTGTTAAAAGAAACTTTAGGAGAACATGTTTTTAAAGAACTTTTAAATAATAAAAAGCTTGAATGGGATGAATATAGAATTCAAGTTTTTCCTTATGAAATAGATAAATATTTACCTATTTTATAAAATGCATATTCAAAAAACTATAACTNTATGATAAAAGTTTATTAAAATTTAAAGTAAAGGAGNTAATGGAAAGAAATAAAAGCAAAGTATTTAGTGAGTGAAAAAAATTATGAATGCTCTTGAAAGAAAAAATGCGGAATTAACAGCTCTCCTTGAAATAAGTAAAATTTTGAGTTCATCTTTTGAACTTGAAGAAAATATCTACAAAGCACTTAAAGTTCTTTCTGATTCTCTTCATATGACAAGAGGTACTGTAACTCTTCTTGATCCAGAAACATCAGAATTGAGAATAGCTGTAGCTTATGGTCTAACAAGAGAACAAATAGCAAGAGGAAAATACAAAATAGGAGAAGGTATCGTTGGTAAGGTTGTTGAAACAGGTTCACCCATTGTTGTCCCTGATATTGGGAAAGAGCCTTTATTTTTAAATAGAACAAGAGCAAGAATTAATAAAGATAACATATCCTTTCTTTGTGTACCCATAAAGATAAATGAAGAAATTCTTGGTGTTCTCTCTGTAGATAAAATTTTTGATAAAAGTATATCCTTTGAAGAGGACTTAAGGGTGCTAAATATTGTAGCTACCCTTATTGGACAGGCAATTAAACTTTATCGGAGGTTTTCAGAAGAAAAACTTAAAAGAGAGGAGCTTACCTTAGAGCTTAGAAATCGTTTCAGTTTCCAAAATATTATTACTGTTTCTGATAGGATGCATGAAGTTATAAAAACTGTACTTAAGGTATCAAAAAGCAAGGCAACAGTGTTGCTAAGAGGTGAAAGTGGAACAGGAAAAGAACTTATCGCTAAGGCAATCCATTTTGAAAGTCCCAGAGCGAAGGGACCTTTTATTGCTGTTAATTGTGCTGCTATTCCTGAAACCCTCCTTGAAGCAGAATTATTTGGATATGAAAGAGGAGCTTTTACAGGTGCAATAACAGCAAAACCAGGTAAATTTGAACTTGCTAATGGGGGAACCCTTTTTCTTGATGAGATTGGAGAAATGAGCCCCACCCTTCAAGCAAAACTTTTGAGAGTGATTCAAGAACATACCTTCGAAAGACTTGGTGGTACAAAATCAATAAATGTTGATGTTAGAATAATTGCAGCAACAAACAAAAATTTAGAGGATATGGTAAAGAAGGGACTCTTTAGGGAAGATCTTTACTGGAGATTAAATGTAGTTTCTATATTTCTTCCACCTTTAAGAGAAAGAAGGGAAGATATACCCATACTTATAGAACACTTTCTAAAGAGATTTAATAAAGAATATGGAAGAAGAATATCTATTTCTTCTCAAGCGATGGAGAAATTAATAAGATATTCATGGCTTGGTAATGTTAGAGAACTCGAAAATACTATTGAAAGACTTGTTATCCTTGCTGAGAAAGAAGAAATTACTGTTGAGGATCTTCCCATTCATATTAAATCTGAAATGCTAAAGCCTTCTAATCCCAGTAATACCTATTCTTTAAAAAAAGAAATTGAAGAATTAGAAAAAAGAAAAATAGAGGAGGCTCTAAAAAAGTGCGATTATAATCAAGCTCGTGCTGCTCGATTGCTTGGTATTACCCAAAGACAAATTGGGTATAAAATAAAAAAATATAAAATTTTAATTCCTTCATTTCGAGCTTCTACCTCTCTCAAGTAGGAAACATTAAGTAAAAAAGGCCTCATAAAACAGATCTGCTCTTAGACGGTATCTCGGATAAAATTTTTCTGTATCTTTTAATATTTCTTGTAAGTCTTCTCTATTCTGAAACCATTTCTTTATGATATCGGGCGTAACCTCTATATGGAACTGAAGAGCATAGGAATTATTATACTTAAAGGCCTGATTAGGATAATCCTTTGAAATTGCAAGCTTAACTGCACCTGATGGAATATCAAAGGTATCTCCATGCCATTGTAAAACCATAGTATGACCAATTGGCTCAATAAGTTGTCCAAAGATCTTATCTCTTACTCCATCAATAGTTGGTTCAATTGGTAACCAACCAATCTCCTCCTTATGTCCTCGATATACTTTTGCACCAAGAACATAAGCTATTACTTGGGCACCAAGGCATATGCCAAGGACTTTTTTATTCATCTTAAGGGCCTTTTCTATTGTGTTGGCTACATCTTTGAGGAAAGGATATTGCTCCATTTCATAAACAGCCATAGAGCCACCCATTATGACAATTGATGAGAAAGTATTCAGGGAAGGAATTGGCTCACCAAGGCCTGCCTCTACAACTCTAAAATAAATATTACTGTTTTTCAAAAAATCGAGAATTGTTCCTGGTCCTTCCGAAACAACATTTTTTATAATTAAGACTTTCATAATAAACCTCAATTTAGTATCTTTTTAAATTATTGCTAGTTTTTATCTTAGTTCAGAGAGCCTCTTTACCTCTCTGTCCTGTTCTTATTCTAATAGCATCTTCAAGATTAAATATAAAAATTTTACCATCTCCTACCTCTCCTGTCTTTGCCTTTTCAATTATTACACTAATAGCCTTTTCTACAAGCTCATCGCTCAACACTATCTCTATCTTAAGCTTTGGGATAAATCTTATTTCATACTCTCTTCCTCTGTATATTTCTAAAAATCCTTTTTGTCTTCCAAATCCCTTTACTTCTGTAACAGTCATACCACAAGTTATTCCTGCTTCAGAAAGTCCCTGAACAACCTCATCAAATTTAGTAGGTCTTATTATTGCCTCTATTTTTTTCATCTTAAAACCTCCTCCTGCAATTTTTATGTTAAATTTTGTTTAATACTATTTGTTTTGTATAATAAAACAAAAGCTTATAAGTTAGAGAGGGACAGGGACTCCATTTGTTGTAGGCCTTTGAGCCTCTTAAGGAGTATGTCCCTCTGTCCCTCAACACCCGATAAGTTGGTTGGGCTACCAAAGCCCCAGCTACTCGGGAGGATGGTGTGAGGGACAAAAATCTTAAAAAGGAGGTAGCA
>Ga0065719_102021_pt1 | contig 10412 bp, 12 predicted proteins | sample GBSCel85sediment_FD_59106 | JGI IMG/M metagenome (GOLD analysis project Ga0065719, IMG submission 59106) | Hot spring sediment microbial communities from Great Boiling Spring, Nevada - Cellulolytic enrichment CS 85C v3 (version 3) | ecosystem: Environmental > Aquatic > Thermal springs > Hot... | reverse complement strand
CTCTACTTAGAGTATTATCATGGTGTTTTACCAAGTTTCACGCTTCACGTTTCTCAAATGAAATGCCTGATGAACATCGGCAAGCCTGCTAAGCCGGTGGGGGACAAACCCCGCGCGGGTTCAAATCCCGCCCCCGGCGCCATTCTCTATCTCTTGAACCCTGGAGACTGTGTAAATACTCGATGTTGCTGATGCATACTCTCTCAATAAACCCTATCGTCGCGATGAAGGCACCTATACCACCTTCCACCACAAGTGTGCAAACAGAGGGGCGCTTCTCACAATCTGCTTAGCACGAACTTGTGGGAGTTTGAGTATGAGACACGGTAAATTGTTAATGATCTGAGGTGGTTGTGAAAAACGGGTTGCTAGAATAGATAGATCTTAGTTTCCTAGCTTGATAGGAGGTGAAACAATAGCTCAGGTATCTGATGTTTATTCAACTCTTGTAACACCTGAAGGCTATGTATTCTCTATTTGCAGTGTGATACATGTTTTGCTTGGGGACTTTGCGGCTATTCGAACACTATAAAGGGGTAGAGCTGAGGTTTTTCAGAGAAGAGGGCCGCTCTTTATCCTGAGCTTTTCTAAAGGGTCTAGAGCTCTTTGAAGACCTTTATAATCTTCTTGAACACCTCGGCATCACTCTTATTCAGTACGTGGATCTCTATCTTTTTGTTTGGCACTAACCTTCTAATTTTGTGAAGAACTTGAAGCCTATCAACATTGTTAGGGACTTCAACAAGGATATCGATATCGCTTGCGGCTAATATACCCACCCTTTATGTTTGAGCCGAAGATATATGCCTTACCTCCATACATCTCAGCAATACTTTTAATAACCTCTAGGTACTTCTCGAGGTTCTTCTCCAGATCCTCTCTAAGAATTTTTTGTGTAATCTAGAGTCTGCAATTGCTTTAGAGGGCTACAACCCGTCTGCGGATGTTTTGGCCTGTGGCCAGAGCTTCTGTTCACCACTGTTTAGAAATACATATCTAGGTGTTCAGAGCATAACAATATACATAGGTGCGACATATGTCTGAAGAGGAGCACGAGAAGAGCTCGGAGAATAGGAGTGTAAAGCCCGGTGGTGAAGGGTCAAGCGATGTCGAGGAGCTTAGGGCTGTACGCGATATGGTGAGCGAGTGGCTTGAAAGGGCTAGGCACCTGGTTCGGGATATTGTTAACGCTGTTGTGGAGGGCCTAGACGGCTCGAAGTTCGGCAAGGAGATTGTAGAGCTGTATACCAGTCTTAAAGCTGCTGGAATGCCTGAGAATCTTGTGTTGGAGATTGTGAGGGATTTCTACAAGAAGAAGCTGGAGGTAGTCCCGTCGCTAGGCGACTTGGCCAAGTCCCTCTCGGGGATAGTTGGGGAGGGCCGGCGCCTAGCTTCCAAGGGTGTCTACCCCAGGGCTGGGGCGGAGAAGCCCGAGAAGGAGGAAAGCCAAGAATAGATAGGTATTTTTTAACTATCTGCGCACCGGCGCGCACACGATGCAATGCTTGGTGTAGCTAGGGTGAGCTTAGAGGATGCCGTCAACCGGATGGCGAGGCTCTTGGAGGAGGTTCTCGAGAGGCTTAAGAAGATAGAGGATAGGCTTAGCAGTTTTCCTCTAAGCGATGAAGAGGCGAGGATTGCGCAACACCTCGTACACCTATACTCCATCCCCATAGGCCTGGCCGTCGAGGCCGCCAAGAGGTTTATGGAGGTAGTTTCACGCGCTAGGCTCGACCCCATATCAACCGAGATAATACGTGTTCTCTCGCCGTGTAGAGAGATGAACATATCCGAGATTACAAGGTCTGTGAAGAGCGCTAGGGGAAAAGCGTCTAGAAGAATAGTCAGAGAAAAACTGCTTAAGCTCGAGCAGCGAGGCATAGTGGTAAACACTGGGCATCCCAACAGGCCTAGGTATACACTCAGAAGCTGCCGAGAGAACAGGGGGTAGGGAGGGCGGTTGGCGCCCAGGCTAAGGACCGTGCTAAGCATGCTAGCTCTTGTGCTAAGCCTAGTCCTAAAACTTCTGCTGCTCGTCACGGCCTCCTCGATCCACGCCTGGGCTAAAACAAGCTATAACATCGCAAAGTTCTCTGCTAGGATACTGCCCTCGAGCCTGCCGTGGAGCATCAAGAAGAGCCTTTTGAAAAGCTATACAAAGAAAATGATGAGGATAGCTGCGGAGGCTACAAACATAGTTGGGCTAGTAAGGGCGTTCCAAAGCCAAGCAAGAGAGCAGACGAAAACCCATCGCTAAATACGTGTGGTCTCCATACATCTAATAGGAGCTCTTCAGACACCTTCTGGACATATTATAGCCAGGCTATACAGGTGTTTACCGCTGCATGGTAGATCGATAAAGAATTGTCTTTCAGCAGAGGGCAAAGCTTAGTGTAGCCTATCTTTACAGCCTATGCAGGCTTGGAGCCCTGCGTCTAGATGACTAGCGAAAGCGCTAGGCCTACGAGCGCGGCCCCCACTATAACGTAGACGGGGTCTAGCCTCAGGTATAGCAGGATTAGCGCGACTATGAATGCTACGAGCGCCACGGGGTCTACCGAACCCCTCTTTGATTACCGTCGACCTTAGCAGCCGGATAAAGGCGTAGAGTATCAGCGCTACAATAGCGGCGTTGACGCCTCTGAATATCGCTTTTGCTATCCAGTGCTCTAGGTATGGGCCGATGAGGTAGACTATCCCCAGTATAACCAGGTAGGGGGGTAGCGCAATGGCGGTAGTAGCTATTAGAGAACCGGGTATACCACCCAGCCTATACCCGATCCACGTAGCAGAGTTGAGGGCTATAGGCCCAGGCGTGCTCTCGGCAATCGCCAGCAGCCTCAGGAACTCCTCTTCCGATATCCAGCGCTTGCTGTCGACTAGGATGCTATACATAACCCCTATACCCCCATAACCTCCGCCGAAGAGCAGTATTCCTATCTTTAGAAACGTCAGGAAGAGATCTAGGTACGAAACCTCCATCAAATACACCTTATAGTGCTGTAACACCCTAGCAATAATAAGTGTATAGCTGGGGCCAAGGGGGATTTCTCTAGTAGTGTCAGAAGCCTCGCGGAACAGGAACAGGCTATGCTGGTTTGTACAGGTTTCTTGCCATGAGCATTCTCAGGATTTTCTCGGCCAAACTCCTAGACCTGGTCATTATTATTAGTGTATCTCCAGACTCCTCAATAGAAACACCTCTTAGCCGGGCATCCCAGTAATTGGTTCAGAAATACCATACCCACAGGGCTCCCGGAGATGGCTGAATAGATGAGCATTGCTTGGCTATATGTAAACGTGGTTATAGATGATAAGGCGATAAGAGAGTTCATGCTGAGAGATAGCCTAGTTAACGCTCTTATACCGGTGTAGACGACGTCGTAGCACAATACAGCAATATAATTTGGGTGTTCTACCAGTAGAAAGCAGGCGAAGAGCGTCTTGCGAAGACGTTGGCTAGCTTTTTAAAGTGGTATCCACATACATATCTCGACAGGCTTTTAGTAGGTGATGTGTATGGCCAGCGAGTTAACCCGATTCTCCACATGTACTTTATCAGGGGCCTGATGTCAATATCGTTTCTCATAGCGTTTATAATTACGTGGGCCTAGCTATAGATCTGCACCCAAGATTGTGCTGAAAGCGCTGGACTTAATACTCGTAGGCTTTCTAATTGGGTTTGCTGTCCAGGTATTCTCAAGTGCTGTATTTGCCTATATCGTCCAGATGCCCATACCACCCCTAAAGCTTCTCCAAGAAGGGCTAAGCATGGAAGAGGTAAATATGGTAGAGTATCAGTACGGCATGATGCAAACAGCTGTGACCGTAGTAGCAATAAGTGTATCGCTAGTCTTCGTAGGGTATGGAGTATACAGGTTAGTGTATATAGCGAAGGAAGAGCGCCTAAAACGCTAGACCACCGATGATGTACAGCCCGAGTCTGATAGGCTAGTGCCGTAGACAATATTGTTGCTATAGCTGTAGCAGCCGTCCTATTAAAGAAGAACCTAGGGGTATACGCCAGAACAGCTTTTGTTCAAGTATATCCCACTTCTTCAACACGATTCACCGTAACCGGGGCTCGCCAAACACGCACCGCAACCAAAAAAGAATGGTAACAGGCTATCAATATATGTAGGGCAATAAGTAGTTGTATCTGCATATCTCAACGGCTGCCAGCGCCGTTATAGCGTATATGAGCAGTAGTTTTGGGTGCAAGAAGCGTTCTTTTTAGATCATCTGTTTTTGTCGCGCCTCCGAATAATATAGTCCTCAACGGGTTTTAGCAACAGTATTAGCACGCCGAACACCGTAGCTAGGACGGCTGTAGCGTACAGCCCCAGCCCTACGGCCAGCCCTATGGCCCCTGTCAGCCATAGCGAAGCGGCTGTGGTCAAGCCTACAACCCTATCCTCGAACTTCATGATCACCCCGGCACCTATAAAACCTATTCCCGTGACTATGTTAGACGCTATCCTAGCGGGGTCTCCTGGAAACGCCTGGTACGATACTATGGTGAACAGCGTAGAGCCCATGCAGACCAGCACGTGCGTCCTTATACCGGCCGGCTTGTGCCTCAGCTCTCTTTCAAAGCCTATGACAAAAGCGAGCAGAAAGGCTATCGCAAGCTTTGTCAAGGTATCTGCAACTATGTTTAGATCGAGGCCCGCCACCACCTGGTTCTGCCCACGAATACGCGGTTTTATCGCTATATAAGCCTAGTGTTACTCCGTAGCCGGATAAAAGCCCGACCTTAGCCTGGATACCGCGGCCAAAGCGTTGTAAGGCACACTAGTAGGATCTCAACAGCGTTATCCGGTATCGAATTCAAAAAAATGTTTAGGGGGCTTCGAGGGGTATTTCGCTTAGAAGCTCTAGGCTTGGCATGCTGAGTACTTTGACAAGGCTTTGCGAGACTGTGAACAGCTCGTTTCCCACGTAGAGCGATCTAACGGCGTTGACGTGCTCAATCAGCTTGTATACAGACAGCGCCTGCCCATCGAAGCTTACCGCTAGTATGCCCGAGACCTTCCCTAGGTAAACCGGTATGAACAGCAGGCCGTAGTCAGGGTCTATGGTCACGGCGTGGTGGTCTCGTAGCGCAGGACTCCAGCCCTCTACCACTATCTTCGAGATTTCGCTCATCTTCGTCGGGTCGGATATGTTGAATAGCGATATCTTCAGCATGCCGTTCTCCATGCCTATCCCGAGCATGGTGTCGTCGGATAGTGGGTGCAGGTAGTCGGAAAAACCGTGTATCTTCAGATAGCCCAGCACCTTGGGGCTGGAGGGATCGCTGATATCGATGGCGAACAGCGGATCGACCTGCCTAAAGGTGACTAGGAACAGTATGTTCTTTATGAGCCTGGCCGCGTATATCCTCTCCCCCTCGGCGAGGCCCCTCAGCTCGCCCACGATGCTAAGGTTCTCTAGGTCGACTATGAACACGCCGTTCTCCGTCTCCCCCACCCGAACCGGGTAGGCTATGGGTGTGGGGTAGCGATATCCGGCTCTACCGGGAGCCACTGTAACAGTTATCGGTGTTTCCCAGCATACATCGCCTCTGCACTCTCTAACCGTAACCTCCACGCCTTCTCCAGAGGTGCTCTCGGCTGTGAATACGGGTGGGCGTAGGTCGACCTTGATGCCCCATGTAGACGATGTGGTTGCAACTACAAAGTACCCGCCCAGCTGTTCCTCCATAGAGAACTGGTCCAGCACCCCGCCGTCGACGCTGAATGAGCCCCTATACCTAGCCTCTGTACCGTTTACATCCAGCACGTAGAACGTCGTCTTCTCTACTATTCTAATGCTCTCCAGCTCGGAGCCCACCTTGCTTATGATAGAGCTTGCCCGGTCCTCCGGCAGGCTTGCTAGAGCTTTGGCTAGTAACTCTACAGCATCGTCTATATCTCCCTGGGCAACAAGATTGCCCACCTCCATGGCTAGGCTCGGATCCTGCAGCTGTTCGAGGGTCGCGTTTATCGCATAGAGATAGGTGTCGAGAGCCGTAGGCCTTTTCAGGCTCGCTATATAGAGTCTCGTCGGGGACATGTAGAGCCAGCTCCCGTCGCTAGTCATAAAAGAGTACACAGAGTACCTGAGGTTCTCGACGTCTAGCGCTAGAACGTTGGTATAGGATGTGGGCAGGGGGTCTACAACGCTTACTCTATCGGCTGGCAGCGGCTCGCCGTTGACCGTAGGGGTCTCGATGCCGTTGATAGGCTGCGAGGTTACTAGGTATACAACGCCGTTGCCGAGCCTAGCGCTGAGTAGCGAACCCGTTATAGATATCTCTCCGCGGAGCACCGGCCTATCCGGGCTCGTTACGTTGTATACGTAGACAGATGTGGTGGGCTCTGTTTGAACCGACATTGTGCTGTATATCGCTGACTGGGCAATGACCACGAGGCTCTTGTTCAGCAGGAAGAGCCCGCTAACAGGCTTGTTCAGCTGTATAACGCTGATAACCCTCTTCTCGGGTATACCCACTACGAACACCCTCTCGCCCGAGGCCACGGCGACGATACGCCCATCGCACTTAACGATATCTGGCTCGTCTATACCTACAACCTGTACATTTGTACCCGAGATCCTCGTAGCAGTAGAAGTCGGTGTTATGGTGACTGCTCCCGCACCTAAACCCTCGGGCATCGGTAGCGCGGGTTCAGAACCGGCGCTGTAGACTAGAAGTGTTCTGTAGAAACCTCTGTATAGAAACTCCCTCAGCTTGGAGACCCTCACCAGGAACTGGGCAAGCTCCTCAAAACTGCTAAACGTCGATAGCCCTCCAAGGCCTTGCCGAACCATGGTAAGCTCCTCTCCGCTTAAAGGTATGGAGGGGGCGGTCACAAGCGTGGGGGGCTGTGTATAGGTTCTCGTAACTGTTGTTAGAGGCCCGAATACGTAGTCTACGGCTATGGGCAGCGATGCACCTAGTACGAGAGCTACGACAAGTAGCGCTGCAAACAGCCCGCGGTCCATTTTCTTCACCCAAACTCCTGTAGAAGCCCTGGGCGCTTTTTACTCTAGGGCTTGGACACTACTGTTCGAAGTACTGTACGAGGGCCTCCGGCCACGGTCTGTTGACACGTTTTTATCTATCCTAGGAGTATACTACGCGGTAGGCTATGTCTGTAGACGATCTGAGCAGGAACATGCTCAGGATCTACATAAGGCTTTTGGAGTCTAGCAGACCCCTGGGTGTGAGAGAGCTTGCTAGAGAGCTTGGTATATCGGTTAGCACTGTACACTATAGCCTGAAGAGACTCGAGGAGCTCGGGCTTGTCCAGAGGCTTGGCGATGGCTATACCGTTAAAAAGGTTGTAAACCTGGAGGGTTTTCTTGTTATAGGGAGAAAGCTTGTCCCCTGGCTAGTGATATACTCGGCGTTCTTCCTAGGAGCGCTCATTTCTGAGACCTTGTACTGTATTGTAAACGGGTTGAACGCAGACCGGCTCCTAGCCGTTGTGCTGTCGCTGACAGCGTTTCTCGTGCTATTTGCTGAGGGTGTTCGCGCCAGGAAGAGGTACGGCTAAGACCGTGGAAAAAGCCTATACGCGTATCTACTGTTCCTTGCGCATCTTATCCCTAACTATGTCCCTGAGCAGCTTTGCGCATCCTCTCAGTACGCGGGTTATAGGCTCCTTCGAGAAGTCTACTATCACGGGCTCCGAGCCGCGTCTCCAGACGCGCCAAACCTCCTTGACAACGCCCTGCTCTATCCTATAGCCAGCCTTCACGGTTACATCCGCTAAGGCATCGCACATTCTGGTAAAGTGCGGGTCTACGTTGCTGAAGTACCTAACGGTGACTATACCCTGGTTCTTTAGGCATGTGAGCTGGTTTAGAAGCGAGGCCCAGTACCCGTCCTCGTCGGTGTTGCGTACCAGCCTCCACGGTATCTCGCAGGCGTGGAAAGCGGCAATGCCCGGTCGGAGGGTGTCGATGAGCCTTAGCTCGAGGTTCGATAGCTGTGGTATTGAGATAGACGCCGGGTTGATAGACTCTATGTGGATATAGTTACCGATTATCCACCTAGCCTCCTCGGAATCTAGGTCTAGGATCTTCGTCATGACTGTCTCTAGGGTATCCCGCACTTCGTCGGGCGAGTACTTGTAGGAGATCAAGAGAATCTTCATGTCGTTCTCGACAGCCAAATCAATAAAAGGTAGCGTTGTAGAGGCGCTTCTAGCGCTGGGATGAGTGCTTATCGAAAAGATGTCGCCTCTGTGGATAGCCCCCATGATCATTTCGAATATTGTTCGGCTCTTCAGTCTTTCTACAAGCGTTGTTGCGGACCTCTCCGGCCTCCGGGGCGGATAGACTATGAGTCCCTTCCCCTCGGCAATATCAAATGGTATATCAACAACATTTAGTGGTGCACCTCTCAACTTGCGTAGCTCTAGAGATCTAACCAGCAGTCCGCGGACTGTTCTATGCGTTAGATATATTATTGAGTCTGCTACAAACTCTATCGCTCCAAGGCCTAGCCTCTTCGACTCCCAGGGGATTTCCGCTATAGCTACGAGGAGGCCGTTGATCGTCGTGATTATGTTGTAGAAGAAGTTTAGGAGTATTGCTCTCTGCTCCTTCTTTCTGTATAGCTCCATCAGAGGGTTTATCGAGTCTACGATGACAACCCTGTACGCATCGCCAGTCAGGAGCTCGCTTAACGCGCTGAGGAGCTCGTCGGGCGCCATGACCGGCATCTTGACGTAGTTCAGCAGGTTTTTTGCCTCTAGCTGTGCTAGGTCTATCCCTAGCCTAGCCATGTGTCTGAAGAGCTTCTCCTTGTCTTCGTAGAAGGATATGTATAGGCATTTGTGTCCTTTCGAAGCGTTGGCATAACAAATATGTGATGCAAGCGTAGTCTTTCCAGCGCCCGGATGCCCTACTACGAGAAGCATGTAGCGTGGCGGGATCTCTCCGATCAGCCTGTCGAGCTCCGGGGTCCCAACCCTAAAAGTCATGGGATTGCACCGGCTACAGCATGCGACACCCAGTGTGTTTGTGTCTGTGGATAGTGTTCGCAGAATATATATGCGTTATGCATGTGCCAAGAGCTTAGCTACTAAAACAGGTATTTGCTGAAAGCAATCACCGGGCTGTTTAGAAGCTCTGGGCATGCTGAGGCTGACCGNTACAGGGGGTTATACCTCGGATAGAAGCCTTTTCAGCTCTTCGGGGTTTTCTATCAAAAGCTCTGCAAGCTTTTTTGGTGTTATGTCCAGTCCCAGGGCTTCTCCTACTGGCGCCAAGAACCTTTCCGCAACCCGCTTGGCGACCAGGGGTACGCTATACCTCTCCACTATTATGTTTCTGAGCACGGCTGGATCCTCAAACAGAATCTCTACGCAGTCCTTTGCTAGAACCCTCCTACACTGGGTCTCGAGAAACTCGTAGATTCCAGGCATAGACTTCCTCAGCCTAACCCTGACAACCTCTTCCCTGGTATAGGGCACGACATACGGGGGGAGAGCCACTCTCTTACTGAGTATGCTGTAGAGCCTGGGACTGAGGTATACGACGCCTAAATCCCAGTCGACAACAACAAGCCTAGAAACAGCCTCACGTATAGAAGGTTTTGAGACGCCTACGGATTCCAGAACCTTTTTGAGTGTGCCTCTCTGCGGTCCTCTGGCTATGAGCATGGATATGTATAGAACTGTGCCCGCTATAGTCCTAGCCTTCTTGCCCTCGAACCACCGCGGAAACGCGATACCGATACAGTCTAGAACGGTATTGCAGAGCTCTTCTAGGCTAAAATAGGGGCAGACCTCTTCAAGCTCGGGCTTGACGCGGTAGACTATGGCCTTGATCCACACGCCGTCGTCTATCATAAAAACTCCATCCTGTGCAGTCTCCGTGGCGGAGACGGGATGTCTACACGCTTGTCCGATCTATTAAAGATCAGCCAACTTAAAAAGCTTCGGTCGGTCACCATCTTCTCTACGAGGCAGAAGCTCGCCGGGGCTCACAGGGATCCCGCTGTTTGCGCAAAACGCGATATTATCGAAATAAACCTGTAAAAAACTTTTAAACCTGCACAAAACAACACCTACGAGTTTCGGTGTTGCCTATTGTTCGGGAACTAGATAGTTCCGCAAACACGGGGCAGAAAACAGGTATATCCAACGGGAAGCTTTGCGAAGAAAGAAGGGGTTGTGGAACAGCCCCATTCTATGGGTATTGGCACGCCTTCTAAAGGTGCAGAGCCGTGGGCATAGTCTACTGGAGCAGTCTAGAGACCATCCCGCGCACCGATCTAGAGAAAATCCAGTTGCAGAGGCTTAGGGAGCAGGTTAAGAGAGTCTACGAGAAGTGCTACTACTACCGCAAAAAAATGAAAGAAAAAGGAGTCACACCAGAAGACATAAAAACACTCAACGACACCAAAAAACTACCCC
>Ga0065719_106815_pt1 | contig 10426 bp, 13 predicted proteins | sample GBSCel85sediment_FD_59106 | JGI IMG/M metagenome (GOLD analysis project Ga0065719, IMG submission 59106) | Hot spring sediment microbial communities from Great Boiling Spring, Nevada - Cellulolytic enrichment CS 85C v3 (version 3) | ecosystem: Environmental > Aquatic > Thermal springs > Hot... | reverse complement strand
ACATATACTTTGATAAAGTAAGAGAGGTGGAAGACAAGGTTCTGCAAATGGTAAAATTTAACGAGTATGTTCTAGTGACTTTTCATAGAGCTGAAAACGTTGATAATCCACACGTGTTAAGAGACTTCACCAGGATCCTGAGGAAAAGCCCATTACCAATAGTCTTCCCAATACACCCTAGGACAAGGAGAAGGCTACAAGAGTACGGGCTTTGGGGCGAGATCGAAGAGATCCAACATCTCCAGCTTCTACCACCACAAGGATACTTCGAGTTCCTAGCACTCATGAAGAACAGTAGACTAATAATGACAGATTCTGGTGGAATACAAGAAGAGGCAACACACTCGAAGATAAAGAAACCCGTGCTCGTGCTGAGAACCTCCACTGAGAGGCCGGAAGCCGTTATTCACGGCTTCGCCAAGGTTGTAGGCGTAAACCCCGTGGTGGTTTTAGCCGAGCTAGAGAAAATTCTGGGTGAAGAGTTGAAGCTACCAGACCAGTCGCCGTTCGGCGATGGAAAAGCAGGCGTTAGAATAGTGAATACTGTTCTCTCCAGGCTAGAAGCCTAAATTGTGAACACACTACTCCTTGACCTTCTCCCTCCTCAATTCAAATACCACTGTCCCGCCACAGGTGTAGGGTTTCCCCGGGTCTGGGCACTGCACGTATCCTGCATCCTCCTCCCCGCCTATGCCTAGGATCCTCGCTGACACGCCTTTAAGGAGTGGTGATAACAGTGTTAGCATAGATGCTAGTGCGTGGAGACACAGCCCTCTACCCACGTCCCTGATGTAGAATTTTTCAAATAGGAAGCACTCACCCGGCTTATAACCCATCGCACAGCTTCCTCTAACTTCTTTAACACATATCCAAACCCTGTACGCCAAAGGCTCTGCACCCCTAAGCCATACAGTATTATCGCTTCTTAAACACTTCAAAGAGTTAATTAAGTCTTCTAAGCAGGGAGAGGTGAGAATGCATCTGGGCATCTAGATGTTGTTCCCAGTTTAGTCCGTGAAACGGCCCTGCCAAACCGGGCTCAGGCTCGGGCGAAATATATAGGTAAGTAGCACCCTTGACGCTCCTTAAAGACGAAGAACCCGTCTAAGGATTTACGTATTTGCTGGCGGGGAAACCGGTTTCCAGAAACTGCTGATTTCCCTTTGGTAGAATACCACTCGAGGCAAACAGGCTTGGCGTGCCAGCTGTCGCAACAGGTCGAGGAGGATTGCCGGAAATCGTTGATGAAGGAGTGACAGGGTACTTGTCCAGACCGAGCAGTAGCGGGTTCACGGATAAAATATTGAAGACCCTGGAGAAGGGCTTTGACAGAGACGCTGTCATACAGGCATCCTATAAAAAGATTAAGCCGAACGAGCAGGTGGAGAAAATGCTAAAATTCTTCGAGAAAGTAACGTAAGAGAAGCGGGGTTAACCCCTTTACGCAATATAAGTTGTAACAAGCCGCCACCACTAATCATGGTTTCAACAACCATTATTTAAAACTACATTGGCCTGAAAGCATTGTTCATTTGCCCGAAGTCTAGATGGGGAAGTATTATTTTCAAAACCTCCTCATCCAGGAGCTCCGCGTCCTTCGGGTCTATCGCCAACCCTATAGCAACAGTGTACTCCTTGTAGAAGCAGTTCCAGCTGAAAACAATTCTACCATCCTCCCTTTCCTCGATGCTGAACTCATTTATGTCGATATCATCGCACTGCCCAGGCTCGAAAGGAAGCTCGGCAACATCCTCCTCNGAATCCACGCTCAAGACGTCTAAAACCTCGTTCCTCCACCAGCGTGGCCTGGCAATAGCCACCCAGTGCCTCCCAACAAGCAGGTACGACCCNCCAGCACTAACCACCCTTAACGCGCTACTCNTCAAAACCTCGAACCTCTCCCTGCTCAAATCCACCACAGTCCTGATGAAGAAGCTTGAAAGCCCTTCAACACCCCTCCCGGCTACAGCCAGATTCTTTGACCGCCAACCCCTGCTCCGAGACGACCCGGGCAACCCAAACCATCCCAGTCCCTCACTCCAGTCCGAGGAGATATTTAAACCTTGTCGCCAGGGCATGGATCATCAACTTTGGAAGCATTAACCCCTTCATGAACCGGTCAGTAACTTGCTTGGAAACACATGTTGATGCCGAGTCCGTAAATACTTGGTGTTCAGCAGTCATCGTCGGCATACCAACTGCTCACAACCTCGCTCATACAATACTGGTCGATGTAAGCTTATTCAAGCTTTTAACAAGGCGGGCACACGGGTGCGTTGACAAACTTCATGAAGACTATTTAAGTTCTCTACTGGTCGCGAAGCACTACGAAATTCATTACATGAATAACACATAAATCCTATGCAGTGTTCACGGCGAAAACATTACTCCGAACCAAAAAGCCTCTGTACAACTCTTCAATACGAAGAAAACGTCCAAGATGCTATAAGCACCCCACCTTCTCCACTACGGTATTATGAATAAAGCCAATGTGGAAGAACTTCGAAACATGAACATTAACCATTCCAACTTACCGACTAGGCAGATTGCAATCCATATGAATTCAAAAATGTTAAGCTATTCTGCAATATTTGAAAAGCACTGTGTAGTGTTTTCCCTTAAACTATGAATTTAAGGAATTAGTAGTCTAAGTAAATCCTAGCCCCAGCATATGTCAGATGTAAATGTTTAATCAGATATCATGGTGTATTACATGGATGTAGAGAAAAAACCTAGCATACTAGTAGTTGCCAATCCCTCACCCTTAACCGGTGGAGGTGGTCTTCGCGCTGCGCGCTCTTTAAAAGAATATGTAAAATTCTTTGATACCCACCTTTTTATTCCCTGGGGATTATGGAGTGATAAAAGATTATTACAGGCTTCCCTGGGCTTCCTGACAGAGCTAAGGAGTACTGGCGTAAAGCTTGGAGGATACTCAAACCTACCTAGAATATTCTACAGACTGGGTGAGATCGCAAATTCTAAGGGGGTTTTAGAAAATTTAGCAATTATGATTCCAGGCTCGGTGCAACTAAAAGTAAACACCGCGCAGTATGAAGCTGTGATTTCTCTCCACGAAGTCTGGGATACTGTTCATTCTGGAGGAGTTCTTGCAGAATATTTTAATGCTCGCAGCATGGTTCTTCTCCAGCTTCCCCCATTCTATGGTTCTAGAAAGAGGGTCTCAAACATCCTTAAAGCATTGTTGTTATGGAGGAAATCAATAAGTAGCTCACGACTTGAAGAGGTAGTGTTTGAGAGTGAAGCACTAGTTAGACATTCTCTCATAGGGTACTTACGTAGATCGCGATTTGAAAAACTACTGAGGAAATACAATCTTGTGTTATGCGTATCAAAGGCTATACCCGTGGAGATGGGAAATGAATGGCTAAACAGAGTAAAAAGCCTTGATCCCGGAGTATCCCTCGATGAAAAAGACTTGGAAGCTGTGCAGAGAGTCAAGAATAATGTTGGAGAAAAAGGAAACTATGTCGTTTTCGGTGGAAGAGTAGGGGCTGATAAAGGCCTTATAGAGGCTTTAATCGCGTTCAAATATATCTCGAAAAGGTTTCCAGACCTTAAACTGGTTATTACTGGAAACATACCTTTACACATTAAGAGGGTTTGCAGAAGGCTAGGCATAGGGGACAAGGTTGCTTTCACCGGGTTTGTTCCGAGAGAGAAAAGGTTTGAAATAGTTGCAAAGGCAAAGCTCATGCTCTACCCAAGCCACGTAGATGCTTTTCCCTATGCTGTCCTAGAATCCTTATATCTTAACACTCCAGTGGTGGCTTACAAGATACCAGCTATTGAGATCTATTATAGTGGGTTGCCTGGTACGGAGTTGGTTGAGGAATGGGATCTTGAGGCGTTAACAGTGAAGGCTATTGACATTTTAGAGAGAGGCTTTGTCAATGTGGAACCCCCTAAGGTTAAGTCCTGGCAGGAAATAATGTCCGAGGAAGTTGGATTAATTTACAAGCTAGTAGAGGGAACACGATAAAAATAGCTGACTCCTCATGATGAATCAAGATACCTTTTGCAAAAATACTCGAGTATTCGCCCACGTATACTGGTTTCATTAGTGCCTTCCTACTTACCTTTCCACAATGAATTTCCTCAAGTCGGCGACGTCTTAGAGTTCAGAAGCTTGAACCCGTATGGCTCCTAACCCCGGCTTACAACAACTATATCATGACGTAATTACTCAATACCGGTGTGAAAGCGTTAAATACAAACCTTAAAGAACGCATCCTTCTTTAAACCTCGAACCTCTCCCTGCTCAAATCCACCACAGTTCTGATGAAGAAGCTTGAAAGCCCTTCAACACCCCTCCCAGCTACAGCCAGATTCTTTGACCGCCAACCCCTGCTCCGAGACGACCCGGACAATCCAAACCATCCCAGTCCCTCAATCCAGTCCGAGGAGATATTTAAACCTTGTCGCTAAACCGGGAAGAAAACAATTACAGTTAATAATAAGTTCCGAGTACAAAGCTATGGTTTTAACTTCATCGTTCCTCAACGCATCCATTAAACCCGTCCTCGGGTTTAACGCCTTATATACTGTTACTTATTCTCCAGTAATTTCACATCTATAATCAGCGGAATGAATGGCTTGTAAATGAATCTTGATTTTTATAATATGCGATTCGGGGTTCGCGAAATGCAAGGTAGAATTTATAAATTCTTCCGCTAACGAGGCTTGAGACTTTTTCATCTACCACCTTCTCCCCATCCTTCAAAATAGTTAATAGCGGTAGTGTGGATTCAAAGCGAAAATATTCCTCATCAATACCAGCCTTTCTCAGAGGGATCGCTTTAACTAGTGAAGCTAGTTCCAGCCATGTCAAATTATCTGGCTCACGGTTTTTATAGACCCCGAATAACCTTGCTGGGATGTAGAAAGCAGTTGCTCTCTTACCTCTGCATATCAATAAGCGTTGCATTGAATGAGCCCCGCCTCTTAACAAGTCTATGGTTGCTTTAACAACCCTCTTAAAGCCACCATATCTTTTCTCGCGGGCACCCATGAAAGCGGACAGTGGTTCGTTGAAGCCGGGAACTATAGGTAAGTAATCATTAAACCCAACCCTCGAAACAAACTCAACATCTTCACTATAGTTTAAATCCCGCCAACCTCCTTTATTGAGTGCAAATTCTCGTTTAACTATTAATAATCCCCCAGCGGAAACAACCCGGTTTGTTTCCACAGCATACTCTATCGCTTTATGGTAAGCATGCGTGAAAATAGTATCCAAGTCAAACCATGCGGTAATAGAGTTTTCAGGACACTTTTAAAGAGCGATGTGCCTGCCTAATCCTCGTGTACAGTGGTAGCGGTAGAGTTTGAGGTTATACTCCTTCCTAAGGTCTAGTAATTTCTCCCACGTCCCATCATCAGAGTAATTATCCACGACCACGATATCGTATTCCGGCCTCCAAACAGACTTTATACTTTCCTCAACAGTGTGGACATTATTGAATACTGTTCCATAAACACATATTCTCACCAATTAAAACACCTACGAGAGCTTCTTAACTCTCAACATATAGTTAATCTTCTCCACAAGGTTCTTCCTGAAGCTTTCATATGTAAAAGTACTTGAAACCTCGATGCTCTTATTCTTAAGCTTAATGTAAAGCTCCTTGTTATTCTCAAATTTTTTAATAATGCCCGGTACGCTATCTATATCACTATAGCCGAGCATGCTTGAAACCTTGCTCACTACATCATACCATGCTCCTCCATCCCTATACACTATTGGGATCAGCCCTGCTGACATTGCTTCAACAATGGATATTCCGAAATGCTCCGGATACGGCGGGTGCAAGTAAAACATAGCGTCGCGAAGCATACCCCTCAATTCCTCCCTTGAAGCATTAAGCTTGAGCTCCACGTTCACTAGTTTAAGCTCATCAATCATCGTGTTCAGCTTGTTAAGGACTTCCCCCGAGCTTGGCTGGGTGGAGCCGATAATGATAAACCTGTAATCCGGCATCCTCTCCGCCACGTTTAAAACATGCTCCAAACCTTTCTCAGGAGTGAACCTGCTGATTACTACCACTTGCCTCTCTCGCTTTTCGTTTGTCGAAACCTCCCCATAGTACTCAACATCCACTGGAGGATGAAACACGTCAGCAATAACCCTGTATGCACGATAAACCATGTGAGTAGTCCACGTGGGGTTGGCGAACACTTTTCCCGCCCGGGGGACTGTAAGCCTTTTTGTGAGGAGTTCTACGAGCTTGTTGTAAAGCATCCATTGAACACCACTCCTCTCCACGCGCTCCAGTATTGCTGGGAAATGCATGTAAACCATGTCCGCTGGTAGAGGCATATTGGACTCTGTGTCGATCACTAGGTCGTACTCCCTTCTAGCCTGCTCCAACAGTGAGAGATGCTCTGGTAAATGAACAGTTTTCGCAACCTCACAAATCTCCCAGGCGATAGATAAGACAAGTGATCCGCAGTCTTAACCCTTTTAATCGTGATTTTGGGAAGCCTCCCATTACCGAAGAAGCGGTTAAGCCTTTCTACATCTACAGGTGTTGCCGACAATACTTCAACATTGAACCCTGATTCCATAAGTACGCGAGAGACCTGTAAAGCCAGGTATTCAGCACCACCTATGATCTCGAAGTATGGGTGTACTATTAACGCGTTCACTTTAATCACTAGTCTTGCAACACTATCAAATTCTATTAATGGGGACAGTGTTAAAGCTGTTTACTATATGTCTCCATGGGGAAGATTATTCGAATACGGGGTAATTTGGTATTGAAACTAAAACTCCAGGTTTTAAACCGTTCCCACCTCGAATATTATCTTCCTTAGTTCTGCCAAGGATTTATTGGATTTAGCCTTTAACTCCTCCGCTTTAATTATTGATGCTTTCCAGGCTTTCTGATATTCTTTCACAGTACAGTGGTCCAATGTCTCCCTTAGGCTTCCCTTGTTCATTGTGAAAAAGCATGGGTAATCCCTTCCTATCTCATCAAGCATTGTCTCTGTTCCAAGAGTTATGAACGGCTTCCCGGTCGCCACGGCCTCCCACAGTGCATGAGGGAACGTGTACTCCTTGCTTGACATCGCTATTACTGCCTTACAATGCTTTATGACGTGATAGTATTCATCATCCGGCATGTATCCTGTTAAGACCACTTTTCCATCGCCACCTCTATATTTCACCAGTTTTCTTATCCTAGCGTAAAGCTTTCTATTCCTCCCATAGTTCCCAGTAATCACTAATACGTGATCCCTTGACGCCTCCGAGTCAAGGAACTCAGCTGTGATAAGGTCTAATGGTTCGTCAATAGCCCACGATGCCGGAAATACTATGGTTTTACCCATGTCCACATTGATCTTGCTGGAAGGCCTTGTCTCGCTGAGTATTATGGGAACTGGGTCGTATACTAGTAGCATCCTTTCATCCGGAATTCCTGTCTTCCTCCTTATCAATTCTGCCTGGAGCCTGTTATGCGCTAGGACGAGGTCTACTCTCTGCAAGTATCGTTGAAAAGGCTTGTTCAACACATACTCCTTGATCGATGTTGGATATATGAAGCCTGTGTGCACATCTGCTACTGTTTTAAACCCTTTCCTCTTAGAGAGGCTCACAGCCTCCGCTAATAACGGGCCCTGGGGTAGTTGTAGAAACACTATACTATGCTTTCTTCCCGATAGAAGCCTCCACGTCTCCCACGCAGCCTTCAAGTATAACGGATTGTCAGGGATGAAGAATAATTCTAATCCCAGCTCTCTCGACAGGAAGAACGTCCTCCTGCTCAGCCTCCGCCATGCAATGAAAACACTATTGGTATAATCCTCCCCGTTGAAACGCTTAGACTTAGCTGTAACCGTTATCTGAGACTCACCAGTCATTGATCACACCATTAGTATAAATCTTGAAGCCCTGGTAAACGCCTTCTAGCCTACTTATGCCTATTTTAATAACGATTCAAGTTTTAATTAAAATATTGAAGAATGGTAAACTCGTCTTCAAATCTTACGAAGGATCCCCCAGTAGAGTTTTGGCCAGGGTTTTTGAGAAATCCTATTAAACAAGTAGTTGAATGATTAATATTCGATACTATTCACTACTAACTGCTGTGATCGAATTAAACGCTTCAATCAACAGCCCTATATCTTAAGTCTCTATGATAATGGATTTCTTGATTAGAGGTGTTGCTTATCTCCCTTATCGAGGAGCATTATGGGAGGCATGACATAGCCGGTGAGATCGCCGAGTTCTCCAAGAATAGGTGGGTTGCTGTAGAAGGGTGTGTGGAGGATAGGAGGGTTTTCATAAGGTGTTTTAGAGACCAGCCCTTGAGGATTGAGAACGGGAAGGATGTTGTTGACTGCCTTAAGAGGTATAGGAGGCTTAACGCCAGGAGTTTCTACGCCTCAATAAACGTTTACAAGAGCCTACATAACCGTGAGGCATTGGATGAGCCGGGAAACATAGTGTTCACAACACCTTTCTTCGACATTGACGGCTCGTTGGAAAACTGGAGGATCATATTGGACGCTGCAATGGTTATTGTCGATTTCCTCGAGGAGAAGGGTGTCTCCAAAAGCGTTTACCTCTTATGGAGTGGAGAGGGGTTCACGTAAGGGTCAATGAGAAATCGTTCTTGCAGGAACTGGTCTCGGAGCACGGAGCTCTCACCATAGCCTACGCTGTTACAGAGTACGTGTTGAGGAGTGTTAGGGATAGGCTTGAAAGAATTGCTAGGGAATCCGGTGTAAAGGTTGAAAACGTTGTTGATGCTAAAAGAGTTTTCACGACACCCCTCTCACTCCACAGGTCTAGGGATGCTGTAGCAGTATGCTTTAAACCAGACGCGTTAACCTCTTTCAACCCTTCATGGACAACACCGGGGTCATTTAAACACGACCCAACAGCTTGGAGAAGCTTCGACCCGGGAGAGGCAGACAACTTAGCGGTTGAAGCATTGAAAAACATTAAGGGGTTGAAAACCTTTCACTCGAGAATAAAGGCTGGGTGGGAAAAGCATCGAGTAGCTGGAAAGAATGTAGAGGCTGGTAGAGAGCCGGGACGCTTCCAAGTAATGAGCCTCTTACAGGCCGCGAGACACTTCCTCCACGGGGATATTGAGAAACCTAAGAGCTTCGGCCTAAACAGGGCAATTTTCTACGCGTGGGCCAAGCACTACGGTAGAGGATATGTTTCCAGCAAGCCCCCGCATCAAACCCCTGGCTTAACAGGAAAGGTTTCGAAAACATCTGTTCAAGAACTAGGAGAGGAAGCATATGTCTCCCCGAGAGGCTTCTACATTATAGGCGACAGGGAGCAAACCCCTAGCGATTACGATAGAAACATCGCGTTGAAAATAGAATCCATAATACCGTACGAGCTGGCATGGGAGGCGGCTTTAAAATACCTGAGCAGGTTTCCGAGAGACGTTTTAAAAGACCCTGTTAAATTCTACGAGAGAGCTTACGAGCCGGTGAGAGATAGATTCGTAGAACTGGTTGTGAAAAAGCTTGCTGATGAGGAACCCTTCGGAGAGGAGGCTGGGAAGGGAAGGGCCGAGCCCTCCAGAATACCGAGGCAACCGGCTATCACGCATGAAACCGGATTGTTAAAATGGCTGAGGAAGCCAGGATATATTGGGGAGGGATGACAAACCGGGTAGAATGGTTTCACCTCTACATTATTGCGTAAAAATCAACCCAGAGCTGTTGAAAAATTACTTCATCTTGAGCAGTGCTTCCAGTATTATGAATATGCCTACCAGTGCAAGTATCCAGGGCCAGAAAGCATCCAGGTAGAACAGTATTGCGAGACCTATTAGGAACACGCCTGTTGTAACTGCGTGGACGAGTTTCCCGCGCTTCTCCTTATCCTTCTCTCCAGACATTTAACCACCTTTGGAGCAAAATATTCCGCTACTAGTATTTAAGAATGACTCACATTTTCCCCGCCCGCATTACCTCCTGTTATGCTTCTCCAGCCCCCTCCCTCCACAACGCTACCAGCCCAACCCTCTCGAGGTATTTTGGATGTATTGACCACAGCCTCGTTGAAAACCCCTCTTCAAGCTAACAATAAGGAAGCAGGGGTTTCTAAAAACTCTTTGAGTTTCGTCAATAACAACGAGGTTTTAAAACATTGTAGATGGATTATGGGGAGGCTTTGGGATACAATTCCCTAGTATCCTCCAACCTCTTCATAAGCCTCCTCCACAGCCTCCTTAGCCTTCTCCTCCCCAAGCCTCTCCTTATGTTTCACGATGAACCTCCTTCTGTCGAACACGCCCCACGCATATATCGCGATCGCTGGCAGTGCTAGCAGGAGGAGCAGTAGTGCATCCCCAATCATGGGCGTAACGGGGATAGTGTTGGAGAGTTCAATGGGCTTAGGCGTGCCCGGGGATACTTCAGGCATAAACCTGTT
>Ga0065719_106816_pt1 | contig 10432 bp, 8 predicted proteins | sample GBSCel85sediment_FD_59106 | JGI IMG/M metagenome (GOLD analysis project Ga0065719, IMG submission 59106) | Hot spring sediment microbial communities from Great Boiling Spring, Nevada - Cellulolytic enrichment CS 85C v3 (version 3) | ecosystem: Environmental > Aquatic > Thermal springs > Hot... | reverse complement strand
CAGCATTTCTCTCCTCGTAAACGTCTACATTTCTGAAGGGTAGAGAGGGCTTAAAGTAGAACCCTATGTTCTCAAGGAGGGAAAGGTAGAGGGCTATCGAAGATCTGATTATATCCGATCTTGACTGAAGAGTTCTTCTCGCCACCTCATCGAGCTTTTCTACCAGCTCCTCTTCAAGTCTTAACGAGATGAGCTTCACAATTTTGTATTACATGTGAATTACTTAAGTCTACCGTTAAGGTTGTCCTTCACTTCTGGAACATGCAGAACTCCAGTAAAGGAACCTCCCTGATCTGCCGGTATATCGTTTTCAAATTTCAAATTTTTGTGGTTGACTTGCAAAAAGCGATATTTTTATTAATGGTTCGTTTAATATAAACTTCAGGGAAACAGCACATCTACCGGGGATAGGCATGACCTCACAGATCCGCGCTCTCGACCTCTTCTGCGGTGCAGGCGGTCTCAGTCTCGGATTCGAGATGGCGGGTTTCGAGGTGATTCTGGGAGTCGATTCCGACCCGGGATGTGCCGGAACGTATTCGAGGAATCTGGGACGCTGCACGGTTGCGGACATCACCGGGATCAGGAATCCTGTGACCTTTCTGGAATCAGAAACGGGGCTTGAAGGCGTGGACGTGATCATCGGGGGGCCGCCATGCCAGACATACAGCCCGGCTGGCAGAATCAAGATGAGGAGTCTCGGGAGAGATCCCGGGAGCGATCCGAGAAACTGGCTGTGGAGGCACTTCATGAGATTTGTTGAGAGCCTGAAGCCTGACTGGTTCGTGATGGAGAACGTCCCGGGAATGGCGGGGGTGATGGTTGACGGGCACCGGCTCCCCGACCTTATCGTGAAGGCTGCGGGTAGGAGGGGCTACAGGGCCGAGTGGAGGATCCTGCAGGCCTCCGATTACGGGGTTCCGCAGACCAGAAGGAGGCTGTTTGTGATCGGCTCCCGCACGGGGGAGGAGATACCCTGGCCTGAAAGAATCACGGACAGACCCGTGACGGTCTGGGAGGCAATCTCCGATCTGCCGGTCATCCCCCCACGGCTTTCGCGAAACGGTGATTCGCTACACTCCAAGGTGCAGGCTCACGGAATACCAGAGGATGATGAGNGAGGGAGCGGATGGGTGGCTTTACAACCACGTGACGAGGAGGCACAATGAGCAGGATTTGCTGGTATTCTCCCTCCTGCCGGAAGGCGGGAAGTACACGGACGTTCCCGGGGAGCTCCGCAGGTACAGGGATGATATCTTTAAGGATAAATACAGGAAGCTCAGGAGGGATGCCCCGAGCTGGACGCTTGAGGCACACATGGCAAAGGACACGTACAGGTTCATCTACCCGAGCAGACCCGGGGAGCCGGAACCTCCAAGGACGATTTCGGTCAGAGAGGCTGCAAGGCTGCAGAGCTTCCCCGACAGCTTCGTGTTTCCTGAGTCACTGACACATGCTTTCAGGCAGATAGGGAATGCAGTTCCCCCGTTGATGGCCAGAGCCGTTGCGGAGAGTCTCTTGACCTTTTTGTGAGTGGTGATGGGAATTTTCGACACAAGGTTGTTTGAAGACAAGAAAGCCAGATTCCAGAAAAAATTGATTGAATGGGGCAGAAAAAATCTGATCATGTATCCTTGGAGGAGATCAGAGAATCCTTACGAGCTGCTCGTCGCCGAGATCCTGCTTCACAGAACAAGGGCCGAACAGGTTCTGCCCGTTTACGAAGAATTCATCAGAACATATCCGGACATCAATGCCCTTTACAGGTCAGATTGCAGGGAACTGGAGAGGCTTCTCCACCCCCTCGGACTGCGCTGGAGGGCAAGGTTGCTCCACGAGATGGCGAGAGTTATAGTTGAGAAATTTGGATCAAAGATTCCTGAAAACTATGACGAGCTCCTCTCACTACCGGGAGTGAGCGATTACACAGCATCAGCCGTGCGATGCTTCGCCTTTGGTTATCCCGAACCACTGCTGGATACAAACACGGTCAGAGTGGTCGGCAGAGTTTTTGGTATACGGGTAACGGACTCGACCAGGAGGAACAGGGCATTCAGGAACTTCATGAAGAGTCTTGTTCCTGAAGAGAATCCGAAAATGTTCAACTACGCTCTTCTGGATTTCGGGAAAACGGTATGCAGGGTACGCTCTCCGAACTGTGATTCCTGCACGCTCGCACCCATCTGCGTGGCATCCGGAAAAATTAAATAATCTTTACCGGAAAATAATTATGTAAGCTACGGGTGTTCGCATGAGGTACAGGATTATTTCCGAACTTTACAGGAATCTTCTCGGTCCCAAAAACGGCCCATTTGAGATAATCAAAAATAATCCAGTAGAAGAGTACATTACCGGAATTCTGGCACCCGCGGAAGCTGAAAAATTCAGGGATCCGGATTCCGATGCCCGAGGTACCCTCAATCCTCCCCGAAGATGAAGCCGCCCCCGAGGATGACATCCAAGATGATCCCCTTCTGGGTCACATCACCTTTCTTGATCCAACCACCCAGCCCAGAAGCATGGGGCTCTCATTTTCGGTAATACCGGAAGCCGGACGTGCAGAAATCAAAATCTGCGTCACGTGGGCCCGGTACCGGAAGACTGACGGTGGATGGAAAAGGCAGCCGAGATATCATGTAATGGATTCCGTACCCATCGAGGCCGGTAAACCGTCGTGGCGGTCCCTGTACCTGAACGGAAGCGGCCAACCCTGCAGACAACCGGGGGCGGAGGTTGGAATATACATTCTGACATCTCCCGATACCAGAAGAAAGGAGCACATCAACGTATCGGTTTTCCTTGTAAATGAGCTGAGACTGGGAAACGTGCCAGCTGAGAAAAGGTCAGAACAGTACATACTTCAACCACAGATAAGAGTGAAAATCGTTCGAGGAAAACTGGAATCCGTCGGCGATGCCGGAGGGGGGACCTCAGATGAGGAGGAGGAAGAGCTGAGGTTCGTGTACAGAGACAGAAAAGTTCTTGCACGCGGTCACATGTGCTCGGCCGTCTGGCGAGACGTCGATCCGGAAAGACCTCATGACCACAATTGGGGCGAGCCACCGTTTTCATGGATTGACGGGGAGGTCGTCGACGACCGCACCAAGAAGGAGTTCACGAACCCCGATGTGAGAACGGAGTTCATTCCCGTCTATTCCGTGGAGGCGCCATCCTATGAGTGGTGCGGGGAGACGGACACGGAGCCTGTACTGGAATCCGCCAAACTGGCAGAGCTCTGGAACCCTGAGGAGCTAGAGAGGGCTCTCTCACCTCTGGCCGATGGCTACGAGCGATGGATCAGAAACCTTGAAGAGGAGGCCAGCAGCATGCCACCGGAGGACAGGAAGGTGGCGGAGAGGGTGATCCACAAGTGCAGAAGAGCACTGGAAAGAATACGCGAGGGTATCAGGATTCTGAAAGAGGACAGGGTGGCGAGGCTGGCCTTCTGTTTTGCAAACAAGGTTATGGATCTCCAGAGAACCTGGATAAATCGCCAGAAGGGGATAGAGGAGGGTCTCAGGTGGCGCCCCTTCCAGCTGGCATTCATACTGCTCTCGCTCCCCTCCATCGTCAACGGGAACACGCAGGAAAGAGGGGTTTGTGATGTTCTCTTTGTTCCAACCGGTGCCGGAAAAACGGAGGCCTACCTGTGCCTAGCAGCATTCACCCTTGCCTACCGGAGGAGGAGGGCCTTGCTGGCAGGGAGACCCCTTGCTGGAGAGGGGGTTGGCGTGATCATGAGGTACACCCTCAGACTTTTGACAATACAGCAATTCAGACGTGCGCTGAGCATGATAACAGCCTGCGAGTATCTGAGAGTTAGTGGACTGAAGGAGGGAGGACCGGTGGGCTGGAGGCCCAAGAACTGTGACATTAAGGACGATTTCATCTGGGGTGCATCGAGATTCTCCATCGGACTCTGGGTTGGCGGAAACGTGACACCGAACAGACTTGGTAGAGGCAGGGATCTGAACGGAGCTCTCGACATTCTGCGGGGTCAGAGGGGTCGTCATGCAGAGGGCGAACCGGCCCAGATCATCCGGTGTCCGGTCTGCGGTGCGGTTCTCTCGGTCCCAGATGAGGGTGCACTGGCTGAAGGCGGTATGGCGTTACACTATCTCGTAAAGCTCAATCAAGGCACGGTCAGAAAACTGGAGAAAACGTTTTCACGGTGGATCAACTCCGTAAATTCTGAACTTTCAGAAAACTCCGTTAAACTTGAGCTGGAGAAAATCGCGGAACATGGAAAAGGGTACGCCACGATCTCCCTGAAGATCAGGTCTCAGGGAAGGGTAAAACCAGAAATCGTGGAGACGATCTGGAAGAGAATCGAAAGCGCCCTGAAAACGGGTGGTGTACATATCCGGCTGCAGGCCTCGCATCCCTCCAGACCGGGATACTTCCTGAGGTATCTGGTCAGAAGATCCGGCGCTGAGGTGCCGTACGACTTTGACATCTACTGCCCTAATCCGGAATGTTCTCTCAACTCGGATGTGCTCTGGTGCGAGGGGCATCCCCACCCCGAGGGAGGTGTGCGCGGGATCAAGATTAACGNGAGAACCGTTGCCCTTCCGGAAGGAGTGTTTCTGAGACGCGTACCGGATCATGTCAGATATGACGGTAAGGGATTTCTCTCATATCGCATACCTCTGCCCGCACTAACCGTTGACGAACAGGTGTACACCCGTCCGCCATCCTTTCTTGTGGGAACCGTCGACAAGGTGGCACGGATAGCTTTTGAGGCTCGCTCGGGCGCGCTTTTCGGGAACGTGGACTTCTATCACCCGTATCTCGGCTACTACCGTGAGGGACTCGAGCCCCCAACACTCTCCGGGATGAAAAGCGGTATTGATGCGGTGAGAATTGAACCTCTCGATCCACCGGATCTGATCATTCAGGATGAGCTGCACCTCATAGAGGGCCCGCTGGGGAGCATGGTTGGACTCTACGAGGCAGCAGTGGACCTGCTCTGCATGAAGAACGGCATCCCCGTCAAGTACATAGCATCATCAGCCACCATAAGAGGGGCAAACTCACAGGTTCGATCTGTTTTTGCACGGGATGCGCAGATTTTTCCACCTTACGGACTGAGAGCACATGACAGATTCTTTATACGGCAGCGTGTCTCTCCACACCCGCTGGACGAGAGCAATCCCGGAAGGGCGTACGTGGGTATTTGCTCTCCGGGAAAGGGTCCGCTCACACCGGTGAGAAGGATCTGGGGCGTCCTCCTGCAAACAGTTCACGACCTCGCTCAACAAAATCCACAGGATGCGGATTACTTCTGGACCCTTGTCGGATACTTCAACGCGATAAGGGAGCTTGCCGGCGCGGTGTCGCTCTATCGACAGGACATACCCGAAGAGCTGCTGCGGCTGGCAGGAGACAATGCCAGAGATCTTCCGGAGGACAACGCCATTGAACTGTCCAGCAGGACATCATCCACGGAGTTACCCGTCAGACTTGAGGAGCTCGAACGGGGTTTTACAGGCGACGTGAAAAATCCCGGTTCCGTTGATGCTCTTTTCACCACATCCATGTTCGGCACAGGCGTTGACATAACAAGACTCAGTCTCATGGTCGTCCACGGTCAGCCCAAAACAACATCGCAGTACATCCAGTCCACCGGCAGAGTTGGGAGGGGCAGGGCGGGACTGATAGTTACATTTTACCGCTCCACGAGACCCAGAGACATGAGTCACTACGAGCTCTTTTGTGGATATCACATGAATCTCGAAAGATTCGTCGAACCCGTAACCGCGGCGCCGTTCTCCGAGGGGTCACTTGACAGATGCTGCGGGCCCGTGTGCGTGGGAATCCTCCGGAACATGAAGGATACGCAGACAAGATGGCACACGGATGATTCCGCCTTCGCAATAATTGATGGCATAGCGAGTCCCGAGATTCGCAGACTGGTTGACTTCCTCTTCAGGAGAGCTGAAGAACAGCCACCATCGAGAAGGCCGAACTCCGGTGAGTTCAGGTGGTTCGTGAGGGGGCTGCTGGAAAGATGGATGGTCAGAGCTCGGGAAATCGCCAGAGAGGGGGGAGTACTGAAATACGCCGAGTACGGGGGCGTTCACAACCACGTCGTTCTGGGAGATCCCCCACATCAGTACAGGGACGACATCATCGTGGTCTTTGAGAATGCCCCGCAGTCACTGCGCGATATCGAGGAGACCACGAGCTTCGAGACGTGAGGTGAGGCGGGATGCAGCACATAAGGGGTTCGCAGTTCATACTCACCTACGGACCCGGTGCGATTATAGAGGGCCGGAGAGGCCCCAGACTCATACCGCTGCCAAACATAGGCCTCCAGTCCGTGGGTTTCCACCCTGAAAGATTTGAAATTTCAGACGAAAGAATTTCGGAAGGTATCCTGCAGGGCAGCAGAATTTTCAGGCTTCCATCGAGCGCCGAACTGGGAAGCGCGAACAGACCCGTGTACCGGACCAAGGTTTTTCCCGAGTGGTGGATATGTTCCACGCACTGGAAGCTGTTCAGATACCGTGACGGGTGCCCCGATTGTAAAATAAACGGAATCTCCGGCCAGCGCAAGTGGGATGCGGTGAGATTCGTAATGGCCTGTCCGAAAGGACACCTTGATGACGTGAACTGGCATTATGCCGTGCATATTGAAACCCGGGGTGACTGCAGGAAGGGAAGGCTACCACACTACTATGACTGGATTGCCCGCGGGCTCTCGCTCCGCGACATAAAGGTCAGATGTCCGAAATGCGGTGCCCAAGCCCGTATAGGTAGCCTGTACAACAAAAGGGACTGGAACTGCACCGGACGATTTCCCGAAAGGGAACCCCTGACTTCCAGCCAGCCTGACAGGGGAGACTGTTCCGAGAACGCTCTCATGATTCTGAGACAGGCCTCCAACCTGAGGGTACCGGATGTAATTTCCGTTTTCAGCTTGAGACTTTACACTGAGCTCCACAGATTGCTCGCCATAAGAGAGGTCAAGACGCTGGTGCTTACGCTCAAAGAAATGGATAAGCTGAAAACGGCTCCGAGGAGGAATTCAGGAAGTTGCTCAAGATCATGGTAGAAAACAAAGCAATAGGAAAGGATACTGCGATGAGCATACTCCAGCACCCCTATGACGAGATAAAGAGAGCGATTGATGAGGTTCTGAACGTCCCGGCAGTCAGGGGATACGTGGATGTAATCCGGGACGAATTCGATGTGTTCTGGGAGGCATCGGATAGAGGAGCACCGCCCGTTAAAGGAGGAAAGGCAAGGGTTATTTTTGAGGTTCCGGAGGACAGGATAAGAAAGAACGTCAGAGGGCCGTATGGATTGAGATTCAGAGTTGCACCGGCCACGCGCCTCAGGACGATCCTCGTTCAGAGAGGTTACAGGAGGTACGTGAGAAGAGGAACAGAAGACATTCTTGACGCCGATCTGGTCCCCGTATGCTTTACGGATTCCGGCGGTACCAGATGGTACCCGGGCGTGGAGATGCTGGGGGAGGGAATTTTCATACGGCTTGAAGATTCCCAGAAGCTGAATACTGAAGGAAAAGCCTGGAGTGCCTGGATGTCGGCTTTCAGGTCCTCCCATGAAGATTACGGCAGGTTCAGCATCCTGCAGAGGGATCGCGAGGAACTCCATCCGGGTTTCGTGTGGTGGCACACGCTCTCACATCTGCTGATAAGAGTTCTGTCAGCCGACTCCGGGTACTCCTCCGCAGCGATAAGGGAGAGGGTGTACTTCAGAGTGCGTGATGGGGACTTTGCTGGGGGACTCGTGCTCTACACGGTGCAGCCCGGGGAGGGTACAATGGGTGGTCTTGTTTCGCAGGTGGAGAACTTCGAGCATATACTCCAGAGAGCTTTTGAGATGGCCGAGATCTGTCCCAACGATCCCCTCTGCACAAATCACGAGTTCAGGAACGGCAGGGTTACAGGTGCGGCATGCTACGCCTGCCTCTTTGTTTCCGAAACATCCTGTGAGCACAGAAACATGTGGCTTGACAGAAACGTGCTCTTGGAGGGTGTTCAGAGTGGGTAGCGGTGTGTATCTTGCGGGAACGGGTCTCCCCGTTGTGAACAGGTTTGTAAGATCTGCCCAGAGCGTTCTCGAGGAGGTCGTGCTTGAAGCCAGAGAGGAGATCCTGATCGCGGCATACACGATCAGTGAAAACCTGAAAGATTTTTTCGGATTGCTTGAGAGGACCGCCGCTCGTGGTGTCAGTATTTCCATCGTCGTGAACAGATTTGAGTCGCAGCCTGATGGCGTGCGCGGATTTCTGTGCGGGCTCAAGAAAAAGTACCCGCACGTATCTTTATTCAGCTATGATGGGAGGGGCGAGCTCCACATGAAAGTGGTGGTGGCTGACAGAAAGAGGGCGCTTGTGGGTTCCGCAAATCTTACTTGGAGAGGACTCACCGAGAACATAGAGTTATGCGTTCTGATTGAGGGAAAGCCTGCAAGAACGGTGGCAGAGGTTCTTGAGGCGGTTATTAACTCATCGAGACCCGTAGACGTTTGGTGATGGTCTGAAAAAATCTCACAAGCAGGTCGGTGTTCCTCTTCTTGGCGTCAATGAACGTACGCGAACCCGCCGCCGCCATGAGAAACTCAACATTTATTTCTCGGTCACCAATATCTTCGACCGCATCCAGCAGTTTCTGCTTCTCCAGAATTTTCCTCGCATGCACCGAACTCCTGCCCGATCCTGACAGAGATCTCTTTACGAGAAATGCGGCAAAGGAAGGGTTAACAGCTGTCAGGGAAATCGCTGAGCCCTCATCGGTTATCCTAAGCTGGCCGTTCAGCTCCTCGAGCACATGTGCGTAATTTTCCACCACAGCTCCATCCTGTTTGCCCCCGAACTTCTCAAACCTGCCCAGTATTCTTTTCACACTCGCTGATGGGACCGTGAACTTTATGAGAAAGTCCATTTGCTCCGGATCCACGAAATACGGGGAGAGAAACGGGACCACGTCATGCGGGGAGTGGACAACAGGGTAGAGAGACCTCACAACATTCACATTTTTACCGCACAGCCCCCTAGCGTCCGGATGGTCTGACGCGTACCCGTTGAAGCTCTCAGCCATGCAAATGTGATAGCCTTTTACGGGTTTCCAGTTCTGGAGCGATTCCTCTTTGAAGGAGAGAAAGACATCTTCCGCCTTCACGGTTCCGTCAGGCAACAATTTGATGAATTTTGCACGGACCGGTACGATCTCAACAGGTTTTCCGATCCACAACACGCGTTTTCTCGACACCCGGAATTCATCCGATTCCACGAATGTCACAAACACATTGTAGGAATACGTACAGCGGAAAAAGTAACCTCCATGGCTCTCAAGAGGAAAGCACCTGAGCGGCGACATGATCGATCCACCCCAGAACCCAGACGGTGTGAGAACCATGTCGTTGAAAAGAGCCGCGGCATATATTCTGTGCATACGCTCCTCGAGTTTTTTTAGCGAGTAGTTTCCCCAAGACACGGCCCTGCGACGGTCCGGATCGAAGTTGTAGAGTTTTAGAATCATGACATCCTTATTTTCTCCAGTCCTGAACGCCATTTCAAAAAGCTCTCTCGCAATCTCTCTGGACGTGGTGTCAAGGGATATCAGACAAGCCACTTCCGGCAGATAGATCGGAACACTAACCCAGTGTTCATGAATGACCTCGCTCCGTGCAGGATATCGGTGAATCATAACTGTTTTGAATCTCTCGAATACCGTATCCAAGTCAAAAACGGGCTCAGCAAGCACGTCGCATCTTTCAGGAACCACCGGGCCTGAATGAGATGAGTGCACACTTAAGCACCTAGAGATAATATGTTAAAATCAATTTAAATTTTTCCCGCACCATAGAGAACGAACAGGGTTTCAAAGGTTCCCTCAAACGGCAGCTTTCAGCTCAAAACCTATTCCAGACTCAAACCTGTACCTCGCCGTCTGCTGCAGAACGGCGTTGAGCGTTACTTCATCAGCAACACGGTGAGCATCGCTGAGTTTTGCGCTCTCAATTTATCATTGGTGTTGCTGTTCCGTTCTAGAGCCCGGACTGCAAAAAAAGGAAGAGAGTAAACTACCGAACTCAATTTTTAACCTGTTAATGATTTTTTATATTCCCCGTTTCTCAGGAGAACTACAAGACGCCTGAAGCTGGCAATCTCATCGAGCTTCGCTATTCACAGGAGCCTTATCTATGTCTGCACCCCCTTTGTTTCCTGTGGAAAATGGAGAATGAGAGCTGAGAGGTTTTTTGGAAGAATTGCTGGCTAAGGGTAGGAAAAGGGAAGTAGAGAACTGAAGAAACAAAATATTTTGCACTACAGACGTGATTCATGGATGAAAGATTCGGTAAGACAGTTTTCAGAAGAGGATGAGGAGGAGACAGGAAAGGTAAGATTAAATATTTTCACGGCTCTGTTGGTTCCCGCAGTTTTCTTGGTAATGTATAA
>Ga0065719_116351_pt1 | contig 10479 bp, 12 predicted proteins | sample GBSCel85sediment_FD_59106 | JGI IMG/M metagenome (GOLD analysis project Ga0065719, IMG submission 59106) | Hot spring sediment microbial communities from Great Boiling Spring, Nevada - Cellulolytic enrichment CS 85C v3 (version 3) | ecosystem: Environmental > Aquatic > Thermal springs > Hot... | reverse complement strand
AAGGAAGCACAGGGGCTGGAGCTTGAAGGAGCTGAACGAGGAGCTCGAAAGGAGGAAGAAGGTGCTTGAGTTCATGGTTTCGAACGGGATAAGGGATTTCAGGAGTGTTAGTAATATAATACATACATACCAGATAAACCCGGAGGGGGCGATAAAGCTATTGGGAATTCCAGAGATCTGATATACACGATCGGGCATTCAAACAGGGATTTTGAAACCTTTTTGAACCTCCTCATTTTTCACGGAATAGAAGCCCTTGTAGATGTCAGGAGATTTCCGAAGTCCAAATTTGAGCACTTCAGTGCTGAAAACCTGCAAAAGATAGGATCCCATGGGATAGAATACATACAGAAGCCACTTTTGGGTGGCTTTAGAAAAAAAATACTGAAGGATTCGCCAAATAAGGCAATAAAAAGTCCGGGATTCAGGAATTATGCGGACTTCATGCTTACGGATGAATTCGAGCACGAAATTCTTGAACTAATAGAGATTGCAAGGAGAAAAAGAACTGCAATTATGTGTGCTGAAAAATTCTTTTGGAGGTGTCACAGGAAATTTATATCAGACTACCTCTGCCTGCTCGGCTTCAAAGTCGTTCACATAATAGATCAAAGGACTTTAATACATAAGATGAGCAAAAATGCCCGCATCGAGGGAAGGAAATTGATTTACGATCTCGAATTCTAATAAGGGTTGAAGGGTGAGGCTTTCCCAGTTATCGATACTATTTTTATCCAATGTTTTGAGGTTAATTAGGGACAAAGTTAATTTTGATCTCAACTCCTCTAAGCTTGAAAGAAGTCTTACCAATGAAAAAATTTATATAAGAGATGCTTGCATGATTTATTGGTATGGCAGAGGCGCAGATCGAATTACCCCTTGCACCAGTTGAGAGATTGCTGAAAAAAGCTGGAGCAATAAGGGTAAGTGAAGATGCAAGAAAAGAGCTTGCAAGGGAAATAGAGAGCAAGATAGCGCTTATTGCGAAAAAAGCTGCCGAACTAGCAAAGAATGCAGGAAGAAAAACAGTGAAAGCCGAAGATATAAAGCTCGCAGCAGAAAGCGTTCTTAAGACTTGACTTTTCTTTTTTTACAATTTTTGTAAAATAAGAGCGGGTGTTTAACATTACAGTTTGAAGTGCAGCTCTGGTATGTCCTCATTGTGTCGCATGATGGAGGAATGTATTCTTTACCCCTGCCCCTCATTCCAGCGATGTGCTCTATCTGATACCTCGACTTCTCCTCATCGAAATCCGGGGCTGTTTTGAATATCTCGATTATTTCTTCTACACCCATTCCTATGCTCAAAAGGAAAGAAGTAAGAGCAAATCTCGCTGTATGGGGAACATTCATCCCTTTCCTTATTTCCGAAAGAATTTCTGTCATGCAGGGAGGAAAGCAACTGACATCTATTTCTCCAAAATCGATCTCCAACTTCCTTTCCTTCGAAGTAGCTTTCTCTATTTCTCTCAAATGGGGTTCCAGAATGCTGAAAAATACGTCCATTTTTTCAAAAAAATTCATTCTGAGATACTCCTTGATTATCCTCAAGACCTGAGCCCTGTTAGCCTTGACATAACCTTCAGAAATAACCCTGTTCAGCAGACGCCAGTCATCGTCTTTTATCCTGCAGGAAGCTTTTAAATAGCTCGAAACATGCACATCCCAGTTGCGGAGTTTTATACCTAAATCTAATGCAATAAGCCGAATAATCTCGTCCCTTTCTCTTTCAATTGCTCTTGAAAACGATTCTGCTTCGTTGACTGCAAGCCTCATCCTTACCCAGTCTTCGAGCTTTGAAACGAGCATTCTTTCTGCTATGAATGTCATAACTGAAAGCTTCGCAGATAGCCTTATCTTTTCCAAAGCCTCTCTGCTGTAAGAGATTGAGCAGTTTTCGAAGCATTTAATGCAGAGATCGCAGTTCTGGAAGTTTCCGATTTTTTCGCACTTCCAGCAGTTCCTTTCACATTCAAAACACGGAAAGTTTTGAACGGGGTTTCTTTGAATCAGCTCTCCCTCTATTGCCTTTATAACGTTTCTCTTTGCATTCTCTATTATTTCCGGAAACCTTTTCAGCTCATTTTCGATTTCGAGATCATGAAATACCTTCGATGAGAGCCTTAGAAAGGGATAAGCAGATAGTAAACGAAAAATTGGTAAAAATTTCATCAGCTCTCGACACGGGGAGCTAGGATGTATTCGACTCTTATCTTTCCCCCTACTAGCTCAAAGGAGAATCTGCCGGGGTAATTTGTTCCGAGATGTATCGTGAGCAGGTCACCAGCGCCAGCTATCTTGCAGAATTCCTTGAGATAGTCCAAACTGAACATGCTCCTAGCTTCCCCTCCGTTGAACTCGATCAGCTCGCTTCCAGTCATGGTGAAGGTTATTCTTTCCACATCTCCCTTTGCTTCTATGGTAAAGCTGTTCTTGTCAGACCTTAGAATGACGTTCTCACTTACCTTTTCCGAAGCAGATATTGCCTTCTTAAAGTCCTTTGCATCGAGAACTATTTTCGCTGGCAGGTTCAGTTCGGGAATTTTTGGCTCCTTTCTTATCGCAGATGGATCTATCAGCGCGAGGTTGTATTCAACCGCTCCGAACTTTATTCGCAAATTCGTTTCATCCTGAACGGATATTTCAACCAAGTCCTTTACTGATATAGTCTTGCTTATCTCAAAGATCCTGTTCATATCGACACCTATAACCTTCTCTTCATCTACTCTGTAACTTTCCATGGCCTCTTTTGGAACATCAACGATCACCATGGCAACATTTGAAGGATCAACAGCTCTTGAATGCAATCCCTTGTTCAAGAAGTGAATCCTGCATTCACTGACAAGGGCAACTATTGCCCTGGATATCGTTTTCAGCACTTCACCTGAAAGTATTGCCTCGATCATAGCCAAACTCTTTTGCCCAGCAATATTTATATTCTTTTCTCATCGCAAAAACTATATAGTTTGAGTGATTATTATTATCATGGAATTCGAGGGTGCAGAGTTCTGGAAAACCATCGTCGACAAGATGCTCGCAGGAGTTTTCGTGACAGATGAATCGATGAAATACCTCTACGTAAACGACATATTCTCGCTAGCAACAGGCTACAGCAAAGAGGAGCTGGCAAATATGACCATCTTGGATCTTGCACACGAAGACAGCATTGAAAAGGCTAAAAAAGCAGTGGAAAGGGTTTTATCTGGAGAAACAGTCATGGAAGAGCTGAACTATAGAAGAAAGGATGGAAGAATCAGAACTGTCTTTGGCATCTTCAGACCTATAACCTACAGGGGAAAGGTTTACGGCATTGGAAACTATATAGATATAACTAGGACAAAAGAGCTGGAAAGGAAGCTCAAAGAGAGCGAAGAATTTTACAGAGACCTGATAGAGAATTCTGAAGTCGCTAGCTACATCGTTCAAAATGGAAAGTTTGTCTTTGTCAACAAGATGGTAGAAGAGCTCACAGGATATAAAAGAGAGGAGCTGATTGGCAGAAATGCCTTTGATCTAGTTTATCCGGAAGACAGAGCAAGGGTTTTTGATAGATATTCAAAAAAAGAGGCAGGTTTGCTCGATGCAGAAAAATACAGCTTTAGATTTGTTACAAAAGATGGAAGGGTTTGCTGGTTCACGATGAGGGCAAAAAGAATTATTTACAAGGGAAAACCAGCTGTTTACGTGAGCGGAATCGATAATACTGAGCTGATGAATCTCAATGAGGAGCTGAAGAAAAAGAACGAGTATTTTTCCCTGATCTCCAAGATCCTCAGACACGATATTCTGAACGATCTGGCAGTCATACAGTCTGCGATCGAGATCAGAGAAGATTCCCTGCTCGAAAAGGCATACCAGAGGATAAACTGGATAGTTGAAAAGATAAAGGATATAAAAATGCTCGAGGATGCCATTGGAGAACTAAAACCAGTTAACGTTGCTGAATTCGTTAAAAAAGTGGTCGAAAAATATAGACAGGATGCCCTATTTAAACTGAAAATCGAAGATGCCACCGTAATGGCAAACGAGGCTCTGAAAAGCGTAATCGAAAATTTGGTCAGCAACTCGATAATACACTCGCAGGTTTCCCCTGTGGAAATAACTGTAGAAGTTACCAAAGCTGAAGGTGAATGCATTTTGAGAGTTTCCGACAATGGAATAGGAATTCCGGACGAGCTGAAGGAGAGAATATTCGAGGCGAGTTATTCGAGAAAGGGTGGCGGTCTTGGGCTTTTCTTGGTTAAAAAGATCGTGAATATGTTTGGAGGAAATGTTAGGATTTATGACAACAAGCCAAGGGGTGTCGTTTTTGAAGTTAGGCTCCCCCTAGCTCAAGGACAAAGCTTTTAAAAAGAAGCGATTATTTTCTTCAATGGGGAAAACTGGAAGCGTAACCTGGGTAAAGATCAGGAAGAGGAACAGCAATGAATACCGCCTTGTGCCTACCAAATGGCAGAACTACAAGAAGCCGGGTCCAAATCAGAAATACACCTCAGACGGGAAGAAGAGGAGGAGAATAAAGAGATCACCGAAGTCAATCCTTGGAGTTAAGAGCTGAGATGTGGAGGACAGAGAGCAGAAGCTTACCGAGCATATAGCGGAACTGAGAAATAGGCTAAAAAGAGTAATAATAGCTCTGGCAGTTTTAACCTTAACCATTTTCTTTTTCTCGCCAAATATAATTAAATTTCTCTGGCAGGAGCTTGTTGGATCGCAGATGTTCGCCTTCGGAGTAATGGAATGGATTCTCCTGAACCTCACATTTTCTTTGATTCTGGGTCTGATCTTTGTATATCCATACGCATCGCTTGAGCTATACCTATTCGCAAAGCCGGGGCTTTATGAAAACGAAAGGATATTCCTGAAAATCATCATGGCTTTTGGATACCTTCTTTTCCTGTTTGGCCTATTTTTTGCTCTCAAGTTCATAGTTCCGGCAATATACAGCCTTTCTTATGGAGAAGAATTTTATTCTGTTGAGAGAACTCTGAACAATGCACTTAGAATTGCCCTTATTTTTGCATTTTCTCTCCAGATTCCCCTTGCCATCTTTTTGCTCGAAAGCTTTGGGCTGGTGAAATACGAGACTATGAAAGACTTAAGGATTCCCATTTATATAATAATTATAATAATAATATTTAACTCTCCTGTCAACATCTCTGGACTGACGCAGATCATTTCCTTGCTAGTCTTTGTTCTCATGTTCGAAATCGGAATAGCCATGCTCGGATTGAGCAAAAGATATATACAACAGGGTAGGAGCAAAAGATAATGCTCATTGTAATCGCAGGCGCAGGTGAGGTTGGCTTTGAACTAGCGAAATCTCTTTCTGAAAAAAACGATGTCTATGTCATAGACAAGGACAAGGAAAAGCTCGAAAGATTCGCGGATCTGGACGTTATAACGATAAGGGGAAACAGCGGAAACCTGAACGTTCTAAAAGAGGCAAAAGTTGAAAAGGCGGATTACTTCCTGGCAGTAACTGGTAACGATGAAATAAACCTAATATCAGCCCTTGCAGCTAAGAAACTTGGATCAAAAAAGACACTGGTAAGAATAGAGAATCCGGAATACGTTGAATCGCCCGTTGTGAGATTTCATCCCCTTGGCCTCGATATAATCATCTGTCCCTCACTTGCTCTGGCTCAGGAAGCCGTTAGAGTTGCTGGAGTTCTGCCAATCGTCGGAGCAATAACTTTGGGAGATGGAATGGAGATAGTACAGATCCAAGTTTCTCCCGGTTCGGAATTCGTTGGTAAAAGCATTAGCGAGCTTAAGCTGCCTTCCGAGACCCTTGTTATCTCCATTCAAAGAAATGGCGAGATTTTGCCCCCGGGGATAGAGAAAATAGAAGCCGGGGACAGATTGGAGATTCTTGGAAAGGGTTCTGAACTCATGTATCTGGAAGAAGTCCTAAAGGGGTATGCGAAAAGGATAAGCATATTCGGAACAGGAAACATAACGAGCTACATCGTAAAACTGCTCAAAAAGAGTGCTTCGATAAAAGTCTTCGGAATGAACAAGAGAGCATGCGAAGAACTGAACGAGAAGTTCAAGGATATAAAGGTGATCTTCGGAAACTATCTCGACATCAACATCCTTGCGGAAGAAGAAGTTGGAAAGTCGGATGCTGTTTTGGCTTTATCCGACAGTGATGAGAAAAATCTGATGATTTCTCTGATATGCAAAAAGCTGGGAGCTAGGAAGGCGATTGCAAAAGTTGAGAACAGAAGCTATGTAGAGATATTCGAAAAGGTAGGAGTTGACAGCGTTTTGAATCCAAAGATAATTGCTGTGCTCGAAATACTCAAATGGCTGATGATGGAAAAGATAGAAGTCAAAACCATGGCTGAAATAGGCGGATTCACTGTAGTAGAAGTCGTCGTCAGAGATGAAAGGCTCGCAAACAAGAAGATTTCGGAACTCGATCTGCCGAAAAAAGCAAACGTTATAGCAGTGATAAGAGACGGAAAAGGGATTCTGCCATACGCGGACATGAGGTTGAATATAGGGGATAGAATAATAATAAATGTTCCATGGAGTGAGCTGAGCAAGATAGAAGAGATATGAACTATTTCTATTTTCTTAATACAATAGGCAGAACCCTATTGATGTTCTCGCCAACTTTCTTAATCCCGGCTGCCGTGGCTTATTTATATTCCGAAAAGCCAGAGAATTTCCTGATACCATTCATCTTAGTTCTTTTGATTTCGCTTTTTCTGATACTTTTAACGAGGAAAAGCAAATTCGAGATAGTAGAGGAGAGAGAAGCCTATATAAGCGTTGCAGTAACATGGCTCCTAATCCCGGCTTTTGGGTCGATTCCCTTCATCCTCTACGGCATAAACTTCATAGATTCTTTCTTCGAGAGTGTTTCTGGATTCACGACAACTGGTGCAACTGTTCTTGTTCCGGAAAAACTTCCAATGTCTTTGCTTTTCTGGAGGAGCCTGATGCAATGGCTTGGCGGTTTCGGAATTGTCCTGCTCATGCTTGCATTTCTTCCTGGTATAAAGAAAGGGCAAACGCTCTTCATGGCAGAATATCCAGCTGTCGTTTTACCTAAGGTTAAACCCAGAATGCGAGACATGGCGATTGCGATCTTCCAGATATATCTAACCCTCACAGTCCTAGAAATCCTTATACTGAACTTTCTGGGCGTGGATTTCTTCAATGCGGTCGTTCACAGCCTTTCGAACATTTCAACCGGAGGATTTTCGACGAGCTCGGAAAGCATAGCATCTTTCAGAGACGTAAGGGTTGAGTTCGTAATAGCATTTTTTGCCCTCGTAGGTGGAATGAACTTCAGCCTAATATATGCCCTAACGAACAAACAGCTGAGATCTCTTGCGGACATAGAGTTCCGATACTATCTTCTTATAATCGCAATGGCCACTTTCGCCCTTGTATTGATAAACATGAACCGCTACAGCCTTGTTGATTCAATAAGATTTTCCAGCTTTCAGGTTATCTCAATAATGACAACAAATGGCTTCACCACAGCGAACTTCAACGAATGGGATAGCTCGGCAAAGATGATTCTGCTGACGTTAATGCTCATAGGCGGCTGCAGCGGTTCAACGGCTGGAGGGCTGAAGGTGATAAGAGTGTTCATCCTTATGAAATACATTCTACTCCAGATCTACAAAATAATCGAGCCAAGAACTGTCAGAACGGTGAAATACGGAGATTACGTAATTGGAAAGGATGAAATAGAAGAGGTGATAGCCTTCTTTATCCTCTTCATCTTTCTCTTCTTTGCCTCATCTCTGGCTTTAACAATTCTCGGCTACGATCTTGAGACATCACTTTCCCTATCTGCCTCAAGCCTAGGAAACGTTGGCCCAGCTTTTGGAATTGCTGCGAAGAGTGTTGCTGAACTCAGCGAGATTGCAAAGGTCATTTTAATGATAAACATGTGGATGGGAAGATTGGAGATAATTCCTGTCTTCACTTTTCTGCTTTCAATAGCTCGGAGAGGAAAGTGGTGATTTCTTCTGCTTTTACATCCAGCTGTTCTCCTGTTTTAAGATTCTTGACTTTAAATACATTGCCTCTAACTTCGCTCTCGCCGATTATTACGGCATAGTCGGCATTTATGTCGTTTGCATAGCTCAGCTGCTTCTTAAGGCTTCTCTCCATAACGTCAACGACTGCAGTCATGCCAGCTTCTCTCAGCTTCATTGCAAGTTCAAAGGCATTTTTCTCAAATCCCGGGAAGTTTACGATGACCACAACCTTTTTTCTTTCCGAATTCCATGAAAAGAGCTCGCAAACCCTGTCAAAACCAATGGCAAATCCTGTTGCTGGCGTTCTTTCCCCGCCAAAGATTTGAGCAAGTTCGTAGCTTCCTCCGCCGCATATCTGCTTCTGAGCCCCCAAACCCCTGGCATAGCATTCGAACACTATTCCAGTGTAGTAATCCAAGCCCCTAGCAATTCCGAAGTTCAGCTTATGCTTAACACCCAGCGATTCTAGAAGATCGGATAGCTTCTCCACATAGCCGAAGTCGAAGTCAATGATTTCTCTTGCTTCTTCTATGATCTTCTTTTCTCCAGTCAGCTCAATTAGTCTAAAGACTTTTTCTTCTATATCCTTTGCCCCAAGTTCTGAAAAAAGCTTTCTAAGTCCATCTTCATCTCTCTTGTCGATCAATCTCATCGCTTTGGAAGAGTTTTCACCCAAGGGTTTTAAAAGATCCCTCAATAAGCCTACATGGCCTATGTGCAGCTCGAAATCGATTTTTAAGCTTTCAAGCATCTTGTATGCAAGCGTTATGACTTCAGCATCTGCAAGATATGAATCGGAGCCTATAAGCTCAACTCCGAACTGCCAGAACTCTCTGTATCTTGCTTTCTGAGGCCTTTCATATCTGAAGCAGTTCCCGAAATAGTAAAACCTTATTGGCTTCGGCATCCTGCTGCATTCGTTCACAAACATTCTGATTATTGGAGCCGTAAGCTCCGGTCTAAGAGCGAGCTCCCTTTTGGATTTATCTTCGAAGACATACATCTCCTCAACAATCCCTTCACCAGATTTCCTCTTGAAAAGCTCAGAATGTTCAAAAGTTGGCGTCGCAACTTCTCTATAGCCAAAGCTCTCCGCTATTTTTCTCAGCCTTCTCTCAACTTCTCTCCTTTTTTCCATTTCATCTGGTAAAAAATCCCTAGTCCCTCTAGGTCTCTCGATTTTCACAGAAAAAGGAGATGCAGAGAATAAAAGATTTTACTAAAAATTAGGAGAAGGCCTTCTCAAGCGGAGGAACGACTTGCTTCTTCCTGCTCATCACTCCTTCGAGCCAAATGCTCTTTCCTTCAAGTTTCTTGCCGAAAGCTTTTTCAATAATCTTCGGATCATCCGTTACGACAAGAAGCTCTGTTCCCTCTTTCATTATGTCCGTGAGCATTAGAAGAACGCTGTGATAGCCTTCTGCTTTCTTCTTTACTAGCTCGTTGTAGATTTCATCTTTTCTGCTCTCAATAAGCGAAAGATCTAGGAGCTCTATCTGTCCTATTCCTACCTTCTTTCCGCCCATGATGAAGTCTTTAAAGTCTCTCATCATTATATCTCTTGCACTCATTCCGTGAACTTCTGAAAGCTTTCCTTTGACTTCAACTCCAAACTTGACGATATCTTCAATTCCGGCTATCTTTGCAAGTTCTTCAGCAACTTTCTTATCCAGCTCCGTTGTTGTAGCGGACTTGAATATAACCGTATCGCTTAAAATCGATGCGAGCATTATCCCAGCGAGCTCCTTTGGAATGCTAATGCCTGTTTTGTCGAAGAGGATTTTCAGAACAGTAGCAGTGCAACCTGTGGGCAAATTGATGAACAGGATTGGATTAGGCGTTGTTATATCTCCGATTTTGTGGTGATCAACGATTGCGACTATTTCAGCCTTTTCGATGTTTTCAAGGCTCTGGGATTTCTCGGAGTGATCAACAAGAGCAACTTTCTTTCCAGTAGCATCTGTCAGCTTCTCCGGAGCCTTTATGCCAAACTTTTCAAGCACAAACTTCGTTTCCGCATTCAGGTCTCCCTGAACTGCTGGAACTGCTTCATCTTCTATCTTCATAACCTTGCTCAAAGCTCCAGTTTCCTTCCACTTGTTCCAAAGGTATGCAAAAGCGATTGCTGAACAAACAGTGTCCGTATCGGGATTCCTATGTCCAACCACATATACCTGAGCCATGACTTTTCTTCATCTCAATATAAATAACCCTTTCGAAATTTTTCAAAGAATTTTTGTATATTTTAATCCTATATCGAATCCAATCTGCCAAAGAACTCGAATTTTTTCTCGATTTTTGGAATCAAATCGCCCGCTATTTTATCCACTTTTGGTATAAGTTGAGAATAGCAGTAATCAATGGGATCATCGATATCAACGGGCTGCGGCATACAAAAATGTCCTCAGTTCACTTCTTTTAGCTCCAACTTCGTAAAGGGCTTCAAGGAGTTTTTCCGCCAGATCGCAGG
>Ga0065719_100583_pt1 | contig 10483 bp, 10 predicted proteins | sample GBSCel85sediment_FD_59106 | JGI IMG/M metagenome (GOLD analysis project Ga0065719, IMG submission 59106) | Hot spring sediment microbial communities from Great Boiling Spring, Nevada - Cellulolytic enrichment CS 85C v3 (version 3) | ecosystem: Environmental > Aquatic > Thermal springs > Hot... | reverse complement strand
ATAATTGCAAAGAAAATAATTGTTGGAGAGAGAACAGCAATCGAAGGTGACCTTCTCGGAGAGGAGATAAGGCTCGATGCCTGGTGTAGCGTTACAGGAAACGTGACCTCAAAGCATGACGCCTACATCGGTGAATTTGCATCAATAGGAGGAAAACTCACAGTTTACGGCGACCTCGAAATAGGAAGAAACGTCAGAATTAAGAACGGTTTTGAGGCCAAAGGTTTGATCACGATTCAGGATCCAACACCGGTTCTGTTTTTCATCTTCCTCTATCTCATGTTCCTTCTGCGTCTCGGCAGGCTTGAGGAGGCTGAAAAACTGCTTGAAATGGAGGAGTTTGATGCACCTCTGATTATTCCAGAAGGTTCTCAGATAAGCCTCGACAGGATCTCAACGAGGAAGGATGCTGAGATTTCGGGAAGCAGAGTTCTCGGAAACATCAGGGCGAGGGATGTTTACGCTGAAGACAGTGAAATTTTTGGCAGTTTAAGGGGCAGAGATGTGGTTGTGAGCAAATGCAGGGTGCATGGAGCAATAGAGGGCAGGGTTGTTTACATTGTGAACTCATCGGAGGTTTATGGATACATAAGGGCTGACAGGGTTTACATGGAAGAGGGCTGCAGCGTGGAGGGTGGAATTGTTGGCAGAGAGGGAGTCTGGATTAAAGAAAAAGTCGAACTCCCGGGAAGAAAAGAAGTGGAGGAAGTAGAGGAAGAAGTGGAAACAGCCAAATCATTTGAGTCTGAAGGCGAGGGGCTGGTTAAGCAGGATGAGGCTGATGAGGAAGAGAGAAATGGAATGGGAGAGGGAGAGATTCAAAAAAATGTTTCCTAATCTTTTCCATGAGATGGAGGGCAGAAATCTGCCCACAGTGTTGGATCACCTTGAGGTATGCAAGACGATTGAGGAAGCGATCGAAATAATAGATTACTTTGAAAAACGGGGGGAAATAAGCAGGGAGTACGCCAGCTTTTTAAAGAGCAGTCCATCAATTCTCAAAAGTATCATAGGAACGAGGGAAAGGGGAGAATACGCAAGGAGGGGTTTGCGTGATTGAGATAGGAATTGCCGGTAAACCAAATGCTGGAAAGTCCACATTCTTTAAGGCCGCAACGCTTGCCGATGCAGAAATTGCCAGCTACCCCTTCACGACCATAAAGCCAAACATAGGGGTTGGTTACGTAAGAGTCAGATGTGTATGTCAGGAGCTTGGAGTGAAATGCAGGGAATGCATTGATGGCTGGAGGTTCATTCCTGTCAAGCTAATTGACGTTGCAGGACTTGTGCCGGATGCCCACAAAGGGAGGGGGCTTGGAAACGAGTTTCTTGATAATCTCAGGCAGAGTGAGGCGGTTATACATGTTGTAGACGCTTCGGGCTCAACGGATGAGGAAGGAAACGAAATTGGTTTGGGAGAGCGAAATCCTGTTGAGGATGTCAGATTTCTTTATCACGAGATAGACATGTGGCTTTTTGGTATCCTCAAGAGAAACTGGGACAAGATAATCAGGAGAATGAAAGCTGAAAAGAGGGATCCTGCGAAATTTTTAACGGAACAGCTTGCGGGTCTTGGTTTTGAGGAGTGGATGGTGAGAGATGCAATTAAGGGGTTTGAAATCTCAGCGCTCAGCGATGAGGAGCTCAAGAATTTTGCATCTGAACTCAGGAGGAGAAGAATGAAAATGATAATAGCAGCAAACAAGGCAGACAAAGCACCAAAAGAAATGCTGGAAGAGTTGATGAAGCTGGAAGAAATAGTTGTTCCAACGTCTGCAGCTTACGAGCTGATTCTAAGAACAGCTGCTAAAAACGGCTACATAAAATATCTTCCCGGAGACCCTGACTTTGAAATCGTCAGAGAGCTGAATGAGAAACAGGTAAAGGCTTTGGAGAAGATAAGAGAGTTTTTGAGAGAATTTGGAAGCACAGGTGTTCAGGATGCAATAAACAGAGTTGTTTTTGATCTCCTTGGTTATATAGTCGTTTATCCTGTTGAGGATGAGAACAAGTTCACNGACTCGAAGGGAAATNTTCTGCCGGATGCAATGCTTGTNAGGAAGGGCACAACCGCAAAGGAACTTGCCTTTAAAATTCACACAGACATAGGCAAACACTTCATCTACGCCATCGATGCGAGAACAAAAATGAGAGTAGCTGATGATTACGAGCTGAAAAACAACGATGTAATCAAGATCGTCTCGGGGGCTAAGTGAAGTGACGAGTGATTATAATAATCGTGAACCTCATAATAGTGAAGTAATATAAAAAGGAAAGATTTAAATACTTTCAAAACTGTAATTACTTCATGGAGTGCAGGATGTGCAGGTTCTGGTTGCGAGATCTCTCATTTCCAGACTATTCGGGCTTATGCTCATTAAAGCAGGGTGTTACCGCAGCATCATTTTCATGCGAGCTGTTCAGAAGGAAAGATGTGGAATCGGTGGCTGTAAAGGTGATTTCCTATTAATTTTTACTTTGCAGTTTCATCTGTGCATTCCAGGTTTCAGGATGAACTGAATGCCTGAGTTAACAGCTGTTGTCAGGTGTAGAATTCTGCAAATTTAGAAAAAAGATATATAGTATCAGTATACATAAACTAACAATGGATGCGAGAGATATTGTGCTGTCAGTTGTTAGCGTGTTCTCGGCGGCGGCACTTGTGTACAGGTGGCTCTCGCTCTACGATCGTGTCGATTTGACAGTGATTTTCTTTGCCACACTGCTCATAGCATCCCTGACTCTGCTTCTGATCAGCATTGAACTGAGAATGCAGAAGATTATGGACGAGTTCAAGAGCGTGAAGAGAGCCATAGCCGTCAACTCCGATGATCTTGAAGGAAGGATCGAGAGGCTTTTCGTAGAAAAAGTGAGATACCTGGAAGACAAGCTGGAATCAATAGAGAGAAGAATGTACAGATGAAAAAGCTCCGACCTCAATTTTTTCTCATTTAGCTGACAGAATCATCGAGGATATCCGGATAACATCAATCCGGGTTAGGACAGAGGGATTTGCGGGATTAAGCAAAAAAGAAAATATTCAGGTTGTTGATTCATTTGATCAGTTTTCCAAGCAATTTTTTTATTTTTGGGGGCGTTTCAGAGGCTTTTATTGGCGAATTGGGAACAATTATCTCTTTTCCGTTGAATTTGACCTGCAAAAAGCTTTTTCTTATCTTCCAGTGCTCGCTCTGCAGCACTTCCTTTAGAGTGTTCATCTTAACTATCACAGGCCTGCCGAGAAATCTGCTGATAAGGGGTATCCTTGANNTTCTCAATTTCGAAGCTCTTTTTAAGAGCTCTCCCAAACTAAACTTTTGAAGTGTCTTGTTCAGCTCTTCATCAAGAATTCTTATCCTGTCGATATCGTCAGAAATCCTGTCAAGTGTAAATTTCCAGTCGGGCTCAAGGTCCCAGCGCTTTATTATTTTCAGCAGAGCCCTAAAATCGGCATCTGATGGCGTTGCGAGAGCGATATAGCCATCCTTAACCTTGTAATATCCGAATGGATAGACTAAGTAGTCTATCGTTCCAAATCTGCCCCTCGGACTGTCGAACAGGAAACCCACCACTGCAGGAAAAGTTGTAACAACCGCTATTGCATCGTTTGTTGCTATATCAATGAACTGCCCTTTTCCACTTTTGAGTCTTTCAAGGAGCGCTATCATCGCACCTACCGCTGCATTAACCCCNGCCATNGTCCAGGCAGCCCANAAGCCAGCTCTGAGGGGATAAGAATGTTCACCNGTCAGNTAAGGATTTCCTATAAGGGTGGGATATCCGTTGTAGGCTTGAGCTGTCAGATCAGAATCCGGGACGTCTTTAAATTCTTTTGCTTTTGATGTGTAATGTCCGAAAGGTGAGATGGCAACGTATATTATACCGGGATTCTTTACTGACAGCTGGCTGTATCCAATTCCCAGCGTTTCGAGATATCCCGGAGCTGTACCATCTATTACTATGTCTGCTGAAAATATTTTGTCTTTAACTGATTCATCGAATTTAACTATCTCCTTGTTTCTGCTCTCAACGAGATACGGAATTCCAGCTCCGTTTACAGTAACTCCATATGGAGTCACACTCTTTGCCTCATCCCCAACTTCGATCCTTAACACATCTGCCCCCATTTCAGCAAGCATAGAACCTGCTACAGCCGCGGCAAAGTTTTCATCTGCAATTTCAACAACCTTAATGTTTTCAAGAGCAGCTGGTTTGTTATCTTCGCTGAAAAGATTCATTAAGACCTCATCCCTCTTCATCTTTCTCCCCCCAGAAAACCTCATCTTTTTCGGCATCCCAGGTTACCGGAGGTGCTGTACCGGGCATTTCATCCCAGTAGCCAATTACTCCTTCCCTCTCGAGCTCCTCTATCTCTTTATCGCTCATTCCAAGCCATTTTTTGAGGACAAGCCTGTTGTGATACCCCACTGGTCTTCCGAGCCATTTTATCTTTCCGGGTGTTGAACTCATCGCAACTATTGGCCCAGTTACCGGAATCTCACCAAGAAGGCGGTCATTGATTTTTAAAATGCTGCCTCTTTCCCATCTCCATGAGTCGGAGGCCACCTCTTTATCGTCAAGAACGGGTGATGCCGGGAACCTGTATTTTTTCGCCAGTTCCAGTATTTCTTCTAAATGCTTTTCCTCAACCCACCTTGCCACAATTCTGTTCAATTCTTTTGCCCTTTCTTTCATGAACCTGTCTCCGTCTTTGAGTTGAGGTATTAGAGACTTCAGAGCCTCAAACTGCTGGGTTGTGAGAATGGAAATAGCAACGAACTTGCCATCTTTTGTTCTGAAGATACCTGAAGGAACGGAAGCTGGATCCATGTTCCCGGTCTTCCCGATTTCCTCTCCTGTAACGCTAAAGTACGTGAAATCGTACATAAAGCGCATCAGACTCTCGCATTGAGAGATGTCTATGTACTGTCCTTTACCCGTAATCTCCCTGTAGTAGAGGGCTGACAGAACAGCAAAAACTGCATACATCGATGGAAGATAATCCCCAAAGTAATCTGGGAGTTTGTAGAATTCATCCACGTCTTCCCATCCAGTTTTCATCGCAACACCTGCAACACCCTGCGCGGCTACATCAAAGCTGGGTAATCTGCTCATAGGTCCGTACTGACCGTATCCAGAACAGCTGACATAAATTATCCCTGGGATTAACCTTTCTGATGGCCTCATANCCTATTCCCATTGCATCCACGAGACCAGCACTCAGATTTTCAACAAAGACGTCTGCTTTTTTAATAAGTTCAAAGATTATCTTTCTGGCCTTCTCGTTTCTCGCGTCTGCTGCAATGATATACTTGTTTGCATTAAGAATTGCATAGAGAAGGTTCGCTCTATTGTAGAATCTACCAAAGATTGCAGCAATCCTGTATCTGTCCCCCTCACCGGGAGTCTCTATCTTCACAACTTCAGCCCCGTACTGAGCAAGCACTCGACCTATGTTCGGGCCGAAAATGAAGTGAGTGATCTCAACCACCCTTAGCCCCCTCAAAGCATCTTCCCTCTTGTCTCCTTCCATCAAGCTTTTAACAAACTCGAAATAGTCCCTCATAAGCCCAAATACACCCTTTTTATTCTTTCATCTTCCTTTAACTCAGAACTTTTGCCTTCCATTACAATTCTTCCATTTTCAACAACATAAGCACGGTCAGATATCTCAAAAACCCTATTCGCGTTCTGATCAGAAAGTAGAATTGTTATTCCTTCATTTCTCAACCTCTCAAGTAGCCTGTAAATTTCTAAAGCAATCTTCGGGGCCAATCCAAGGCTTGGTTCATCAACCAAGAGCAATTTTGGTTTTGCCATTAAGGCTCTGGCAATTGTGAGCATTTGTTGCTCACCCCCGCTCAAAGTTCCCGCGAGCTGATTTCTTCTCTCACTGAGTCTTGGAAACAGTGAGTAAACGAAATTTATGGTTTTGAATCTATTTTTCCAGGCTTCTCCGTTTATTGCACCCATCATCAGGTTCTCTTCTACCGTTAAAAATGGAAAAAGCTGTCTCCCCTCTGGTGCGATCGTTATCCCCTTCTTTATTATTTCGTGTGTCTCGAGGTCGTTTAACCTCTCGTTTTCGAAAATTATTTCTCCCCTCGCAATTCTTGTGACTCCAATTATTGCTTTCAGAATTGTCGTCTTTCCCGCCCCGTTGGGCCCGATCAGTCCAACTATTTCTCCCCTGTTCACTTCAAGGCTTATATCGCTCACCGCCCTCACCTTGCCGTACCACACTTCGATATCATTAATCTTCATCATATTTCCTCACCAATATAAGCCTCGATTACCCTCTTATCTCTTGAAACCTCCTCAGGCGTACCATCAGCGATTATTTTCCCGTAGTGCATTGCCACAACCCTCTCCACCGACCTCATAAGGATTCTGAGCACGTGTTCGACCCAGACAATTGTTAGGTCAAACTCTTTTCTTATTCTTGCAATAAGCGCGGAAATTCTCTCCGCCTCCGCAGGATTAAGGCCCGCCATCGCTTCATCAATGAGCAGCAGTTTAGGTTTCAGGGCTAAAGCTCTTGCAAGCTCAAGCAGTCTCATCTCGTAAATCGGCAAATCATTGGCCAGAACATCCCTTCTTTTCAACAATCCAAAAAAGTCCAAGTAGTAAACGGCTTCAGAGTAAGCCTCGTGCAAGGTTATTTTTTCCCCTTCTTTACCAATTATTGCGTATAAAACGTTCATAAGAGCGGTCATATTCCCTATGAGTCTCGGGTTCTGAAAAGTCCTCGATATACCCATTTTAGCCCTGACAAAAGGTCTCTCCCTTGTTATGTCTTTTCCATTGAAAATTATCTTGCCTTCATTGGGGTAGTAGTAGCCTGAGATGAGGTTTATCAGCGTGGTCTTCCCCGCACCATTCGGTCCAATCAATCCAACTATTTCTCCCTTTTCTATCCTTAGAGTGACATCATCTACTGCAGCTATTCCCCCAAATTTTCTTTTGAGGTTTCTAATGTCGAGCATTTCATCATCCTCTCCTTATTTTTATAGTCGGGAAATACTCTCTGTACCTCTTTTTCCTGTAAAGCCCCCAGAAACCTTCAGGTAGGAAGTAGAGCAGGAGCAGCAGTATCAGGAAAAGCACAACTATTGAAAGTTCTCCAAACGCAACTCTCGTGATCTCTCTGAGCGTGGCTATTACGTATGCACTTATCACAACCCCGTAAATTGCCCCCTTCCCACCCAGGGTTGTTGTGAGCAGTATCAGTATCAGGAAGGATGGATACAACCATGCCGGGCCAGTAAATGAACCGTANTAGTGTGCTATGAACCATCCGGCAATTGCCATAGCCCCGCTTGTCAGTGTGAANGTGGGNATCTTTATTTTTNTAGTATTTATCCCGTATGTTTCTGCAACCTCCTCATCCTCGTTTATAACACCCATCATGAATCCGTATCTTGATCTGAGTATTCTGTCAGAAATTAACAGGTAAACCAGAGCGATGGCAAGGGAAAGGTAGAAGTACAGAATTACATCCTGAAATATGTTTCCGGTGTCAAAAAGCATCGGAACGCCCGGGATTCCTGTCTCAGCACCAAATATNTCGGACTGCCAGTATGCTATCTCAAGTAANATGAATGGCAGAAGCAGAGTTATGAGTACAAAGTAGAGCCCTCGGGAAATTATTGTTATGGGACTAAGCCCCAGAGCTATCAAAGATCCAAATGCGAATGATGCGGGAAGTGTTGCAAGTGGTGAAAAACCAAAGTTTTTGCTCAGCAAAGCGCTTGTGTACCCACCGATAGCTGCGAAAAAGTGTGGACCGAAGTTCACTCTACCGGTTCCTATTATCTGCAGGGTGAGGGGGATGGCAAGAATACAAAGGATGTTTGCGAATATTAAGGTTGAGAGTATTGAAAGAACGCTTATCGGAACAATTTGGGAAATCGCCAGAATTATTGGGGGTATTAGAAGCCAGATTATTAGTCCAATGAAGGGATTTTTCCAGTACCTTGGCTCTATGATCCACTCGAACTTTCTACTGTAGAAATGGATTATAACTCTTCCTCTTCTTGCTTCCAGTCTCACCATATCGTCTCAGCCCTCGCCAAACCACGTGGTTTGAAAACAAGCACAACTATTACTATCACTAACGCGGCGAATAACATCATTCTTGGATTTATAGCAAATCCAGTTACGGCAAAGACAAAACCGAGAATGAATGATGCGGTTATCGTCCCTTTTAGATTTCCGAGACCTCCAAGCACGGTTGCGAGTATTGCGTATGTGAAGAGGGGCCAGCCTATAAATGGATTCAGTGCCCATACCGGGCTGAGGAGCAGTATTATTATTCCAGGAGGAATTGAAGCGATCACAAGCGCAAGCATGAACATTCTGTCGAAGTTGACGCCCATGAGCTTCGAAGCAAAAACATTTTGACTTATCGCCCTCATTATCAGACCTGTTTTCGTTCTGGTCAGGAGCTGCAGGTATATGAAGGTTATCAGAAGCGAAACCAATGAAACCACCACAAGCTGTCCGGGAACACTTGCTCCAGCGACGCTGATGGTTTCCCTGGTTACCGAGGTTGGAAGGTAGACTCCGACGATTTCCGGATAGATGTGGCTGATGAGTTCCTCAATGATTATAAAAACTGAAATGAGGGCTGCCAGGAGGTAGTCCTCCTCTTCAAGGAACTTGGAGATAACAAGCTTGTAGATGATCACGGTAATTGCCGCGAGCAGCAGAAAACTTAGCAGAATCGATATCAGAAAATCTAAGCCAAAATCTTTCCAAAATGCCCAGGTTCCATAGGCAACAATCAGGAAAGTCATTCCGTAACCCAGGTGGAAAATTCTAAGAACACCCGTGATGATCGTGAAACCAAGCGCGGTGCCAAGAAACAGACAACCAAAAATAAATGTGTATAAAAAAATATAAGCCAAAACGTCTAACATCTGATCCCTCTTAGCTTGAACAAGTCCTTCTCAGTTCTTCTGGAGACTTATACANGCTTATGTCTGAAACTTTCTGCACTTCTTCACTAAATCCAGCTTCTTTGAGAAGTTCTGACGGTGTAATCCAGACGGGCTTTCCATCACACTGGAACTGTGCTATCAGGACGTAACCACCGGTGTATGAGTGGAAGTTTGGATTCTTATAGCCGAAGTACACGTATTGGCTTGGCAAGGCTGTATGTTCAAAATCATCCATTTCCTCAATTGTCTTTATTATCTTGTCAATATCCAGGCTACCCACTCTCTCGATTGCCTCCTTAATCCTGTAAACTTCTGAGTAATAGTAATGGACACTCATATCAACGGCAAGACCCATTGCATTTAGTTTCTTGACAACCTCTTTCGTCTTGGCAGTTACAGGAGGAACGTTTGGTGTGTCGTAGAATATGGACATCGTTCCCAGAGCTTTCCCTCCAGTGAGGTTGTAGAACACTCCCCACTGATTCGGGCCACCGAAGTATCCTACCGGGATATTCTTTGCTCCAGATTCAGCCCACTGTTTTGTCATAGTTATGGTATCGGTATACCAGCTTGAAAGGACAAAGATGTATTCAGCCCCCCTTCTTGCAGCCTCTTCAAGCATTGGTAAGAAGTCCTTCTGGCCAACTGCGACATTGGCAACATAAACCACTTCTAAGCCAAACTCTTCCTGGCACCCAGTCCTTCATGGCCTTCATTTCAACTTTTCCNTATGGTGTATCCACCTCACAGCCCTTTCTTGCACATTCAGTCCAGGCAGCCTCTTCCAACAGCAGGGCAACTTTCTTAGCCCCAATTGCCTTTGCNATTTCAAAGTGTGTCTTGGGCACTCTGTAGTTGAGATCCGGATCCGGCGGGAGATTTCTGAAGTAGAACTTGTATTTATCATAATCCTGCATAACTTTCAGCGTGGTTCCAACAGCTGCCTGAGATGATATCACAATGTGTGGATAGTTGGGATAGAGCTTTGCCCCTTCATCTATTATAGCCAACGCCTCCTCGGAAACACCCTCTAAGAAAACAAACTTACAGTTCTTTTCGACGACAGCGCTTCTGTAAGCTGAAACTGCTATGTCCACTTTCCTCTGAGTGTCTTCATGTATAAACACAACTTCTCTACCTAAAATTCCTCCTGCGGCATTTATTTCATCAACGGCAGTCTTTATGGCCTCTGCATCAGCTTTTAGGACCGGAATTCTCGGGTCAAAAAGTGCACATATAACAATCGGTTCCTTCTTTTCTTCCGGTTTAGGTGCGGGAGCAGGTTGTTCTGCACAGCCAAGTAAGGCAACCACCAGTAGTATTATTAGCCCTACAACGGTCGCACGCCTTTCGAGCATGTTTAATAATTAGAACTACTAATATTTAAACTTTTTCCCGGAATTTTTTTCTCAAGTTACGAAATTTTTAAAGCATCAATTTTTAAATACATTCACTGTGGCACAATCTTCAAAAATGGAGCTTTTGGTTTGGTATTCAAGGAAAACGTCGAAAAATAGAACGCTAAAAATCACAGGCCTGCC
>Ga0065719_100249_pt1 | contig 10521 bp, 8 predicted proteins | sample GBSCel85sediment_FD_59106 | JGI IMG/M metagenome (GOLD analysis project Ga0065719, IMG submission 59106) | Hot spring sediment microbial communities from Great Boiling Spring, Nevada - Cellulolytic enrichment CS 85C v3 (version 3) | ecosystem: Environmental > Aquatic > Thermal springs > Hot... | reverse complement strand
TTGATTTGATGTGCGAGCGCTCGTACTGTTTATAATGCTTTCTGTAGAAAGATAGTACCGGGTAGGGATGAACTCGATGAGCAGTTATGAACCACCACCTACCGAGAAACGACCTTCACTCGTAAAACCTTTAAGTTATAACTCCTAGCATTGTTTCGAGGAGTATCTTTGGATTTAGCTTAAGCTCTACTTCGATCGCTGGGACGCGGATGGAGCCAACTATTCCGCTCTCCACGTTCCCCGGAAACGGCAGAGATGTGTATATCTTAGGGTCATGCACATCATGTATACTTCTGATATCATCAGCTTCGACTCTAAAACACTTAGCGAAAACGATGTATGCCTGGGCCCCGACTGGCGCTTCGACTGGCGGCATATTTATAAGGAAGTATGCNAGCGTTGGCATCAAGCTCTCTACNGGTTCAACCGATGGGATCAGCACTACGTGGTTCTCGTCGCAGACACAGTACGGCTCTGATTCTCTACACTTGCAACCACTAGGAGTAGANGTTACAACTTTTAAACCGTACATACTGTTAGTCATAGTTCTCCAGATGTAGCCGAAGCACCCCCTAACAACCAGCCCTTTTCCANGCCAATCAGTACGCTGAGCTGAAATAGACATTGTCAGTAAGTAGTACGGCTCCTTCCAGTACTTCTTATCGTCGACAACATCGAAGTGGAGCTGAGCTGAGCCAAGGACATTACCATCGTGCCNANTCTTCTGCTCACTAACGTAAGGAAAGCCCGCTGTTCTCGCTTTCTTGAAAATATCCGCAACGCTGTACGGACCTAGCGTTATGATGACCTGGTCATCGCTGTGAGGATCGTTGACGTACAGGAAGCCGAAGATGTAGCCAGTAGTAGATAGCGATACTACAAACGCATCCCTGTCATTGTACACTATGGGAGACGGAGCATAGTAGACAGAAGGTAGGAGCGATTTTATCTGAACCCTCGCGACTCCTCCTGCGACTCCTGTATCAGACTCTACCTCAGCTATCGGTGTAGCGAAGATGTTCCCCCTCTCAGTAATAACATAGAGCACGCCGCTCATCTTACTGTGCTCGTTGATATATGCTTCACCTGGGTCTATGGCGACCCCCGTAGTTAGAACCCTAAGATTTCCGGAGCTGTCTACCACCCCCATCTCCTTGATTACTAGTCTCGTAAGCCCTAAGTTCCTTACACCGTAGTACATCTTATTTGAGGTCGCGATGACTACTACCTTAACTTTTTCGTTAGCTTTCTCTAGCATCTTTTCGTACCTGTAGGTGTCTGCAAGCATGTTCATCGTAACAGTGTAAACGGTAATGGATAGGAGAGAGACCACTATAATGAACACGAGCGTGAACATTACTGCGTGCTGGATGTTTATCGGCATAGCTTATCACTCCACCAGCTTCCTAGAGAACGCCTCCTCCTTCAGCTTTACAACTTCGTGAAAGCTTAAGTCGTCCACCTTAACTTTCGTAGCAAAGTCCTCTACTATCTGTACAGCTTCAGCTTTCTTCACCTCCCTCTCTTCTGGTTCGCTAGGCTTCTCATGCCTTTCCTTAGCTACTTCTTTAGCTGGTGCTTCTTTCTTAGCGAGAGGTCTCTTCTCCTCAGCTTCTTCTTTCTCAGCTCTCTCTTCTACCTCAACATCAGGTGACATCCTTCTTCTCGACTTGTACTTTTTAAGAATCTCACCATCAGATGGTTTGTACTCACTACTGCTAGGCTCTCTTTCCTCACCTAGATTACTTTGTGATGAATCATTACCTGATGTGGGTGCTGTAGTAGAGTTGGAAGAAGGTTTTGGGGCGGGGTTCTGGATAGGATTTGTTAAAATAGATGTAGACTGCGGGCCAGGTATCTGCGTAGGTATCATAGGAGGGATCTCGATGCCGATACCGCTTGCTACTGCTTTCTGTACGACTTCGAATAGTTGCTCCGGCTTCTCTACTTTAACAAAGACTTCCCCCTCTAGGTTAAGCGACTTCAGCAACTCTAAAATCCTCTTAACGTCTCCTCTGAGGCGGACGTACATCGTTGCCGCCCTCCTAGCACTTTATTTTTTCTCAGAATAAATAAAACTCTAGGAGCTTATTATCTTTTGGCGAGCGCGATGACTGCTCCATCAGCGCTGATCTCAGCTACGGTACTCGCACTAGTTGTAACGATGGTACTTGGATTCGCGTTCGGTATCCAGCAAATTAGGCACAGCTATCTCATGCAGTTGGAGACTAGGTTAGAGAGAACTAAGGAGGTTATATCGGTTGGAGCACTAGGTAGGGGAACATTCGGCGTAATCGATATTGCGAATGTTGGGGGCTCCAGCGTTTTCATAAAGACTCTAAAAGTCGCGGTCACCTTTAATGCATATCATGAGAATCGCTCTATTTCTCAAACTGACGTTAAGGTGTTTGAGAACATTCATCTCTCACCGCAAGAAAGGAAGTTCATCCCCTTCTCTATAGAGGATAAGGTGCCGCGGGGGGCTACTAAAGCGGAGATAGCCCGCATCTCAGTTATAGTAACTACCGATAAGAACGTGTTTGTCTTTGACCCAGCCCCCTCATCTGATATAGTGATGCTAGAAATACACAGAGGCAACATAGGTGAGGTGCACACCATATACTTACCCAACGGGAAGGTAGCTAAGCTCTCTGCATACGAGTACCTCATATGCGGGGTCGGGCCGGATTATAGAGGAGGCACCGTCTCTTCTCCTGTAGACGCTGTGAAGGTGCTAGTTGCTACTTCTCCAGAACAGATTGAGAGGCCGTATGAAGCAGAGTATGTTTACAGCTTCGACCCGAAGAACAGGAGGTTCCCAGACACCGACATTACTGTTGAGAGTGAAGTCATTAAGGTTAGAGAAGATGCGGGTGGGCAGCCCAAAGACGTAGAAGTAACTACCTGTACAATATCTTCTTCAGTAGACCTCCATGGTCAAACAGTTGTAGTGTCACGCGGACTACTATTAGTCGGGACGCAACTCTCTGGGTACGACATCGTGTTTGTTAGCTTTGCTGGAGAGATGTACCCGGAGTTTGTAAGCCCGGATAAGGTAGTAGGGGGGGTGCGCACACCTAACTACCTCACAGACATCAAGCAGCAAGCCTACGTGTTGAAGATACCGCTTATGTCGAAGGATGTGCTGGTCTACGACTTCCTAGCAACACAGGTCACACCCTACATCATTGCAGGTGACAAGCAGACGTCAATACATATTGGGCACTACTACTCGCAAGCGGTACTCGTAGGACAGTCCTGCGTAGGCAGGGTTTCAACCTCAACTACACAGGTCAAAGTATATGTTAAATTCGACTACGCGTACCCAATACTAGTTATAATAGCCCCAGCCATCCTAGAGGGGTCTGGGTTTCCTAACGCTCGCTAGTACTGCTAATAGTATTGCGAGCAGTACGAGGCCTATGACTAGCATTGTATACGTTGTTGCTGCAGCCTTTACTGTGCTCGCTACGTGTTGCTCACAGTAGTAGTAGAAGACGTCCCAGAGATCCGGATCCACTATAGCTAGCCTACTATCGGAAGCTACTGCTACAACGTAGCTTTCGTTAAGGATACCGCACTTGAGGACACGGCCGTCAAAGCTAAACGTCATTAGAACCTCTTTACCGAGCGTTAGCGGAGTCAGCTTCTTCACTACTTCAACATCGCGACACGCTTCTGCTGGGGATGTGATCGATGACGATAGAAGAAGGAGAGCTAGTACTCCAACAGCTAAGAGGGTGAATGACGCTAAGTACATGAACGCTCTTGTTTTGTTTAGTCTTTTACTGCTCATACTTAAACACCTAAATTAATTAAAAACTGTTTTAATTTCTAGGTTGCCTGAACGCGGGGAGATGACATGAAGAATGTAGCGAGCTGCCTACTCATTAGTCTTCTACTATTGTTGCTACTCGCTAGTGCCCCTGTTAATGCGCAACGAAACGTTGTTAAAGGGGTGCTGAATGCGGGGGAGCTACTGGTTGTAGTGGATCAAGCGGGCAATGTTCTCGGGGTCTACCCTCCCGAGTTCTACATAGAGTTCGTCTACAGCTTTAGCGACTACGCCAATGAAACTGGTGCTGTGACGTATAGAGTAGTCAGCAAGAGGTGGTGGTGGGTCTACGAGCCTCCCTCCGAGGTGCACGTACCTGAGCTGAACACCACTATAAAGCTCCACTACAAGGTAGATCTCTCAGTCTACACCAATTCAACCCAGACCATTAACAACGAGACGTACACAATCGGTGGTGTAAGCCTAGTACTGAACGTTAAGATGTATGCAGTACTTAAAGGAGGGCCGAGCACATTTGGCCCCATACCTATCGGCAACTACATCTTAGCTGGAATGCCGTGGGGTCTGTTACCAGAAGTAGGCTACGAGGTTGTGGTTGAGAAGATCTGTAGAGTAGACAGCGAGACCTACACAACAACGGCGTACTACAGTGACACGGTTGCGCTAGACCTCAGCAACATCTGGATCACTTTCTATGGGCTAGAGTTCGATGTTAAGGAGGTGAAGCTGGTGAAGTATGTTGATAAAGGCGACCTTGAAACGGGGGTTACCATATCGCCTCTCTACAACATTACGTTCTGCGGAAACATCTTACATAGCTCTACTGCATCTCTTGGAATGATAGTTTCAGTCGGGGCTAGCGAAGTTGTGCTCACAGTAGATGGAGACCCGGAGCACGAGTGCGTAGAAGTAGGTGGCGTAGAGCTACTCCCAGCGGGAAACCAGTCAATAGTAGTTAACATAAGAACTGGAGTATTCAGCCTACTTATTAATGCGACTAGACCGGTTGAAGGGGTGATAGCCTCTACAGGCAGGCCCTCGGGGCTGGCAACGGGGTCTGAGGGGACTTGGAACGCCGTAGTGACGATCACTTTCTACGTGGTTGGCTACTATGAGCNCTGGCCAACGCTAGTAGCGACAGCCTCGGTATACAACCAGTACTTTGGGATGTTCTCCTGCACCCCCCTCGAAATACAGGGAGAAGGCATTTACAAGATACGGTGCAACAGTAGCCTCTCTGCAGAGCTATCCAGCTCAGAAATTTTAAACTCAGATTTTAAAGTTGAGGTAGAGTACGTAGATGAACTGGGGGAGACGCACAGCTTTACGGGTGTAGCTACTATGAGCGCGTTCGACCCAACAAACCTCGCTGAGTTTGCGTGGAGCGTCTACCAGCATGCTATCAACGTACTGCTACTTGGCATGATCGGCATAGTCATAATGCTTGTCGTCTCTATGCTCAAGGAAACCATTACCGGCATCCCGCTCGTGGACCCGATGTACCTGCGAGGAGCTCTACTAACTGTCGCTGTCGCCTTGACGCTACTCCACGTAGGTCTCCCAATAGTGTACTACTCATTTGGCCACCTCCTCTCCAACGTACCTATGCTTAGCCAGTATGTTTCGGCGCCAGATACTGCCAATTCTACGGAGAGCTTTCCTAAGGTGGTCTTCACGCACTTAATAGGGTACTACAGCAAGCTGTTTGAGGCGATAGAGATCGGGTATCGGGAATACTATGTAGGGTCGCTAGACGAAATATTCAGAGCTATAGCAGGCTGGGCAACTGTTGCGGTAATTTTACTCGGTACTGCGTTTGCCCTTTCCTTCTTCTTCGGTGCGGGTATACCGTTTGCCTCAATAGCCTCTACTTTCCTATCGATTATATTTGCATTCATAGGGCTTGCGCTTACAGTGGCGCCTATGGGGGCTGTAATACTCGTGTCTATTGCATTAGGCCGCTTAGTGATTGTTATGACCACAGTCGTGATTATCGCAATAATGGTTCTAGGCGTTATACTCCTCTGCATACCATCACCATTCAGTCAGAGATTCGGGGAGGAGTTCTTCGGAGCTGGCATACTTTATTTCATAGTCTTTCCGATGCTAGCACCTATAACCTATAGCCTATACCGCCACGTTATTGCGACGGCGATGACGTCAGCGACTGGCGCAGTATCGGCTTCTCTTGGTCCAGTCGCGATACTAATACCAATAGCACCGATAGTGAAGATAATGATATACTTCGTCGCGTCCGGTGCATCAATACTCATCGTGATATCGTCCCTAGCCTACATCCTGAGCCGGACAGGCATAGCTACTGGGATAGGNGAAGTGCTATCTGGTATGCTGTGGAGGGGCTGAAAATCGTGAGCCCCCCGAGGAAGCTTTTAGTGACCTTGCTCGCGTTAGCGTTACTACTTCCCCCTACGTTCCCGGTGGTCTACGCTGGTTACCAAGTTCACCCAGAACTAGACGTGGATAAATTCATCACCTACTTCTATAAAGAGGCCCAGCCAGTAGTCTTTCCGCAGGTATTTACAATCAAGTTTAGCGGTGAGTACGACCACCTCGTGAACAGCTGGTGGGGCCCATTTGATGACCCTGCGAGCTATAGATATGAAGTGAGAAGCAGGGAGTACTACTTCCAGAACCCGAACCTACCGCAGATCGTTGAGATCGGCGACGGCAGAGTGCTACTAACGTACTTCGCAACGGTTTCGGTAGTCCCCTACGCAACCAAGACTTGGTGGGGGCAGATGGAGGAGCACGCTAAGGTATCAACTACTGTGTACATTTACGGCAGAATCGATAGACCTCCCTCAACTCCAGGAAAGGTTGATCTAGGGGGTTTAATAGCTTCTCTACTAGGCTCCAACGCAATAGTGTTGTACTATCAGGCTACTGTAGAACGTGTAGAACCAGGACAAGCAACGTACACAGTAAACGGCAACTTCGAACTGATTCTCAAGGGACTCTACCTCAACTTCTACAGGCTACGCGTAGAAAGTATAAACGCCTATGCAACAGGAGGCCAACCAGTCGGTAGCTATGAGAAGGAAGGCTACATAATGATAGCACCAGTAGGAGAAATATGGGCGTACTTATGCTTGGATGGTGAGCCCGGCCACCAGCTCAACGGTAGGCTACAGTACTCAAACCAGTACGGTACTTTTGAGACTGATGTAGCACTATCGTCNGGTTCCTGCACCAGCGCCGTCATATCCAATGCAGCTCTGATGCCGGGAAAGTACGCTGGAAACAGCTCATTAACCTTGTGCTTCAGGTCTGGGGCTTTTGATCTGTACATCGCAGGGGAAGCTGATATACGGGGGGCTCTCATATCAGCGTCTATACCATTCGCCATAGTCGAGGTTACGGATTCAGATAGCGGAAAAGACTGGAAGCTACATATCTACATGGGGGTTAACTACATCTCACACGAGTACTACANGCCTGGAACAGTCTCCGCTACAGGAATCCTCAGAATAGGTGGCAATACCCTGAGCTTTACGTGCGATCAAGCTTCATTCACCGATCCTGGTACGTATATTTGCGAGCAAAGCTTTGGTGATCTAGGTTTAGATCCTTTTAAAGTGACCGGAGCTAGCGTAAACATAACCGTGCGCTTAGAAGTAGGCGGTATCACCCATAAAGACACTACTACGATTAATGCTTCGCTCATAACCCCAGCAACAGTCCAAGGAGTGGTTCGGGACCTCTACTTCTACGTCACGCAGATTGGGCTGGGGCTCATGGTTGGGTCTATACTCTTACTCGTATTCCTCTTGCTTGGAAGCTTTCTCGGACTTAGACCGCCTCTCGACATACACATTGCTCTTCAAATACTAGTGATAGCTACCGTATTTACGGTATTCGTAATGCTCCTCCCGTACGGATACTGGCTCCTGCTAAGGGGGGTTAGCTCGTTTCCAGAGTTCCAGGAAGAGCTGAGCAGAGCTCTAGGCGACCCGAACGTAATTCTCGGTAGAAGCCCTCACGAAGCTATGGCGATGATGTTTAGCTTTTATGATAGGCTGCTCGCCGACATCAGGATACACTACAGGGTGTGGGTTGAGGAAGAGATAAAGGGGGCTCTGCAGATTAGGATGATAGAGCTCGGAATATTTCTAGGCGCTCTACTAGCGCTTGCCATAGTTCTTATAATAAGCGGCAACTCCCCTGTAGCAGCTGGCCCCTTCGCAGCAATAGTCGGCTTTCTCGGCTCTGTGATTAGCATGCTACTGATGCAGTTCCCCCTCATAGGCGTGTTGCTAGCCTTTATCTCCCTTACCGACTTCATAATTACCGTTACTGCTGTACTGTTTCTTTCAGTTCTCGTAGTTGGCGCTATCTTAGCGTTAATNCCATTTGGAACTATACGNAGGTACGCTGAGGACATGCTCGGTGCAGGTGTGCTCTACTTATTAGGGGTGCCAGCGTTTGCACCAATAATCTACTGCATATACAGTTATATATTAAGGCAAGTGGATCAGGTGATAGCGTCAATGATATCTGGGAAAGGGAGTTTCTGGGTCTCGCTGGGAATAGTAGCAGCAAAGATCTTCATTCCTATAGAGACGTTTATGCGAATAACNGCGTTCATAACCATTGCAACGCTCGCTACCACGATGGTAACCCTGCTCCACGCATACCTTTTAACCCGGACAGGACTAATGGGTGCTATCGGAGAAGGTCTCCTCCGCCTAGCTAGAAGATGATGCTACTATTTGGAGTTAATGTTTAGAGCTGACCTCCTCCCCGCCCTGAGGGGCGGGGCTTTCAGCTGTAAAACAGCACTTTCAATTATAAGATGGAGTGTCAAGCGCACCCACAGCTTATAAGACTGTAGCTTTCCAGTACCTATGGGGGATAAGTGGTCTGCTCTAGCTTGTTTTTTATGAGTTTCGAGAAGCCTGAGGCCTCTGCACTTTCAGTAAAAGAGCAGGTGTCATCCTCTACGCCATGCTTTAGTCTAGACACCTTAGCCGAGACTATTCTAAGTGAACTAGGTAGTGGTAAGGACGTAGTACTCGAGGCGTACCCGGGCTTTGGCAAAACACGCCTCGCCGCTCTCCTCTTGTCAAGAGCTGAGAGAGGAGTTGTGGTGACGAGGACCCACAAGGAAGTAGAAGAGGTGTTCAACTTCCTTCCGAGCACAAAGGGTGTGGTCTACGCTTACGGTAAGCCGAAGATCTGCTACAAGTACGAGAACTTCTCCTACGGTCTATGCCGAGCGTCTGTAGTCTTTGGTAGGTGTAGCCTCGACTTCGACAACAAGGACGTGGCTTGGCTGGCTGCTATCTTTCGAAAACCAGAGGAAGTGAAGGAGATGGCGAAAAAGCGAAATAAATGCCTCTACGGTGCGTTGAAGATGCTTGCTCACAAGGCGAAAAAGGTTGTTGCTACCTACGACTACGTAGTATCCCACCCGGCGCTTTTAGAGCAGAGAGACCTCATAGTCTTCGACGAGGCGCAGACCATCTTGAACTACGTAGATGAGGTCGCTGTCAGCATAAACAATGTCTTTGTGGAGCAGTTGGTGAGAGAGCTTAAGAAGAGCATTGAGACGAGACCGATAGCATACGCCCTCAGGAGCATCTATAGGAAGTCGTCTGGGCTACGCGAGTTCATAGACAAGCTAACTACCATGCTGTCGGAGGTGAGAGCAGAGAGCGAGCTGGTAAGCCTACTCGAAGATGTTGTTAAGGCCTACTACGGTAAGCACTATCACGTAGAAGGGGACACCTACTACTTCCTCATAGATACGCTACCGAGGATAGCGAGGGTTGGGAGAAAAGTGTTTATGGGTGCTTTCCTGCCGCCCATGTTCCTGCAGAGCGCGAAGAAGGCGACGGTAATCCGTATAGAGGGTGAGCCTAGGATAAAGGCGTACATCGATACATCGGTTACAACTAGGTACGAGGAGAGGAGCGAGGAGCTGTATAGGGAGCTCGCTAAGAAAGTTGCTGAGCGCTTACGAGAAGACTGCGGAAACTTAGTGGTATTCCCATCGCGCGAAGTGAAAGACGCGGTACTGAAGTACGTTCCGGAGGATGTGGCTAGGAAGATAATAACCGACTTCGGCAAAGGGGTTCCAGGGGGAGGGATAATAGTTGACGTAGCTGGCGGGAGGCTCACAGAAGGGGTGAACATACTTGGATTAGGCAACGTCGTGATCGCCGGGATGCCCTATCCAGAGCCGAACCCCATTCTGAACTTGCTGAGCAAAGTGTACGGCTTTGACAGCACCTACACGTACCTCGCCCTGCTAAGNACCTTTCAGGCTGTTGGGAGGATCAGGGGCAGCGGGACAGCCTACCTGCTGGACAAGAGGTTCGAAGCTTATAAAAGTCTCTTCCCCAGCTGGATTGAGGTGGTCTGACGCGCTCTACTACATAGCTCTAGACTACCTAAGGGAGCGGGGGATTCACAAAACTATGCCCCCGCTGTTCAAGGACGAAAAGGCCAGGGTTATCGGCATCAGGAGCGGGGAGTACTACCTGCTGATCCACGCCACTACTGAGGAGGCGTGGAGTGCTCTAAGCGGGCTACCGGTGGAGAAGCTGGTAGAGGTGTTTAAAGAGATAGAAACCGCGAAGAACACGGTTATCCCGGGAGACGTGAAGATAATGAGAGTGAAGATCTCAGACCTCCTAAACGAAAGCGGGCGGAGAACATGACGTGCTCCGGTATGGTTAGATGGCTGATTACTTTACCGACCT
>Ga0065719_100264_pt1 | contig 10525 bp, 7 predicted proteins | sample GBSCel85sediment_FD_59106 | JGI IMG/M metagenome (GOLD analysis project Ga0065719, IMG submission 59106) | Hot spring sediment microbial communities from Great Boiling Spring, Nevada - Cellulolytic enrichment CS 85C v3 (version 3) | ecosystem: Environmental > Aquatic > Thermal springs > Hot... | reverse complement strand
CCGCCGATCTTGCCCTTCGCCCTCTTCGTGGGATCTATACCATATTTTCTCAGCATCTCCTCTTCTTGATCCCTCGTCAGGTTGAGCTCTCTAACAGGGGCTATTATCTGAAGGTGGGGTGCAACGTATTTGGCCGCGGTCTCGATCCTGAACTGGTCATTGCCCTTGCCTGTGCAGCCATGGGCCAGNTACTCTATGCCCTCCTCAACCGCGATCTTAGCCGCCTTCATCCCGACCAGTATCCGCGTCATCGATGTACCCATTGGNTATCCNTCCCAGCTGCCATTCGCCTTTATGCATCGATGCACCATCTCCTTAACGAACTCCTCCTTTGCGTCGATTAGCCTCAGGTCTATTGCTAGCTTCTCGGCCCGCTCCTTTGCCAAGGCTATCTCCTCATCGCCCTGGCCGACATCGAGGCAGACACCGACAACCTCGTCGAACTTATAGTGTTCTCGAAGCAGGATCGCTATCAGGGTTGAGTCTAGGCCTCCCGAATATGCTAAAACTACTCTCTTGTCCGCCATGCTTTCGGATAGGTTTAGATCTATTGGTTACTAATAAGGATATAGTGAAAAGTCCTCAGCCTTTCATGATTCTTTTTAAAGATTCTTCAAAAAATTGCCTCGCTTGCAAAAGATTCTTCTCAGCACTTTTGAATCCCACCCATGCCTGAGCAAGCATCTCGCGCCGCCTTTCGATCATTTTCCTGATTTCTTTGGGGCTCGCGGATCCCACCGTCGTTCTCCGTCCTGGTATCTCCATGGCATCTACGGCCTTCTCTAAGATTGTGGGTGGCAGGGTTATGNTNTTGCCGAGCACGCGGCTGGCGGCCGTCGATAGTTCCTCCGGCGTCAACGTCCTCAGCGCTCTACCTTGCTCGTGGAGGGCCTTCACTATGTAGCCGACGAGCTTATGCGCCTCTCTGAGGGAAAGGCCTGCATGCTTTATCAGCGCCTCGGTCAGCTCGATCGCCGGCGCATAGCTCTGCTCTATTGCCTCGATGATCTTATCCTTCTTGAACTTTATGGAGCTTATCGTCTTCGCCATTATGTTGAGGGAGCTTCTCGCCTCCTTGAGCGCCATCCAGATCAGCGGCTTACCCTCNTGCATGTCTCGATCATATCCNGTCGGCAGCCCCTTCATTAGTGATANGNAGCCTGTTAGGAGGCCAATCACCTTCGCCGTCTTCGCTCTGAGAAGCTCTAGNATGCATGGGTTCTTCTTGTGGGGCATGATGCTGGATGGTGAGGCGAGGCTATCCGGGAGCTCCACGTAGTCGAACTCGCTCGTGGACCAGATTATCAGGTCCTCCGAAATCCTGCTCAGGTTCACCATCATTATGGCGACAGCAGATAATGCTTCAAGGGCGAAATCCCTAGAGCTGACCGCGTCGACCGAGTTCTCAACAAGGCCGTCGAATCCGAGGAGGCGTGCAACTAGCTCCCTGTTTAGCGGTAATGTTGATCCAGCGACCGCGCATGCTCCCAGCGGAGACCTGTTCGTCCTCCGGTAGCAGCCCTCTAGTCTCTCGATATCCCTTAACAGGTGGTCCAGATGAGCTAGAAGATACTGGGAGACATATCCGACTTGGGCATGTTGTAGGTGGGTGTAGTGAATTATCGGGGTCTCAAGCTCCTTCTCGGCCCTTGAGAGAAGCTCCTCGGCCAGCTTGAGCGCAGCCTCCCAGATCTCGAGGAGGAGGCGCCTGGCCCTCAGCCTTATGTCAAGGGCTATCTGATCATTCCTAGACCTGCCGGTATGAAGTTTTCCGCCGATCTCGATGCCCAGCCTCTCTATCACCTTTGACTCGACGAACTCGTGGACGTCCTCATAATCTCCCTCGAGCCTTAGCTCGCCTTGAATTGCCTTCTCCCTAAGCTCCTTCAGTACCGAAAGTATCTTTGCCGCGTCGTCCCTCGGTATTATACCCTGCTCGCAGAGCATGATAACATGCGCCATNGTCCCCTCAATATCGTCAAGAAGTATCTCTTGATCCTCGGCGAGAGATGAAAGATAGGATAATGCCTCCTCATCCATTTTTTCTAGCCTCGACCTATAGAGGCCGCCGCTGCCCGCGCTCATACACTGTCATCGCATAGAATTCGGCCCTCTAGATAGCTATTACCGGGCCCCTATTCCTCGAGCTCTAGGCCATCGCGCTTATGCGTGTGAAGCACTATNGAGGTCACGGTGCTCTTCACGCCTGGTATCCTCAGTATCTTGTCTCTCAGGAATCTTCTGAACTCGCTGATCCCCGGGGTCGCGACGACCGCGATTATGTCAAATTCCCCCGTTACCTCGTAGACATCAATCACCTCGGGAAGCTTGCTCAGCTCCCTGCAGACGTTCCCCAGCTGGCTGGACTCCGCGAAGACATGTATGAATGCCTTGATGCCAGAACGCTCGATATATGTCATGCCCTATCCGGAGGTTGAGGTTGATCCGCCAATATTAAGTATTTATGGCCTATTCCGTGGCCCTTTTTAGGAGCATTATCTTCCCAGGATGCTTAAGCATCAATGAGTGAACCTTCTCATCGAAGCCCTTCTCGAAGTAAGCCTTTTCAAATCCCCGGACAATGTATGCTAGGAAGTCCACTTCGCTTTTCTCCGCCTCTTCATCTAGGATCTTTTCTAGGTCGCCGACCTTCACCTCGTATTCGGCTTCGTAGCCCATTGATCTGAGCTCCTTGGCAAGGTCCNTGAGCGCTTTCTCNGTCTCCTGTTTCGCGGNCTCGATCTCGGNCTTTTCTCGGCCGCCAGTCATGATCTCCGGCACATCTATTATGCTGAGGAGCTTTATGCTGAAGCGCTTGTCAAGCGCCCTCTCGATCGACCTCTTTATCACCTCCGGGTCATCATATGGCCTAACTAGGACCGCGACTCGCATTCTATAGCCAGCTGGTAGGACCATGCCCCTCTCCTCCCTCCCTAGAATCGGCTTCTTGGATAGCTTTCTGAAGGCTATGTAGAGGGCGATGCCAGCAGCCATCCAGATGAAGCCGAAGAATCTTCCAGCAGGATGCAGTAAGACTACTAGGATCCAGATCGCGGTCGTCCCCACTAGGCCGAGCAGCCCCAGTATCGGTACCTCGATAGCATACTCGCCCTTACCCTTCAGCTTTATCGAGAGTGGTATCTTCCATGGCCTATAAACCTCCCGCTCTCTAATCCTGAGGAGTAAGAGGCTTATCATCAAGAACATGTAGCTTAGTGAGCCGCCGAAGTTGTATAGGCTGGCGAGGAAGGGGATGTCGCCTGGCAGGGTTAATAGGAGNCCGATAATCCCGAAGACTATTATCGTCCTCACAGGAGTCCTGAATCTCGGGTGGATATAATAGAACCATCTTGGGATGAGGTGGAATCTTCCCATGCTCGCTGCGAGGCGGGAGACGCCTATCAGGCCTGTGTTCGCGGATGCTAGGCAGAGGACGAACGCCGCGATTGCGACGAGCATTGAGAGCTGTTCGCCAATCACCGGGAACCTGCTAACCAGCACCGCGACCGGGTTCTCGTATGATGAGCCGAGAACATGCCAGTCTAGGACGCCCATAGAGAGCACGCTAAACAATAGGACGGAGAGCATCACAGCTAGGACGCATAGCTTCGCCGCTCTTGGAATCCACCTATACGGCTTCCTCGTCTCTTCAGCAGCCTGCGCTATGGACTCTATTCCTATGAAGGATGCCATAGCAAGCGTTAATCCATAGAGGAAGTTGTTTAAGCCCGTGTCTAGGAAATCGAAGTACTCGACCTCCGAGAGGCGTTCCGGGTTTCCAAGCTGCGTTAGCTGGTTTAGGAAGAGATTGGCATCGAATCTCGTGAGAAAGCCCATGACCAGGATTGAGACCTGAACTATTAAACCTATTATCACGAGGCATGAGATCAGGTCAGCCGAATACCTTATCCCCACATAGTTTATTGCGATTAGGAATGCGACAAGTAGGGAGGCAATTAGCCCGAGGCCACTAATCTCTAAGCCGGGGCAAATTTGAATCGAGAATCCCCTTATCCATGTGAAGAGATATTTNAGGTATCCGGAGGCGGCGGTTGCAAAGAGAGAGAGGCATAGCATGTAGTCGAGCATTATCGCCCAGCCAGCTATGAAGCTCAGTAGCGAATTCGAGGCTCTCAACGCATATACCTGAACCCCTCCAGCATAGGGATATGTTGGGGCGAGCTCGGCATATGTAAGGCCGATCGAGACATATATTATGGCCGCGGCTAGGAAGGCGAGGGGCGCCGCTCCCCCAGCATAGAGAGTAACTATACCAAGGGCTATGAATATGTCTGCGCCCACGTCTCCATAGCCCATGGCAAAGGAGCCGAACCAGCCGACCTCACGCTTAAGCCTAGCCTCTTTACTCAAGCCCTCAAAACCGGTGATAGATGAAGAAAACTCACCTTAATAGACTAATCTCAAGGGAGGATTGTATCCCGTTGCTGGAAGAGAAGCAGGAAAATTAGCGTCAATCTCACAAAGGTAAAGATGTGTGAATCATTGATTTAACAACGTTACAAGATTTCCATAAATCCATTTAGTGAGCGAGATGAGATTGGCGAATAAATGATTGTTGTCGCAGCCTCAGAGCCACATTCACGGCGATACTATTCCTATGCATATTAGCATCTCAAGCGCTAGATTGAGATGGATATTCGGGCTACTCATCATCGTGATGACGCTCTAAAAGCTGATGGCCTGACNCCATAAACCCCTTATCCAATAAATTAAATAATGTTTAACACCGCTGCCATTTTTATCGCAGAATTCATGTATGCTAGAAGGATGTCGCAATTTTTGTATGATGCTTGTTGGTGGTGGACCGGGCGGGATTTGAACCCGCGACCTCCCGCGTGCAAGGCGGGCGATCTCCCAGCTGATCTACCGGCCCCCATTAGCTTCTTTCTTGTCGTGGAGTATTTTAGACTTTCCTAAGGTTCTGAAATATTAATATCCGTCCCTTTTGAGTTCTCTCTATGATGATCTTTGCTGTTGGCGAGGTCTTGATTGATTTTATCGCTGTCGAGGAGGCTGACTTGAAGGATGTGAGAGTTTTTGAGAAGCATCCTGGCGGCGCTCCGGCGAATATGGTTGTGGGCTTGAGAAGGCTGAATGTCCCTTCCGGGCTGATAAGTAAGGTTGGGAGAGATGCTTTCGGGGAATTTCTGGTTGAAAGGCTCAGGGAGGAGGGTGTTGATACTAGATACATTGTATATGACGATGAGAGGAATACAGGTGTTGTCTTTGTGCAACTTAAGCAGGCTGAGCCGAGCTTCCTCCTCTATGACCATGTAGCATACTTTAATCTCAGACTTGATGAGGTGGATAAGTCGTTCCTAGATAAGGCTGATCTGCTGCATTTTGGTGGTGTTCTCCTGGCTAGGGAGCCTAGTAGGTCGACGAGTCTAGAGCTTGCGCGGATGGCGAGAAGCCGGGGAATACCAACGAGCTTTGACGTAAATATTAGGCCCAATCTCTGGGTGGGTAGGATGGATGAGCTTGTAAGCTGTATGGAGGCGGCGCTAAAGCATGCCGACATAGTTAAGCTTGGGAGGGGGGAGAGAAGGCTACTCGAGGATTATGGCATTGATATAATGAGCTTTAACATAAAGCTGATCGCTATAACGAAGGGCGCTGAGGGTAGTGAGCTGATATATGGAGGCCAGGCGGTGAGTGTGCCAGCATATAGGGTTGAGGCCGTTGACCCGACAGGCGCGGGCGATGCGTATATGGCTGCGCTTCTTGCTGCACTTTACTCTATGGGGAAGCTAAGGGAGCTTGTGCTTAGTAGTGAGGAGCTTAGGCTTGCTGGAAGATTTGCGAACATTGTCGCTGCGATCTCGACGACTAAGAGGGGGGCATGGAGCACGCCACGGGTAGAATCACTTCAAGAAATCCCAGAAATAAGACCCATAGTTGAGAAGCTCATGGCGACTAAATAATTCTTGGCTTCATCACCCCTTCCTCGAGTTTCTTTAATCAAGGCGCCTAGGAGTAGTAATATTAATACTGGGATCGTATTTGTTAACGCGGGTCTCATGCCGTCTTTCCCTGAGATGCTGCGAAATGCTCTGAGCAAGTTCAGGTCAGCCGCGACCGTGGATAAGAGGACTGTCGAGGAGCTTATAAGGGATATTCAGAGAGCGCTCCTTATCGCTGANGTCAACGTAGAGCTTGTCAAAAAGATCTCGGATAGGATTAGGGAGAGAGCCTTCTCGGGTGAGCTGCCGCCCGGGATCTCGAGAAGGGACTACGTGATCAAGGTCGTCTATGAGGAGCTTGTGAGACTCCTTGGCGAGAAGCCCGCTGAGATAAGGATCACTAAGAGGCCATATGTCATAATGGCTGTCGGGATTCAGGGGGCTGGGAAGACCACGAGCATCGCGAAGATAGCATATTATCTCAAGAGGATGGGTTATAGGGTTGCGGTTGTCTGCGCTGACACGTATAGGCCTGGAGCATATGAGCAGCTTAAACAGCTTCTTGATGGAAGGGATATCCCCGTCTTTCATGAGGGCTCCGATGCTGTTGAGATCGCGAGGAATGGTGTGAGGCGCTTCTCTGATGAGGGCTATGATGTTATCCTGATAGATACTGCTGGGAGGCATAAGAGCCAGGAGGATCTCATGAAGGAGATGAGGGTTCTTCAGGAGAGCATTAAGCCCGATGAGGTGATGCTCATCATCGATGCCACTATAGGTCAGGCTGCTGGAGAGCATGCCAGGGCTTTCCACCAGGCGGCTCCCGTCGGGTCAATAGTCTTAACGAAGATGGATACTTCGGCTAGGGGTGGAGGGGCATTATCCGCGATCGTGGAGACAGGTGCCAAAATAAAGTTCATTGGGACTGGTGAGAAGCTGGAGGAGATCGAGCTCTTTAACCCGAAGGGATATGTGGGCAGGCTCCTTGGCATAGGCGACTTGGAAGGGCTACTTGAAAGGATCAAGCTCGCTGAGATCGAGGTGAGTGAAGAACGCGCGAAGAAGATGCTACGGGGGGAGTTCACGCTCGAGGAGTTCGTTAAGCAGTTGAGGGAGGTTAGGAAGATGGGGCCCCTCTCGAAGCTTTTATCGAGGCTTCCGCTGCTCGGGCTCCCCGACATCCCACAGGACGCCCTCAAGGAGGCGGAGGAGAAGATCGAGAAGTGGTGGGCGATAATACAGTCCATGACGCCGGAGGAGAGGAGTGACCCAGATATACTCGATGCCTCGAGAGTTAGAAGGATCGCGAGAGGCGCCGGGGTATCTGAGGGCGATGTCAAGGCCCTCTTGAGACAGTATAAGCTGACAAGGAAGCTCATTAAGAGGGCGAAGAAGGCGCCCCATAAGCTTGCAGGCCTTAGGGGGTTAGGATAACAATCCTCCCAAAGATTATGGTTATTAGGATAATTGCGGCATCATCACGCCGGGGTTGTCATTCGAGGGGCTGGCCGAGGTTTTGGGGAAGGCTGAGAGGCTGCTTCTAGCCCACTCTCTCTGCGATTATTGCCTTGGTAGACAGTTCTCCTCACTATGCTATGGCGCTGGGAATGATGAGAGGGGTAGAGCGCTGAAGCTCATCCTCACTATGTGGAGCCTCATTCGGTATAGGGAGTCCGGGGAGACGCCGGAGATCTTGAGAAGACTCGCTTCAACGGGCTTCGGCCCCGCGGTGAAGACCCTGCAGGCGCTTGGCGAGGTGCCGCCCAAGCAGTCTCCATGCTACATCTGCGGTGGAGCCCTAACTAGGAGGAGGATGGAGGAGGTTGCCGAGAAGGCCGCGGAGGAGCTGAGGGAATACGAGTTCAGGAATCTCTTGGTTGGTGCCAAGGTTCCAGCGGATGTGAGGGAGAGGGAGGATGAGCTTAGAGCGGCCTTCAGCATAGACACGGGGGAGGATATCAAGGAAGATATCACAAGAGGTGTTGGCTCGGCGCTCCAGAGGAGATTCAAGGTCCCGGTCGAGTACCAGAACCCGGACATCGTCGTCCTTGTTGACATATTCTCCGGGACGTATGAGCTGCAGGTTAACCCCCTCTTCATTAAGGGGCTATACAGGAAGCTTCAGAAGAATATACCTCAGACGCCTTGGTATTGTAGATACTGCTGGGGCCGTGGATGCGGGAGATGCAATTATACTGGGAGGGAGTATCCAGGGTCTGTTAGCGAGCTGATAGGTGAGCCTGCCCTCAAGCTCTTCGAGGCCTTGAGCTACAAGTTTCACGGCGCGGGGAGGGAAGATGTTGATGCCACTGTCACGGGAACCGGCAGGCCATTCATCCTAGAGCTAAAGCATCCTAGAAAGAGGTTTGTTGACTTAACGCTTCTGGAGAAGATTGTGAATGAGGATGCGAGGGGGAAGGTGGAGATCTCGAACCTAGAATATTCGAGTAGGAGGGAGCTGAGGATATTGAAGAACCTCTCCCCCATAGCGTCGAAGACCTATGAGGCCGTGGTTGAGTTTGATGGCGACGTGGATGAGGGGGCGCTGAGACAGGTTATGGAGATGTTCAGGGACCTTGTGATAAATCAGAGGACCCCTAGAAGGGTTTTGAGGAGGAGAGCTGACAAGATTAGGCAGAAGAAGGTCTACTATGTTGAGGCTGAGAAGCTTGGCGACCGCGTCGTCAAGTTCAGGATCAAGGCTCAGGGCGGCCTATACATAAAGGAGCTCATAGATGGCGATGAGGGGAGGACCGAGCCCAATATAGCGGAGGTCCTCGGTAGGAGGCCTCTCAAGATAGACCTCTCCGTTATCGAGGTTGAGTATCCAGGGACCAGGGGATAGCCGCCTCCGGAAAAATAAGCTGGGAAAATATGGTGGTTTAGAGTGTTACCTTAAAGAACATTTGGAGGACCACGGCGATTATGAAGAAGCCGTAGAAGACTGATCCCATGGCGAGGATTATGTTGGTCACAATGCCCGGTCTAAGAGGCTTCGGCAAGATCCTGTTGCTGACTATCAGCTGTAGGATCGGCGCAAGCATCAGCGCGAGGAGCCCGAGAACGGCCCCGGTCGCTGAGAGGTGATAGGGCTCCGCCAGCTTATAGACCGTCGAGATGACGAGTATTATGACCGATAATGCATAGATGGCGTAGACCACCGCGTAATACATCTTCCTCGGGTCTCCGCCGGTCATCTTCCTGACCCGCTCGCTCGCGAACCAGAAGTTGTCGGTTACTGTTCTCGCAACGGAGTCCATTATCCCCCACTGTGTATCGAAGAGGGCCCAGAAGCCTCCAAGTAGGACTATTACCCATGCTGCCCAGCCGAGAACCGCTGAGAGCGCCTCTGCCTGAGCTGCTGCCACCTGAAAGCCCATTGGCGCGAGGCCTCTCGGCACGAGCAGGGCATATGCCATGACGCTTGTCAAGATCACGGTCACCATTGTTATCCCGGAGAAGAATACATAGGAGTCGAGCCTAACTATCTTGAGCCATCCCCTCCATCTTCTTAAATTCTCCTGGTTATTCACCTCAAAGGGTATCTCGTCCGCCTTCAGCTCCACCTTGCTACCTCCTACGAGGCCTGAGATGTAACCGGCCTTGCTTCCCATACCCCAGCCCTTATCCCTGGCATAGCTGGAGATGAAGAGATTGAAGCCGAAGCCCGCTGGAATATACGCGATCGCCGCGGCGATCATATACCAGTTTATATCATTTTGCGGCGGGAAGCCGAGTCTCGGCCTTAGGAAGCCCCCGAATCCGCTTAGGACNTCGAGCCAAGCCTGCGGTGACGCGGCTATAACGACGCCAGCGATTATCGTGGCTACAAGAAGTATCAGTATAGGCCAGCTAACGAGCTCAAGAGTCCTCTGGATCTTCTTGCCGAAGTGTATCACGAGCAGCCCGACGGTTAGAGCCACTATGCCCCAGGCTAGGACAAGGTATGCGTCTTGCGGCCCTGGGAGGCGGCCGAGTTGCAGCGCTGTTATCGCGGTAGCGGAGGCTGCGGCCCACCCCGGCCAGATNACCGGGATGAATATGAGAAGTGTCCAGGCACATGCCCATGTAAGCGGGTTTGGGGGAAGCTTCTGGTAAGCCTTGTGAATCGGCTGACCACTATATACGGCGTATTTCATCGACTCAACGGCGACAACCGCCTGTATTATGCAGGAGAGGAGGGCTGCCCAGAGCAGATATGGGCCATACTTCACGACAATTGCTGGAAAGAGGATCCATTCGCCGCTTCCTATCGCCATTGATCCGAGGATGACTCCAGGGCCGACTGCCTTTAGATAGCTCCAGATTCCTGGCTTGGGAGGCTCGGGAAGAGCTTCCGACACCATCCCACGACGCCTCGGATATGGGCTTAGATGCCCGGTTATAAGCGTTAATGCTTAAAAATGTGCTACGTTCCCCAACAATAATTCTCAAGGGCCGGGGAAACATTATTAGAGTTAAAAGCTGGCCGATCTCTTTTTAGGAGAGGGGTGTGTGAAGCTCGGGGAGAAGGTTCTCGTTACGGCGGCTCTCCCGTATTCCTATGCTCCTAGACATTTTGGCCACCTAGCTGGAGCCTATCTTCCAGCCGATATCTTTGC
>Ga0065719_106813_pt1 | contig 10526 bp, 12 predicted proteins | sample GBSCel85sediment_FD_59106 | JGI IMG/M metagenome (GOLD analysis project Ga0065719, IMG submission 59106) | Hot spring sediment microbial communities from Great Boiling Spring, Nevada - Cellulolytic enrichment CS 85C v3 (version 3) | ecosystem: Environmental > Aquatic > Thermal springs > Hot... | reverse complement strand
AGGAAGAGGAAGTTTTTAGTAAAGAAGAAGAAGAGAAGATCAAAGAAAGATTGAGGGCATTGGGTTATCTCGATTAAATTCTTTGTTTGCGGAGGGTAAGATATGTATATGAACGCAGAAAACAATAAAGTCTTTGTCATAGGACTTGATTCCGCCTCGCCTGAACTGTTCTTCGGTAGATTTCTGGAAGATTTACCAAATATTAGGCGATTGCTTGAAAAATCTATATATGGGTCTATGGAAAGCACCATTCCAGCGATTACAATTCCTGCATGGATGACAATGGTGACTGGCAAGGATCCGGGTGAGTTAGGCTTGTATGGTTTTAGACACAGAAAGAGCGGGACTTACAATGAGACGTGGATTGCAAATAGTTTGATGGTCAAGGAAAAAGCAATCTGGCACTATATAGCTGAGAAGGGGAAGAAATCCGTTTTGATTGGGATCCCTCCAAGTTATCCTCCTATGAAAGTAAAAGGATGGCTTGTTTCCTGCTTCATAACGCCTGATTCGAATTCCAAGTATACCTACCCTGAGGAACTAAAAAGTGAAATAGAGAAACTTGTGGGTGAGTACATCTTTGATGTTGTTTTCAGAAAGGATGACAGAGATAGGATAAAGGAAGAACTCTGGGAGATGACAAGGAAGAGGTTTGAAGTTATAAGATATCTAATCCAAGAGAAGGACTGGGATTACTTCCATTTTGTCGAAATTGGTCTTGACAGGGTTCATCATGCATTCTGGAAGTTCTTTGACAGAAATCATCATCTATATCCGGGAAGGAACGAGTACGAGAACGTGATTCCAGAATACTACAAGCTCCTTGATCGAGAGATAGGGAAGACGCTGAAACTGCTTAATCTGGAAGAAACCGCTATTTCAATTGTTTCTGATCATGGTATTAAAGCTATGAAAGGTGCATTCGCCATCAATCAATGGCTGATCGATGAGGGATTGCTAAAGATAAAGAACGGGGAAGTTCTTAAGAAAAATAATCCAGTCAGCTTTGAGAAACTGGAGGTGGAATGGGACAAGACAGTAGCATGGGGCTGGGGAGGCTATTATGCCAGAATTTTCCTAAACGTTAAGGGAAGAGAGCCAAAAGGTGTGATTGAAGCGTCAGAGTATGAAGAAGTTAGGGAAGAAATTTCCGGGTTGATCAGGAGCATTAGAGGACCGAATGGTGAAAAATGGGACACAAGGGTTTACTATCCCGAAGAGATTTACAGAAAAACGAAAGGTGATAAGCCAGACATGCTCGTTTATTTGGACAACCTAAGCTGGAGAGCAGCTGGGACTTTAGGCTATGAAAATCCATATCTTTTGGAGAACGATACAGGGCCTGATGATGCAGTTCATTCTGAATACGGTGTTTTTTCCCTTTACCTTCCATGGATGGAAGAGGCAAAGATTGTTGAAACAACAATTTACGACTTTACTCCAACAATTCTAGGACTGTTTGGCATTAAAAAAGATTTGAATGGAAAATGCTTGGTTTAGGTATTCCCATGAGAAATGCGGAGAAGGGATTTACGATATGGATAACAGGTCCAAGCGGGGCCGGAAAGACAACTCTGGCAAATGCTTTAAAAGAAAAGATAACGGAACTGGGTTACAAGGCAGAAGTTCTGGATGGAGATCTAATAAGAAGAGAACTTTATCCAGAGCTTGGATTCAGTAAAGAGGAGAGAGAAATCCACAACAGGGTTGTAATATATCTGGCAAAGGTTCTGAACAAATGTGGGATAATAGCAATCGTTTCAATAGTTTCCCCTTACAGAATTACAAGAGAACTTGCAAGGAAGGAAATAGAGAATTTTGTTGAAGTGTATGTTAATGCACCCCTTGAAGTCAGAATGGCTAGGGATCCCAAAGGTTTGTATTCAAAGGCTATAAAGGGGGAAATTAAAAATCTGACAGGATACGATGGTGTTTATGAAGAGCCAGAAAACCCCGAACTTTCCTTAGATACGAGCAAGATGAGTGTGGAGGAAGAAGTGGAAGTAATTCTGAAAAAGCTCAAGGATATGGGTTATTTGTAGTTTGAAGCAAAATTTTGGTTTCAGGTACCGGATTAATTATTGATTTAGGGTTAACAGCCAAATTTTTGATGGGCTTTTTCTTTTTAAAAATTATGCTCTAAATTTGGTTACTCAGATATGCTTAGAATGAAAAATCCAAACTGAGGCAGACATTTGCATGTTTAAACTACCACTAAGTGGAGAACTATGGACAGTAAAAGTACCAAAATATAAAAACAATAGAAACAAGAGCACAAGCGACACACCTCTTTTTTGGGTAATTTCTGACTTTTTTAGTTTGAGCAATATACTTGATGCTAGAGGAATTGAGAAGGCGACCACATATCTTAAAGAGCGCTCAAAATTGACAAAATGAAGAAATACATTTAACACACTCCAAGTAGCAAACAAAATAACAAACAATCCAAAAACTACGAGATTTTGTTGCATTGCTTCATCCTCTCTTTTGTTTCTTATAGAACTTAGGAGCCTTACAATAACAGTTAATGCAAGACCACTAAGCAATATAACCCCCAATATCGGTACAAAGAAAACTTAGCCATTCTTAATATTGGGATATCATATTTCTCCAGATTGGTGATGTACATGGAGAAGAATGGATTCCATCCATCCAACAAACCCAGAAGGGAAAGCCAAAATAATTTAAGAGTATGTATAGGTTTTTGAAAAGAGAGATACCAACTTATCCAGATAATCATTACGATAACTCCAAGACCCTTTACGAAATACTCTCTGTTTTTTGTTTTAGATACATAACTAAAAAAGTCAAAAATTACAAAAATAACAAGCAGGTATATTGAGGTTAACGGATGGAAGAACACTAGTGCAAAATAAAATATAGTTATCAGCAGATATTTTTTTGGTCGGGCAATGGAAGAAAACCAGACTCCGAGAATAAGAAACATAAAATCAAACGAGAACATATTACCAACCATACTTGTATGCCAGTATCCAAGTGGAAAAAACATCCAAATTAAAGCTGAGAACTTCCCTAAATCAGTGTTGTTGGTGAAATTAGAGATAAAGAGGAAATATCCCATCAATAACATCAACCAGAAGAACGCAGGTAGCCAGACTGTTTGAGAATTCAGGGATATGTCGGCAACAGTCCTTATTTCGGTAATTAATATGTGCATTATTGGATAAAAATTGTCACTTCCTAAATTACCGAACAGTAGTATATCTTTGACAAATCCTAGATGCTCGAGAACATCATATCTACCATAGATAAAATATCCCCTAAAAAGCGGTAACAATAGTACTGTCAGCTGATTCAGAAGTAATATCCCAAGAACAACGTGATGACATCTATTTTTTGAATCAAACACTATCCAAAGTGATGCCATAATACCACAGCAAGCCTATTGCAATTCCAATTTTTAACATGTTATTAAGCTCCATAGAGTTTCCGAGTTTAGATATGATTCACATAATTCTCACTTATCCTCTGGTTTTTTAAGAACAGGCTAGTTTTTCTGATTTTCTTGATTTCGTGTACTATAAACATGTGTGAATTTAGGCTTCCTTTGAACAATCTCTGAGCTCTCATCAAATATCTCTATTAAAACTCTACCGTTAGTATCTTTTGGAATTGGTAGATTAAATATGTGAAGCACGGTAGGAACGATATCATAAACGCGTGGACGCTTCTCAAATTTTATGTTTTCTTTTATGTGCTCCCCATACGCAGAAAAAACGCCATGAATTTCATGGTCCCCTTTATAAGTTTTTTCAGTTATTTTTCCCGTTAATTCGTGAGAGAACTCAACCCCCTTTTGGGGAATTACAAAAAGATCCGGCATCTTACTTAAATAGGGTCCTTTGTGGATTTTGGCAACTTCAATAACATCAAAAACCTCATCATAATTCTTAAGGATATTACTAGCATCTTTGACTTTATTTTTGTTCCTTAGGTAAACACCCCAACTTCCGGGTTCTACCATAAATGCATCAGCAGTCCGTACCGAATAACTTACAGCACTAACTGATGCATTTGTTTTTGCTAATACCTTAACTAAAATTTTTGAGGGTATTATTTTCTTAGCAACATTAACCAACTTTGATTTAATTTTGCTATATTCTATAAGTCCGTTCTCAGCAAGAGCTTCATTAACATAAAAAATTTTATCTTTTACTTCAAATCCGTGATCGCTAACTATGAACACGAAATCTGCAATTGATTTTGTAGTCTCTATGAATTCATTTATCAACTTAAAAGTTGGTTTAACAAGGTGAACATCCCCTCTCCCCAAAATCTCTGGGAAGATGTGTGAAAACCAGTCTATTTCACTGAATACTATAAAATACAGATTCCAGTCTTCTTTTTCAAGCAGGTCATAGTAAAGATTTAATCTAGTCTCAGTGTATTCTTTAACTTTCTTTGGATACTCTCTTTTTTTATGTTTGTACAATTCGTGCGGAGGATCTACTAAGTATTCTCTGTATTTTTCTTCCAGTTTTTTTGGAAAAATTGTTTGCTCTGGAGCAGCCCAATCAGAAACTATGATCGTGTTGTCTTTTTTCTTGATCCCTCTAGACGGATATGTCATTGGGAGATTTATCAAAATACTCTTTAAGTTTGCGCTTTCAAGAAGCTCTGAGAGACGAGGATATTTCACGTCCCTTGACGTCATTAGGCTTACTTTTACTTTATTCTCTTTAAGTTGAACCTTCTGCCATCCGATTACACCATGTTTGGCAGGGTTAACTCCAGTCAGGATAGATGTCCAAGATGGCGGGGTATATGGCGGTATTGTTGAAATAAATTCATACAGTGATGTTATACCCACTAATTCCGCAGTTGTTTTATTTGCTCCATCAAGACCAATAATAGCAATTTTAGGTTTTTCCACTAACATCCCCCTCCAAGAATATTTTCATACACCTCTACAACTTTTTTCGCAATGTTATTCCCGGTGAACTGCTCCGCGTACTTTCTTATCTTCTCTCTATCCCATTCCTTCTCAAGAGCTATTAAAATCTTTTCTGCAAGATCATCTGGATTTCCAGGCTCATAGAGTAATCCATAATCCTCAGAAGTTATTATCTCCTCACTTTCTCCATTCCTCGTTGCTACAACTGGCACACCACAAGCCATGGCCTCGATTTGAAGTACTCCAAAGCTCTCGCTTAAGCTCGGAAGAACAAAGATGTTCGCTACATTCATCCAGTAAATTCTAAAATATTTTGTAAGGTTTTTTGGTATTTCAAGCTTATACGTCACTTTTTGAGATGAGGTTTTCTTAATTTTTACAATGATTGCTTTCATTGACTCCCCCCATAAAGCGTTCTACTGTTTTTATAAGATCACTTTTTAACCGAATTAATTCTGCTTGATTTGGATTTTTTGGAGGTTTCTCAAGATCTATTTCCTCAATCGTATTCTTAAATTCATTAATTGTATATGCGTTTAAAAACTTTATAAGTCCACGAAAACGAACGTCGTTTAAATTATCATTCACGAATAGTACGGGAGTTCCAAAAGCTAGAGCTGGCAGTGCTATATGCAACCGAGAGGTTATCACAAGTCTTGCCGTTGCAACGTCTCTAATCCTTTCCTCAGCTATTGCCAGTCTTTTTTGAACTGAAAACGTTTAGCTTTCAAAAAATTAATCGTAGAGTGTTTTATCTATAATCCCTCTCCCCCAAATTCGATTGGTAAATCTTTTTTCCGAGGTATTTTAAAAATTAGGAACATGCTTATGAACAGGCGTAAATATCTCATTAGAGACAAATTTGGCATCCACCAAAATATCCTGGGGAATAAAAGCTAGGGCTCGCGGATCTAAATCACATATCAAAATACTTCCTGACTTTTCTTTCTGATTTTTGAATTTTCCATACCCGTAATCTAGTGTTAATGTCAGGCATCCCGAAAAATACGCATTAATACCTTTGCTTTCCAGTAGCTCCTTAGTCTACAAATCTCTACAGCCAATTCTAAAATTTTTAAGAAGATATTCTATAACACGTGGTGTCAGCATTTTATCGGCTATTTGATCGGATATGTGAAAGGATATAAACAAAGGGTCAATTTTAGGAAAAAGGGGCCAATTTTCGGGCTTATGAGTGAACCATCCGTTCATAATGACCTTTACAGACTCTTTCGAGTTAACTCGATTTGGATAATCTTGATCTATTAAATCATCCACTCGAGATAAAAACTGCTTTGCTGCCAAACTCTGGATATCATCTCCAAAGATTTTCGGTTGAATGAACTAAAAGACAGTTTTCTAAAAACATAGTTATAAAATAAAAAGCTTTTGCGGGATTTTTTTGAACTCCAAATCTATTTTTGAGAACGAAGATATGTAAAAGCAAGTCGCAGAAGTTTAGAATATTCTCAGTTCCAAAGACCCAAACTCTGCCACAAAATGGGGGTTTCCACAAAAAAGCCAGAATTTGTGTCAAGAAATTTAAAGATACTGTTTTAATTTTGTCAGAGCAGGCTCCCCCATTGCTAACACTTTCTCGGGAAGTTTAAAACAACGAAAACAATCACACAGCGTTCTTGAACATATGGATTCTCAAAGAACCCCAATCATTATTTTGATAATGTTGATTTTTTTGTTAATAGATTGAAAAGAGCAAAAAGAATCGTAAGGAGACGTTTGATAGCTTAAAGATCTAGCAATTCTCAAGGACTTCTAAGTAAAGCTCTAAAAGCTTTTTTGCAATTATCTCACACCTCCATCTCCTTTCGGCTTCTTTTTTGGCATTCTCCCCAAGTCTTTTCCTCAGATTCTCATCTTCGATTAGTATCAGAAGCTTTTCGGCTATGTCCTTAGGATTGTATGGATCGGCTTTTAAACCAGTTTCTCCGTGCTTAACGGTATCCCTAAGCCCCCCGATATTTGAAACGAGAACAGGGGTTCCAGTGGCCATCGCTTCTGCAACTGCCACTCCGAAACTTTCTTCAAAAGAAACTAAAGCCACAATGGACGCTCTTGAATAAAGATCCAGCATTCTCTCGAATGGGACTTTCCCAGTAAACTCAACGTTAAGGTTCTCTTTTCTAGCAAAATCTCTAACTTTTTCCATGTATGCTTTCTCGCCACTACCAGTTAAGACAACCTTGAAGTCTTTGAGGTCATCCTTTATCATTGACAAAGCCTTTAAAAACCCAAATTGGTTTTTACGTGGTATTATAGTTGCTGGATAAAGAATGATTTCGTCTTCATTCTTCTTTATTTGGAAGAACTCATCTCCGATCGGATTCTCTATCAAAACGGCTTTCGAAGCGTCAAAACCTTTATTTTCTAACTCTTCAATCACGTAATTGGATATAGTGGCAACTCTCGTGAGCTTGGGATAGTAAAGCTTAAGTCTTCTCTCATACAACCAAGTCCAGAACTTTCCGAATGTGTTCATATATTTTCTCACTTTCCAAACAATTCCGTGCAAATGGAAGATCTTTGCGACATCCTTTTTCAGAAGCCAAGGGAAAATGTCGTAGAGAGAGTGAGAGTGGACGATGTCGAAATAGTCCTTCGGTTTGCTCAATAGAGCCTGAACTTCTCCTGTGAAAGTTACTGGCGGATATCTTTTAATTGCTTTAACGCTAACGCTTTCCCAGTTCTTTTCTTTTACCTTATCATTTATCGATAGAAAAACTATTTCGACACCCTCTTTTTCCAGTTCACTTTGAATCTTCAGTAATCCTCTCAGAGTATTATACGCCACCACTGAAGGCCCAAGATAGGGTTCCAAGACGTGGAGTGTGATTATTGCAACCCTCATGCTTTCACCCATATCATCGTGATCTCACCGTTGGCATACAAAACGTTCTTCTCCCTTTTATATTTTTCCAAGAGCTTATCGTCTTTCATGGGTAAATGTGGGGTTTGTGTCCACCTTCCAAGATAAAAGAGCCTGTTTTCGAATTGATCTTTTCTAAAGACGAATATGCAATTACACATCTCAACTTCTTCAAAGGTTTTTGGAAACACCTTTTTAATGCTTTCTTTTTTACCGCTTGCAACAATATTGGTTTTCAAATAATCCAGATTCCAAATATAATCAAAATCCGAAGCGAAGGTTATATCTCCTTCGTGTAAAATTAAAAATTTCCCGGCAGAAACTTCTGAATCATACCAACCGGTTCTTTGACTGTAATAGGGAGTCAATGGATCCGGGAAGGGAAATAATGAAAAGGTTTGAGGAATTTGCAGAATTCGATTTAAGCGGCTATGGCATTGAAATTTCCGAAATTTGCTCCTCAGTCCTGAGAGCTTTAGGGCTTGCCAAGGGAGTGGAGATAGCCGAAGGCGAAGGGCTGAAGATAGAGATAAGCGATGTTTCTGTAGATTTCTGTGACGGCGAATGCAGGTTAATTCAATGCCCGATTTGCAGCTCGGTTCTTCTCGCCGTTGCAAAGGCAACCGGGGAGCTAATTGCAGTTTTTCCCACTCAAGCTAGCAAGTATGTTGTTCAAAGCATAGGCTTGAAGATACCTCTTGGTTATGATTGTAGTTTTTCCAATCCAACTGAGCTGTAATATCTTATACACTATTATTACCTTTTCATTTTAGTATTTCTACCATCCTCTTTAACTTTGAGTGTATTTCTTTTCCTACAATTAAATATTTAACTGCTTTTTGTGAATTCTCCACCATAACTATTACTTATTATTATTTAGATGTATAATGGGATGTAAATATAATTGAAACATTAGAATTATAAACAATTCCTCCTGCCTCCTTTTTAATCAAAATATCAAAAACTATCTTGTGGGCTTCTGACACTAAGTCCTGTCCTACCCAACGCCCCACTCCAGTTAAATACCTAACATGCCCGAATGGTACTATCACAAATTCATTACCTATGCTCTCATAATTCGGGTAGTATAGATATATTGAATTAGATGCAATGCCGTAAGCCTCTAGAAAGGAAAGGGGTGGTTTATATTCAAATGCATCAACATTCCATTCTCCCGGCGGAACACGTGCTATAAAGGAAACTACAATCATAACCCCAAGGAAGAGAGAAAACAAAGTGCTAATGTTTTTCTTTGTAACCTTATCGCCCAAATTGGTAAGTATTAACCCTATTGCCAGAGAGATTCCAAAAGCGGTGCGCCCTATAAACTCTCCTGGAGACACTGCGAATATCACAAGGAATAGGGCTGAGGAAAAAACGAACGAACTAAGAATTGCAACTTCTTTTACCATTTTCTGTCTTAGAGAATGTACAACGGACATTAAAAACAGAAGTCCTGAATATGCAATATTTATGTTGGAATAAATATCAATATAAGAAGGCTTTACTGTACTGGATGTTACGTATTTTTTCTTTATGTTCACCAATGCCAAATAAGGACATTAAAACTTCGTGGAACCTTGTTAAGTATACAAAGGGCATCTCCAGAATGTAACTTGGCCCAAATGTCACTATGAAGTAAATGGTGTAAGCTGCTGTTATGACAAATATTATAAGGAAAACGCGAACAAACCTACCAGTAATTTTAAAGCGTCTGAAAATTGAACTTTCAATTACGAAAATTGCCGTTAAAGTGAGAAGAACAGCCATAATATAACTTTCGGGATGAAGCACAAGACATCCCGCTATCGAAGCAAGAAATACAGGGACGACTTTCCAGGGAGACGTATGGGAAGTAAACATTCTCAAAGTTAAAACAAAAACGGTCAACATAACTATTTGACCGAACATCTGAGCGGAAAGATAATTAAAGGAGAATATAAATCCTAAAGAAAAAACTATACTTAAAAACAACCAGTGATTTTTGGCGTATTTTCCGATATTAGCTGTTAAGAGGATAAGAATTGTGGAAAGCACAATATAGATGGATGCTGCAAGAGGTATTCCGACATCATTTCCGGTTAAATAACTAATTGAGGCAAGGATATATGAAAACCCCGGAAAAGCACTGTAATCAACTTGTTTTGCCAAAATGTAATTATTCTCCATGATCAGCCTAGTTACCTGTAATATTTTTATTACATCCGGATTATTGACAAGGTTCGGATACATTGAAAGAGGAGTTGCAAAATAAAACGAGAATCCAAGAGAGGTAAGAAATTGAAAAGCTTTGTTCCTGAATTGTATAGAAATTAACAAAAGAAAAGATAGTACACTGAGAAAATAAAGCATTAGAGTAAACAAGTTGTAATAAAATATATAGTATTGCTTGAATATATAAACCCACAAAGTTGTCAAGTTTACTGTGATTAAACCCCACAGAAATAATTCCAACCGTTTCATTTCTAAAACCTTCTCGGACAGTATTAACGTCTTTTTTCCGTACCTTTATATTTCTTTTCGAACAATTTTCTCACGTTGTGTCCGAGTTTTCTTCTTACTTTTGGATTTTCGATTAAATATTCGATGGCTTTTACAAATTCCTCGTTCACATCATCAACGATTATCGCATGTTTACCGTTTACTAAATCCAAACCTTCAGCACCCTTCTTAGTTGTAACTATTGGTAAGCCAGCAGCCATGTAATCTAAGACCTTGAGCTTAACA
>Ga0065719_116349_pt1 | contig 10553 bp, 8 predicted proteins | sample GBSCel85sediment_FD_59106 | JGI IMG/M metagenome (GOLD analysis project Ga0065719, IMG submission 59106) | Hot spring sediment microbial communities from Great Boiling Spring, Nevada - Cellulolytic enrichment CS 85C v3 (version 3) | ecosystem: Environmental > Aquatic > Thermal springs > Hot... | reverse complement strand
TTAAGGATCCCGAAGTGAGTTTGTACCCCAGTTTGACTGCTTTTAAACCTCTTCTTCTTTAAAGTAGGGACAAAATATGGTTAGGTTAAAACCCATAGATTACTTTGGGAAGAAGAGTTAGAAAGGCTAATAAACTCTGTTAAAACTACATTCAAGCTAAGGAGCGATAAGGAATTTGCGGAAAGGATTGCACTAGAAATAGTTGAAATGGTCAGGAGTGGTCAGAAAGTCTACGTAACAGATAAAGCATCAAGAGTATTAGCACCAATCCTTGAAAAATACGGACTTGTACTGATATCTGTAGAGAAAATCGAATACCCGCGTATCTTGATAGATCTCCCAAGCAGAAACGCCACACTCATAGTATTCGAAGACCAAGATCAGGAAAATTCGAAAAAGAGATCCCATTAGAAATATTCATAAAGTACCTAGAGAAAGCGTTAAGGAAGTATCTTGAAGAGACGAATGAGAAGAAGTATTCTATAGGTACTGCAACTATAACATAGTCTTCCGGAGAGTTGACAAAATCAAGGGAAGACGTACTTAATCAGAATGGATTAGCCTACCTTAATAACTATGAATATTTTATGTTTTCACCTGATGTGTTAGAGCTCGCTTTCCAGCTCGGCTATGCTTAAGATGCTAAAAGTGTAGCAAGCTTGTAGAATTAAGATTTCAAAGAGCCATAAATTATCGATTATTAATGAACCATTATCTTAATTATCTGGTAATGCAATTACATTAAATCCCTGATGTCAGCTATCTTCAGATCAGGTGCGTTAAAGTTCAGAATTTCAGGTGCTATTTGAGCAGCCCTTCTAGAATACTTTATCGTAATGGGTTCTCTGACCTCAGGATCCGTATTATTCCAGTCAAGTTTTGTAAGAGCTAAAACCTGCCCCCCAATATAACTAGGTATTACCCTATGCATATTAGTATCTATAGCAAGTTCCAATGGTCTGGGAGTTCCGAGCTTACCTCTTTCCAATACTGTACTGTACAATCTACCTGTAGTAAATATTATGTATTGAATCCACCTGCTACTTTTACTTGATCTTAAAAGCATTAGACCTCTCCGAATACTGTAATCTCCAACTGAAATATCATATGCTCTATATATGGTATTAGTTTTTACATGTGCAAAAACATAGAATATAGGATAATGTTCATTACCGTACTTCTCTACTATCTCTTTGACAGCCTTGATTTCCTCGTCAACTATAGGGGCTGATTTATGAATCACAATCTGGGGTACTTTACCGTATCGCTTAATAACCTCATCTAGGATTGATTTCAATTTATCGTACGGTACAAATAAACCCTTTGATGCCAACTCCTTAGGAGATGCTATGAACATCCTAATCTGCGTATCCAGATGCTCACCGTACCTATCAAGTATCTGTATAGCACCATAGTAAATTACCTCCTTATCTGATAGTTTATCACGCCTTCTAGAAAACGATATACCTAAAATCAAACCTTTCGTAGAGAGAATACTTCTTGAAAGTTTCCATGGAGTTCCCCCAATCTTTGCGTATACTGCTGTAGCTACATTCAATAACAAATATACATAGCCCTTGGTACCTGCATAACTTTCTATAGTCTTCTTTTTAATGAATTGTGTTCTTAAGTGTAATCCGGAGTATGACACTATGCTCTTTATCTTTGAACATTTGTATATATGTGTAGGTAAATCCTTCATAGCTATGAGCACAATACCTTTTGAGGACTCTGATCTCAAAGTATCAAGGGCTTCCTCTAGATCTACAAGGAGATTATCCGGTGTAGTATTTCTAACATCATCATTTCTATTAAATGATAATTTTAGCCCAAAAACTTCATGAAAGGGTGGTATAGTTTCATTGAGAATAGAGCGTCCTTTTATTAGATGATCAACAAATTTTACACCTAAATTAAGAGTATCTACGTCAGCTAAGAGCTTAACACGTACTTCCTCGCCAAGAAATTCTCTATAGCTGAACGGTTTTAGAGACATTATCTTCCTTGGACTCACATGTATTCCATTATAAAATTGAAGACTAGGTTCTTGTACACGTAATGCACTAATTATTTCATAAGTCATTCTGACACCCTCAATAGGGAGAAGTCGCATACAAATGATATAGCGAATCCATCAGCAAATGTTACGTTCAACTTAGAATCTTCACAAAGCATTCCAAGCAGTTTCTTTGTAAGCTCTAATCTCTTTATTGGGGTAGGTATATAGGCTGTATACTTGTTTTTGAGACCGAACTGTTTAGCCTCTTTAGGGCTTAAAGGTCTAACTTCTGATTGTTTTACTATAGGTGAATATAGATCCACCCAGAGTATAGCATCGCCGCTATCAAATATTTCAAGCATTACATATAAGCCGCGATAAAGTACGAGATCATCTTCTATTTCAATAGCTAGTTCACGTTTCATTAGTTCTCTAAGATCGAAGTCTAAAGGTAGTAGCTTCTTCCACCCACCTTCCTTTCTGCCCCAAAACATTCTAAATTCTTTCTTGCTTACATACCTTAAAAGAGCTTGGTAAAATATAGCCCTCATCGTATTTAAGTCTCTATTAATTTCCAATCTCACGGTGTCCCGTTCTTTACCTACGAAAACTATTTTATTTTCCTTTAATTGTCTGGCAACTTCTTCGTCATCTCCCTTAACAAATATAGTATTACGTCGAAAATCCACGTCAGCTACTCCTGTGACCGATAACTGCCTGAATAATGCGTACATATTCTTCATATTATCCTTTACAGGTGGGATGATTAATGCAGGCCTGGTTATGAGCGTGAAGTTTCTGAAAGGTTTTTCTAAAGCCACAAGGTAATTTACATATACGTTCTCAGTCACTATCTAACCTCAAGAATGTGATATGAATGCTCTTACTACGCTTTTTAGAACTTCAAGAAGCCATTTAGATGCTTTGTTTTCAAGTAGGTTGTCGATAATGTAAAAGAGTAGCGAAGTCAGTACAGCTACTATGGTAAGCCTAACATGAATAATTATGTTCTGAAGCATGTACGTAATTCCTGGGAATGCTACGATCACCATTATTAATAGCGTCAAGACTGCTGATAGGATCCCATACTTCCTTTTTACCTTCTGCACTTCATTTAAACCTCTCAATTTCTGTAGAGCTTTGCTAAGATTGTGAATTCCCAACTCTATCTTACATATCAACGCCTTACTTACATCTTCACTAGTTTGGCTAAGCGCTTTTATGTAGAATTCCAAGGTTTTGTATATTTCTTCGCCTCTCTCATATAATATACTATGGACTTCTCCCTCATATTTTGGTTTACACTTTAGGATAAAGTTAGCTAATGCATTTGCATACACAGCAGTAGATTTGTGATCCATTGATACAAGGTTATATAGTCGATTATCTAAAACAACCTTCATTAAATCCTCCTCTGCAACGATACTGAATGCCTTATTCTCGCAAAGGAGCCAGATCACATACGATAAGTCTTCAGCATGTTCAATACGTAAATAACCTTTTAATAACGCATCTTTCGAGTTATCGAATAGAGTCCTTATCCTTCTGTCGATATCAATGAACTTTCTTACCATATACGTTACTGTATCAAGCTTCTTAAGCACATACAATACCTCGCCATATGTATCGTATTCATCAATATAACTCTTTACAGCTTCAAGAACCTTAGATAAGCCTGGCTTAGCATCACGCTCATCGTAGAATCTACTTTTCAATAATATGTAATAGCCTAGTAAAATGCCTACAACAAGCTCTTTATCATATAATACCATGTGAAGAAACTCTTCGTTCTCTTCTATGAATGTCCTTAATATTGAGCTTATATCGATAATATTGTTCATGACAGAAGGTTTACCATAAACCTCCATTAAGTAAAGTGTGTACCAAGATAGATCGTAAATATCCATTGTTAAAGTACTCTCATTCTTATCAATAGCCTCTTTCATCACTTGTACATCCATAGCTACTTACCTCCGGGCTTAAACCATTTATCAAGGGTGATTGTAGCACTCGATGATGAAGATCGACCTCTTCTACTTCTTCTCTTCCCACCTACATCAATTTCTAGAGATACCTCAGCGCCCGGTCTCATAGGTCCTCTAGCACCTTTGATCCTTCTCTCCATCATCTCCCAGGCAGAGCTCCATAACCACTCAACGTCTACGGAGATCCCTAGCATCTCAGCTATCTTACGGTCAATTGCTTGAAAATACGGTTTTAGCTCTTCAAACATCTTTAATTTCGTTACCTTTTCCTCCTCTTCCTCGATCTCTTCTTCATTCTTAGCTAGCAGTCTAGCTCTACTCTCGAGTTCATCAAACAACTTAGCTAGCTCACTAACATCAGCATGATTAATCTTCTTAACGTTGATTATAGGCATGTCTCTGAGGATATTAACCTCTAAGCCTAGAGGGCCTTTAGCTATATACCTAGCATTCTGCTCGAGCCATAGCCAGTTAAACGTTGAGTTAAGATACGCTAAGAGAGCCTTAACCTCAGCTTCATCAAGTTCAACACCCAGCTTCACATGGTCTATGATGTTACCGTAAATTCTATTGTATTCGTTGGGATCATAGGTAATACTGTGGATCTTCACTTTAACCCTCGGTATAAGCGTTATAATAGCATGATATGTAACTAGGTTAGGCATTGTAGCTAGGAAGAACTGTGGATGATACCTAGGTTGATATATCGCCATTATTGGTGTTGGGATATAGCCTCCAAGATCATACCATCCATAGAAATACTTGCCTTTCACTTCTCTTTTTTCTCGCGCTTTGCAGGCTTCTGCTTCGCTACATTTCCTTCCCCCTCCCCTAGTACCCCTTATCTCAGTCCTGCAGTCAGTTTCTCCCCATTTGATGTACTCTTGTACTTGTTGTGGAAGGGTACTTCTATGTTCGTGGTATATTAAGATGTATGCGTCCTTACCTTTTTTCTCAAGATTTTCCCAATCCTCCTTGGTGAACGTAAACGTCTTGACATACTGAGACCTCGTAATAGCTGGCACCAAGTAAGGCTCTATAGCCTTCCTAAAACCAGACACTTTCCTATCTACTTCCCATTCTGTAATCTTCTCTTCGCTGAAGTAGAAGAAGTCCTTAGCACCTAGATCAGGTCTTCTGCCATTATTAATAGCCCATATAGACCATATACTATTACCTCTACTCGGCATAAACCACTCTTCAGCCTCTATCATTAATGGGTGTTCTTCTAGCATTTTCACGATGTTTTCTGCGTGTTCAAAGAAAAGACTGATCCACTTCTTATCTCTAGGTATGTCGCCTTGCCTTAGCTGTATAAATTGAATTCCATATTCATTTCTACATCTTGCTAGAGATACAGTATCTATAGATCCATCACCTCCTATAGAATCCTCAATACATCGTAAAGCATCGTCTAAAACTTTCCCGGTTTTCTCTAAATCTAACTCTTCGCCTTTGATTTTAGGCGGCACCCTTATTAATGTCACAGTATTATTTCCACGTTTATTACTATCGGGTTCTCTCTCAGCAAGTATTATGACCGTTGATATCAGCGCTTCGAACAGTCTAAACGATAGATCTATCAGAGCAATAATCCTGAAGTTATCTAGAAGGAATTTGCCGAAGTCTATGCCGTAGTCTGTCTGTAACCACATATTAGATACTATCATGCCAACCCTGCCATGCTCGTTGAGTAGATTTTTGGCTGCATGCATTACCCAGCAAACGTAGATACCGGGTTCTCTACCTCTTTTCAAATCAGCCTTTAGATCGTATTCTGCGAGTACATCGTCCAGCATTTTTAGTATGTTGTCTTTTACATCATCAGGTATCTCAACCCATCGCGTATAAGGTGGATTACCTATCACAGCATCAAAACCTTTAATTAATTCTCCAAATGCATAACCACCCTTCTTCAGCGTGAAGTAATCCTTGGTCTCAACATTGAGTTTAGATATCGGGCACCTAGGCTCCATTAACATCAAGTGAATGCCTGTAATGTGAGATGCAAATGCGTTTATATCAATACCGTATAACTGGTTTAATACCTCTTGGTGCTCATTATATTTCTCTGTACATGATGGGTATTGCCCTTTATCGTAATCTTTGTTGAACTTAAGCTTCAGAATCCTTTTGTAAGCTTCTATAAGGAATGTGCCAGAGCCGCAGCCAGCATCAAGAACTCTGTCGCTATCTGATCTAACTGCCCACTTAGTAATCAACCTAGCTATAGCTGGAGGGGTATAGAACTGACCTAGTTGATGCCTTTCCTTAGGCGGTAGTAGACCTTCGTATACGTAGCCTATTATACCAGGTAGATATTTCAACTCATGTTTCCAACTATCTACAAGATCGATAATAGCATTAATTCTAACAATGGATTCTACACCGCTAAGCAATATATCATCGTAAAGCCCTGCCCTAAATATCGGTGAAAAGTCTTTAACTCCAAGCACTTTCTCAAGTTTTGAGGAGGCGTAGCTGTAGAGGTAGTTTAGATAGACTGTTAAATCATTAGGTGACTCTATACGAAACACACGATCATTTACCTTAACTGTCTCCCCATGAAGGACTGGTTTTAACGGTGGTAAATGAGCTCCGTAATGTAGCTCCAGTATCTTGTATGCCAATATCTTATTCGCTAAAACGTATGTCATCATTCTGCTTAGGTTATCAAAGGAGATGAGATCTTCAACTCTTTTCGGTTCAGTACAGAGAGGTATAGAGGAGGTATCTATCCCTTTGCTCTTCTTAGCTTCAGAACATAGTTCAACCAAATGTTTTCTTGAAGTATTCAACAAGATCTCAAATGCTTTCTCAGGAGTTATTTCCTTTAGCTTTCTAAGTTCTTCTTCTATAACCTCTTTAAGATACTCACATATTTTCTTAGAATGGCTTGGGCATACAAGTTCAAGCAAACCTTTACTTAGCAATCCTAAGGGATATCCCATCTCCTTAGCTTTGTTGTATAGTTTTACAAAATACTCTCTATCACTCATAATTCTGGTTTTCACAGCATCTCTAACATATTCATGTAGATTCTCTATAGAGCTTCTAAGCTGGCTTACAAACACTTTGTAAAATGTTACCGGCGAAATAGGGGTTTGAACAAGCCATTTCCCAACATATTCGAATAACTTCTTTAGGCTTTCATCCTTTAATGGATGCTCTATTCTATCAATTATGTGGCCTTTAAGCAGCGTTTCGAGCCCTCCAGGCATTAAAGCCTTAGCCCAGTCTTCTGGAGCTCTTTTAGGCTCTAAACATACCCTTGTATTAACTATCTTATCTAGATCATCCCTGTTAATACCCTTGAGTAGTATGAGAGCGTCTCTATTAGCAGTAGCAAACAGGGGAGATCTACTCAAATTATACTCCTCAACTGCGAGAGCAGCATAACACACAGCCTGAGCTATTGGGGCTGAACCTAACGGATTTAGAAGTTCTTCTGATGGTCTACCTTCAGCTTTTCTCTTTGTCTCTATGATTAGCTGAGGCAAGCCTTTAGAATCAACTACAACAATATCAGGCACCTTCCCTTTCAATACTACACTGCTGGGTGGTTCAGTCCTCAGTTTATGACCATTGACAGTATATTTCTCAAGGTAGCGTTTCAAAGAATCCCAGAGCTCGGCTGTAAACTCAACTTCCCTATCCATTAGTTATCACCTCCTTCCTCTAGGTTTCATCTTAATGACGAACTCTGAAATCTTGCCACTTCGAGGGCTTACGCCATAGTAGTAGTTGAAGACGTTGTGACACTTGGGACATTCTAACATTTTAACCGTGTAGAAGCGGAACTTCCATGGTTCTCTAAGAAGCTTGAACACAGATGTGCCTGCTTCATAGTTGCAGTACGGGCATTTAACCACGTTCTCACCTACTAATGTAAGGTAATTGCAATGGTTCTATTGATTGCCTCCAAAGATTAGTTAGAACAAACATCCTGGCTAGTTCTCCTACGCTTATAAATGTACACTTATTCCTTATAGTGTTAAAGGCTGGAAGCCTGATACTACTCTCGTACTCGTTCCTCCTATTCTCGCTAGAAACTATGAACATCTTTGCATTTAGCTCACCTACGCTTGAAAGTCTCAGCAATGCATCGTGCATGCTACCGCTAATAACTACTTCAAATAAGTAGAACCCTACTCCTTCTCTATGCCATACAACATCTATTCTGCTTAAAGGATCCAGGAGCTTGGGTCCAACGTACTTACCTAAATCGTCTCTGCTCATATCAGCTAGTTTGTCTAGGCTAGTGTTACCACAAGTTCTAGAGGGGTCAGCTGTATATGCTTTAAACCCTAGTTGTCTCCCTATGCGTAGTAACATGAGCTCAACACACTCATGTGTTATTGGGAAGGCTAGCCCTGAAACACCCAGCAACCCTTCAAGCCTCCTAACTCTTTCCTCGAGCTCATCTATACGTGTAGTAGGTGGTTGTTGTAGTTGTTGCTCTTCCCTCCTAATGAAGCCTCCAGTCTTTCTTCTTATAGCTTCGAGGGCATGATCATCAATATACGATAGACCAGTTATCACCCATTCAGAAATAGGCTTTTTACTCGTACTTGTCTTAACATCGGTTAGCTCGTCTTTACGTAGCCTTACACTATACTCTCTAAACTCGTCAAAGAATATTACCCACCTCTTTTCACCTGGCTTTAGTGTCTGAGGGTTATGGATTAGTCCATTCGTAGCTAGCCTATTGTACTCGTCAGCGTCTACCCCCCTCACATCAGTAACTGTGAACTCGCCGTAGAAAACTTGTGGTTGCCCAGCTCTAGCCTTCGTCATAACTACGCAGACAGAACCTCTACTTAGGGCGTGAATCCCGCGCTTTCTAGGCCTAATAAAATCGTAAACCTTAACTCTACCGGAAGAAGCAACTTCACACCACTCTTTATTAATTAAGAGAATGGCATGTTTAGCCACGGCTCCCCTGCCTCTTCCTCACAACAATTTTATCATTTTCGAAAACCCACTCAATCTCATCATTCTCATTAAGCTCTAGGATCTTCCTAACCTCCCTAGGGACAGTTGTTCTGTAGTATTTGCCTATGCGAGTCACGGCCAATACTGGCATAAACTCTACAACACCCACTATAAAAATACTGTGAAGTATGTAATAAAGTTGCTGTCTATAATATTACTGAGAAACTATCTTGCGGAGAGTAACATGAGTTCATATCTATACGTATTTGATGAGTTTAGACCCTTAGATTTCAATAGTGACGAGATGTTATACTACCTTGATAGGGATTACTTACGTACATAGACTACTAAATGGAGTAGTTTACTAAAGTAATAAAGTATTAAACTAAGAATTTAAGGTAAAGGTTCTAAAGCACTGATAGAAAGTTGAGCGCGATTTGCCTCGTATAAGCCTTTAGGTATAGTTCAGCTTCATAAATGGAGTAAAGCTTTGTAAACGCTTCACCTGGTATTATAGGGTATCTTCCAGTAGCTGTAACCTTTGGTATTGAAGGAAAGTTAGCACTATCACTTCATTAGTAATTAATACAACTTGCGATAGATCCTTAATCATCATGTTAAGTATCTGAGAAGACTTAATAGGTATTCTAACATACCTACACATGGTCTCATCTATGAGTTCCGAAAATATTATTAATAAGATTGCGAGTAACCCGCTTGATGGTGTTTTAGAACTTCTTAAAATTCTGAATGAGTATTCAGCAAAACTTACAGAACTCGCTAAGGCCATATGTAGAAACCTTAACCTTACCGAAGATCTGAGGATTACTTTATTTTTCGGGCGTCTTTATGAACATGAAGTAGAAAAAGGTCCTTTAGTAGAAGTTAAAGGAGTAGGAATTATTCGTAGAGATATAGAGGGGCTTTATGACCCTAAGAGAAAGGCTATAATGCTTCCTGTACCTGACCCTCCAAGAGATATTTGCACTACCTTAGCACATGAACTAATGCATCACTGTCAGTACACATGCCATACAAATGTCTGTAGAAGCATTTGTGAGTATTGGTTAAGCCCTGAAGAAGGTGATGAAATACGTCGACAAATTCCATACGATTTCAGGCCCCACGAAATCGAGGCTTATAGCAAAGATAAGAATCTCTGTAGCAAACTCAAGGAGTTTAAAGAGTACAGCGAATTTGAAAACACTATGATAAATGCTGTAAATAAGGTTAAGCAATGGCTTACAGCCTTCATACTGTTACATGGCCCTTAGAGAACCTTCCTCTCGCTTATATAAAAGTGATTTACCCTAGAGTTCTGAAGGTGTATTTTAAGGTGGCTATGTATGATGTATCTATCTGGTTAGCAAGATAAAGACATAAGAACTAGAAGCAGATGGCATAGCAATATAGCTTTATTGTTAAGCAGTAATACATTATCAGTCTCCCTCTTCTTCAACACAATGCTACTAGCTAAGATACTCTCAACTTCTCAACTTCCTCTGTAGCGAGGTGTATCGCGATGTTACTAATAGAGCATCGCTCATAGCGTAGAAGACCTAGCCGTAGGGGTAGTGGTGAAGTGACCTCGCTGTAGAGAGCCTGAACTAAGCCTTAGCCAAAAGCTAACGCCA
>Ga0065719_100788_pt1 | contig 10554 bp, 11 predicted proteins | sample GBSCel85sediment_FD_59106 | JGI IMG/M metagenome (GOLD analysis project Ga0065719, IMG submission 59106) | Hot spring sediment microbial communities from Great Boiling Spring, Nevada - Cellulolytic enrichment CS 85C v3 (version 3) | ecosystem: Environmental > Aquatic > Thermal springs > Hot... | reverse complement strand
CCTTGAGGAGTACCAGGACAGAGGGGAAGCGTCGAGGTCAGGATCATTAATGGAGCAGGCCACACCCCTTCATAGAGAAAAAGCTGAGTTTCTGGGAGTTCTTGAGAAAGTGCTTGTCTGAAAAGCCTTTTTTCTCCCCTTAGGTTAACATGTTAGCTAAAGCTGTAAATGAGGCTAGCTGCGCTCCTCCTCAGGTTGCGCTCTTATGAGCCTTGAGAGGCTGTACAGCTGCGGGACCTGGGTCAACGACTGGATCGCGCGGAGGGCCGACATCAACCGGCGGCTGGATTGCGCTAAAGGACAACGTCCAGAAGCCACTGCGCACCGTGACCTTCTCCGAGCTGGACCTCATGGCCAGGAGGATCGCCAGCCTGCTACGCGAGGAGTTCGGTGTGGGCAAGGGGGACGTGGTCGCACTACTCTCCTGGAGCAGGATCGAGTTCGTGGCCACGCTCCTCGCGTGCTTCAAGCTGGGCTGCGTCTTGGCGCCCATAAACACGCGGTACAGCAGGAGGGAGATCTCCGAGCTCGTGAGCCAGGTGCGACCGAAGGTGCTCCTCTTCGAGAAGGAGCTGGAGCAGAGCCTCGAGGGGGTCGAGGCCAGGAAGGTGTGCTACGACTGCCCGAGTGAGTTCAACTTCGCCGCACGGGAGCCTCTCAGCAGGGCTGTGGAGTGCTGCCTAGAGGACCCCGTGATGCTCCTTCAGACGGGCGGCACGACGGGCAAGCCGAAGTTCGCCATCATCAGCCACAGGATGGTGCTGTGGAACGCNCTCAACACCGTGAGGGACTTGATCGTGCCTGGTGACATAACAATCAACACCCTACCGCTCTTCCACATAGGTGCGTACACCTACCTNATACCGCTCCTNATNTTCGGCGGCACNAGNNTACTNATGCACCGNTGGAANGTGGACGAGTTCATAGACCTCGTGGAGCGGGAGCGCCCCTCCTTCCTCTTCCTCGTCCCNACNCAGCTCAGGATGCTACTGCAGTCGCCGCGCTTCAAGGATGCTGACTTCTCGTCAGTGAGGTGGATCACAAGCGGGGGTGGCGCGCTCACCCGGGACCTGATAGAGAAGATCTTCGAGAAGGGCGTGGTGCAGAAGCAGGGCTTCGGGATGACTGAGATGGGNCCCGGCNTCTTCGCCCTAGACCCGTGGGACGCTTGGAGGAAGCGAGGGTCCATCGGGAAGCCTAACCTGCTCGTAGAGGCGAAGGTGGTGGANGCCGGCGGCAACGAGGTACCGCCGGGTGTGGAGGGTGAGCTGCTCCTGAGGGGTCCCTCCATATTCTCCGGGTACTTGAGGAACGAGGAGGAGATGAGAGCTCTGGTAAGAGGCGAGTGGATGGCGACGGGAGATATCGTGAGAAGGGACGAGGAGGGATACTTCTGGGTTGTCGGGAGGACTAAGAACGTGATCAGGAGCGGCGAGGAGAGCATATACCCAGAGGAGGTAGAGAAGCTCCTCCTGATGCACCCGAAGATAAAGGACGTGGTGGTGATAGGTGTGCCGGACGAGAGGTGGGGCGAGGTGCCGAAGGCCCTGATCGTGCTGAGGGAAGGCGAGAGGATAACAAAGGAGGAGGTTGTGGAGTTCCTCAAGGACAAGATAGCCAAGTACAAGATCCCCAAGTACGTGGAGGTGGTGAAGGAGTTCGTCTACACCGAGACCGGGAAGGTGTCCCGGGCAGCCCTGAGAAACCTCTACGGTCAGCCGAGAGATAAGCTGGAGGTGTAGAGGTATGCCGTACTTCACGACGTCTGACGGGGTGAAGATATACTACGAGCTCCACGGCACGGGTGAGAAGGTTGTCGCGCTGTTGAACGGCATAGCGATGACCGCCACGAGCTGGAGGCTGCAGTCCGAGTACCTGAAGAACCTGGGCTTCAGGGTGCTCCTCCACGACATGCGCGGACAGCTGATGAGCGACAAGCCTCGGGGCGAGTACAGCCTGGAGAGGCACGTTCTCGACTTCAAGGAGCTGCTGGATCACCTCGGTATAGAGCGCGCAGCCGTTGTAGGCACCTCCTACGGAGGGAAAGTAGCCCTGATGGTGGCGAAAGCTCTGGGTCAACGCGTCGAGAAGCTCGCGGTGCTTAACTCGTCCCACACCGTCGACAGGGCCCTTATAGCCAGGGTGGATAGGTGGATCACCGCAGCGAGACTCAAGTCAGGGAGGATACTGTGGCAGGTGATGATCCCTGACATCTTCTCCGACAGGTTCATGAACGAGAGCTTCGCCTTCATCGCCTCCCTGGCGCCGAACTTCGAGATGGTGGACTTCGTCGCCTTCGAGGAGATGGCGAAGGCCTTCATAAGAGTAGACCTGCGAGGCACCCTCTCTGCGGTGAACGTGCCCGCGCTGGTCGTAGCGTCGACCGAGGACAGGTTCTTCCCGCCCAGGTACTCCCGCATGATAGCCGAGGAGCTACCCTCCGCGAGGTACGTGGAGCTAGACTGCGGGCACGTGTCCATATGGGAAAAACCCCATGAGGTTAACAAGCTACTATATGAGTTTCTGGTCGGGTGAGTGGTATGGGGTCAGGTTTGGAGCACAAGCAGGTGAAAAGCAAGGATGGAGTGAGAATACACTACGTGGTTTCCGGCAATGGGATACCGGTCGTCTTCGTCCACGGGCTCGGCGAGAGCTACGAGACCTGGAAGCCGCAGATTGAGTTCTTCCCGAAGCACGGCTTCGAGGTTATAGCGCTAGACCTCAGGGGGCATGGTGACAGCGAGATACCGCGGGAGAGAGTTACCATGGAGGGCTTCGCGACGGACGTGGAGACCGTGCTGGACGCTGAGGGAGTGAGCAGGGCGGCCATGGTCGGCTACTCGATGGGTGCACTCGTGCTGCTCACGCTCTACAAGCGCGCTCCACAGCGCTTCGAGAAGCTCGTGCTGGAGGCCACAGCCCCCGAGTACCCCCCAGCGATGACGGAGCTGCTTGAGAACATGTCGATGCACGAGATAGCGCTCCAGGTGGCGGAGTTCGCGGTCTCCCCGACGGCGCCCCAGGAGCTCAAGAGGGATATCTATAGGATAATATCACGCACCGACAAGAGAGTGTACATACAGAGCGCAGAGACCGCCACTGAGAGGAGCTACCGCGACATTATGGCCTCGCTGGAGGTGCCCACGCTGCTGATCTCGGGGGAGCTCGACTACATCTCACCCCCAGAGGTCGTGGAGGAGATGTCCCAGCTGATCAGGGACTCCCAGAAGGTTGTGCTGAGGGGCGTAGGTCATATGCCCCACAGGGAGAGCCCAGACGAGTACAACAGGATTCTCCTGGAGTTCCTCAAGGGGGTCTGAGGTGGAGCACGCAATCCTCAGAACCGTGGACCTGACGAAGAGGTTTGGAGGTCTAGTGGCTGTGAACAAGGTGAACCTCAGCGTCAAGCCAAACACAGTCCACGCGATAATCGGTCCCAACGGCGCCGGCAAGACAACTCTCTTCAACCTCGTCACAGGAGTCCTCAAGCCCACCAGCGGGAAGGTATTCTTCGAGGGCAAGGACATCACCGGGAGGCCTCCTCACTACATAAGCTCGCTCGGTCTGACGAGGTCCTTCCAGGTCTACTCCATCTTCCCCCACCTCACAGTCCTGGAGAACATCAGGCTGGCAGTGCAGGCGGCGAGAGGTAAAATGAGGTGGGACTTCCTGCACCCCTCCAGCTCCTACCAGGACGTAGTGTGGGAGGCCATGAGGATCGCAGCTCTCACAGGCCTATACGGCAAGACAGGGCTCCTNGCACGGGACCTGACCCCCGGGGACAAGAGGAAGCTCGAGATAGCCATGGCCTTGGCGGGGAACCCCAAGGTAGTGGCGCTGGACGAGCCGACGGCCGGCGTGTCGCTGGAGGAGGTCCCGTCTGTAGTCAGGCTGATCAAGAGGCTGCGCGACGAGATGAAGAAGACGGTTATCGTGATAGAGCACAAGATCGACGTTGTNCTCGAGGTGGCNGACGTNGTCAGCGTGATGCACCAAGGCAGCATCATAGCAGAAGGCTCACCGCGCGAGATTGTGGAAAACCCCGAGGTCCAGAGGATCTACCTGGGTGAGTAACATGTCCGGTGGACTACTCACGGTGAGGGATGTTCACACGTACATCGCCGGCTTCCACATCCTCCAGGGTGTGTGCTTCGATGTAGAGGGGGGCACCATCACCGCGATCCTCGGCAGGAACGGCGTCGGTAAGACCACCACGCTGAAAACTATCATGGGCATCTACAAGCCCGTCAGGGGGGAGNTACTCTTCAAGGGGGAAAACATAGCGGGGCTCCCGCCCTACGCCATCGCCTCGAGGGGCATCAGCTTCGTACCCTCGGAGAGGAACATCTTCACGACGCTCACCGTTGAGGAGAATCTCCGCCTCGCTTACAACGGCCCGAAGGAAAAGCTCAGCGACAGGCTCGAGAACATCTACAACCTCTTCCCAGAGCTCAAGAGGCTCTCTACCCTGAAAGCTGGGGAGCTGAGCGGGGGGCAGCAGAGGATGCTGGCTCTCGCCTGCGGCATGGTGAGGGAGCACTCGCTCCTAATCCTCGACGAGCCCTCTGAGGGGCTCAGCCCCGTCTACGTGAAGACGTTCTTCAAGAGGCTCAGGGAGTACAAGGAGGAGCACGGCAAGACAGTCCTCCTTGTCGAGCAAAACTTCGCGCTGGCGAGGGAGGTCATGGACTTTGTCTACCTCATGGATAAGGGGGTCGTGGTGGCGGGATTTCCGCTCGAGAAGGTGGAGGCTAACCGGGACCTTATCAGGAGGGTTCTCGGTGTGAGCCTGTAGGTGGTGGGCATGGTGTCCCCGGAGCTCCTGGTGAGCGCGGTTGTCGACGCCTTGACCTACTCCTCGATGATCTACATGGCAGCGCTTGGTCTGGTGATCATCTTCGGGCTAATGGACGTGTTCAACCTGGCCCACGGGGCCTTCTTCGGCCTGGGGGCTTACATCTTCGTGACCTTCTTCTACCTGACAAACAACTTCGTGCTTAGCGCAGCTCTAACAGTCCTCATAGGGGTTGCCGCGGGCCTCGCCACGGAGAGAGCGCTGATCAAGCCCGTCTACGGGAACCCGCTGGCACAGCTGCTAGTGACGATGGGGCTGATGATCTTCCTCTTCACGCTCATACAGCTGCTCTGGCCCNCTGGGCTCGTGTTCCCGGAGACTGGGAACTTCTACATCTCGGGCTACATCGAGGTCGCCTCGGTCAGGATCAGGGTTTACAAGTTCATCGTGATGGTCGCGGGCTTCGCCCTCTTCGCGGTTATGAGCCTGCTGCTCTCCAAGACTATGATTGGCGTGAAGCTCAGGGCGGGTACCGAGAGCAGGGAGCTCGCAGCGGTCTTCGGGGTCAACATCGCGAGGCTATTCTCGCTAGCCTTCAGCTTCGGCGTCGCGCTGGCCTTCCTTGGGGGTGCGCTCGTTGTACCGCTCACCCACGCGACGGTAGAGCTGCCGGTGCACTTCTCACTGCTTGCCTTCNCNATCCCCGTGGTNGGGGGTATGAAGAGCTACACCGGAGCCTTCTACGCCAGCCTACTCATAGGCTTCGTGGACAGGTTCACAGCCTACTTCGCNCCCTGGCTCACCTTCGCCNTAGACCTCTTCGTNATGATCGCGGTCCTCGTACTCAGGCCCGAGGGCTTGTTCAAGAGGTGATCGCATGGAGAGGATTAGGCAGCTGGTTCTCCCCCAGAGGTTCGCGGGCTACGCAGCCCTAGCCCTGGTGCTCGCTGTACCATGGGTGGACAGGCCGCTCGCCTCAAGCCTGTCCCTCGCCTACGTCTGGGCAACGCTGGCCTTAAGCTACAACATACTCCTAGGCTTCNACCGGCATCGCCAGCTTCGGCCACGCGCTGCCCTTCGGTGTGGGGGCGTTCCTCGCCGCACTGATGCTGAGAGCGGGGANCCCCTACCTGCCGGTAATCCTCGCAGCCGGGCTCGCGGCAGGCGCCGTCTATGTAGCAGTGGGACTTCCGGCTTACCGCGTGAGGGGTATCTACTACGCTATCCTGACGCTGGCTGTGGCGGAGGCTGTGAGGAGCACTATCGAGTCGACCGCTAGGACGACGGTCGCCGTCACCGTGGGGGCTATCCCGGAGCTCACGAGCACCGCGGGGCTCTACGCCTACCTGGTGGTCTTCATGCTGGCTGTAGTGCTGGCCGGCATCTCGGCTGTGCAGGACCTGAGGTACACGCGGAGGAGGAGAACCAGGTTCCTGAAGGGTGTGGTCTACGCACTCCTCCTACTGGGCCTCGTCCTCGCCGCTCACGCTGCCGTGTTGACCTCGGTGGGCTTCCTCGCCGAGGTGGGCGCGGGTGCTCCCCAAGTGAGAGTTCTCAGGTTCGTCTACCCGCTGAACGTCTACCTTCTTTCAGCGGTCGTGCTGTACCTCTCGTACCTGGTGGTGAAGAGGCTGTCGCAGTCGCCCCTGGGCACAACCTTCGTCGCTATCCGCGAGAACTCGCTCAGAGCCTCTGTGCTGGGCTACAATGTGTTCGCGCACCAGCTGGCAGCATTCTTCGCCTCGGGCTTCTTCGCAGGCGTGGCCGGGAGCATCTACGTGGCGTGCGTGCCGACGGTAATGACGGATGTACTCGCGTCCGACAAGACCTTCACCGCGCTCACAGGCGCTGTGCTAGGCGGGCTGGGAACCCTGGTAGGCCCGGTGATCGGCGGCATCGCCGTGGGGGTGCTCCGCGACTACCTCTCCAGCCTCTCGCCTTCGCTGCTCTTCTCCCTCGGTGTGTCGCTGCAGCAAGCGCAGCTGCTCCCGAGCTTCATTCTCGGGGCAATCTACATAGCCGTGGTCCTGGCGCTGCCCTACGGGATCTGGGGGACCTGGCTCCTGAGGGGCTGGAAGCTGAAGAGAAAGTTCGAAGGGTTCCTGAAAGCGTAGAGACAGCAACTAGTTAACCCTACTCTTATTTACACTCCCCCAGCTGAGTTCTCTCGATGAGCAGGAAGCCCGAGATCAAGAAGTACGCTAGGATTGTGAGCACAGGCATATCCCTCGGAAGGACTCTCGTCACGAACGACGACTACGAGAAGTTCTTCGGGATGAAGCTACCCGACCCGTGGAGAGCAGCCCTGGAGAGCCGCATAGGGATCAGGCACCGCTACGTATCCGCACCCGACCAGGCGCCCTCCGACCTGGCAGCGGAGGCGGCCAGGATGGCCCTGGAGAACGCCGGGCTCAGCATCGACGACATAGACATGATAATCGTGGCCACAGACACACCCGACTTCCAGACACCCCCTACCGTCAGCTCGGTCCACTACAAGCTGGGAGCCAAGCTGAAGACAGGAGGCTTCGACATCAACGCCGCGTGCGCGGACAACACGATAGCGCTCATCCTCGCGTCCTACAACATCATGCTGAACGAGGACGTCAACTACGTCCTGGTGGTATCGCCGTACACGATGCTGAAATTCGTAGACCCGCAGGACGTGACAGCCTCCATATTCTCTGACGGCGCGGGGGCAGTGATCCTCGGACCCTCTGACGAACCAGGTTTCATAACCGGCAAGATCATCGCAGACGGCAGCTACTACGACTACTGGGGCATCTACATCGGCGGCGCTAGGCCTGTCAGCGAACAGGTTGTGAAGGAGGGGTGGCACAAGCTCAGGTACCTGAAGAGGTACCCGCCAGACATCAACCTCAGGCACTGGCCAGGGCTCGTCCAGGACACGCTGAAGAAGGCAGGACTCACGCCCGACGACATCAGCTACTACTTCGTGACACAGGTCAACCGGGAGATGGTTCACCAGCTCATGAGGCTGCTGGGNCAGCCCATCGAGAAGGCGCCGACGATTATGGATAAATACGGCTACACGGGCTCCGCGTGCGTCTTCATGGCCCTTCACGACACGGTGACCCAGGGCAAGCTGAGGAAGGGTGACTACATACAGTTCGTGACCTCGGGCGTCGGCTTTGTGATGGCCAGCGCGATCTTCAGATGGGTCTGAGGGCGCTGCGAGTAGTAGTTAACCTGACCCTTATTCTATACCTGGTAGGTTTTCACGAGCGATATGAACAAGTCGAACCTAGCAAGGAGGCTGGCGGCCCTTCTAGCCCTCCTCCTAGCTTTACCACTAGTGAGCTTCACGGCTCACGCGCAGCCGAAAGAGATCCGCATAGGCATCGTCACCGATAGGTCCGGCGCTTTAAGCTACTACGGCGATATGTCCATCAACGGCTTCATACTGGGTCTCATGTACGCCCTGAACATCCCCAGCTTCGAGACCATAACCCCTAACCTCGAGTGGAAGCTTGTCTGGGAGGACAAGGTAATCCACATCATAGCTGCGAGCAACGTCCCCGCGGGTCAGCAGGTACCCGACCCCGTGACCGCCACTAAGGTGGCAGAGGACTTGATCCTCAACAAGGGCGTTGAGATCCTCGTCGGTACTGCCGACAGCCCCTCTGCGATCGCCCTCACCCAGATTGCGGAGAAGTACAAGGTGGTCTTCCTCGTTGTGCCGGCTGCCGACCACGAGATAACGAAGACGTACCTGAACAGGTATGTCTTCCAGATCTCCAGCACAACCTGGCACGATGCGATCGCTGGAGGCACCTACGCAGTCAAGCTGGGGAAGACTGTGGCCTTCCTGGCGCCCGCGAACTCCTGGGGCAGATCCACGGTGGCTGCCTGGTCCGCGGTGATCCAGCAGAATGGCGGAACAGTGGTTGCTGACATCTACGCCCCCGTCACGACGACCGACTTCACGCCGTACATACAGGCACTGCTCGCGTCGAAGGCTGAGGTCTTCGTACCCGTGTGGGCCGGGGCCACAGCCCTGGCGCTCTACCAGCAGATAAACGCGTCTGGCGTGTACCAGAGGATGAAAGTCACCTCGGGCATACCTGACCTCGCGACGCTCAACCTCCTGAGGATGGGTCTCTACCTGCCCAACTACGAGGGCATGATGAAGTACGCCTGGAACCTGCCGCAGAACAACCCTGTGAACGACTGGCTCGTCTCCAAGTACATCGAGCTCTACAAGAAGAAAGCACTGCCCACCATGGGCACCCTGCTCACAGCCTTCCCGCTACCCGACCTCTTTGTCGGCGAGGGCTTTGTCGCCGGGCACGCACTCGGTCTAGCCCTCCAGAAGACCGGTGGGTCGACAGACCCCGAGAAGCTGATCAGCGCGCTCGAGGGACTGAGCTTCTTCTCGGTCAAGGGCCAGATAACCATCAGGAAGGAAGACCACAGGACCATCCAGGACATGTACATCGCCAGGATAGTGTGGGACACAGAGTCCCTGAAGAAGTACTACACTGCCGATGAACTCCCAGACCTCTACAAGCCTCTCTGGAACCTGGGCATGTTCGCGGTCAAGTACATAGACACAGTCAAGAGCGTGACACCACCAGTGGAAGCAACACTTCCATCACCGCCACCACCACCACCTCAGCAAGAGCAGCCCAAGCCTGAGCAACCTAAGCCCGAACAGCCAGCTCCAGCACCCCAGCCACAGCCGGCGCCTGACTACACACCCTACATCGTAGCTGTACTGGTAGTAGTCGTTATCGTAGTAGCTGCGCTGCTCCTAGTTAGAGGAAAACCGAGGAAATAAAATAAACCAGGAGTTTTTCCCCCATCGCACGTTTTCACTGCTCACCCGCTCTCCAGCCTCCGCGAGGCTCAGCGTCTCGGCCCCGCCGGCGCAGGGCTTCTTGGAGGACTTTCCGGGCTAGAGCGCTTCAGCTTCGTAGCTCTACGCTCAACCCGTACTCCTCCAGGCGCCTGAAGTGACTGTCCTTCGTCACGAGCGTTAGGTTGTGAGCCATAGCGGTTGCCGCTACGAGAAGGTAAGCATCGGGTATGAGTTCCCCCTTCCTCCTCAGCTCGGAGTAGAGCCTGCAGTACTCTAGGACCACCTCGTTGTCGAGACCCAGGATCCCGTAGCTATCCTCGAGCAGGGACTTCACGCCCTCCCTCTTGCCCTCCGGCACCCCCCGCAGGACCTCGATGAGCGTGATTAAGGAGAGAGCTCCCTCCTCGAACACCCCCCTCCTGAGGTTGTCCACGAGGACACTTGTGTCGATCAGCTTCTTCATCTCAGCTCGAACACCTCTCTGAACTCCCTGCTGGACCTCTCTATGCTGTCGAGGTCCTCCTCGTCGAGGAGCTGCCTAAGCCTCTCGAACGCCGCTCGCGCCCTGCTCGCTCTAGCCTCCCTGTACAGCTCCAGCAGGAAGCTGCTCCAGTCCTTGCTACCCTTCTCCCTCTCGAGCAGCTCTTTGACCTCCCTCAACACGGAGATCGTGGCGTACCTGCTCACAACACCACCATGTTGTGGCATAGCTACGTAGTTATATACCTACCGCGCGTGGCTCAGCCCGCAGAGCTGTCAAGCCCTCCAGCCTCAAAAGTCCTAGGTCTGAAGCCAGCTGCTGTCTGCCAGGTTGCACATGCGGGTTTTCCGCGGCAATGTCAGGGTTGCTGCGTAAAATGGCTGTGAGGAGGGGGTGAAGCCGCTTAGCCCATGGCTAAGCAGCGGAGCCCCGCGGGGGCCCCGTGACACCCCGAGC
>Ga0065719_100472_pt1 | contig 10569 bp, 10 predicted proteins | sample GBSCel85sediment_FD_59106 | JGI IMG/M metagenome (GOLD analysis project Ga0065719, IMG submission 59106) | Hot spring sediment microbial communities from Great Boiling Spring, Nevada - Cellulolytic enrichment CS 85C v3 (version 3) | ecosystem: Environmental > Aquatic > Thermal springs > Hot... | reverse complement strand
AGAGAAATATGTCTTAGGGAGGATGGGATAGGTTTGGGGGCTGATTGAGATGAGCTTGAAGAGGCCCATAGACTATGGCTTGGAAAAGCTAAATGGTCTAATGAGCGACATAATTAACTTGGCTGAAAAAGCACTCAGGATGAGCATAGAATCCATCCTGACAAAAATTGATTATGTTGAGGAGGTTAGGAGGCTATCCGATCAATTATTATTCATGATGGATGAGGCGAGTGAGCTCGCAGTCCAACTTATAGCAAGGTTCCAGCCGGTGGCCTCAGACCTAAGAGAGATAAAATCGGCAATACAAGCCTCCTACGACTTCTCTAGGATCGGCAGATACGCCGCAAACATAGCGGAAATCGCCAAGATGGTCCCGGAGGGAGGATGCAACTTCACAAGCGTCAGAGAGCTTTCACAGATAGTCCTTGAGATGGTTGAAGATGCTGGAAAAGCATATCTAAACAAGGACCTGAAGAAAGCCGATGATGTGAGAAGTAGAGATGATCAAGTGGACAAGCTCTATGCAGAAAACATCAAATACCTAATACAGATGGGCGGAAAGATAGATACAGCATGCCTACCCTCCATAACATTAATACTAAGATGCCTCGAGAGATTAGCAGACCATGCATGCTACATCGCAGACGCCACATCATACATTATCACCGGAAGAAAATACTAGCCACAGAATCGTTAAGGCTAAAGTAGGAAGCCGGGCAAGCTTATAAGCCCCTATGCGGATTTAGCATTATGGACATGAGGTCGAGGATAGGGCATATTTATCAGCTTAGGCGTGGAAGGGTGGGACACATCTACTATTTGAGGTGCGTGAGCGAATATGGCCGTAAGAATAAAGCTGAGGCTGAAACCTAAGGCCTTAGGGGAAGCTATTGAGGTCTCTGCTCTCATAAATAGCGGCTTCGAGACTGATAGCCCCCAGCTCCTAATCCCTGTTGGGCTGGCAAGGCTTCTTGCCCTCTATCCTCCACCCGTCACATCCAGTATTATTGAAGTTGGAACGGCTGGCGGCCCTTCAAGGGTCTTCTTGGTCAGAGATGCTCTCGAAGTCTGGGCAGTGACAGAGGATAGAGAGGTAGGCCCCAAGTTAGTGGATGTCCTGATATCACCAATAGAGGAGGAGGTTCTCGTGAATGATAAGCTTACTGAGGAGCTCGGCATAATCCTGCTTGCCACGGGCTCAGGGAAATGGAGATTCGTAGATGATCCAGCTGATAGAGTAAGGCATAGTGAAAAGCCTCAATACTGGTAAAACACCCGCACCTCTATAATATTTCCCCTTCTCCTCATTTAAATCTAGTAACTAGATAATATAATGCTAAACTCTTCAAGTCCAAGTAATCTCTATCTATCCCTCCAGACTTAGGGTTGGTCTCTAGGATTTTGATGAAGCCCCGGGCGGGCTTTGAACCCGCGGCCTCCCGCTCTCAGGCCCCTCTCACGAGGGGGTACCAAGCGGGCGCTCTAACCGGGCTGAGCTACCGGGGCGCCTCATCACATCTGATTATGCCGAAGCCAGAATTTAATGAATTTTTTATCTCGCAGCGGCTCCGGGCTGCTTTCTCGGATCGGAGATTGCTAGGAAGAGGTTGTCCCTCCTGAATATTGCTTGAACAGCGCCGAAGTAGATGTCTGTGCCGGGGTGTATTGAGACCTCCCTAATCTTCCCCAGTCTCAGACCTGCTGACGACAAGGTGTCCGAGGCCACGTCGTCTACTAGGTCCTCTAGGATTACCTTATCTCCCCTAACATGGATCCTCCCTTCGAGTATTGAGGAGATGGGGTCCATGCCCCTTAACAAGTGGTTTGAGAGAACCTGTATCATAGAAGATATTATCCTCATGCCTCCAGAGGCCCCGATTATTATTGATGGTGTATCATCTTCGTCGAGGATTATTAGTGGCGACATGCTGCTTGCAGGCCTCTTGCCGGGGGATATCGAGTTGGGATGACCGCTCTGAAGAGCGAAGTCATGCATTTCATCATTCAAGAGCACTCCATGCACTGTTATCCCAGAGCCCATGAAGCATTCGATAGTTTCGGTGAGGGAGACGTATGTCCTGCTCTCGGCATCCGCTATGCTTACTTGGGATGTCCCGCCACTATCCCTGGCTGGATGATAAGTTATCCTGCCCTCCTCTATGAACCTGAGAGCCCGCTCGACATGCTCATCAGAGAGAAGCTTCCCAACGTCAACGTCATTGAAGGATGGGTCGCATATCAGGGAGCATCTCTCGTCAATTATGTGGAAGAGGAGGCGGGCGAGTTCCGGATAATAGCTACTGGCATCAAAGCACATTCGGGAAAGGATCTTGAGAGCCTCCGCCACGAGGACGCCTGAGCCGGGCGGTGGCATCGCGGCGAGCCTAAGCTCCCTGCCACCGAGATCAAGCTCGCATGTAATCGGCCTCCTCCAGACCGGGCTATAATGTGACAGATCCGCCAATGATAGGAAGCCATTATTGCTGGAGAACACCTTGTCAACTTCATCTGCGAATTCACCTTCATAGAAATAGTCCACATCATCCCTGATCATCTTCAGTGTATCCAGCAGCCTCGGGAAGGTGATCTCAGAGCCCTCGGGATAAACCCCTCCATCTTTGAGGAATGTTGCACAGCTCTCTGGGCAGATCCTGAGCTTATCCAAGGCCCTATCTAAGTTGACCCTCATACATGTGCTCCATAGACGGGAGACTCTGCATCGCCTCACATACTCCATGACAGCCTTAATTATCCTGCTCCACCTCATCTCGCCGAGCTCCTGATGTAGGATCCAGAGGCCTTTTAGGGTCCCGGGAGTCGCTACAGCCCTATAGCCGATTGATAGATCATCTTCCCTTTTATACTCCTCTGGCCTAACCCGGAGCGGCGCGGTTTCACGATAATCTAGGGCCCTAAGCCCGGTATCTTCGGAGTATACCAGCGCGAAGCCGCCACCTCCTAGGCCGCTCCACCCAGGCTCCAGCGTGCTTAACAGGAGTGATACTGCCACAGCCGCATCAATCGCATTACCCTCTCCCTCAATAATCTTGAGAGCTATGGATGATGCTAGGGGTGAATGTGATGCTATGGCGCTACGGCCCAGAGCATGTAGNCCCACTATCATCTTCTCATCCTATGCGATGCCAGCTTCTTAAACCATCACTGTCCAGCTCGAGGATTAATCCTCTAAGTATCCCCGAGGAGTATTCTGAGCCCGGGTTAAACACGATAGTACCTCCAACCTTATCATATCCGGGCGACTCGTGTATATGCCCATGCAGCCCCATCAACGGCTTATATTTCTCGAAGAACTTCCTCACAGACTTGCTCCCAACATTAACCTTCTCGATCTCGCCGAGGGAGTATACTGGCCTTAGATTCTTATCAAGCTTCGGGGCCACATCTATCGTCGTATTATATGGCGGCGCGTGGAAACAGCATATGATCTTGCGCCAATCCCTATCAATAAGGTCGACCAGCTTCTCAAGCATCTTCCAAAGCCTACCCCTTCACTCGCCTCCCTCGGCGTATTCCATGGTGTTGGATTAACATTAATCGAAGGATATCATGCCATATCCTAAGGGTAGTTCAACGAGTTTTCCTAAGGGATAGATGTCTCTGCCACCCCTCTTTAAAACCNCGGTCTATCTCGAATATGTCATCGTTCCCGGGCATGACTATTACCTGCTTGTCCTTGGGGATATGCTCCTCTATCATCGAGACCCATCTCGCGATATTCTCTCGTTATCAGCTTCGAGAACAGCTTGTCAACCTTCTCGGGATCATTCTTCAACTCCTCAACCTCATCCCTAGTGCAGACATAGGGGTATATCCCGGAGTTCATCAGCTCGCTCTTCGCTCTCTCCAGCTCCTCGGGCCCATCAACGATATTTGACTTGCCCCTGAAGGAATATTGATATCGCCCTCCTCCAAGATCCACTATAGGGATTATCGCCTTCCCGGTCAAGTCTCCCGAGAGGATCATGATATCCACGTCATAGTGCTTTGGGACGGATAGGAATCTCCTGAACACGAGTTCGCTATTATGTATGTCCGCCATGAAGAAGATCTTGAAGGATGCCATCGCCCCTTTCAGCCCGGGAAAGATAAAAATGGGAGGATAAAAAGCTGGGCCGGGTCACAATCCTAGGCTGGCGGTATCTCGCTGAATATCTTCCTGACTTCTATGCCCCTCTTCTTATTCACCCAACTATAGTAGGCATAGAGGACCACTGCTAATAGAGTCCAGCCTATCATCCAGAGCGGTGANACTAGTGTCGGGTCCTTGGCAACTTCCTGCAAACCAAGCACTAGAAGCGCAAATGTCGCGACCACCGCTGCTCCACCAACGATGGATACGACCGGGATCCTTCCGATGGTCCCAGTATAGCCTTCCTTGAATATCTCAGGTCTCCTGTATGGCATGATCGTTGTGGCAATTGCCGAGAGGAACCACTTGACGGTTACTGCTGTAACCGCGGTTATCGCGTAAAAGAGCGGTCCATATTCGGGCGATGCTAGGACGAATATCATTGCTATGGCGCCAGCCATCACCAAGATTATTGACCAGTGTGGTGTCCGGAACCTCTCATTAACCTCTGCGAGCTTCTCGGGGAAGAATCTATCGAATGCGAGCGCAAAGGCGATCCTTGAGGGCACCATCATATAGACGGGAATGCCGTTCATCACCCAAAGGGGAACGGCGAGGGTTATTATCACGGCGAGTATCGGGGTCCAGCCCCCGAAGAGCGATGCTATGAAAACGGCCCAAGTCGGCGTCTGGACAGGATTGATCGTGAGCTGGCTGTAAGCTGCCTCGGTATNCATCACGTAATTGTAGGCCGAGAAGAACTCTCTAAGACCTAGAAGCGTAAGGGATGATATTGAGAGATAGTAGGCGAAGACGAGTATGATTGCACCTATGACACCTAGGAGGAAGTTCCTCTTCGGCCTATCTATCTCGCCAGCCATATAGTTGGCGAACTCAAGGCCCCAGAAGGCATATGCCGAGACCACCAAGCTGAGCGAGAGCGTCACCCCGAGCGACCATGGGCCTGGCCAGCCCCATGTAGACGGATTGCCGGTGAATGATGCAATATGCTCACTCCAGCCCGTCGCCTCTGCAACTCTCATTATCTCATCATAGGCTCCAGCGCCATACGTCATATCCCATAGATGCTTGACCTGAGCGGGTGATAGCGTCGCCGTATACACTGCCCCAGCCACCGTGGCTATCCCGGCTGCCAGCGCTATAACGAAGAGCGCGTTAACCACATATTTGTAGACCTTTACACCGAGCAGGCTGATAACGCCGAATACTAGCACGTATATGATCCCGATGACGACGGATGCCGTTACATCTGTGGAGAGCCATTCTCCCAGCGCAACTAGGCCGCTATTATGGGTCGCGAGGCCTATCTGAATTATGGCACTGCCCCAGAACCATGCCATGAAGAAGGATAGCGCGCCGACGATCCAGATATGGACGCCGAAGACCAGCAATGCCTCCACGTATCCGAGTAGCGGGTGGAGTATCCTCGAGATACCAACATAGTCTGATGCTGTCCTGGGCATGGCCATGGTTAGCAGGACTACCGCGAAGGCTGCTAGAACCATTATCGTCCCGCCGATGAGCATCGCTAGCGGTATATTCGCTCCCGGAGCATCATAGCCCTGCCTAGCCGTAAATAGGTAGAAGCCATCAGCGATGACGTAGTTCGCCGCCATAGCCATCACGGAGAAGGCGCCGATCTCCTTAACCAGCCCCGAAGTTTTCCTAACGAAAACTATCTCGTCAGAGCTCACGATTCTGAGCCGCCGCCACCCATATATAAGAATTTTACGAAAACCCGGCGTTCTCAAAAGATTCTTCACCGAGGAGTCATTCTCCTTAAAAGTTAATTAGCTCGCTTAGGAGAAGGTGGATTACTATGGGTAAGCTGGAGGAGGTAATTGAGGCCGCTAGGAGGAATAACATCCAGCTTGTCAGGTTCATTTATGTTGGGCTTGATGGTGTTTTGAGGGCGAAGGCATCATACATTGATGAGCTCGAAGATCAGCTTGTTCACGGCATAGGATTGACGATGGCGATGCAGTCCTTCACAGCCCTAGACACAATCCTAGCCGAGCCGAGATTCGGCCCTGAGTCGGAGGATATCTTCCTAGTCCCGGATCTCGAGACATTCTCCCCGATATCATACTCTCAGGGACAGGGTAGGGTAATTTGCGACATGATGATGAGGGATGGGACTGAGTGGGACTTCTGCACGCGCAGCCTCCTGAGAAGGCTCCTGAGAAGATATCGGGAGGAGCTTGGGCTGATCTTCCAGAGCGCCGCCGAGATAGAGTTCTACATTCTGAGGCAGGTGGCCTTGGATAGAGTCGAGCCCGTGGACTGGGCCAAATGCTTCTCAACAGTCGGATATGATACTCTCGGAGACATTGCCCTAGAGATAATTAATGCTCTCAAGGCTTCGGGGATATTCGTCTCGAGGTTCATCAAGGAGTATGGCCCGGGGCAGCTGGAGATAGTCATGAAGCATAGAGAAGCTCTGAGGGCTGCTGATGATGTGGTGGTTTTGAGGGATGCNGCGAAGGGCGTTGCGGCCAAACATGGCCTAGTAGCCACATTCATGGCGAAGCCATTCGACTGGCATGCGGGAAGCGGGATGCACCTCCACATAAGCGCCCTAGACGAGAAGACCGGGAGAAATGCATTCTACGGCAAGAATGATGTAAGAGGGCTAAGCCTCTCCAAGATAGCATACCACTTCATAGGCGGAATACTGCATCACATGAAGGCCCTATCAGCGATCGTGGCCCCAACAGTAAACTCCTACAAGAGGCTGATTCCAGGCTCTTGGGCGCCATCAAACATATGCTATGGATACAATAACAGGTCGGCGGCAATACGGGTGCCGACGACTAGGGCTGGCAAGGAGGAGAGCAATATCAGGATAGAGTTTAGGACACCGGATCCCGCGGCAAACCCCTATCTGGCCCTAGCGGCAACGATCGCGGCGGGGGTGCATGGCATTAGAGAAGAGATCGACCCTGGAGACCCAGTGAACGTTGACGCCTACAAGCTCTCCCCGGAGGAGAGGGTTAGAAGGAATATAGAGCTCCTCCCAAGAAGCCTTGACGAGGCATTATCATACCTCGATCAAGACAGCTACATTAAGACGGAGCTTGGCCCAGACCTCGTAAACGAATATATCAAGATTAAGAGGGTTGAGTGCGACTCATATAACAGATATGTGAGCCCATGGGAGATTAGGAACTATGTCCCAGTATTCTAAGATAAGGAAGATNCTGAGCACGCTGAAGGATGTTGATGCTGAGAAGATACTTCAGAGCATCGGAGACAGGATAAGGGTATACCCAACGCCACGCTATCTCGAGATCCATAGGGAATATCTCAACGAGCTTGATCAGAAGGAGAGCCTTTGTGGGGCGTTCGCCGCCGCCTATATCCTAAGAGGCCTAGGATACAGGTCTCATAGGGGCGAGATAGTCGACCAAGATTATGTCGCATACATAGCGAGGGTGAATGTTGATCCCCGTGATCTGGAGAAGTTGAAGAGGCTTAAGCTCGAGGTGGCGAGGCTGCCGAAGGATGAGGCGGAGGAGATTATGAGGAGGAATAGGGATATCTGGTATAAGTTTGATGACCTCCCGACGACGCTGAAGCCGCATGAGCTCGGCGCGAGTCCCGAGGGCGTCATCCGCGCCATACATGAGATAAGCATGTCAGAGCTGAGAGCAATCCCCGTGAAGACAGTTAGCAAGACGGAGGGCGGGTTCCTAACAGAGGACAGGATGATGGGTCTCCTAGACATAATTAGAAGATCGGGGGAGTATGATGCTCAATTCATACTAAACTTGAACACGAGGCATCTACTCGACTCGGAGAAGATCCCGAGGCTCTCGGAGAAGCTCCTCCTAGGAGAAGAGTTCCAGGAGATTTTCAGGGAGAGCGTTGGGCATTATATTGGATGCGGCGGTCTAATCGAGGTCGATGATAGATGCTTCCTGATACTCAGGGAGACATATAGGAGGTATGGTGCCCACTTGCAGCCGGCTGAGTATGTGAGGAGGGCGCTTCTAAGAGGTGATGGAAGGGAGGGGGGCGTAATAATCGTGGTTCCCGCGAGCCTAGAGGAGAAGGTTAGGGGGATGCTGCTGGATAGGGGATTCAGGCTCGAGATATGGGATAATGGAAGCCCATTTATCCCATTTACCAGCCAGCGAACCTTCTAACACTCTCCTTATCCACCCGATCCTTCTCCACATCATCCAGCGCCTTCTCGAAGATCTCCAGCGCCCTATCTACCTCCTCGATGCTAATTGTTAGTGGCGGCGTAATCTCCACCACGTTGGAATATGTCCCTACATATGTTAGGAGGAGGCCGAGCTCATAGGCCCTATAAACGAGGGAGGCAGTCTCAAACGTGGCAGGTGTCTTCGCCCTATGATCCCTGACAAGCTCAACACCGAGGATCATCCCCATCCCCCTGACATCACCTATCAATTGATGCTTCTCAGCGATCTCCCTAAGCCTCTCAAGGATGTAGTTGCCCATCCTAGAAGCCGTCTCAAGAAGTCCATTCCTCTGGATCACGTTTATCGTGGCTAGCGATGCCGCGCAGCTAACAGGGTGAGCGCTGCTCGTGAATAGGTGGGCCGCTAGCGCCGCATCCATTATCTCCGCCCTCCCAACCACGGCGCTGAGCGGGAAGCCTGAGGCCATAGGTTTAGCTATCGAAATAACATCCGGAGCCACGTTAAAGTGCTCGACGGCGAAGAACCTGCCAGTCCTTCCAAATCCAACCTTAACCTCATCTACGATCAGGCTTATTCCCCTATCCCTACACATTCTATGGAGCCTTGGAATGAATTCTGGGGGCGGGACGATCACTCCACCATCACTCTGCACGGGCTCGACAATCACGGCGGCCAGATCCTCGGCGGGAGCATTCTCAATAGAATTGTTCTCCAAGAAGTCTAGNCATAGTAATCCACACTCGGGATAAGTCTGTTTAAACGGGCACCTGTAACAATATGGGTAGGGCGCTTTGACGACATTCGGGAACCCGATGAACCTAGTTAGCGCTTTATGCCCCGACAAGCTTAATGCGCCCATCGTCTGACCATGATAAGATCCTTGGAATCCGAGCATCCTCCTCCTGCCGGAATAAATCGGCATGATCTTGTAGATGAGCTCGTTTGCATCAGAGCCCGTTAAGCCGAACCATACCTTCTTCTCGAAATTCCCAGGCGTCAACTCCACGAGCCTTTCAGCAAGCTCTATCGCGACGGTATTCGGGAAGCTCGTGTGAGAGGAGAATATCAGCTTCTCCAACTGATTTCTTACGGCCTCGATAACTTCTGGGTGATTATGCCCAAGATTCACTACCGCCCATTGCGATGAGAAATCAATATACTCCCTACCATCCACGTCAAAGACCCTAGACCCCGAGGCCCTTTCCACTACGATTGGGTAAAACCTTATGCCGATAACCCTTCCAATTACGCGTTCCTCCCTCTCAAGATATTCAAGCACCCTAGACATAATAAGTAGGCTAATCTCTAGGGGATATAAATCTCTGCGAAAAGCCGGAGATGGAGATGGGGGAAACCCCTAGAATCTGGCTACTTAAAAGTTGAGGGGCTGGCCTAGGNTCCGCCTCACGGGCCCGGACATCACCCCTCATCCAACGAAGAATATTTCGTAAAAGGGCCGAATAGCTTAAGATTCTTTTGGTGGACTAGGATAAGATTAATAAAAGTCCTGTGTGGTGAATTGCTAGGCTTAGTGTTGCTGGACGAGTTCTCCTTAAAGGTGTTGAGGACCGCGCTCGAGGTGGTTGAAGCGGCCCAAAGCAGGGGAATAATACTCAGGATTCTCGGAGCGGTGGCAGCCTATCTCCACTGCACTGAGAACGAAAGAGCGGTCATGTTCTTCAGGAGTATTGGCAGAGTTGATGGCGGGACGGTATTCACGGATGTTGACGTCATCGGATATAGTAAGCAGAGGAAGCAGCTGATATGTCTCATGAGGGAGCTNGGCTTCGACGAGAACAGGGCCATAAACNCGCTATTTGGCCACAAGAGGCTAATATTCTTCAGGGATGGCGTGAAGGTTGACATCTTCTTCGACAGGCTTGAGTTCAGCCATGATGTCCTCTTCGGGAGCGAGCCGGGGAAGGGCAGGCTCGAGCTAGACTACCCAACCATAAGCCTAACAGACCTGCTCTTGGAGAAGCTCCAGATTCACCAGATAAACAAGAAGGACATAATCGATGTCATAGCGATCCTAATGACGCATGAGGTTGATAACGCCGATGGGCGAGAGGTGATACATGCTGGATACATCGGGCGCATATTATCAGATGACTGGGGATTCTGGTATGATGCTCTGGAGAACCTAAGGAAGATCGAGAGCTTTGCGAGCAGGTTCAGGGATGAGGGCGTGATAACGGCTGACCAGCATGCGAGGATACTCCAGAATATCGAGAAGCTCAAGCTCGCCATAGAGAGCTCCGAGAAGACAAAGAACTGGGTTAAGCG
>Ga0065719_106804_pt1 | contig 10602 bp, 16 predicted proteins | sample GBSCel85sediment_FD_59106 | JGI IMG/M metagenome (GOLD analysis project Ga0065719, IMG submission 59106) | Hot spring sediment microbial communities from Great Boiling Spring, Nevada - Cellulolytic enrichment CS 85C v3 (version 3) | ecosystem: Environmental > Aquatic > Thermal springs > Hot... | reverse complement strand
ATGTTAGAGAAGTTTCTCAGGCAATGTGAGCAATTTCTGTATTGAATGGCAGAAATTCATGGAAAATGACTTTTGTTTAAAAAAAGTGAAATGAAATTTTATTCAATTTTGAAATAATAAAAATTCGACGTAATTCACTACATGTATGTATCCTCGCTTAATGTTTTTTAAGCTGAAAATAATATTATCTATAGAACAGTTCACAATAGGTATGAGATGAACTCGCAAAGTAGTTCATGATTGAGTTTTAGTTCACGTCTTTAAATATTGCCGTGAACTAAAGTATATAAAGAACGGGCCTTCTAAGCCGTAGATCCCGGGTTCAAATCCCGGCGGGTCCGCTCTATTACCAGAATTATAGCTATTTTGAAGATTTTCTCCTTTTAATCTCCTTATTGCTTCTTTTAAGGCATTTTCTGAGATCTTAGAAATATTTAATCCTAAATCTCTCGCCTCTTTTACTATTTCAGGATCTAGATAAATTACCACATTCTTTTTCTTTCCCTTCCTCATCTTCAATCCCTTCATTTACAAAGGGATGCAAGGGTATTTTAGTATTTCGTGAGCGGAGCTGACGGCCTGAGAATGGAGAATGTTGAGAATAAGGATATTCTATTCATTGATCGTCGAAAAATTTTTAAGGTTGCCTATTCTTAGATCTAAACATGGAGAAGTTGAAGCCCTCTGGCATTGTTCCTAAGAAGCTTTCTGAAGAGAGAGTTTTTTAGATTCTTGGTCTATACTTGTTGAGAATGGTCAGGATAGAGGGGCGGAGGTTTATAATGACTTTTCTAGGGTTTCNNGAANANTNNANTNTTCNNGAGATTGATGCTAAAACTGTAAAGGTTGTTCCCGGATGGCTAAAGGGCCTATTTGGCAAGGAGAGGGAATACTTGGTGGTTACTACTGAGAGGTTAAAGGATTATAAAATCTATGTTTGTGCTAGAGATTATGGTAACTACCTTGACGTTCAATGGTATCTGACATGTGATCCAGGATTCTTCGGTAAAGCGTTCAAGATGGGTGCTGCAATCTATACCATGGGATTATCAAACCTTATCCTCTCTTTCGATATCTTTGACCAGCAGGATTTAATAGCTTTTGGAACAAGTGTCCGCCATTCTCTTCTCAAAGCTGTTGAAAAACTTCTCATAAGATTAAACCAAGACTCATCTAAGATTAATAGAAAAGAAGGTTCTTGGGGGTCTCATAATGAAGTTTCTAAAGAAGATATTTGGGAGAAAAAGTGAAGAAAGAGAGTTAGATTTGGAGGAGAAGGTGAAAGAGGAGTTTGAGCCAGATGAAGATTTTATAGATGAGGATGTTATTGATTTAGGCTGGTACTGGTCTGAGAATAAGAAAGAGTGGCAATTGGCAAAGATTAAAGAAGAAGATAGGAAGATACACTTCTATGTTGTTGGAGCTTCTGGAACTGGAAAGTCAAAGTTTCTTGAATTTTTAATTAGGCAAGACATTAGGAAGGGTAATGGTTTTGNGGTAATTNACCCTCACGGAGACTTGATAGAGGACATTAAAGGTTATTTAGCGTTAGCTTTACCTAGGGAAGAGCTTGAGGAGAGTGTTGTTTTGATCGACCCTACCCATGAGAGATAGACTGTTGCTTTTAACCCTTTGGAGAAGCTTGAAGGTGTATCTTCTGCTAAGCTGGTTGAGGCATTCAAGAAGATTTGGATTGATTCCTGGGAAGCTAGGATGGAGGATTTGCTCAGAAATACTCAACCTAAGCTTTTGCTACTCCCTTATCTCTGGCATAGGAGGTATATGCATTGTACAAAGCAAAGCCAATAACTCCAATTTTTGGTGCAAAGTCATCAAAGATCTTTCTTGAAACCCAATACCAATTTCCATCTCCCATATCCTTAACTTCAATTTCTGAAGTCTCTTCTCTCATATCTATCATAAAAATACGATACCCTTTATTCCATTTTAATCGCCCAAATACGATTGTCAAGACCCTAAACTGTGGATGCTATATTAAATTCTTACATAAAATAACGAATCAACTTAGTAGATTCTATTGACAGAAATTTTTAAGTATGCTAATGTTAAATATGAATTTTAGTTCATTTAAAAAGATCTGGGAGAATTTGAAAAAAGAAATTATTATTAAAGGAATTAATCTAGGCCGAGGAGGAGAGATTGTCCTTGGTTGTGGGGTGCTTTTTTCTGCGCTTTGCTCGCAAACAATGATATCGTGGATCCTTGTAGCTCTTTTACTTCTCTTTGAAGCAATGATAAGGATTAGAAAAAAGAAAGAGTAAGGTATTTAAACTCCTTACTCTTTTTTATTTAGGTAGAAAAATGGGCATATATAAAGGGGAAGTTTTGAAAGATCTTACCTCTTTTGCATTCGCTTAACAATTACTAGATAAAAGAAGCAAAGATGTACTCTTCCTCACCGACCTTGACTCTATAATTGAGTCTTTAATATTGCATGAGAAAATTTTAGTGATGCCTCCTACATATCCTAATGAATTTACCCCTCCTACGCTGCCTCCTATTCTTGAGGAGTTAGTGAGGAAAGGTTTGGTGGATATATGCCCACTAACTTTCCCTTGGGGAAAAAATGACTTGTCTATTATCTTGAAAGAAATTATTCAATTAGTTCCGCGAAGAAAAGTTGCAAAAATCTATCAACAACACAGAAAAATTCAAGACTTGATAAAATGCTATGACACCAACTTCCAGATCAGCACTAACCCAGGAATAGTTAAGTTAGCAAAAGAAGCTGGAATCAGAGAGAAAAATATCATCCCGGTATACTCACTATTAGTGCGCACGCATATTCATATGAGGTATATCCATGAAATGGCAGAAAAACAAGGAAGAAAAGTACCATATTCACCTTCTATTATGAGGATATTGACGGAAACAATGATTAATTCTTACAGAGCGAGAGGGTTGTCTCTCTTTATGCAAATCCTTAAGAAAATAGAATTAGGAAAAGAACTAGATACAGAAGTACTAAATCAATTTCAAATTTCTCTCCTTAAATTAAGATTGCCAATCTTAACTGGAATTATACTTCCACAATGTAAAGAGCCTTGGGATGTTTTAGATGTGACATTAAATCTCCGGAAGGAAAAGAAAGTAAAACGTTTTCGGGATTTTTTGAATGTTTATCAAAATGCAATTTACGAGAACGATAAGAAAACAATCGAAAAATGTGAGAAACAACTAAAAGAGGTTCACCTAGATCTCAAAGAAGAATATAAAAGTAGCACCATTTTACGATGGATAAGAATTATACCGCTTCTTATTACGTTATTTGGTATAACCACCCAGGATATTCGTTCCATTATCTTAGGGGTAGCATCGACTATAGAGCCTTTCCTTGATTCCTTAGTGAGATGTTTCAAAAGAAGAAATTTGGTCTTTTTATACGAATTAAAAGAAAGAGAGCGAGTTCTTGCAAATTTCAATGAAGAAATTGAAAGAGTATTTGGGATCCGGATTTGATGGTAATCGTTTACGATATTGTAATTAATCTTATAATCCCTGACATTAGGTTTTACTCTTGTTAATATCATTTATAGAATTTTGGCCAAAAATTGAGGCAATTAAGGATAAAGAAAGGTTTAACCCAGCAGCAGTTGGCTGAGAAGCTTGGCTACAAAACCAATAGCTATATTTCAGATGTTGAGAGAGGACATTTCATCCCTTCAAGGGATAAGCTGAAGAAGGTTGCTAGAGCTTTAGATGTTCCATTTAAAGAGATTGAGGATATGCTTTTAGAGTCTAGGCTTAAGGCTTTAGGGATAAGAGAGCCTGAGCTCCTCAGCTTATTCAAAGATATTCCAAGTCTACCTGAGAAAGATAAAAAAGCTATAATTAATGCCTACCTAAAAGTTAAGGAGAGAAGGCAAAAGAGAAAAACATGAGGCATATCATCGAGAAAGCAAATGAGATAAGGGAAAAGTATGGAATCGATGACCTTGAGCTTTTAGCTTCAAAACTTGGAGCAGAAGTTGTTGAACTTCCTCTTGGCAGGATAATCAAGGAGGTTTACATCAANGACGAGGGAGTCATCGTAATAGACCCTAATTTGCATCCATGTAAGAAGAGGCATTTGATCGCCCATGGATTAGCGCACCACCTATTCCATAGGAGTGCGAAGGTAAACTACTTTTTAGATGAGAGAGACAATAGGTTCAACTATTGGAAGCAGAGAAGGCAGGAGAAGGAAGCTGAGGTATTTGCAGCCTATCTTTTAATTCCAGAAGATAAGCTAAATGAAAAATTGAGGGAAGATTAGGTTCATGAGGGCTTAGACCCAATTCCAGAACTAGCTGAAGAATTTTAAGTCTCAGAAAATTTTATGAGGAAAAGGCTTAAATTCAAAGGCAAACTTTCAATGATTGAAATATGAGCATTAAGATTGAGGTTCAAAATCTGCCAGAGGAGTTGAGGAAGAAGGGATTGGAGGAGAAGCTTGCAGAGATCTGTAAAAAGAATGACATAGTCTTTATGGCCATCTTCGGCTCCTTCACCAAGGGAAAACAAAAAAGGGGGAGCGATATAGATATAGCGATCGAATTTGAGCGAGGTAGCAAAAAGAGCCTCCTCGACTTAGTTAGGATAGAAAATGAGTTGAGGAGAGTGTTCAAAAGGAAAGTTGACCTCGGAGTTTTTAGCAGTCTGAGTCCCTACATAATAGATGAGGTAAAAAAGGAAATGCGAATTATTTATGAGAAGAGATAGGGCATACCTAAAACACATCCTAGAGGCGATATCAAACATAGAGAAGTTTGTAGAGGGCTTAACCAAAGAGCAATTTTTTGAGAATGTTGAGAAGCAATACGCTGTCTTAAGAGGACTTGAGATAATCGGCGAAGCAACGAAGAATTTGAGCAAAGATTTAAAGGCAAAGTACCGTGAAATTCCTTGGAGAGATCGCTGGTATGAGGGACAAGTTGATCCACCAATACTTTGGTGTGAACCTAGAACTGGTCTGGGTAACCATCAAAGACAAACTCCCAGAATTTAAAAGGCAAGTCCTCAAAATACTAAAAGAAATCGAGGGCTAAACACAAAACTCAAAAAGGGATTAAACCTGCTTTTTATTTTTCTCTTGACAATCGTATTTACACGATATAAACTAGAATAAGAAAATCATATTTTTACGATAAATTATGAGGTCAATAAAGAGAGTTTTTAACAGGATAAAGAGAGAATCCATCTTGGTCTGAGTATATTTGCTTTACTGAGGCAATATGTGGAAGGAGCTTTTCCAGAAAGACCATTATCCATAACTTCAACTCCCTAGTAGATAAGGAAGACTATGCGAGAAGAAGGAGATCATTGATTTCCTTGTGGAGCTTTCAAAATATGGCTGAGGAGGGCTAATTTTAAGGTAAATTTGCGATCTTAAAGGCGAAGGCTGAGAAAGACAATTCTAAGGGAACTAAACAACTTTCTAGGGCGAAAATTCCATGAAAAATGATACTGACAAGAGAATAAGAGTTTACCTTGAGAGTCTCAAAGAGGATCTCGGCTATGAGAGGCTCTTTAGAGCTTTGAGTTTGATTTTGTCTGAAGAAGACCTAAGGAGATATTTGGCAGCCAATCAGGACATAGAATATTGTGCTGATTTTGATGAATGTAGCGAGAGATCTGAAGCTTTAGCATGGAATGTTGCCAAATCTTAGATTCTGTGCTATCGTTCAAATAAGATTAAAATCCATGAGGAAAGCAGCAATATATGCGAGAGTCTCAACAGAAAAGCAAGAAAAAGAGAAAACAATAGAATCTCAGATCGAGGAGCTGAGGAAGTTCTGTGAGAGGAACGGGTTTTTAATTGTTAGAGAATACGTTGATGATGGTTGGAGCGGTGAAACATTAGCTCGTCCAGCCCTAGATCAGTTGAGGGACGATGCTTCAAGGAAATTGTTTGAGGTTGTATGTATCCACTCCCCAGATAGATTAGCTAGGAAGTTTATTTATCAAGGACTGGTTATTGAGGAATTGAAGAAAAAGGGGATCGAGGTTATCTTCCTGAATAGACCTATCTCTGATACCCCAAAAGATCAGCTTCTGCTGGGAGTTCAGGGTTTAATCGCAGAGTATGAGAAGGCTAAGATCCTTGAGAGAACTAGAAGGGGGAGAATCCATAAGGCAAGGGAGAAGGGAATTGTTGGAAGCGTACCCCCTTATGGATACAACTACATCAAAAAATCTCGTGAAAGAGAAGGCTACTATGAGATTAATGAGAAGGAGGCTGAGGTTGTAAAGCTGATATTTGAGCTTTACCTAAAGCTACAGAGCCTCCATCAGGTGAAGAAGGAATTGTATAAAAGGGGGATTAGGACGAGAAAGGGAAGCTTAATCTGGGCTGATAGCACGATACATAGAGTATTGACTAATGAAGCTTATATTGGGAGAGGCTACTATAATAGAACTCAATCTGTAGAAACTGAAACCGGGAAAAAGTATAGGAAAAAAGTATAGGAAAACTGTTAAGACAGGAAGGAGGCTTAGAGATAGGAAGGAATGGATACCTATAAGATTCCCGAAGATAATAGATGAAGAGAAGTTTAGGCTTGTTCAGGAGCTGCTTAGAAAGAGATTTAAGCCATTTGGCAAAAGCAAAAATTTCTACCTCTTAAGCGGATTGATAAAATGTGCTCGATGCGGATATAACTTCTGTGGGGAGGGTAAAGGAGATGGCGCATCTTATTCCGGATCTAGGCATTTTTGTGCTCATAGCTATTTTTTGAACTTTAAATATTAAAGAAAAAAATCGGTTATAAAAAGGTTTTTGGATGAGGAATCGTTAAGGATTTTTGTCGGGATCACTTTTATGAAGTTGAAAATTTAACTTTTAACATGAAAAGAGAGAAAATTAGGGAAAAGAAAAAGATCAAACCCAGATCTATTGATCTAGGAAGCGATTAAGATGTTCTTTCCTAGCTTTTCCCAATAAACAACATAACACGTGCTCAGGAAGATTGGTTTAGATGTACACAGGAACTTTAAGCTCAAGTCTAAAGGCGAGAATGTAGTTGTAGACATCTGGGCCGTGAAAAAATCGGGAACAACGAGTTAAGAGTGTATGTTTCCTACAAGAACTAGAACAGAGAGGTAGACATGAGCGAATTCGAGAAACAACAAGAAAATCTTCGAGATGAGAGGACGAAACTACAAGGTCTTGCTGACCTCCTTTACATTGCTCTTGATAATCTTGAAAACGGAAAAACGGTTTGTCCTCTCTGTAAAACTGGACATATCACAAAAGCGTTTTTAGAAACAGAATTAAAGAAAGTTAAAGAGGAAATAGTAAAAATCGAGGAGCAATTGAGAAGCATTGCGCGAAAGATAGATGAGGTCAAGGAGGCCAGAGTATCTCTTAAAAAAAGAAAAGAAGAAATTGAAAAATTGCTCAAAAGAATTACAGATGAGTTCTCCCTAATACAAAGGTCGATTAAAAAGCTGGAAAACGATATAGAGAACCATAAAAAAGAGATCAAAACAAAAAAAGAGAGGTTGCTCAGAATTATTAAAGAAATTGACGAACTCAATGAAGCTTTGAAAAAAGAAAATCCCGAGCTTATAGAAGAAATTAACAAGAGAGAACTTACTGAAAAAGAAGGAGTCAGAATACGTTACATCAGGATACGTCGAGATTTTTGGCTTATCTGTTGATATCGAGCAAGCAATAAAAGTTCTTGAAAAAGTAGTCGAAAGCGTAAATGAAGCAAGAAAATACGCTCTAGAAATTGCAGAGAAAATCAGAAAGGAGGCTGTAAAGCAATTCAATGACATGATACAAGAAGTCTTAAAGAGGGCAGGATTTAGTGAGTTCAAGAAAATCTATCTCGATAAGGATTACATACTAAACGTGCAATACATTTCTCCGGAGGGTGAAATAAAGATCATTCAGCCATCTGCTCTTAGCGAGTCAGAAAGGGTAACTGTTGCTCTCGTTCTGATGCTCGCCTTAAACAAAGTATACAGAGAGAATATTCACTACATAGTGATCGACAACATGTACGAATATTTTGATGAGTATAGAACTGAGGAAATTCTGAAAGTACTACAAGAGTACGCAAAAAGAGAGAAAGTCACAATTATTCTCACAAAGACGAGTTATGAAAGTAAGGAATTAACAATCACAACTCTTTAGGTGAAGTGTCCATGCTAGGAAAAACATATTGTATACTGTGCGGTGTTATTTCCACTTCAAAAATATGCATCAACTGTCAATTTTCTCTTTTTCAAATAAAAGAATTGAAAAAAGTTCTTGAGGAATCTCTAAGAAGTAATCGTATGCCTCCTGAGTGGGCTACTAAAGCAGCAAAAAAAATTAAAGAAATTTTAGAATATTATCCAGAGTTTGCAGTATATAAAAACGTCATTTCGGAATTAGTGTGGACGTATATCATTGACGATGAAGCTACACGAGAGGGTTTGCCAATTGATGAACTTGTGCAGCTAAGTTACACGCACAAGAATCGAGATGAGATTATAAAAGATCTGGAAGACATAAAAATAGTAAATATATCCACAGACAGGAGACTTTTCCCCGGTGAAATGTTAACTCCGCTNTTGGAAGTTAAAAAAGTATACGGTGACGATTTCAACACACCCAACTGGAATTACTACGTTTCAGCAATCCAATCCATTTTCATCTTAAACTTAGTTGAAAGGATGATAAGTAGCTACATATCTACAGGATATGTCCGACGTCCACTTTTTGCTCTCTTAATTTTCAAAATCCTTTCAAAAGTGATAATCCACTACATGTCCGAAAAGGATCTTAACGATGTAGACAACTTCCATGTGAGTGAAATGGATGTTAGTGCTTTATTGACAATACTTGGAAATAAGAGAANCCAGATGAAATTTATTGTAAACGTAACTGGTATAATAGATGGTGAATCAAAACTATTCCAAGATTACGANGAAGAAAATAAGAAGTTTTTAATTCATGAAGACTGGAATNAATATATAAAAATCATGATTGAAAGGATCAGAGAGGTTGAAAGAGAGAGGGATAGATAGATAAAACTGAAATTGATAAAAGTTAAAGAAAACAGTCAAACTATCAATAACTTTTAATGGAGGCCCCCCATTTCTCGTCTTGCCTTTTGCAAATTCTTCAATCGGATAATAAGTCATTGGTTGTTACGAAAAGCTTTTCCTTCTCTTCTTCTTCCAGTTTTGTTGGTATGTGGTTCCTCTATAAATCAAAGCTGTAGCCTCCAAGTTCGGTTAGATAATACTAATCCTCTAGAAAGTTAAGGAAGTTCCTCAAGGCTTTGGCCATTGTCTTGCTTTTGATTATGTTGTCAATATCCTTTGATTTCTTCAACCAAATACCGATCAAGTGCATTTATGTAATCTTTTGCAGTCCTTTCTTCAACTTTTTTCTCAAGTCATTTCTCTAATTCTGTTTTATATTTTTGTATAGAATTCTTTAAAGTCAAAAGTTTTAGGCTCAGTCTTCGGTTTTTTGGGCTTCTCAGGCTTTATTTTGGTTTTCTCAGTTTCTATAAGCATATGACGGTCTTCTAAGACTGAGATAAGAAGTGTTGCTTTTCCCATCGCCCAGAGATTTTTTTCGAGGGAAAGGATGTTCTCGTAAAGCCTGCAGCTAAAGTCAGAACCAAATTATAGGACTTTCTTTATACTCTCTTTTCACAGGTTATTCTACTAGGTGTTGCGGAAGCATTTTTAACTTCGAGAATCCACTGTTTTAGCTTCTTCTCGATCTCTGAGCAATCGGGCTCCACTGTTACGATGTCTCTGATGTACTTCCAGCCAAATCTCTCAGATTGTCTCTCCTTAATCCATTTAAAACCGGGTATTTCTGATAGCCTGCTGATATACTCTTCATATCTGGCACCCAGCATCTCTTTCAATCTGTCAAACTTAACGATCACGTAGGATTTTTCCCTGTCGTTAAGATTCAAGCCTAAAATGAGAATTTCTCCATGCCCGCACACCTCAATATAAAAATTCCTGTGCTCGCTACTCGGTCTCTCCCGAACACTTATACCCTCAACGCCGGATACACTATTAAAAACTTCACGGAGAGTTTCAATAAATTTTCCACCAATTTCCTTAATTCTTTCCTCAGGTCTCGCTGCGGGTAAATCTAGTCCCTCTATTCTGCCAAGATGGTATTCCGATAGTTCCCTCAGAAACTTTTCGATTATCATTTCATCGAGTCTTATCGTATACCTCCCAACCTCCATGTCTGGATATTTGAACAGCAGTAAGCTGAAACCATCGGTAACGGCGTAGTACGGTGCTTGAAGCACCTCCGCATATCTCATAGCTTGCTGCTTAGCTTCGTCGCTAAAGGGTGATAGGCCAAATCTGGTTTTTCTTTTGACTTCTATGACAAGGAAATGAACTATTTTTCCACTTATATCGGCATCCACGACCAAATCGACTGAAATTCCCGTGGTGGGACTGTATTCTGGATGCACCCAAACGTATTTGACGGGAAAAAGGTAATATTTGGTAGATATTATATTCATCAGTAACCTGTATAGCTCAAAGTGGATTACAGCCTCCCTAATTTCCGCCATTTCATCCTGCAGGTTGCGAAGATATTCATTTATGTGCATACCGTTC
>Ga0065719_100335_pt1 | contig 10605 bp, 13 predicted proteins | sample GBSCel85sediment_FD_59106 | JGI IMG/M metagenome (GOLD analysis project Ga0065719, IMG submission 59106) | Hot spring sediment microbial communities from Great Boiling Spring, Nevada - Cellulolytic enrichment CS 85C v3 (version 3) | ecosystem: Environmental > Aquatic > Thermal springs > Hot... | reverse complement strand
AAGGTTGTCTGCAAAAATTGTGGCTCATGGCGTCGCGTTCCGCCAGATACTCTCATACTGACCGAACCCCGTTGTCACATTTGTGGCTCAGTCATGATGCCCGAACCTGAAGACCCGACCGATGGCATAGCGCCGACTGACCAGCACGCTGGCGACCAAACCACTGACTTAGCGCTAACCGACCAACCGCTTGCCGACCCGACCACAAACCAACCCACTGAGCCATCAACCAGCGAAAGTGAAAGCGACCGCTATGTGGACATCGCAATAGTGATAGACCGCTGGTGGCAGGAAGTTGCAGGTCAAAGCAGCCAACCCGCTCAAACTTGCCCCGATTGTGGCTCAACGCTGGACGGCACTGCTTGCCCAACTTGTGGCTTCCCTGATGAGCCCTTGCGCCGACGCATTGGGCGAGTGATGATGGCTATCGCGAAAGCCTTGCGAACCCGTCACCCAAACTGCCGAAAGACGCCTTGTGCCCAATGTCGGCAAGTTGTCGCGAGAATGAACACTTTTGTCATCAGCGACGACCTTACTGGGCTCATTTACCTTTGGCGGGAGGTGTCGGCGCAATGAAGGTTAAAGCAGCACATAGAACCAGTGGCGTTCCGTTCAAGATTTTGACCCGAATTCTTTGGCATCCAGCCTTTCAAGCAGGCTTCCCCGTTCGCTTTCGCGTCGCAACGAATGTCACAAAGCCGACCATTCGCTTCAACTGGCACTGGCTTGATGTCAGGCTTCCACCTGAGTATGGTCGCCACATTCGCTTGCTTTCGCGGCTGGCAAAGCAATTGCGAAACGGACACAACGGCAAGCATTTTGCGTCACGACCTTCAAAGTCGCCACACAAGTTGGCAAACAAAGGAAACTCGTTAGACCACAGAAAGCCGATTGAGCCAAAGCCTAAACCACTTGCAACTTGGCAGCGCGAATGGGAAGCATTGTGGGACAGAGTTGCGATGGCGTTGTTTGGCAACCGCGAGACCCGTGATGGCAAATGAAAGAGCGACCTTTATTGCGTTTGAAATTTGCGCCAGTCAGCCGACCTTACCTTTTACTTTGGCGCGGTGAACTTGTAGCGATTTACCCGCTAAGTGAACGCGAAAACCGTTGGCGCATCTTGCAGCGTTTGGTCGCTTTGCGCGACCTGCTTTGGTCGCAAAAACCCGAAAGGAACTGACGCTATCGCTACAAAGTGATGCGTTTCTGGTATTGAAGCGAAAAAACGCAAGCAAAAATTGGGCTTTCGCGAAAGCCACAAAACAGGCGCGGTTGCGTTGGCTGGACGGTGCTATTCACAGCGCTCTAAATGCAACCGAGGTGACTTGTGATGGCTTTGACCGCGAACGCTTTGGCGAAAAAACTTGGATGCGCTTGGAAAACGGTGCATCGGGCAATAAAGCGAGGCGAACTCAAAGCAGTGTGGGACGGCACGCGGCGTGCTTGGCTGATTGAAGATGGACGCGAACTGACGCTTTTCAGGGCTCGTTTGGATTACTTGCGCAGCGTTCGTCAGCAACGGCGCGAAAGAATGAAGACGCTTTGGCGAACGGGCAAGTTGCGTCCGCGAAGGCGAAAGCAGGTTGTTGTGCAAGTCCAAGTCCAGCGCCCAACGGTTGTGGCTATCGGTCAAGGGATTTACGAACGAACTGCCCCAATTCGTTGGCACGGCGACGAGGGCTCGTTTTGTTGCCCAAGTTGTGCAGCGCCGCTCAAAGTGCGTTGATGCCCAACGCTTCTGCGGTTTTGCGCAACTTAGCAACAGCCCGCTTAAAAGTTGCTTGCACAAATTGCCGCGAGACGCCGATTTGTTGGGCAATTTCGGGAAAGTCCCAACCCAATAGAAACAGCGCGACGACTTCACTCTCGCGTTGTTCAAGTTGTGTTCGCTCCAACAAAACCTGCAAGGTATCGCGAACTTCAATCATGCGAAAGGCTTCGGCGGCGCTTTCGTCGGCAACTCGTTGAAGTGCTTCAAATTCAGGGTTGTCGTCGCTTTCAACAATTTGGTGGCTTACGATGCGAAAGAGGTCGCCAATTTGTTGGACTTCAACGACAATCGCCATTAGCGCTTTCACGGGTCTCGCGTTTTCAATTTTGCCTGTGACAAAGCGAACGCGTCAACACTGAACGATAGCGTCATTTTCCCCTTCCAACTTCTGGCTTCGCGCGATAGGGGAAACGGGAAGCAACTGGCTTTGCGGCAAGGCGCGGCAAGTGTCTTTTAGCGCGAAAGTTTTGCTCAAAGCGCCTTGCCAGACTTCAAACCGCGAAGGCGTTAAATCTTTCGCCGAAGCAACCCCGTTGGAATGCTCTCCAACGGCGAATGTTTGCGATGAACTGCAGCCAAGTCCGTTCCAAAAAGGCGGGCGTAGTAAGCAGTCATGATAGGAGTTGAGTGACCGAGAATGCGTTGCAACACAATACTGTCGCCACCGCTTTGCAGCCATTTGCGAACGAAAGTGAACCGCAAAGTATGTGGTGACACTTTGACATTGTTGATGCCTGCCCTTTTTGCGGCGCGCTGGAAAATTTCTTCAACGCAGCGCACCGACCGCAAGGGCGTTCCGAAGCGGGTAATCCAAAGCGCCGTTACATGAGGTTGTGCGCGCATCGCTCTGTGTAGCAGATACTTTTGCAGCAACCGCATTAGCGTCGGGCTCATTGGAACCATTCGCTCGCGGCGACTTTTTGAGTGGCGAACAAGGATTAAGCCTGTGGTAAAGTTCAGGTCGGCGACTTCAAGATTGAGCGCTTCGGATAACCGCAAGCCTGTGTCAAGCAAAAGCGAAACAAAAGCCAAATTTCGCAACCCCTGAAAGGTTTTGGGATTGAAGGCGTTTAGCAACGCGGTGACTTGCTCATCGGTCAACGCTTTGGGGAGCGGCTGAGGCTCTTTGAGCAAAGAAAAACCAGCCATTGGGTTATCGGCACGCAAGTCGTTTTTGACCAACCAGCGAAGGAAGGCGCGAACGGCGCGAAGATAAGAGTTGACCGTCGGAGCCGACCAATTTCGGTCGCAAAGCAAGTGTTCGGCGAACCGCTCAATTGTTTGGCGGGAAACGGTTTGTGGCGTTTCACCGAACCGTTCGGCGAATTGCGCGAAGGTTTTCAAGCAGTCGCCATACCACTCAAGTGTTCGCGGGGTTAGGTTGCGGGTTTTTGCGTGAAGGAGAAAGTGTTCTAAAGCGCTGTCCCAACTAAGCGAAGGACGCAACACTTTCACCGCCGCACCCTTGACACTTTCCTGCATGGCTAATCCCTCCACACGCGACAGATTTTTGTTTTTGGTGTAGAAGCGAAAAAGCCTTGCGGGATTAGCCTTTTTGGGGTGCGCAGGCTTTTGGGGTTACGCTTAGCGATTTTAAGTCTGGCGCGTCTGCCTTTTCCGCCACCCCGGCACCACAGAGAATCACATTCGATGTCGGAAGTCACAAAGCGCGCTTTAGTTTGCCTTACTTCAGCCAAAAGTTAAAATAGCGCATTCAGCCACTGATGTAAAGGAGCGAGGCACCTGCTTAGAAGATGAAACCCGCCTGAGGGCAGAATTAGCCGAAACCAAAGGGGCAAACTGTGAATAGCACTCAAGAGAGAATCGGGCAGGAATATTGACAAGCAGGGAACTTTGTGGCATTATAAAAAATGCCTCATGACTACTCCGGGGTAGCTCAACAGGCAGAGCGGCGGGCTGTTAACCCGCGGGTTGCAGGTTCGAGTCCTGCCCCCGGAGCCAAATTTGTTTTTTTCCTCTGACCAGAACCCCGAAGTTGCACCATCATTCCTAACGCATGCCGAGCAGTGAAAATGGGGGAAGTTAAAGATGAGGGCATTTCTTTTCTGTTGTGGTCTTCTGGCACTGGTCTTAGTGCTGGGGCTAATTTCTAACCTGCGCGTGGAAATTACGCGCCTGCAAATTCCCCTTAATCTCGCTTCTACAATTCGCTTCGTAGTCTTGAGCGACATTCACATTGCCCCTAAAGGGCGTGGTGTGGATAAGGCACAAAAGTTCGTCCGACGAGCAATGGCTCAACACCCTGACGCCATCTTGCTGCTCGGCGATTTCGTCACTAACCGTCAGGCAATTCCGTTCCTGAAATCGGCGCTTCAGGGAGTCAAAGCACCGTTAGGGGTTTTCGCCGTCTTGGGCAACCACGACCATTGGGCTGGTGCTGGTGAGGTTTCTGAGGCTTTGAGAAGCCTTGGTGTCAAGGTTTTGGTCAACGAAAGCACAATTTTGAGAAAAGGCAAAACCACTGTTGCTTTGGTCAGTGTTGACGATTTGTGGGCTGGAAGTCCCGACTGGCAAAAAGCCTTTTCCGGTGTCCCTGAAGGTGTGCCTATCGTGTTGCTCTCTCATAATCCCGATGCAGCGCTCTTTTGGATGCCAGCGTCCGAACAGGAAAAATTTCTGACGAAACATGCAGCAGTTTCGAAGGTTGACTTGCAACGCTATAGAAATTTCTTGCGGCGCTATCCCGTAAAACTCATCCTGTCAGGACACACTCATGGAGGTCATGTTTGGCTACCCCTTAACCGCCTGTTTAGTCACTTGACAGGTGTGAGGTTCATTCCCAAGACCGAACTCGGTTGGCGTCACCCTTATGGCTTGTTGGACATCGGAACAACCTGGATTTATGTCACCAAAGGGGTAACTGCCGGCAATCAGATGCCACGATGGTTCAACGCACCAGAGATCGCAATCGTTGAAATTCACTGACTCATCTCGTTGCAATCTCATTCACTCTTTCAAAGCAGCGGGAAGGTTGGCATACTTAGGAATGAGTAGCCTCTTCCTGAGGAGTGAAAGCGATGGCTGTTCGGATAGCAGCAATCATCGCACTTGGGATTTTGGGAATTTTACTCATTGGCTTTGAAGGACGGGTGGCATGGTGGCAGCCTTTGAGGCAATTGAAGGCTTGGCACTTGAACCAAAAAGGGCAACACGCTTACCGAGCAAATGAACCTGAAAAGGCGATAAAGTCTTTTCAGGAAGCGAAGAAAATCGCGGGCAATCACCCGATACTGGAGTTCAACGAGGGAACTGCCTTGATGGCTGTCGGGCGCTTCAAAGATGCGGAACGGGCTCTCCGCTCGGCTTTGAAAGGTATCCCGCAAAATCAAAAACGCGAACAGGCTGCTGCCTATTACAATCTTGGCAACCTTTACTTCGCTCAGAAGCGTTGGGACGAAGCAGCGAAGGCATACATCGCTGCTCTCAAAAGGACACCTAACGACTGGGATGCCAAGTTCAATCTTGAATTGGTTCTGCGCCAGCAACAGAAGAAGCCTCCTCAATCAAATCAGCAACAACAAAAGCGACCTCCGCCTCCGCCACCTCCTCCTGTCAACGAGCGAAAACCTTTATTGAAGCAATTGCAGGGGAGGTTGACAGCACCATGGCATGGGGAAAGGGACTGGTAGGTTGCTTGAGAATCAAGTTGCTTGTCTTGGCAATGATACTCGCTATGATGATGAGCCTCGTGGGGGCTCAACCGTTGAGAAGCAGCGTCACTTTGAAGCGGGGAAGCATAACCTTGAGGGTCTACCTTGAAGAGCCCAAAATCCCGATGGGAGGAATTTTTCTGCTGAAAATTCAAGCAGTCGCCCCTGGTGACCTTTATGGCGATGCAGTCAAATTTGAATTGCCTGTGCTTTGGGCTGACAGAATTGTTCAACTGAGCGCTATTAGCGACCGAGAAACCTTTGAGCGAGCGGGTCGGATTTGGACTCGCATCACATATACTTATCGCCTCGCTCCTTTAGTTTTGGGACGAGTTCGCTTTGACGGGTTACAAGTCACTGTCCTGAAGGAACGCTTCTCCGTGCCCACAATTGAAGGCATTGTGGTTAGTGCTGCGACTCAGGAACCTGAGCAACCTGTCGGTCCGCTGGTTAAAGTAAACGCAAAGGTATCTGCGACCAATGTTTTTGTCGGCGAACAAGTCGTTTACACGCTCCAATTCTCTTCTTTAGCCAATGCCGAGTTCGCCAGTCAGCCGACTTATGAAACGCCTTCAACCGAGGGTTTCTGGTTGGAAGAGTTCCCGCAAATTTCAAGGTCATATCGGGGTGGCTATGAGGTGCAGCAAGTTCGGTTAGCCCTCTTTCCTCTCCGCGAGGGCGTATTGAGAATTGGGAAAGCGAAAATCACCGTCAGGCTTCAAGGTTCTCCGTTTCCAGAGGAACTTCAAACGAGCCCGATAGAGGTCAAGGTGAGATCGCTGCCCCAACCAGCACCTGAAGGTTTTCAAAACTTAGTTGGCACTCTTTTCGCTTCAGTTGAGGTCTTCCCCGAAACCGTAGGAGTAGGGGAGACTCTGACCGTAAAGTTGAAGGTAGAAGGGACGGCAAACTTGAGAAACTTGGAGCAACCACCAACTCTCTCGTTGCCAAACGCTGTGGTGGGGTTGCCGAGAACCGATTTGAAGCTAACAGAGCGTGGTGGAAGATTGTGGTTCGTTCGGGAAATCATTTGGAGGATAGTGCCTCAGAAGGAAGGACAGTTGACTATCCCTCCCTTCCGCATTCCCTACTTTGACCCGAAGGAACAACGATACAAATTTGCCTCCACTAAGCCCATTAGTGTGCGAGTTCTGCCTGGAGCGGTTCTACCTGCTTCAGTTTCTCCGACCCAAGAATCTAAACCCATTTCCCCCCTCCTGCCCGCAATGGGAGTGGTTTTCCTGATTGCACTTGTTGCTGGTGTTGTCGGCTTTCGTTACATCCAGCGCAGGAGATGGTTAACTTCCGTTCAGGTCTCCGACCCCCAGTTGCGCCAAGCAGTTTTGACCTTCCATGAAAAAGGAGCAACGGAATTTGGTCGCGCTGTCAGAGATTGGTTGAGAGAACAAGTCTACCAGCGCACCGGTGTCCTCTTGTCTCCAAACGATCCACCCGAAAAGGTGCAACAGTTGCTATTGACGAAAGGTGTAAGCGAGGCAGCGGTTAGGGCTATCAAGGAAGTTTGGGAACAAACCAACAACCCGATGGGCTGGGATGAGGTTGTTCACCTGCTTCGGAACGCTTCAGAACTGCCTCAAAGGCTGTGACAGCCTCTTGTCTGACTCGCTCCAAAAGCCATACTGCTCGGAACGAGTTGAAGTGGGGTGAACTTGAGTGGCGAGTCTAAGCGAAATATTGACCTCAATTCGACAAAGGCTTGACAGGAAGGAAGAATTGCGGGAACAAATTCTGCCATTGGCACGGCAGTTAATTCGCGAAAGTGCTGCCCTCATTAAGAACGCTCACAGGAAGGAGTGGAACGAGGCTCAGAACCGACGAAAAGTTTTGATTGAAGCAGTCAGCGACCTAAAGGTAAAGTTGGCGCAAGCGCCTGACCTTTGGTTCGCAGGTTTCGTGCAGGACGCATTAAAGGAAGTTGCCGAAGCATGCATCGTTTACGCACTTCTCAGGGACGAACCAGTGCCATCTCCGGAAGATTTGGGCATTGATGATGCCCCTTACCTCAACGGGCTATTAGAAGCGATGGGTGAATTGAGACGGGCAACTTTGGACGCAATTCGTTCCGAAGATTTGTCAACTGCTGAAAAGTTCCTCGCTATCATGGACGAAGTTTACTTTGAGGCTATGACTTTTGACCAAGCGGATGCAGTGACTCAAGGGGCACGCCGACGGACGGACGCTTTAAGGGCGATTTTGGAGCGAACCCGCAGCGACATAACCTTGGCTTATCAATACCGCAAACTTTCAAACCTTCTCCCTGCCCTCGGAGAGGTTACGGAGACCGAAAACGAACTGCTCCCTTAAGCGTTACAAGGTCTGAAGTTTTTCACCAGCGCCCAGGTGGAGTTCAAACTTGTCGTGAAGGGCATGGACAGCCCTGACCATGTCTTCCTCCAAGATGAGACAAGAGACGGAGTGTTGAGCGTCGGCAACCTGCAGAACTGAAATGTTGGCGTCCACCAATGCTTCCAAAATGCGAGCCATTATGCCCGGAACTTCTCTCGTGTTCAGGACGACAAGGCTGACGATAGCGCAGTTGGTCGTGACCTCAACGGGGGCATCCACGATTTCCAACTTCGGCTGAATTTGCGAGAGCATTCGCTTCCGTTCCCTGTGGGCGACGCTGTTGGGAGCCATTGTGAGCAGGTAGAGTCGGCTGTGCCTGTTGACGGAGACGGGAATTGTCAAGCCATCCAAAAGTAACCGGACTTTTTCAAGGTTGTCCCTGACAATAGCGAACTCAAACAGGTTTTTGCTCTTGCCCACGAAGTATGTGACCACACCTGCTTCTCCGAGCAAGCGGTAAATCTCCGTCTCAATCTCGGGCAAGTCATCTTGATGAGCGACATAGACTTTCAAGTGAGCGACATAAGGCAAATTAGTCACTCCGGTGAAGCGGAACATCTTCTCCGGCAAATCGCTTGCCCGTTCCTTGATCACTGTTCCTGGATTTTCACTGTCAGGCTTTTTGACCCAAACGGGGATGCGGTGGTCCATAGCAATTTCAACGCATCTTGGGTGAACAACTTTTGCCCCCAAGTGAGCCATCTCTGAGACTTCCTCGTAAGTCACTGAAGGCAAAACCCTTGCCTTGTTGCCAACGATTCTCGGGTCAGCCGTCATAACGCCTTCAACATCGGTGTAGATTTCGCACGCCTCTGCTTTCAATGCCGCAGCAACGGCACCTGCTGTCGTGTCGGAACCGCCTCGTCCCAGAGTCGTAATTTGACCGTGACCTCCCAATTTGAAATGTTCGGTCACTCCTTGAAAACCGGCGACAACAGGGATGTAGTCTTTCTGCAGCGCTTCCAGAATAGGTGTCGGGTCAATCCGAACAATGCGGGCGTTGCCAAAGTTGCCATCGGTGTAAATTCCCGCTTGCCCTCCTGTTAGGGCGATGGTTTTGTAACCGCTCAGCGCCTTTATCGCTTGAGCCATCAGAACGATGCTGATGATTTCACCGCAAGTCATTAACAAGTCCAATTCCCTTGGCTCAACGGGAACTTGAGGGTCAATGTCTTTCGCGAGGCTAATGAGGGTGTCAGTTGCATATGGGTCTCCTTTCCTTCCCGGAGCAGAAACAACGACAACGGGCGCATATCCTTCCCGTTTCGCCCTGACGACCCTTTGAGCGGCGATGAAAAGTTTTTCCTTCGTCGCAACAGATGTTCCACCGAACTTTTGGACGATAATTCGCATCCCGTTATCCCCCCTGTCTTGAACCTCTAATTCAAAGCCCAAACTTTTGCCTCAAAGCGTTGACAACTTTTTCAGCGTCGCTTCGCTTGACCAAAATCATCACTGAGTCGTGCGAATCGCCCGTCTCCAAAAGTTCAGCGCCTTGCTCATACAACGCCTCAGCGATGCGAGCCATAACGCCTGGCAAGTCACGCATGGCAGAAGAGAGCACAGAGATTAAAGCGCAATCCCTTGTCACCTTTGTCGGGCGGTTGAGCCCCTGAAGCACTTTTTGTGCCTTGCTCAGGACCTCCTTCCTGATAAGGAAGTGGATGCTATCGGGATGGAACTTGATGAGGAAGAGACTGATCCCAGCCTCCGCCAGCGCTTTGAAAACTTTCAGTCGCTCCCTCAAATCTGGCGGGACTTGGACTTCAACATGAACCAAACCTTCCTCAACAGCGATGCCCGTTACCCCTCGTTTGCGCTCAAACTCCTCTTGCCTTGGCTCAACGATAGTTGTGACCCTTTCGCTTCTCCTCATCTCATCTTTCACTCTCCCCTCGCACCCTTGCGGTTTTTGTAGGTTAATTGGCTTTCAAGCGAAAATTATGGCACTGCCTTGAGCAAAGTCCTTAAGGTTTTTTTGAGCAGACATCACTGTGCACCGAGTATGTTTAGAAACTGAGCAGCCTTGACGATTGAAATGCCGTTGTATTGCCCTAAAGCCAGAAGGTGGCGATCACCAGTGACGATGTAATAGGCTTTCCCGACAAGAGCGCATTCAATCACTTTGTCGTCATCTGGGGCGTCCACCACAACCCTTAATTGCCCAGTAATTGCAACGACCTCGGAGAAACTTCGGATAACAGCGATGTATCGGTTCACATCGGCAAAAGGCATTCCGAACTTTTGCGTTAGGACGCGGCACAATTCGTCCAACAATTCATCGCATGTCACCGAGACTGCAAATCCCATTGCTGCTAAAAGGGCGCGGCGGAACGGGTTGCCCTGTCGGCGCAAAGCCGAAACCCAAATGTTTGTGTCATACACAGCCCGAACCCTTCTCGTGAAGGATAGCATCCACTAGTTCCTCCCACTCCTCATCGCTCAGGGCTTGCAAGTTAATCCCTCGTTCTTCTGCCCAGCGCTGTAAATGCTCCGACAAGGTTTCAACACATGCCCGAAATTCCCTTTCTACATCTGCTCTCAAAATCTCCAAAGCCTTTCGCTTACCTTCGGGAGAAAGTTGAAGCAGCAATTCCAAAACTTGCTCCTCGCTCAGTTCCAACTTGGGCATCAAAAGCACCTCCGTTTTGGCTTAAATCCTTTCTTGTCCCCTGTCCCTTGTCCCTCGTTCCATCCGTTGAACGGGCTCTTTGCGAAATTTTGGCTCTTGTTGCCAGACAGGGCTCTTCTGCCCTTGCCAGACGATATGCACCGACCAGTTTTCGTCATCCTGCT
>Ga0065719_107278_pt1 | contig 10626 bp, 10 predicted proteins | sample GBSCel85sediment_FD_59106 | JGI IMG/M metagenome (GOLD analysis project Ga0065719, IMG submission 59106) | Hot spring sediment microbial communities from Great Boiling Spring, Nevada - Cellulolytic enrichment CS 85C v3 (version 3) | ecosystem: Environmental > Aquatic > Thermal springs > Hot... | reverse complement strand
CTGTAGTAGTAATATTCTCCCGCAGCTCTTTGCTCTCTATCAAGCCTTGAATCAGGTTTGTTTATCCTTGGCCTTTTAGTTTCTTCATCCCTTCTAAAGGTTATTCCAAGCACTGAAAGAAATGCGTTCATCCCTTCTCTCATTCCAAGAGCCCTTCTTGCAAATCCCTGCTTTCCCGGAATTCCATCGAAGAGCATTATCCTATCGCTGACCATGTCGATGAAGTATATGTCGTGGTCAACAACGAGAACGCTCTTGGAATTGTTCAGTGCAAACCTCCTTATAACCCTTGCAGCCTCGTTTCTCTGCTCGACATCCAGATGAGCCGTGGGCTCATCAAGAAGATAAAGATCTGCCTCTCTAAGAAGGCATGCAGCTATTGCAACTCTCTGCAGCTCCCCACCGCTCAAATCTGAAATATTCCTGTCCATCAAGTCCTCTATGGCCAAGGGCTTGAGGAATTCCGTTTTTATATAGGATGAATATATCGACGGGTTTATTTTTCTTAGAAAGATTTCCACTGGCTCCTCTATGTCGCCCTTTATATACTGGGGCTTGTAGCTGACCTTCAAACCGATTTTAATNTTTTTATCATCATCTTCAAGAACTCCAGCAAGGACTTTGACAAAAGTTGACTTACCTATGGCATTTGGCCCAACCACGCCGAGAACTTCGCCAACCCTTATGTCTCCCTCCTCGACGAACAATTTAAATCCATCGAGTGTCTTTGTAAAAGAAGGATACTGCAGTAGAATTTTCTCCAAAATGCTCTCTCTAGGTCTAAGAATTTCGAACTCGATTTTCTTTTCTCTTATCCTTATGTTCTCCTCAACAAGATAGCCCGATAGATACTGATTTATTCCAACTCTCGCAGATTTAGGATTTGTGAAAACTCCGTAAACTCCCGGGACACCATAGGTTACATGAACGAAATCAACGAGCATGTCAAGAATCGCAAGATCGTGCTCGACGATCATCACGGGCTTTTCTTTTGCCAGATCCCTTATGAATTTTGCAACCGAAATCCTTTGATATATGTCAAGATAGGGCGTAACTTCGTCGAAGAAGTAAAAATCCGCACTTCTCATGCAGCAAACAGCTATTGCAACTCTTTGAAGCTCTCCTCCGCTTAAATCGGAAATGTTTCTTTCCAAAGCGCTTTTAAGATTTANTCTCTCAACAGCTATATCCAGCATGCCCCTTTCATCGAATCTCTCAAGCAAATCTCTAGTCTTTCCCTTGAAAACCTTCGGAATATTTTCTATATACTGTGGCTTTATGCTAGCCTTTATTTTGCCATCCTTAAGCTTTTTCAGATAATCCATGAGCTCAGTTCCGGAAAAGCGTTCTATTATTTCATCCCAGTCTGCAGAATCTTTGCCCAAGTTTGGCTTAAGCTGCCCAGACAGAATTTTCACAGCAGTGCTCTTTCCGGTTCCATTGGGCCCAATGATTCCAACAACAGCCCCAGTTCTCGGAATTGGAAGACCGTAAAGAACAAATCCGTTTCTTCCATAGCGATGGACTTCCATTCCCTCAAGCCTTTCCGGCAGGCCAACGATGTTTATAGCCTTCATCGGACACTTTTTAATGCATATCCCACAGCCCACACAAAGCTCTTCTGCTATTACCGCTTTTTCCGCTATAACAACAGTTTCATCCCCAGTCCTTACTTTTGGACAGTATTTCAGACATTCATGACCACATTTCCTAGGCTGGCATCTCTCCTTGTCAACGACTGCAATTCGCATCCCTAGGGCGATGGGCAACTGGGTATAAATTTATATTGCTCTCGTGTCCTTAAGCCATGGAAAGCCTGATCGAGCAGCTGAGAAGTGGAAAGTTTGTCATCGTTTGTGAAAACGATGCGTGCTATCTCTGCATTCCCGCAGAACTCGTGAACGCTGAAAAAGTGAACTTCATCATGAGAAACTGCGATGAGATAAGGATATCGCTACCATGGAGCATCATATCATTTCTAGGACTGAACAAGTTCTACTACATCAACGGAAACTTCATACCGATAGATCCGAAGAAAGAAAGAATTTCAGCTGAGGACAGGGCAGAGTTCATAAGAAAGATCGTGAATTCCAGCATTTCCTTTTCCGAGATAAAAGTTCCGGGAAGGATTTTTGTTGAGGAGACAAAAGAAATGGGAGTCCTTGAAAGGCCGGGAATTGCAGAAGCCTGCTCAGATCTGGCAAGGCTTTCAGGTTTTAAGGCAATCGCAATGTATGCTCCTCTGCTTAATCCAAAAGGGGAAGTTGCAGACCAAAGCTATGCAAGAGAATTTGCTCTGAAAAATGAAATGCCGATTATAAGCATTAAAGAGCTGATCGAGTTCAGGCTGAAAACGGAAAAAATAGTCGAAAGAGTTGTTGAAGCAACTCTGCCAACCAAATTCTACGGAACATTTAAAGCTATCGGCTACAGAAGCCCCATGGGAGAAATACTAGTTTTAGTTAAAGGTGATGTAAGCCATGGAGATGTGCTCGTAAGGATACATTCTGAATGCCTTACTGGAGACGTTCTGCATTCTCTGCGTTGCGATTGCGGAGAACAGCTAGAGAATGCCCTGAAGATGATAGACAGGGAAGGCAGAGGTGTGATGATATACATGAAGGGTCAGGAAGGAAGAGGAATAGGGCTAATAAACAAGCTAATGACATACAGGCTACAGGAAAACGGAGTGGACACTGTTGATGCAAACATAAGGCTCGGATTTCCCCCAGATATGAGGAGCTACGGAATTTCAGCCCAGATTCTGATGGATCTTGGTGTGAAGAGTGTTAGGCTTTTAACCAACAATCCACTAAAAATAGCGGAACTCGCCAAGTATGGTTTCAAAGTGAAAAGAGAGGCCATAGAAGTTGAACCGACTGAGGCAAATATAGCATATCTGAAAGCAAAAAGGGACAAGATGGGGCACATGATCTGCATAAACGACTGAGGGAAAAATTTTTAAGGTCAATGATAACTAGAAGCATGGACATAGAAACTAGAACCTCGATTTTGATGGATGCTTTCGAGGAGCTGAAGAAGAAGTGGGAAATCGACGAGAATACCCTTACAGTAAAGGAAGAGAAGGCAGATATTCTGCCGGAAGCAAAGGTAAACGAACTTTTACAGCTTAAGGAAAAATACAAGCTCGACGACATCGAGTTCCTTTTCCTCGTCGGAGCTGCGGTTGGATATTACCAGGGACAGATGAATGTAAAAAACGTTGTGATCAAAAAGCTCTCAATCGTGAACCAGTTTGTCAATTCTCTTCTTAAAAGATGAAGTATGCGTTCAAAATCGCATACTTCGGTGAAAATTTTTTTGGCAGTCAGTATCAGCCAGATCTGAGAACTGTAGAGGGAGAAATAAGAAGGGCTTTTCAGGAACTCGGGATAAATTCAAAGCCGAGATTTGCGGGCAGAACAGACGCTGGTGTGAGCGCTTTAGGCCAAGTAATAGCTTTTGAAAGCGAGAAAGAAATAAGGCCAAGAATTCTGAATTCAGTCCTTCCCTCTGACATAACGGCTTGGGCTTATAAGGAAGTTCCAGAGAGCTTCAATCCAAGAAAGGCGAAGAGCAGGGTTTACTCATACGTTTTCTTAAACGAAGACTTTGACATCGAAAGGATGGAAAGAGCTGTTGAGCTTCTCAAAGGAGTCCACGATTTCTCCAATTTTACAAAAAAATGGAAGGGGGGAAAAAGGGAGATATTCGATGCGAAGCTCTTCAGCGATGGGGAATTTTTAATCTTTGAGATCGAAGGCAATGCTTTCACTTGGAACATGGTCAGATGCATAGTCACGGCTTTGAAGCTCGTTGGCTCAGGAAAGCCATTGGAATGGTTTGAAAAAATGCTAGATCCTAGCAGTTTCAGAGAAAGAATACCCCCATCTCCTCCTGAGGGACTTATGCTAAAGGAAGTTAAATACGACTTCGATTTCGAAGTTGACGAAGTTGGTTTGAAACTGCTCAGAATGAGGATAGAAAAAAGGCTAAAGCATCATGGAACGATTTACAAGCTTTTATCTCTAAAACTTGATGCTCTTGATTCCGGAAAAAAGCAGAACTAAAGAAACCTTTCTTTTCTGCATCGGACAATCGCCGTATCTTATTTCCATCGAGCTGTTCATCTTCTCGATCTTCCCTATTATTTCGAATATGCCCTCCATCGTTATCTCTTCCTTTGGGCTGGCAAAGAGTATAAGAGAAGACTTCGCCTCTTCAACCTTGGCCGATATGCTCAGATTTTGCAGTGCAAGCTCGTAAAGTTCAATCATCCTTTTTGTTCTAATGGCCTTCAGCTCGCTCTTCTTTTTGAAAATACTGAAGGGAATTTCTTTCTCCGCAAAGCCTATTACGGAGAATCCGCCTGATTTTAAAGCATTGAAAATGTCAGAAGTGTCAACAACGACTTCTCCAGCTACTCTCTTCTTTATGTCCACCTCGCCAGCCAATGCTAGGATGTTCATCGAATTCAGTATCTTCTCCTCTATTCCGATCCTTCCTTCAAAGAGAAAAAGTATATCGGAACGCTTTCTTATCTCGATCAGTTTTCTCTTCAGTTCTGCAAGATCGACGCTACCAAGCGTTGGGATCAGCACAAGGCTCATCACTGGATCCTCAAAGACTTCCTTTATTCTTTCGTTCAGCTCAAGCGCAATATCGAATGCATAATCGTCTTCAAGCGAAAGGATTATCTGGCAACCCTCCCAGATCTCGTAGATCTTCGTTATCGAATTCAAAACACCTGGAACGGCTTTTTTGCTCGGAACGTAGAACTTCCTGTCATCTCTGATTGCTATTGTCTTCATTTGGTTCTCATCGCCGAGAATTGCAAAGCACTTGAAAAGGGGAACCCTGTTGACCCTTGCTCCCCTTTTTTGAAAACCCTCTGCAATCTTAGCACCCCTAAGGCCTACCCCTATAGTCAGAAGCCTCATTTCAGTTCTTTCAAGCTCTTTATCACTTCCCTTGTGAATTCAACGGTTTTCAGATTTCCCCCAAGATCCGGTGTTTTCTTTCCCTCAGCTATAGTCTTTTCAACGGCCATTTCAACCTTTCTAGCTTCATCTCTGAATCCCAGATGCCTGAGCATCATTGCAGAAGTCAGTATCATGGCGCTTGGATTTGCTATTCCTTTTCCAGCTATGTCAAAAGCCGCTCCGTGAACAGGTTCGAATATTGAAACCTTTTCCCCTATGTTCGCAGATGGTGCAATTCCAAGGCCTCCAACTAAACCAGCTGCGAGATCGCTGACTATGTCGCCGAACATGTTTGTCGTGACTATTACGTCGAATCTAAATGGATCCATTACGAGATACATGCATGCAGCGTCTATGTAATACTCGTTGAAGATTATGTCCCCGTATTCTTTAGAAACCCTTCTGCAAGCATCTCTGAATATCCCGCAGGTTTTTTTCATTACATTTGCCTTGTGCAAGGCTGTTACTTTTTTCCTCCCCTCCCTTCTGGCAAGCTCAAATGCAAACCTTGCAATCCTTTCTGATGCCTTTTCCGTTATGAGCCTTACAGCGAAAGCTGAGCCATCGCTTTGAAATTCCCAGCCCTTGTAAAGGCATTCCGTGTTTTCCCTAACGATCACAATGTCAAGCCCGGGATAAAGGCATTTCACTCCCCTTATTGCCTTTGCAGGACGGACGTTTGCAAAGGTTTCCAGCTCCTGTCTGAGTCTAACGATTACATCTGCTGCAGTTTCTCCAGCTGCTCCAAATAGAACTGCATCGCTTCTTTTGCAGGCTTCAAGAGTTTCATCAGGAAGGGCTTTTCCATACTTTTTCAAAGCCTCATCTCCTGCTTCGTAGAATTCAAAGTCTAATTTCAAATCAAGCTCTTCAAGAACTGCGATAGCAGAATCCATGACTTCCTTTCCTATTCCATCTCCGGGTATAACTGCTATTTTCATTTCATCATCATCCTCTTGCAGTATTCCACAAGCCCGATTTTTGCTATTTCTAAAAGAAAGTCTGGCATCGGCTTTATTTTATATCTTTCCCCCTTTGTAATGTTTATCACTTCCCCTTTTTCCAGATCTAGCTCTATTTCATCTCCATCCTCTATTTTATCAGTCTCAGGACATTCCACAACCATGAGACCCGTGTTTATGGCATTTCTGAAGAATATCCTTGCAAAAGACTTTGCAATGACAGCAGATATTCCTGTGCCCTTTAGCGCAAGGACTGCATGTTCTCTACTGCTTCCACAACCGAAGTTTTTCCCGGCAACGACAAAATCTCCCTTTTTGACCATTTTAGGAAATTCGCTTCTTATGTTCTCAAATGCATGCTTTGCGAGCTCTTCCGGTTCATTGTATACAAGATATTTCCCAGCTATTATGGCATCTGTGTCCACATCATCGCCAAACTTCCAAGCTCTGCCCATGGATGAAGTTTTCAAACGATTTAAAAATTATATCACATGGGCTGGATTAAGAAATATCACGAGTAGCATGACAAAGAAACCGAATAAAAGGGTTCTAAGACCGTTTATTAAAACATTTCCGCCCACATTTCTACCCATGAAAACCCCAACGATGAAAAGACTTAGACAGAAAATCGCCATAGAAGCCTCGAAGGCTTCAAGAGGGGGCAGGAAGAAGTAGGGAGCCATTAATACAATTGAACCAAGGACTGGAGCAATTCCATGAACAGCTGAAGTTATGAGAATTGCGAATTTGTGGGCATCTTCTATCAAACTTCTCTCAAAACTCGAGAGCATGTGTCTCTCTCTTTTTCTTTTTAAAAATTGCTGTTCGATTCTTTCTGCTTCAAAAGCCCCCCAAGCGCTGGAAATTCCTATTGCAAGCATAGTAGCAAAACCAACGCTCAAAACAAGCTTGGGATCGTTGTGACCGGAAATGAATGCCCCGACTATAAAACCAGCAATCGCAAGTAGGCCGTCAAAAAAACCGATTAAAAAATATCTCCTCGAAACAGAGTAAGCTTCCGCCAAGTCTAAGTAAGTCCTTATTTTTTCTCCCGAAATCATTTGATTACTTCCAACACCTCTTCAAGCGATATTTTCATATCGCCAAGCTTTTTCTTTGCTCTTGAGAGATCCGAGGGCTTATAAGGCTTTCCTTTTGCCTTTCCAACTATTGCCTCAATTTCTAAGTCACTCAGATAGTTCTTCAGGTATTCTAGGATTTCGAATTTTTCTACGACCACGACTTCCTGCTTTTTCAGGAACTTCGTTGAATTGAAAAAATAGGCGCTGTTTTTCCAGCATTTTTCGCATTCTGAAACAAGAATTTTTATGTTTTCAATGCTGAGCCACATCTTTTGAAACATCAGGGCTCCGCAGTCGCAGAAGCCGCCAAAGGTTTTTTCTCTTACCTCTTCACAACTATACGCCACATCATCGATCACGACTTTTTTAATCGGCTCCAGTAAGTAGATCATAGCTAGACTGGAACGACTTTTTTCACTTCTGGCACTCTGCTCTTCAGTATTCGCTCCACAAAAGCTGTTAATGTTATCATAGACATCGGACAGGTTCCGCAGGCTCCAAGTAGTCTTACACGGACTGTTCCGTTTTTTTCGTCAACTTCCACAACTTCAACGCTTCCGCCATCCCTTAAAAGCAGAGGCTTTATCTCCTTTTCAACGACATCGATCACTTTTTCTTTTAGCACCATACACATCGTCTTCTACTTAGATATTAATACGTTTTGCCTGCCGACAAACCAGTTCCAGATCTTCTTAAGTCCTTCGAGGAGAATTCTAAACTTTTCTTCAAAAACTATTTCCCTCCAGGGCAGCAGCTGGAGACATTTTGCCACTATTACTCTTTCCTCCACCTCACTAAGCCCTGCGTCGCCCATCTTTGAGTAGTAAAATCTCACCAGCGGACGGGCAAGATCTGAGATGTATTCGTAAAATCCCAGACCTTCAAAGTATTTCTGTAACCTTTCAACTTCNACGTATCCGAATCTTGGAGCGGGGACGTCTATTTCTCTTCTGAGTGTTTTGAGAACCATTATTGCTGTCTGAACTTCCAAATCCCTGAGCTCGTCTCCAAGGTATTCGATAAACCTTCTAATGAACTCCGAATTCATGTTATCAACGTGTTTCGATTCCCTTATTGGTTTAAGGACAATGGCTGTGTATTCTCCGCTTACCTCGTTCCTCTGAGGGGTTATATGAACCGGAATAAATCCGTTTTTCAGCCAAAAGCGAAGGAGTTCGCTGGAAACTCCAAAACCAGATCCGACCCAGCTGAGAGAATTCTTTTCAGCAAAGTCTATTATTTTTCTCAAAGCAAAACTTCCAATGCCCATGTTCATAGCATTCGGATGAGTCGCAATTCTGACGATCCTTATGCCCTTTTCCTTTGCGAATTCATAGTTCCAAAAGTGCTTCAGAGCAAGATCTGGAATTATCTGGCCTTTTGGCTTGTATCCGTGCTTTATCTTTTCAATAACCCTGTCATCCAAGCCTCCCTCGATTGCAACATGAAGAGAACAGACAACCTTTCCATTTGCAAATACTGCGAATGGAAGATGATTCGGCGTATCGAGCAGTATCGCCAAGTCTGAAGGTCTGTTGCGGTAATGAGCGAGAACATAGATTCCAAAGAATTCTCTCAGGAGATCATCGTTTTTAATCAGCTCTTCTTTGTCCAGCATCCTGAATTCAAGTTCCCCTTTCCTTATCTTCTCAAGGTCTTTATCATCAATTTCAGCGGGCTGTGCATTGAGCAAAAGGACATCGTAAAGCCATTTTTCAATTGGATCCCCGCTTCCGTATCTTATTGGCTCGGACATGTGAATCTTTTCGACTTCAACCGTTTCATCGCTTTCAAGTCTTTTGAGAAAGCGAATGTTGAAGCTCCTTCCAGTTCCTTCGTAGCCATGAATCGTTGTTGAGAAAATCATATGTCTTGCCTTTTCAGTTATCTTCAGCAGAACCGGAACTTCTATCCCTGCAGCTTCGTCTATTATCAGGATATCTGCGAATTCTCTCTCTTCTATCGCTCTTCTCGGAACAACGTATTCAACTCTAGCATACTTGCTGTTCAGAACAGTTATGAGCTCCTCGCTCTTTTTAACAAAAAATTCCCTCATTCCCTGTCTTTTCATTGCCTTCATCAGGAATTTAAAATATGTCTGAACAGCCTGAGGTGTTGGTGCAACGACTAAAACCCTCACAGGCCTTTTTAGAATCCTCTGAAGCCTTGAAATCAATGGAGGAGTTGCAATTCCCAAAATAGCTGTCTTTCCCCTACCCCTATCTGCTGTTATTACCACAGCCTTTCTCTCTCTCGTCCTCTCAAAGAATTTTTCAAATAAATTGAGAACTCTAACCTGATCCTGCGTTGCGCAGAGCTTGTAGAGCTTTTTCTTGATCTTAGTAGAGCTCGGAATTGCTATCTCTTCTCTTGGAACAACATCGGACTTAAACTCATAATTTTTTATTAATTTTCCACGATCTATGTCATATACTATGATCCCTTCTGATCTGAGCGTTTTTTCTATGAATCTTCTGTAAAATCTGCCGCAGACGTCGTTAAGTGTGTAGGGCTCGCTTATCATGTCTTCGTGCCATTTGCTCTTCATGTCAAACCAAGTTTCAAGCGGCGGAGAAATGGCAACTATTGCTCCACCTTCTTCTACTGTTTCAACAACTATTCCGAGATCGTTCGGATGAAAGCCTTCAGAGAAGTCCATTATTAGTGAAGAAAAAGTTCTTCCTAAAACCAGTGCTGAGTCCTTCCAGTGGATCAGCTGGCCTTCTATGTTCCTTGCAAGATCGAGAAAAGTTTCCCTTCCAACCAAAAGTAATTCTTCGCTCTTTTTCCTCTCCAAAACCTTTTTTACTATCTTTTCACCAATTTTAAGTGCTTCCTTCAGATTCTTAGAGCATAAAAAGACAAGAAATCTGTGCTTATTCCTCTCAGAAGTTTCTAAAGCGATTTCGACTTCACGAAAGAGATCAGTCATTGGCATACTGATTTACTGCGGTAATTAAATCTTGTCAGAATAGCAAAAAGTTAAAAAAATTTAGAATTCAGGCATTTCCGACGTTTTCTCCTCTTTCTTCTCCTTTTCTTTCTCCTTTTCGAGTCCCTTTGCAGCTATAACGTCATCAACTCTGAGGATCATCACAGCAACTTCTGTCGCAGATTGTATCGCCTGAGTCTTAACCCTCAGAGGCTCTAGCACTCCTCTCTCCTTCATGTCCACTACTTTTCCTGTATCCACGTCAACTCCGGCATATATTTGTCCCTTTTCATGAGCAGCCTTTAGATTCACGATCACATCTATTGGATCGATTCCGGCGTTTTCAGCCAATGTTTTCGGAATTACCTCAAGTGCGCTTGCAAAGGCTTCTATTGCGAGCTGCTCCCTTCCGCCGATGCTTGGAGCCCACTGCTTAAGCCTTAGGCTGAGCTCCATCTCAGGAGCTCCAGCTCCGGCAACGACCTTGCCATCTTCTATTGCACATGCAACAACTCTTATTGCATCCTCGATGCCCCTTGCGATCTCATCTACGACATGCTCAGTTCCTCCTCTGACCAGTATTGTTACAGCCCTTGGATTCTTGCATCCCTCAACGAAGACCATCTTCTCATCGCCAACCTTTCTCTCCTCTACCAGCTCTGCTTCTC
>Ga0065719_102380_pt1 | contig 10626 bp, 12 predicted proteins | sample GBSCel85sediment_FD_59106 | JGI IMG/M metagenome (GOLD analysis project Ga0065719, IMG submission 59106) | Hot spring sediment microbial communities from Great Boiling Spring, Nevada - Cellulolytic enrichment CS 85C v3 (version 3) | ecosystem: Environmental > Aquatic > Thermal springs > Hot... | reverse complement strand
TTGCGTAGGTTAGAATGCGGAGCAAAGGGGGAGGATGGCCAGTTTCAACTACCGAAATGGTCTTGACTCAACTGCCTCCTCTCCCTCCCTCGGGTGGCTGATAGACGGTTCCATAGGGCAGCTACGCAAGTGCCCCCAGGGAAAGAAAGGAGGTANGGGTGAAGAAGAATTTGATGTGTAGGCAAAAAATTGGAGGGGAGCAAGTGGCAGTAGGCGTTGATCCCTCGCGGAACGCCTTACATTTGGCCATGCTTGCTCCCCATGGAACGACGATCAGACGTCTCCTAATTGTTCCCGATTCCCTTCATAGTATAGACGCCTTCCTGAGAGATGCACAAGAAGTGCGCCTTGGGGTGGAAAACGCTGCCTCTTGTGGTGCTCTTGTGCTCCTGCATTGGCTTAGCCAGGGTTACGACGTCCGGGAGGTGAACCCACAAGTTTCAAAACGCCTGCGGGAGTGCCGAACTTCGGCCCACACCGATGCAAGCGACGCTCAAGGGGAGGCAGGTCGCTGCTTTGCAAAGGTTGCTCTAAAGAGTTACATTTTTATAGNGAACTATGATTACTTCAACAAAATTTAAGACTGCTACAATAACCTACATGAAAAACCCGGTTGTTTTTGTCTTCTTCTTCTCAGTTTTGCTTAGTGTAATCATTGGCTTTTTGGAGCCTAAATTTTGGTCTTGGGTAAACATTTTTGATTTATTGCGCAATTATGCTGCTTGGGGAATATTTACAGTTGCCCAAGTAATTATTTTGATTTCAGGTGGAATAGACGTTTCATTTACTGCTATTGCTACAGTTGCGATGTACTTGCTCGGCCTCTTTATGCTCAACAATACAATTAATAATCTAGCGACAGGTTTCATTTTTGTAATTGCTATAGGGGGAATTTTAGGATTAATTAATGGTGTTTTTGTTTACTTAACTAAAGTTCACCCGGTCATAATCACCATTGGAACTCTTGGCGTTTATTATAACCTTTTAATCCACTTTACACGAGGGCGATGGTTGTATAATTTACCTTCTTTTTACTTGGATTTTGGACTATTACGAATAATTCAAATTAAAACGTCACTGGGTCCTCCTACAGGTTTGTCAGTTTTGACTGTAATCTGGATTTCTATAGCACTATTTACGTGGATTTGGCTGCGCTATACGAAAATCGGGCGTGAGCTCTTTGCTATAGGAGGAAACATTGAGGCTGCTCGTCGCCTAGGCTACAACATTTTTTTGCTCCAGCTTTTCGCATACACATACGCCGGAATGTTAAGCGGAATTGGAGGATTTGTCTATGGAGCCGCAGCTCAATTTATTCAACCAAACGCAATTGTAGGGCGCGAGCTTGACGTTATCGCAGCAGCTATTCTCGGCGGTGCTTCAGTCTTTGGTGGCAAAGGATCACCTTTGGGAAGCGTGCTTGGCACATTACTGCTTGGAATTGTCAGAAATGCTTTGATTTTGTTGAAGATTCCTTCCTATTGGCATTCTGCAGTGCTTGGGGGTATTGTTATTATGGCAACATTATTTGCAGCTTTGCAAATCAGATATTCATCTAGGAGGTAGAGATGAAAATATCAATTTTTTCGATCTTGTTAGTTGTGATTTTAGGGTTAACTATAATAGGTTTGTATATTGGAACAAATAAGCAAATATTATCTAGAGTTACATTAGAAACTATAGGATATCAAATGCCTGTATTAGGTTTCCTAACATTTGCGCAGTTTATCGCCATGGTCAATGGTGGAATTGATCTTTCTATAATCTCCGTTGCGAACTTTACAGGAATAATTGCGGCAATCTTAATGAAGCAGTATGCCTTTTCAGCTTTAATGGCTGCGGTTAGCGGGATGGTGGGAGCATTACTCGTTGGGGGCGTAAATGGTATACTAGTGGCAGTTTTAAAAGCCCCAGCTTTGTTAGTTACTTTAGCAACAGGATTTTTGGTAAAAGGCATTTCTTTAGGCATAACTAAAGGTTACATAATTTCTGGACTCCCAAGCAGTTTTGTTGCTTTAGGAGCTGGGAATTTGTTAGGTATTCCTGTTTCCTTTTTACTCTTATTGATGTTAACTTGTGGTCTTGTATTAATGTTTTCTCGNACGGCTTTTGGACGAAGCATATATTTGGTGGGAGCAAATCCGCTCGCCAGCTTATTTTCTGGAATATCTGTAAAAAATATTCAACTATCCGTTTATATCTGTTCTGCTTTGTTAAGCGGGATTGCAGGCTTAATAATGGCAGCTCGGTTTAACGCCGCTCAAGCTGATTATGGTGGAGGATATTTGTTGATCACTGTGTTGATTTGTGTTTTGGGAGGTGTAAGCCCATCGGGAGGTGCTGGCAGAATAGTAGACGTCTTTGTCGCGCTATCAATACTTCAACTTATCAGCACTGGCTTTAATGTCATGCGCGCAAGTGCCTATCTTGCAACAGCACTATGGGGTTTATTATTGCTAGGGATTTTGGTAATTACACGAAAAATACCTAAACATGTTATGTAAATGAATGGTTGTACCCAATAAAAATTCCACTAGAAAAACTAATTCATCTAATTTACATACTAAATGCACACCATAATTTTCACAGGAGCATACAGAGACTAACAGCTGGAGACGGAATTTNTCATAGTATAGCGTCTAATGTGTCTAGTCAGCATGGTAGCTTCCCATCTGGATTTCCGCAAACCCTCGGGGCCTACGGGCTCCCCAGGCCTCATCCAGCTGGCTCAAAACCAAATACAAAATCTTTTCCGCAGCCTCTTCACTACAAAACACTGCCACCACTTTGGTCCGCCTCTTTACCTCCTTAGCGAGCCTCTCCAGCTGGTTGGTGGTGTAGAGGTAGCGGCGGCTGGGCTTAGAGTGCCGTAAGAACGCGAGAAGAGCACAAGCCCTGGTCTCCCACCGCTCCACGATTTTGGGATAGATCCCACCTCAGCGCTCCCGCAAGCTCCGCAACGCTTCCTCGGCCTCCTCCGTGCTTTCGGCCCGATAAATCCTCTTGAGATCCTCAGCCGGCGCCTCCCGATCCTTCTTCCCGCTTTCGTTCAAAGCGTCCCGCACCGCGTGAAGAACACATAGCTGCCAATCCGCTTCAGGGAAGGTCTTCTCGATCCCCTTCTCTAAGCCTGGGAGGTCGTCGGTAATGAAGATCTGCACCCGTTGAACTCCACGCCGCTTGAGATTCTTAAGAACCTCCTCCCAACCAAATCCGGGTACTCTCTCCTTTCGCGCCAAGAAGCCAAAATCCAAGGATCTCTATTCGCCCATCGGGATTGGTCATCAAAGCCCTGTACACCTGGTTCATTAGCTGCTTTCTCGCGACAGATATAAAGAAAAGATCCTAGGAGCGAGTAGGAGACACCGTAAATCCCTTCCAAGAACGCGGAGATCTTCCGGGTGCTTACACTGACGGCGTAGAGAGCCCAAATAGCTTCGGCAAGCACCAGCGAGGCCCGCTTTCGGTAAGGGAGGATCTGGGGATGGAAATGGTCCTCCCGCACGCGGGGAACTTTGAGGTCCTCCGCTGGCCCCACCAGGTAAGGAAGTCACGGGGGCAATAGCCGTTGGCCTTGGTAGGGATGGTTTTCCAGTTAGATCTCCCGTTCCTCCCCTATGACTTCTTTTAAGACTTCCTCGCGGGTTTTGTGCCACATGGTGGCCTTCCCTACTTTCTTCTCCGGGTTTTTCTGGGAAGGTTACCATGCTACCCCCTCGGACACCATTTCTAAAGCGCCGCTGAAGCTCTTACACAGGATATTTTTTCATCTGGCTCTCCCCTCCTTCACACGATGCTTCAGCTGATCGGTCGTGTAGGGGGTAGCGCCAAGTGGGATCGAGACACCGCAGGAACTAAAGAGAGGAGTACGATCTTTGGATAAACGCTGCCTCGCCTCTCTCGCAGTTTTGCAATCTTTCACGCCTTCCTTTTGTGGTTCGGCCAGATAAATCTTCTTCGAATCTCAGCCAGTGTGTCTTCGCCTTTCTTCCGTAACTCCAATAGGGCTCATTTCGCATTGGGTACAGGATACGGAGCCGCTAGTCCGTTTCAGAAAACTTTTTCTTGATCGCTTCTTCTAACCCGGGCAGGTCACCGATAAAGGAGTTCCACCCCTTTTAGGCTCCACGCTGTTTTAAACAAACTTTATGCGGTGAAAATTTTGCTATGGTGTTGGGGTAGTGTATTACTTGACAAAGGGGTATTGGGGGTATAGAATGTTTCCAAACTTTTTAAGGAGGTGAAGCATGTTGCGGAGGGCGCTAGCGGCTATAGTGTTGGTTCTATTGGCAGGTGGAGTTTGGGGGGTCTGCGTTGCAAAGCAGTATGAAATCGCTGTCGTTGTAAAGATCGGTGGCATTCCTTGGTTCAATCGCATGGAGGAAGGTGTCTTAAAGGCAGCTGCGGAACTCGGCGTTAAGGCTTATTTGATGGGGCCAGCCACTGCTGACGCCGCTCCACAAGTAGCCATGGTAGAAGACTTAGTAGCCAGAAAGGTTGATGCCATCTGTGTCGTGCCTACAGACGCCTACGCTTTAATACCCGTTTTTGAGCGGGCCAGGGCTCAAGGGATCCTGGTATTGACACATGAGTCACCATTTGAAACCTCTGCTATTGATTGGGATATTGAAACAATCGATAGCGTTGCTTATGGTAAACTGGCCATTAATGAAATATTGCTGAATCTCTACAAGCATGGTGGACTAGACTGCAGGCCTGAAAGTCCATGCGGTTTTGTTATGCTGGTTGGAGGCTTGACGGTGCCGTTGCACAATTTCTGGGCTGATGTTGCACTTGAATATGTTAAAGAGTCAGTACCCTACTTAGTAGAACTTACTCCTCGGTTGCCAACGGCGGAAAGCGTGGAGGACTCCCGTCTGGCTGTGCTTGATCTAATTAAAACTTACGGTGACAGGCTTAAGGCTGTTATTGGTTGGGGTAGCTTAGGACCTCTTGGTGCAGCTCGAGCTGTTCGCGAGATGGGCGTGCAGGACAAGGTAATTGTGGGCGGTAGTGCTATACCATCAACGGTTGTTGAATACTTCCGCGACGGTTCAGTTGACTGGGCACAGCTTTGGGACCCGGCAGATGCTGGCTATGCCATGGTATGGATCGCGAAATATATCTTAGACGGCGGTGTCATCCAGCCTGGATTGGTTATCCCCGGGCTTGGGCCCATCTCGGTGGAAGGAAAGGTTATTAGCGTTAACGCTATAAAACTCATGCGCTCGGCTGAGGATGCGCAGCGACTTGGCTTCTAAAGACTGTTACGGGGGGGCTTTGTGAGGCCCCCCCTTTTTTCTGTAAACAATGCGAGTAATACTAGAGGCGAAAAATATCTCTAAAAATTTTGGTGGCGTTCAAGCTCTAAAGAACTTTTCCTTTGCAGTATTGCAAGCAGAGATACACGGCTTAGTTGGCGAAAACGGTGCGGGTAAGAGTACGCTCGTCAAAATTTTGACAGGGGTAATAAAACCGGACTCCGGTGTCATCATTTTCAACGACCACTCTTACCCATATTTGACACCTTTGCAAGCTTTACAAATAGGCATTCAAGTTGTTCATCAAGATTTTTCGTTGTTCCCTAACCTAACTGTAGCAGAAAATATTTTCTCACCTCGCTATTCATTACGGTTTATTCCCTTTGTTAGCTGGAAAGAAATTATGCATGAAGCGCAAAATATCTTATCAAAGCTCGGTATTGACCATATCCCGCCCAACGCCTACGTGGAATCGCTTTCAGTTGGCGATAAGCAATTAGTTGCCATTGCGCGGGCCGTTGCTCTGGAAGCACGTGTTTTAATTCTGGATGAACCTACGTCGGCCTTGACCTATAAAGAAATTACTCGCTTATTTGAATTCCTTAAGCAATTAAAAACAAAAGGAATATCAATTATAATCATAACACATAAGTTAGACGAAATCTTTCATTTAGCCGATCGTGTGACAGTGATAAGAGATGGAGAAAGCGTTGGAACTTTTAACATCGCGGATCTGACACGTGGGGAGCTCGAGTATTTAATGACTGGACATAAGATGGAGGAATTGCAAACACAGCCGAGACAAAAAAAGAATATGGACATAATTTTGCGCGTCGAAGGTTTGTCGAAAAAGGGTGAATTTGAAGATGTAACTTTTACCATATACAAAGGTGAGATTCGTTGGTTTAATTGGCCCACTTGGCTCTGGCAGAACCGAATTAGCTCTTGCGCTTATTGGAGTGACAAGATTTGACAAAGGCAATGTGGTTTTAGAGGGTAAAAAAATCAGGTTCAAATCACCTTCCGAGGCTTTGAACGCCGGTGTCGTTTATTGCCCAGAGGATCGCCTTTCTGCCGGCTTGTTTCTTGACTACTCTTTGATCTCGAACGTGGTGTCGTCGAACTTTCAGGCAGTGCGGAATAAGTTGTGGCGTCTACTCTTGAAAAGCAAAATGATNAACTTAACAAAAAATGTTGTAGAAGATTTTCAAATCAAAACGGGAGGCATCTTCTCGCCTGTCAAAACTTTATCGGGCGGAAATCAACAAAAAGTAGTGTTAGGTAAATATTTAGTACGTACTCCGAAGGTATTGATCGTCGATAAACCTACTTTTGGTATCGATGTTAAAACTAAAATGTATATTCATAGCCTGCTTCGGCAGTTGGCACAGCGAGGAATCTCTATCCTCCTCATATCAGACGAGGCCTCTGAAGTTTTGCGGTGCGCTGATAGGATTTTAGTGATGAGGGGTGGGAGGATTATCGCAGAATTGGAGGCTGATAAAACCGACGAAAACACCTTAAACCGATTAATTTATGGTGGGGANCATCAGATGCAGACAGCATGAGCAAAAACAAATCTGTCCTTGCAATAGACTTAGGAGCAACAATAGGCAAGGTTGTAAAGGTTGCCATAACAGGGAAAAAGTTAGAGATTTCTTATTTAATGAAATTTCCCACAGGAGGAACAACATTAACAACCATCAATGGAAGATATAAAGTATGGAATATTGTGAAATTTTATGAAACTATTTGCGAAATAGTTGAACATACAAATATTGAGTCTATTGGAATAGATTCTTGGGGAGTAGACTTCGCTCTTTTAGATAAAAGGGGAAGAATGCTTACCCTGCCTCAGCACTATCGGGATGTACACTCTCAGACAGCATTAGAGAAGGCTTTAGAAATTCTTGGAGAAGAGGTTCTCTAACAAAGAAACAGGGGTTAAACCAATGCATATTAACAGTTTATTTCGACTTTATCAAATGGTATTAGAACAAGATCCATTAATATATTGCGCTTCAAAGTTCGTAATGATACCAGATCTTTTGCTATTTTTGGCTGAGCGGTAGTTTGTGTAGTGAACCATACAATTGCAAGCACCTCACAATGTTATAGTTTACCCCTGCGAAAATGGGCATACAAAGTTTTAGAAGCTTTAAATGTGCCAGTTTACTTGTTTCCGGAGTTAGTTGGTCCGGGTACGTATGTGGGTAATTTCAAGGGTGATAAAAGAATCAAAGTGATCGTACCAGCTTCACATGACACAAGCTCCGCAGTTGCTGCTATTCCTTTCGATGAACCAGCTATTTTTATTAGTTGCGGAACATGGGCAATTATAGGAATAGAACATTCAGAACCCGTGCTCTGTAAAGAAGCCATGAGAAACGGTTTCACAAATGAGGGAGGTATCAGCGGGATCTTATTTATTAAGAATGCTACGGGCATGTGGCTACTGGACGAGTGTAACCGCTGTTTAAAGCTTGATTTTGAGACCTTGTCCTCTTTAGCTGTACAAGGCAGAACATTTGCAGGTTTTATTGATCCTGATGATTCAATGTTTTTTTACGAAGGCAATATGATTGACAAAATAAATATTTACCTTTGCAACACCAATCAAGAACCTTTATCTAATCCCAAGGATATTGTTCGTCTTGTTTTAGAGAACTTAGCGTTCAATTATCGTTTTATAATTGAAAATTTAGAGAAAATAATTGGGTTGCGAAGTGAAAAAATTTATCTAATTGGCGGCGGCGCCAAAAATGTATTTTTAAATCAATCAATCGCGGATGCCCTTCAGCGTCCTGTAGTTGCCTGTCCTTGGGATGGAGCGGCTGTTGGAAATGCATTAAGCCAGTTGATAAGTCTAAAAGAGGTGAGTAATATAGAAGAGGGCCGTCAACTCATTCGTGAGTCGTTACCAATAAAAACATACTATCCAAACTTTGAAGAGCGAATTGCATGGGAAGAGGCGTACGAGAAATGGAAAAAGATTACCCGAGGACGTTTCGAAGAGGGGCTATGAGACAGTATTTACTCGGTGTCGATGTGGGCACCCAGAGAACCAAAGCTGTGGTCACTACACTTGGTGGGCAAATTTTGGGGAGTGCTCAAGTTGAATATGGTATAGAGCAGCCTTTTCCCTCATGGGCAGAACAGTGGCCGCATGTTTGGGAAGAGGCTGTTTATCAAACCATACGTGAAGCGGTCATAAAAGCAAAAATTTCTCCCAAAAGTATTGCTGCTATCTGTTTCAGCGGACTTTACGGGGGCTCCGGGATTCCAGTGGACAAAAATATGACACCCCTCAGGCCGTGTCTTATTTGGATGGATCGTCGGGCCACAGAAGAGGTGCAATGGATCAGAGAAAATGTAGATATAAACAAGCTCTTTCAAATTACCGGGAACTATGTAGACACCTATTTTGGTTATACAAAAATTCTCTGGATAAAGCGACACGAACCGCACATTTGGAGTAAAGTTCATAAATTTGTGCCACCAACAAGTTATATCGAGTACAAATTAACTGGAAGGCTTGCAATGGATTTTTCGTCTGCGGGAAATCTGGGAGGAATTTTTGATTTGAAAAAACGTTATTGGTCAGAGGAGATGGCCAGAGAGTTGCAAATTCCTCTTGAATTGATGCCGGAGAAACTGGTGCCATCGACAGAAATAGTAGGGGAACTACTTTCTGAACCCGCGGCAAAGTGCGGCCTTGTGCCTGGGATTCCGGTAGTCGCGGGAGGGGTCGATGCCCCTATGGCTACTCTGAGCGCCGGAGCTATAGAACAGGGGGACAACGTAGCCATGATGGGCACATCAACTTGCTGGGGCGTAGTGCATGGTGGAGAAGGCCTCTCTCCAAACCTTGTTTCCATGCCGCATGTAGTCAATCCTCACAGAGAAATTTACACATGGGGTGGTTCTGCTACTTCAGGAGCTATCATACGATGGTTCCGTGATAATTTTGGGCAGTTTGAAAGAGAGGTAGCACAAAAAATAGGAATTGAGGCTTACCAGCTTTTAGATCTCGAGGCAGAAAAAGTGCCGCCTGGAAGCGATGGGCTCTTAGTACTTCCATATTTTATGGGTGAACGTGCCCCGCTTTGGGACCCCAAAGCCCGGGGAACTATTCTGGGTCTGACTCTTTATCACACCAAAGCACATTTATATCGCGCGTTAATGGAAGCCGCTGCATACAGTTTGCGGCATAGTATAGAAACCGGGCTAGAATGCGGTTTGAAGATCAAAGAAGAAACACGGCTGGTTGGTGGTGTTGCTAAATCGCGTCTATGGGTTCAGATTTTGGCCGATGTTATTGGAAGGCCCGTTCTTGTTCCTGGAGGAAATGTAGAGGCACCCTTGGCAGACGCTCTTCTAGCGGGCATAGGGGTTGGGGTATTANCGGATCATCGCGTTATTGTGGAATGGGTTGGAAAAGTAAAACGTGTTGAACCTACGAAAGAAATTCATATTAAATACAACAAATATTATCAATTATACCGAAAATTGTATCAAGATATAAACGAAATTATGCATTGTCTTGCTGACATCGAATTGAATATATAATCACTGTTATAAAAAATAACTCCGAGTAAATGTAAAAGCCGAGAAAAAACACTACTCGTTTTCGAATCATTTTTCTGGTAAGTATGGATCGACCGCTAGGTCGCTCTTGAGACTTAACCAAAGGGACCTTTGTTAACTTCCTCTCTTTTGCAATCCAGATCCTCCTTAACCCTGCCTTTTTCCCTCTAGCCCTGTCTGGATCGTACTTCCTTGCCCTAAAGGGCCTTTTATGGTACCATGAAAAGTACCTTTGGAGGTCCCATGAGGTTGAAGGGCGGAGAGGTGGCGGTGGTGCGGGGGAAGGACGGCCGCTTCCGGGTGACCATCCCCAGGGATTTGGCTTTGGCTCTGGGCTTAGAGGGAGGGGAAAGGGGAAGGTTCCGGCTTCTGCGTCTTTCTTCGACTCAGATGGTCCTCTCCCTGGAGATCACCCGGAAGACGAGGAGGGAGGGTGAGCCGTGAGGGCTGAGGAAAAGGCCCTTCTTTCCCTTTTCGAGGAGGGGGACGAGGGAACTAGGCCCACTTACTTGGAGGGCAAAAGAGGTTCTTTAAGGACAAGGCCTTGGTCTGTTTCCCAAGACTCCGGAGGCACGCCGAAAGCTGGGAGAGGNGCAGCCTGCCGGCGCCATCACCGACAGCTTATCGAGAACACCAGTTCTGGATCACGAATAAACCCGAAGCACTGNGTCTAAAAAGTGAACACTTTTAGGACCATCTAAAGCTCGGCCTGGACCCGCAAAGCAGGCCTAAAAGAACAGGGTGGCGTTCTCCCCAAGATTTCTTCCCCCTCACCTAA
>Ga0065719_116347_pt1 | contig 10652 bp, 10 predicted proteins | sample GBSCel85sediment_FD_59106 | JGI IMG/M metagenome (GOLD analysis project Ga0065719, IMG submission 59106) | Hot spring sediment microbial communities from Great Boiling Spring, Nevada - Cellulolytic enrichment CS 85C v3 (version 3) | ecosystem: Environmental > Aquatic > Thermal springs > Hot... | reverse complement strand
TTTCAGTAGCACTATTCCCCCGAGAGTTTAATCAAGGAAGTATGAAAATCAACTTCTTCATACATTACACTGGCTTTATAATTGGCACGGCGCTATCTTTCGCAGTACATTTTATTTATAAAAAGAAACAGTTTGCTGAACTCGAATTTCATCAAAATTAATTAAAACTGTTTTTTAATTAGATTGAGCCATTGCATCGCTCTTAGTGTTGAAATGGAAAAATACTCCGTTCTACCCTTGGTTAGTGCTACTAATTCGTTCAGTATGTTTGTAAATGGTGTTATTCTGATTTCTTTCACTTTCTCCTCATATCTCACTTTAACAGAAAGCGATTCACCTTCTTTTTTCATCTCTAGTACATCTGCTCCCCAATGCTTGAGTCTCTCTTTCAATTGCTCCTCTATATCTTCTTTAAATACACTTGTTATAAAGTGGAACTTGTAATTACCGCCGTAAAATTCTTTGAGCTTATCATCAGCATCGCTAATAAAGAATTTTTTGAGAAGTTTGTAAACCTCGTCGATGTTTGGGTTTTCGGACTTGAAAGGAAATTTCGCATCTATAGAAGCTGTTACTTCAACATGTATTGCTTCTTCAACTTTTCCACTATTTCTATCTATTTTAATAGCTATTAAATCTATTTCACCCCTTCCTTTCCCACCCTTTCTCTTTCTAACAGCAGAAAATGGAATGTTCTCAAGTGTAAAGTAGTTTTTCAAGTTATAATAAGATTTAACAATCTGTTCTTCAAAGGTTGCCATAATTAAATATTGACTATAAAAATTTTCATTCTTTTTTCCACAGAAAATCTGAAAGAATTTTTGTTATTGCGTGCACGCCAATGGTAAATGCAATAATTTCTTAAACAATTTGCCAATACCAATTTATTACTCAGCTTAATAGCTAGCCAAATGGCAAGCCAAAATATTGATTAAAGAAGCAAAAAATTGACAAAAAGAGAAATCGCATAGTAAATAAAAAGCGTTTTGAATTATGTCTCGATTTTGTCCTTGTTATTTTATGTGCATTAACAGATTTTTTGAAAGACTAATCTCACCAAATGTAGTTGTTAGCATAATAGCTGGAGCCATACCCGAAACAAGTTTAAGAACCCTCTACGATACTGAGCGAACGCAATTTTCAGACCAAATTTGCCGGATCCTAGAACTGCTTTCAGTATGATGGTTAAAGGAATAATATTTTTCTATACAATAGTTGAATATGAGAAGCTAGTTTGTCAACTTTAATTTACATTTTTAAAATTACCTATATCTATATTTTTTCGATACAAGAAATTAAAGAAAAGAAAATATTTTCTTGTACATGTAAAGAAAGTGATAAGGTAAAAGGAAGTATTTTTAACTCCAGATACGAGTGGCTTTATTTCTACATCGTTTTAAAGTAAAGTATTTAAATGTTAAATCGTGAGTAAAACCAATCTAACTCTATGAACTCCAATCTATCTCCAAAAATTAGATTTAAAGAGAGTTTTTTATTTTCTACTACTATAAAGTATTTTTCGTTTTTTTGTAAATCACCATCGATTATAAATTGAATTATGGGACTTTTTTGAAGTAATTTCTCCGAATTCTCTCTTAATAGATTTCTTATAACTCTTGTTAATTCGTTATAGTTGTCACAAGAAGAAAGTAGCTTTTCAAACCCGACTACACTTATCTTTTCACTAACAATTCCCTTTTTTAGCAATCTAAGAAAGTTTATTATACTTATTACCTTTTCAAATTTTTCATATTTACCTTCTTCAACAGCTTCTTTTGTTACAAAATTATAACCAACTTTCATCGTCTCACTTTAAATAAACCTATCTAATGTTATAATTTTTGATGGTTTATAACCTTCTAACAACTCTTTCAAAGTTTTATAGGTTTTATCTTTTGTCTTCTTGTATAAATAATTAAGAACGTCTTTAATAACTTTTATATCAAAATTACCTAAGCTTTTTGGAAGTTTTCCATACTGTTCATATACGTAATAAATATAATGAATGATGTCTATGTAATACTTAAATTTAAATTTTTTACTTTTTATTCTTTCTTCTAAGATTGCCCCTCTTTCCTTGGGTGTAAGAATTTTATAAATACTACCGCTTGGCTCTAAAATAATAGCTTCCTTAAATTCATCTTCACTCAAACCTTTGGGTTGCAATATCTTGTTTAATTCATTAAAATCTATTGTTCTCTTAGTAGCTAAGAATTGAATATATACAGAAGTTATATCATCTATGTTTGGTGGTATGTACTCTTCGATCTTAAGTGAATCGATGATTTCACTAATATCTTTAACTGCTTGTTGAGCATCAATTTTTCTCCTCTTAACATCAATAACATTCGGATAGTATTGCGAATAAACTTCTAAACACTTTCCTAATACTATTGTGGAAATATCACCATTTGATAGGGTTGGGTGTGACTTTCTTACTCTTTCAAGAGATTCTTTTGCTTTAACATATATTTCATCTTTAAGTTTTTCCCATAACTTTTCTTCTTTACTTTCCGATAGTTTCTTTTTTGCAACAATAATGGTGTCAAAAGCTCTTGATTCTCTACCATGAATATGTGACGACCCTCTTACCTCCGAAAAAATAGGATACACGATTTTAACGAAGAAATTAGCTTCTAATAACGATTGAAGCACAGATGACCAAGCATCTGGTGATTTATGATGAAAAGTAAAAACTAATATACCATCATCTCTAAGTAATTTATAGCATTCTTTCCATACTTTTGTCAACCCTTCTAAGAAAAATTCTTCAGTTTTTCCAATAGTTTCATTCACTTCTATTTCACGAGATGTTGGTATAAGTGGTTTACCAAAGTAAGTTGAATATTTTTCTCTTAACCCTAGTCTTAACCAAACGTAAAAGAAGTTTGCAAGCTCAGAATAATGAACATTGTCATAATATGGTGGGTCAGTAATGATAGCATCGACTTTTTTATTGATGAAAGAAAGATCCTCTGCAGTTTGAGAGATTAATAGCGTAGTTTTATTATTACTTTCAAAGATTCTATAATCATCTGTTACATCACTTTCAATTTTGTCATTTGGTATAGTTAACTTCATTATTTTATCATTTGTAACAACTATTTCCCAAGGATGTAGGCAATATGTTTTTTGTTTAATTTTACCTTTCATGTACTTACTAAAAGTTCCTACGCCTACCTTTGCTCCCCATACATTATTTTCTACTGGTTGAAATGTAGGATAATATGCATGTAAAGCAAATATTCCTGCAATACGTTGCATCTGTATAAGATAGAATGCAAACATATTATTAAAATGTAAAAAATCGGAGAAAGCTGCTAAAATATATTCCTTTATGTTTTCGTTTTTTATACTCAAAATTTCTTTCAAAAGTATAGACAAACATAAAAGTTGTCTTTCATTAAACATTTGCCAAAAATATTTATAATTGTAATTCTTTGCTTGTCTGGTATTAAACCCATCTGGAATTTCTTGATCTGGAATAAGTTTTCCGAGCAACCTATTTTTCTTTAGATTAAACTCTTTTTTTGCGATATCAAATAACTTTATGTCAAATTCGTCTACCTCCTTATAACCTCTACCATCTTTCTCACAATAATACTCTATAAGATACATTTCGCTTTCAGGAATTTTTCCTTCCATTTGAACAGTTTTTACCACATCATATTTCAGCTTACAGGAGGGACATATATATTTGCCGCCTTTTACATTTCCTTTAGCAGGAATAAATTGGAAATCGCAATGAGGACATTTTACCTTAAGTCTAAAGTCAGTTTTAGTTTCAAAAATTTTTCTACAATTTGGACAAAAAATAGTATGTATGCCTTTTTTACTTGCAATTCTAAAAGAAGTAAATAATGGTACTTCTTTCTTACAATTAATACACTTAACTTTTTTCACCCAGAAAATGTACATCACATCTACTTTTTTCTTACATTTAGGACAAATTGTTTTATAATAACTTTTTATTTTATCTGCAACTTTTTCTTCCAATATTTTAAATTCCCTTTCTAATTCCTCTAAATTAACAGGTTCTATTTCTTTCTTAGTAATAAACCATGCCACTGGATTTATATCTATTCCTATAACTTTGCATCCTAATCTTAAAGCTTCTACTATAGTAGTCCCGCCACCCATAAATGGATCAAGAATTATTGGAGTATAACCAAGAATTTCACTCAAATCTACATGTTTATAAAAAATTCCTCTTTCTATTAATTTTCCATCCTTATCGAATTTACCCCAAAATATTTCTTTAAAGTTTCCCTCAGTATTTTTAGTAGTTATAAAACTTTTTTGGGTTTGTGTAAATCTTTTAAGATGCTCTTCTTCTAAAAAACTTAATAAAATAATAGTCCTAAAAATACTACCTAATCTTCTTGCCCACCACTTGTGAATTTGATAAATTGGTTTTTTTGCATTACCTTCCTTCATCGCAATTTTATTTAGTTCTTCAATTGGAAAATCTTTCTCAATTATTGGCATAACTACAACCTTTTAAATTCTATTATAGGAATTAAATTTTCCATCAGTGATAAGCCACCGTGAGTTATTAGAGATCTTCTACCAGCAACAGACCAAACAAACCTATTTTTTACTACAATAAACTCCTTTTCAATTTGAACTAAATTCTCAATTTCTTGAATTTCCCTTAGCTCATTCAAAGCTTCTTCTTGGATATCGCTACTTTTTATTCCTCTTTTCATTCCAAATATTTTTCTCATTAATTTTTGATATTCTCCGGGTAAAGATTGTACAGCAAACGGTCTATGAAGTATATACCCATGGTCTGATGTTAAGATTATCTCGTCCGAATTTATTCTTTCTAAAATTTTCCTAAGTATATCTAACGTTTCAGTTAATACTTCCTGTAGAGATTTGATGACAACTCTTCCTTTTTCTTTAATATGCATAAGAACATCTGGAAATGCGCACCAAACAACTAGCTTTTTCTCATCACCTTTTATTCTTTCTACGTCTTCCTCCTTAACAATATGATAATATTGAAAATTCAAATTTTTCCTCATTGTAATCTGACTTGGTTCTTTCACATTAAAAAATTTTTTACAAAAATTTTCTGTGTCAGAGGGTAATGCTGAAAAGGTGAAATTATAATCGTTAATTTTTAAATCTTTTATTTTTAAATTTGAAAATATCAAATTTGATTCTCTTATACTTAGACCATCCATTATTACTAGCGCATACTTCTCTTCTCTTAATATTCTTTTGATGAATGTATTTTGATCTATTCTTTCAACTAAAAATTCATAAATTTCAAAAAATGTATTTGAAAGAAAATTTTCCAATTCATTAGTTTGTATTTCTTTTTGGCCATAAATTTCTTCAATGTTATATCCATTTTTAATCTTGGGAAGTTTCCATATCTCGTTTAATTTTCCCCAAATAGGTAGAAAAACATCATCATTATTAATTAATTTTTCTATGAAATTTTCGGCTATCATTTTTTTCTAACCTTACCCATGATACTTATTCTTCCTTCACTAATGTCTGGTAATTGATTTAACTTCTCCTTTAATTCTTTCATGGAATAACTTCCTTCAAGTTTGATTTTTATTTTACTTTCTACTTCTTTAACTCCGACCAAATTAATTTTTTTAACAAAATTTTCTAACTTTTCCAATACATCCGCTCTTTTGAATTTTTCTTCTAGAGTTATTTCTAACTCTTCTGTAAGGCTTTCATCAGTATATTTTGTTTCAAGTATATGTAACAGGCCTGCCGGATTTCCAGCAGATTCCAATAATTCTTCTGGTGGAATAGGCGGTTTTTCTACTGATACAATTTTCTTTATTTCGGGTTTCTCCAACGTACCTCTTGGTAATTCTTTCAAAATTTCCTTAATCTTTGATTTGGGTTGCGTGGAAAAACCTTTTGGTAAGAATTCTTTTAAAATAATCTCCATTTTATCATCAATTCTTGGAATTTGCTTCTCGAATATGATTGTACCATCTTCCTTAAAAATAGCAATCTTACCTTTAGCGCATAACTCACTTAAAACATCTTCTAATTCTTCTCGATTTTTAATAAGTGGTCTCCCCAATTGAGTGTAAAAAATATCAAGTAAATTTCTAAAAGTAATAGTTTTCTTACCGATTTCTTTTAAAATCTCTAAAGATTCCTCCTCAATTAATTTTCTTACTGAAAGCTCCTCTATCTTTTTATTAATCGTTTGTGGCCTGATTTCACAACTTTCTAATCGATATTCAATACCTTCTTCTGTCCTTTTAATACATTTAACAAATAATCCATATTTGTTTATAAGGTCTTCTTTTAATTCTTTTATATCTTTCTTTCTTATTTCTTCTATTTCAACAATCTTTTCTTTTTCTACCTCTCTTTTTTTAATTATATCAGAAGCAGAAACTATTCTTGCAGCTTTTTTTAAAATATCCTCATCTTCAAGTATATTTACACCAACTTTAGGTAAAATTAGAACGATTGTATTTCCATATTTTATACCACTATAAATTTCTTTAATCATTTCATTTCTTTCTTTTTCATCTACAGGTGAATGTGTAGTAAGTACAACCTTTATAGAAGGATCGTCTTTTATTTCATCCATTTTGTAAATGAATGTTTTAGGAGTATAAAGAATTTCATCAGTAATAATTTCTTTAATCTTTTCGTAAACTCTGTCTCTCGCTTCCATTAGTAACTTATCTGCTTTAGTTTCAATAACGGCAAAACCTCTTATTTCTTCTTTTATTAAATATTTTTCTGCATCTATTGGCCATACATGGGAAGCCATTCTGTGGATTTTATCAAGTGAATCAAGCACATCTGCACTTTTAATTTCTGGAGTTAAAATTCCTAGCAGTATATCTTTTTTAGATGCACCAAGCTCTTTTACCTCTCCTACAGAATAAAAGAAAATGATTGAGATGAGCTCGGTAGCAAATTTTATTTCTTTAAGTGAATTTATATCCACCAATGCTTTTTCATATAAAATTCTATTTATTTGTCTCGCTTGGTTTTGCACTTCCTCTAATGAGAAGTTTATATCAGAAAACTTAATAAGATCTTTCTTATCGTAACAATTTAGTAAAACTGGTAAAAGAAGATAAAGTACACCTCTTGTGTTTTGATAATCCTTAGCTGTTGTATATCTTTTAAATAAAATCTCAAATATCTCTGGTTGAAAAGGGTATGTTTTAAACATTCTTGATTTATACTCCTCGCTTCTTATATCCAACTCAGCATTTTGATAAGCACTTATGTATCCTTCCACAATTTTTTCCACAATTTTTTTATTGATCTTTTCTGCTTCTTCAAAAAATCTAAAGATAACTATCCTCTCTACATCAGGAAAAGCCGTCAAATCTTGTGTTATGGGATTTACTCTTTTAAGTCTTTCAAAAATTTTGCTTGTTTTTTCACGAAGTGCCAAAATTATAAATAAATTTTTTGAAGTAGAAACTTCAGCAAGAGATTCTATAAAGTTAAGATTTTTCTCTTGTTGTTTTGAATCCAACCCATTATACCATCTTTCTATCTCGTCGATCACTAAAACTACATTTCTTTCTCCTATCAATTCTTCTATATGTTTTACTGCTGGATAAGTTTTTAGTTTAGCAAGCAAGCTTTTTTTGCCTAGCTTCTCAAAAATTGGTTCCCATAAATCTTTCCCCTCCAATGCATCATAATGAAGGGGTAACAAGATAACGTGAAAATCCTTTTTTGGTAATTCAAAATCAATTTTCCATTCTTCTAACCATTTTTTAGCTACAGGATAGTTTTGGAATAAATGATAAATAACTAAAAGATTATGAGATTTACCAGAACCCCAACCTCCCATGAAAATAAATGTTCCACGTTTTTCTTTACCTCTTATTTTCTCGTTAATTTTTTCAATAATGTTTACTAAAGATTGAGAAGGAAAAGTATGATTGAAGACCCATTCAGGGGACTTTTCATTAAATTTCCCATCTTTGATAATATTATAGGTTTGAATCACACCTTCTATTTGTTTTTCTCTCAGAATTTCTTCTCTTATCTTCAAGACATCTGAAATGACATATTTATTCATATTTTCACCATTCTTACAGTCTATACTTAAGTTAGCGCTTGATATCTTTATTATTTTTTTATTATTTTTTAAGTGTTGTTATCAAATTATCCTTCTTTCTCTTTCTTTTATTATAACTTCTTGTGTATATACTATTTTTGTTCATCTCCCATTTATTTTATTTTCCACGCCTCTTCCCATTCCTTTCTTACATCTGGATCCGTACCAACAATTTTCCTTTACGTTTATTTTCACTAAAGCAGGAACTTTAATGTAAGCTTTAATTATTACTACCTTATCCTATATTTAAAGAAGGCAATTGTTCTAACAAATCTTGGCTCCAACCTTTTAGGCCTTTTACTAATTAAACACAAACCTATTCCAAATTTCCTTCTTTATCTTACTCTTCCTATCCAATATTTTGATAAAGTTTCTATATCAAAAGGTGCAAGCAAATGAGCCTCTTCCAAAAATAAAAATATCGGAAAAGGAAGACCATTACCGCTCTTTTGTAATTTTTTCCTTGCTTCCAAAATGCCTCTCAAAATGCGAGAAACAACTACATCTGCTCATCCTCATCAACAAAGCCCAAGTCAATAACATTATCACTTTTTATTTTTATCGATTCAAAAAAGTTGGGAAAAAGGAAATCCAGAATTTTTTCATACTCTTCTTTCAAACTTACCTATAACTCCCACTATCGAATTTTTATCCTTCTTGATATTTTCTCACAGAAGCTCTTGCAGCAGTAAAGTATTTAAACCTCTAGCGCTAGCAAGTAGAAACTCCTAAAATGTTAAACTTATAAAAATTATTGAAAACAATTAAGTATGACGGAAGAAAAAGAAATAGAACAATTAAAAAATAAGCTTGACGAATTTTCTAAGAATTTAAGAATTAGAAAAGAAATAGAAAGAGGTTGGAAAAATCATAAAGAATTATACCCATTTAGAGAAGATCCTACGAAAGTTGATGGCTAACCCCTAAGAAGATTTTTAATCCTGATAATGAATATTTTTTATTGGATTGAATTTGGATTAAACTCTTTAGGCAAGATACATAAGGCAAGTTCACAAAGATATATTCATGTACAACGACATTTGGAGAAACTAAAAAATTTGTTAAAGATTATTGTTGATGATTTTAAATCAATAGCCGAAAAGATTGACGTTCCTTGGGAAGACATACCACAGTTCGGTGGGCAGAAAATAATAGCAAAAAATTTTTAGCATTTTATTATACAGAAGAAATAGTGCCAATTTTCAAAAGAAGAGCACCTCGAATATATTTCTGAAAAATAGGAATAGATTTTAGAAATGAAAGTAAAAAAGATGTGGAGAAGAATACGAAAATCTATCAACAGGTGAAAGATTTCAATTTTTCAACGAGTTGCTTTTAGAATTTAAAAGCAGAGTATCGGGGTTTAGTTCCGTTGATAATGCTACCTTTATTAGATTTGTAGAAGAAACATTTAAACCACCAAAAGCTGAGTACCAAAAAATAACTAGTGTCCTATTAGATAAATTTAAAGAAGGTAAATTTCCAGATGCTTTTGTTTTAGATAAAGAAGGTAATGAAAAGAAGATTGAATTTAAGTTGGTATCATCTGACTTCGGTTATCCTTCAGACAAGCGTGATTATATAGTATGTTGGAGAAACGACAAAGAAAACAGAACAACTAGAAAACTAACCCAATTACCTCATTAGAGGAATTTATACTAAAAATTTTATATGACATGATTCAAAGCAGAACGTAAATGACATAAGTAACAAAATCACATAATATTTAAATATTTAATAGAAGGAAAGAAAACTCAAATTCCAACAAAACAGTTCGAACCGAAGTTGAAATCATACCTCTGTATAATAATTTTAAAATCCAATCCGAGTGGATAACGGAAAAATCGAACTAGTAGTACATTACTCTTGTTTAGTTAAGAACCAAAAAATAAAAAGGAAACAAAAAGCTTACTTTTCTATGAAAGCTTCATATACTACGAACAACGTCCCTACTAGGCCAAAAAGCCATCCTAGAATTTCGAAGAGTTGACCTAAACCGTTCCAAACTGAGGTTCCTAAGTAACTACTTAGCGCTGTTGCTGTGGAGAATGTACCAGCAAAGAGGAAGAATACTCCTGCAAGAATTATCCAGTTGAATCCCTTCTTTGCAACATTTCTGAATTTTAGATATTCAGCAAGCGCTGCCGCCAAGAGGAACGCTACTCCTAAGTCTACTAGACCACCAAAGATTGCCATTTTCTCACCAATTAAAATTTGAAAAAGCGCTTAAAAAGCTTTGAAAGATAAGAATTAACCACCAAAAGATGATAATAAAAATAAAAACAAGAGGAAGTTGGGCAGCATTAAGCCATTAGAGTTCTTCTTCCTCTTCTTCCAATTCTTCCTCGTCCCACTCGCCTTCATCTTCCCATTCTTCTTCCTCTTCTTCCCACTCTTCTTCTGCCATTTTTTCACCTTTTGTCGCTATACTTATAGTGATTGAAGATATTTAAATATTTTTGTTTGCATTCAAAAATTCAATTGCGGGTGGCTAGGCCGGGCGGCTGGGCCTCGCCTGTAACGGCAAACGGTCCATAATGGCCGGGCCGAAGCTCGAGGGCGG
>Ga0065719_106912_pt1 | contig 10678 bp, 13 predicted proteins | sample GBSCel85sediment_FD_59106 | JGI IMG/M metagenome (GOLD analysis project Ga0065719, IMG submission 59106) | Hot spring sediment microbial communities from Great Boiling Spring, Nevada - Cellulolytic enrichment CS 85C v3 (version 3) | ecosystem: Environmental > Aquatic > Thermal springs > Hot... | reverse complement strand
GTGAACGACTCCGCCAAGACTTTCAATCAGCTTCTTTATTTCTTCAAAGTTTAGATTTGTTCCAACTATCGTTATCTTAACCGATTCCGTTTCAACGTCGAGTTCTGAAAGGGTTATGTTCACTCCTTCTACGTTTTCAAGCTCGCTTAGCTTTAAAGCCAGAAAAACGACCGAAGGTGAGTGGGTTTTCAGGACATCGAGGACAAGCCTTCTGATCCCGCTCATGACGAAAAGATTATTATCTCTTTAATAAATTTTTTCGTATGTTCGATCTGCACACGCATTCGATTTTTAGCGATGGCGAGCTGATTCCATCTGAAATAATAAGGAGAATGGCCGCAAGGGGAAACATGGGGGTTGCGATAACGGATCATGCGGACTTTTCGAATATACCCATGATTCTTGAAAATCTTCTGAAGCTCAAGGATCTTGAATACGAAATAGACTTTCTTGTAGGTGTCGAAATAACCCATGTTCCGCCAAGGCTAATTGGAAAAGCCGTGGAACTCGCATGGAAAGAAGGAGCTGAAATAGTCGTAGTCCACGGAGAGACAATAGTCGAGCCCGTATTGTCTGGAACAAACTCGTCAGCCCTTGAAGAAGAAGTGAACATATTGGCCCATCCGGGAATTTTAAGCGAGGAAGAGGCTGAAAAAGCTAGGGAGAACGGAGTTTATCTCGAAATATCAGCGAGAAAAGGTCACTGCTTAGCAAATGGACATGTTGCGAAAATTGCTGAGAAATTCTCCTGCGATCTTGTGATAAACACAGACATGCATTCTCCGAATGATATAATAGATGATGAGCTTGCGAAGAAGATCCTCAAAGGAGCAGGGATTGAGGACTGGCAGAGTGTGCTCAGGAACAACGAAAGACTCTTCAGAAAGCTAAGAAAGTAAATTTTTTGTGAGTATTTCCTCGGTCATGTATTGCACAATCTTTTCGAGCTTTTCCCTTTCAACAGATTTCGGAAAGTATTCCAAGCTTGAAATGCTCTTCTTGGAATACTCTCTTATCTTCGAAAGAACCCTTTCAACCGCAATCTCTTTGCCGAATTCCATCTCGTATATATGCGGAAGCGTCATGGATTCAAGCTCGGAGTTCTTATCCTTTAAAGCCCTAAGGTATTCGAGAAGATCGTCCACCAGCTGGTAGGCCATTCCCAAGTTGTATCCGTATTCGTACAGCCTTTCAGCAGCCTTATCGTCTTTAGATGTAACCTTGCATGCCATACTTGCTGAATAGGCAAAAAGAAGCGCTGTTTTCTTTTCTATACATTCGAAGTAATCTCTTTCGGTAAAATCTTCTCTGGAGCTATAGTAGTCCATTATCTCTCCCTCGCTCATCATCGCTCCAGCTCTTGCCAGCTCTCTTATAACTTCCTCGCCATAGTAAGATGTGAGCTCCACTGATTTGGAAATAAGCCAGTCCCCGAAAACCAAGGCTAAGGCTGTATCGTATTCAACATGCAGGGGCCTTCTGTTCCTTCTACTCGTTGCCCTATCGATTATGTCATCGTGAACAAGGCTCGCTGTGTGAATCAGCTCGATTGCGATCGCAAGGTTTTTTAGACTTTCATAATCTCCTCCACACATTTTACCGCTTATTAGAGTGATCAGAGGCCTTATTCGCTTTCCTCCTGCGTAGATTACGTATTCCAATGCTTTTTTGATCTTCCTGTTTGTCTCGACTTTTTCGACGAATTTCCTCAGCTCTCTTTCGAATAAGAGGTATTCTTCCCAGCTCTCAATCACCAAAGATTTCCTGAATTTCGAAGATATAATTTTTTTGCTTTGAATCAAAAGATTTAAAAGTTCTCAAACGGGAAGTCGAATGGGCTATTTCCTATCTTTTTTCGAAAAGATTTTGAAAGTTCTTGATTCGAGGCGAACAATTTTTATAAGTATTGGGTTAAAAAAATGTTTCTTTCCAAGCCATTTCGAATTTTCTTAGCTTTAAAGAGAGCAATAGATGACTGGATTCGTTTAAACGGGACATTTAATTTATATTTATTTGTAAAATAAAAAATACTAATTTAGTTTAAACTGTGCCTTTTTCGATTCTAATGACTTTTATGCAATTTATCTCAATTTGAACGCCGGATACAATGGAAAAGTTTAAATACTTATCTAATACCAGTTATCCCAGTGAAAGGACATGTTGGAAACGTCCGGGTCGGGTATGGAAGAATATAAATATAACGGGACAAAATTTGCTGGCTTTGGATTAGTCAGTGAAGGAAAATTAGTGCCAAGAAGGGTCTTCTTCACGTCTGGAGTCGGAAGACATCCCGATCCACTGGTGAGCTTTGAGCTGGCTTTGAGGGATGCGGGTATAGAGAAGTTCAACTTGGTAACCGTGAGTAGCATATATCCACCGAGATGCGAAATAGTTTCAAAGGAAGAGGGTCTTAAGGAGCTATATCCGGGACAGATTGTTTTTTGCGTCATGTCGAAGATGACGAGCTGTGAAACAGGAAAAAAGATCTTCGCAAGTGTTGGCATTGCAATTCCGGAAAATCAGAACCTGAACGGCTATCTGACCGAGTATCATGGTTACTGCAACGGATTGGAAGGAAAGCATGCGGAAGAAATGGCGGCATATATGCTAAGAACAGCCTTTGACATCGAGCCAGCTAAAACTTTCAACGTAACGGCTGTAGCTGAAGTTGGAGAGGGAGAATACACAACAGTTTTAGCTGCAGCAGTCTTTGTCCTATGATCCCGACAGTTCCATTAGAGGTTAAGGATAGAAATTTTTTTGATCTTCTGAAGTCGATGAGTAGGACTGGCTTTCAGGGAAGAAAGCTTGGGGAAGCCTTTGAGATATGGCTTGAAATGCTTGAAAAAGAAAGAATCACGATTCTCATGGGCCTGGCTGGTGCAATGGTTCCAGCTGGAATGAGAAAGATCATATCTTGGCTCATAAGAAACAGATTCATAGATGTCCTCGTTTCAACCGGAGCGAATCTCTTCCACGACATACACGAAGCTCTCGGCTTCAAGCATTACATTGGAAGCGAGTTTGCAGACGATGAGGAGCTTTTTAGGAAAGGAATAGACAGAATATACGACATCTTTGCCCACGAAAATGAGTTCAATATGGTCGACTTCATGATTGCTCGGATATTCGAAGAAATGGAGGGAACATTTTCCTCAAGGGAAATAATCGAAAGAATAGCGGAGAAGATAAGGAAAGTTGCGAAAGAAGAATCGATCATAATCTCAGCCTATGAAGAAGGAGTTCCAATCTTCTGCCCCGCAATCGCTGACAGCTCGATCGGAATAGGAGCATATCTGGCTTCAAAGAGATGCGTTGTAGATACGATAAAGGACATAGAGGAGCTTACGGAAATAGTCGTAAAGTCTGGAAAGACTGGCGTGATCTACATAGGTGGCGGTGTTCCAAAGAACTTCATACAGCAAACAGAAGTCGTTGCAAGGCTTAAAAACTACGAAGTTTCCGGGCACGAATATGCGATTCAGATAACAACCGATTCTCCCCATTTCGGCGGTTTAAGCGGTTGCACGTTCGAAGAGGGAATAAGCTGGGGTAAAATAAGTTGCAGGAGCAAAAAGGCACAGGTATTTGTCGACGCAACAATTGCTTTGCCAATACTTGCGCATGGATTGATGAACGTGAAGAGAAAGAGTTTTCCCAGATTTTCCTTCGAAAATGGAGTCGAGGTTTCATTCTCTTGACCCAAAGATTATGAAGACAGGATTTTCGCTTCTGAAAGCCGTAGCACTGGCCAGCTCGTAGCTCCTAGATATATTTGCGATTATCATCTCCCTGAAGATGCCAAGCTCCTTCATCTTTTTCATGACAGCCGTAGCGACTTCTATTCTTGCAGCGTTTACTACGATTTTCTTGGCCCTGCACAGTTCCAGCATCTTTTCTATATTCCTTGTCCCTCCGAAAAAGGCCAAATCGCAGTCATATGTCTTTAGAAATTCCAGCCCATTCATCTGAAGAACCTCGACATTTCCAAATTTTTTCAATTTCTCCCTTGCCAGCTCAACAGCTTCTTTGCTCTCATCCACGGCATAGACTTTTTTAACAAATCTTGCAAAGAAAGAGGAAACGCTTCCGGTTCCGCAGCCTATGTCGGCGAAGATCTCATTGCCCTCTGGTCTCATCTTCGCGAACACTATTCCTATTATCTCGTCCTTTGTCTTCTTTTCCCCCATGTCACCTAATCTCACTCCAATTTTTCTTGCAACGTCTTTTCTAATCTCTCTGCCTTCATAGACGATTTCTCCATTGTTAAGAAATATGAACTTGTCTCCTACTTCCTTTGCAAGATCGTAGTCATGGGTTGAAATCAGAATCGTTTTTCCCCTTTCTTTCAAAATTTTTATAATTTCTACTAATTTTTTGAATGCAATTCCATCAAGTCCAGCGGTTGGCTCATCCATCAGAATTATCTCCGGATCCATTGCTATCGCAGAGGCTATTGTAAGCAATCTCTTCATTCCCCCGCTCAAAATGGAGCAGGGGTAGTTTTCCAAGCCTTTCAGATTGCAGAGCTCAATTGCCTCTTTTGAAAGCCTTTCAAAGTCTTTTCCAGCATTCTTCGCTCCAAAAGAAACTTCCTGCCAGACAGTAGGAGCTATTATCTGATCGTCGGGATTTTGAAAGACCATTGCAACCTTTTTTCTGATCTCGTTTAAGCATTTTCTTTCGTATTCAAGTTTTTTCCCATCGATGAATATTTCTCCCCTCTCTGGTCTGAGAATTCCGATCAGGTTGAGCAAAAGCGTGGTCTTTCCAGAGCCATTTTTACCCATTATGACCGTAACTCCTTTCTCAGCTCTGAAGCTCACACCCTTTAAGACGTAATCTTTGTCATATCTGAACCAGATGTCTCTCACTTCAAGCATGCAACCAGCACCATTGAAGATATTATGACAAAAGAGGGCAGAAATCCTCTACTTTTTGCATTCAGTTCCGGAATTTCTTCTCCCCTCAGCTCCATTGCCAGTGAAGTCTTCTCAACTCTGTTCATCGCTCTTAGAAAGAGGGTTTTTGAAAGCAGAAAAGTTGTTGAAAGCGAGTTTTTAAAGTCAGAATAGCCCAGCCGGACTTTTGCTGAAACTTCGAACTTTTTTGCTTCCCCATATAAAACCTGAACTGTTCTGTAGCTTAAAAACATTATTTCCGTCAGGAATTTTGGCAATCTGAGCTTTCTAAGGGCTGATATGAATTCGGGCATTGTTGTCGTTGAGATGAGATAGAAGAGAATGCTTAAAGCTGCAAGCGTTCTCTGAAGAGTGGAAATCGTCAGCTCAAGGGATCTGTCTGTAATTCTGAATATCGAAAATTCCAGCACGGTTTCACCCTCTACTGTCAGAAGAATTATTACTATTCCCGGAAGGAGGAACAGAAAGGGAATTTCTATGATTTTCAGATAATTTTTGCCCACTGCGTAGATCGAAAGGGCTGTAAAGATAGCTATGCACATTGGCTGGACTTTTTCCGATACCATTGCAATTGCGAGAGCTGTAAGGGAAAAATAGACGTTTAGATTTCCGGAAATTATCCTTCTCGCCCTTATCTGTATTCTTTCAAGATCTTCCATGGAGATAACCTATTACGTATCCAAGTATTAGCGCACCTATTGCGACCTGAATACTGAATAGAAAGCTTTCCAGCTCTCCGCTTGGCTCAAAAAGTGGAGAAAGCCATGGTTGAAAGTCAGGATCGATTTCCTTCAAGATGTCTTCAATGATTTCATCCAAACCGAGCCAGCTAAGAAGAGCGAACATCAACTTTGCTCACCTCTTCCAGCTTGCTGATCACCTGCTCAAAAACCGCAACTGCTAGAAATGCTTCAATCAATGCAATTGGGATCTGAGTAAAGGCAAAGATTGCAAGAAATCGAATTGCGGTCTCTATTACGCCTTCGAAGCTCTGTGTAGCTGGAAAAGCTAATGCGAGCTGAATAGATGTTACGACATAAGTCGAAATGCTGGCGACAGCTGATGCTGAAAAAACAGCAACTCTCCTGTTCTTCTTCAGAGCTCTGTAAGTTATCCAGGCAAAGAATGGGCCTATTATACCCATAGAAGCCACATTTGCTCCAAGCGTCGTTATTCCGCCATGGGCCAGAAGGAGGGCTTGGTATAGTAGAACTATGGCTGAAAGAACTGCAGTAATTGCTGGGCCAAATAAAACAACTGCTATTCCTGTTCCAGTCGGATGCGAGCAGCTTCCGGTAACGGAAGGAATTTTCATTGCAGAAAGGACGAAAATGAAACCTGTTGCAACTGCTAGAAGTATTTTTTCTGTCCTGTTCCGCATCTTTGCCCTTATCTTCATCGCTCCATAGATTAAGAAGGGTGCTGAAAATGCATACCAGAAAAGACACCACTCTGGCTGAAGGAAGCCTTCTGCTATGTGCATCAAATCACCCTTAATTTCAGTTCGGAAAATTTTATTTAAATTTTTCGGAATGAGATTCAAAAGAATTTTATTTTCTCATGTTCACTTCTTACATGCTGTATGCAGTCGGCTTGGGGCCCGGAGATAAAAAGCTGCTCACGCTTAGGGCTGTTGAAGTGATAAAAAAGGTCGATGAAGTGATAGTTCCGGGAAAGATGGCTCATGGATTGATAAAAGACATAAAGGATTCGAGAATTGTCGAATTTCCGATGGGTAGCGGAGAAAGCGTTGCGAAGGATCTTGCGAAAGAAATAGTTGAAAAGAGACACGATGTTGCCTTCTGCTGCCTTGGAGATCCAATGATCTATTCTACCTTCCACCACCTCTACAGGGAGATAGCGAAGATCGATCCGGATTACGATGTTGAAGTGATTCCTGGCATTACAAGCGCATCGAGTGCTCTGGCAAGGGGAAAGATATTCGTTGAAAGCGGAATGCTCATAACAACTCCTGAATTTGAAAAGCCAGATGTTGTGGTTGTTATGAAAGCAAAAAAACCGAAGGAGATTGAGAGAAAGCTTAGAAGCAATGGATTCAGGGATTTCTGGTTCTTCGAAAGGCTTTTCATGGAAGGGGAAAAAACTGGAAAAGATCTGCCAGAAAAGGCAGATTACTTCAGCATGGTGGTTGCGAAGATATGAAGGTCTACTTCGTTGGCTTTGGTCCAGGAGATAAAGAGCTGCTGACAGTAAAAGCCTGGAAGTTGCTGGAAAAGGCCGATCTTATAATTTATCCTGGTTCAATAATTGAAAGAGAAGCTTTGGAAGATTTCAGGGGTGAAAAGGTCAACAGCCATGGAATGAGCCTTGAGGAGATAGTCGATTTAATGGAGAGAGCCGTTAGAGATGGAAAAATCGTTGTCAGACTTCAGAGCGGAGATCCAAGCATTTTTGGAGCTCTTTGGGAGCAGATAAGAGAGTTAAAAAAGAGAGGAATCGAGTCAGAGATAATTCCCGGGGTTAGCAGTGTCTTTGCTGCATCAGCAGCTTTAGGCATTGAGCTGACTTCTCCTGATTTAGTTGGGGTCGCAATAGTTAGGCCAAAGGGGAGAACTCTTGAAGAGGACTATCTCGAGCAGATTGCAAGATTTCCTATTACGCTGGTAATACTTCTGGGGGCCGAGAAAGTTGACCACATTGTGGAAAAAGTTGGAAAGGTTCGAGGATACGATGAGCCATGTGCAGTAGTTTACAAAGCCACGCATAGGGATGAAAAGAAGTTCTTCTGCAAGCTCGGAGAGCTAAAGGGGAAAATGGAGGAAGAGGGAATAAGGAGAACTGCTGTAATAATAATAGGTAAAGCTTTGCTTGGATATGAGGGCAGATCGCATCTCTATAGCGGTTCTCTTATTTGAGAAGGATCTAGAAAAGCTGGGTAAAGTGGTGGAGCACCTCAGCAGAGCTTACGACGTGAAGACAGTTTTCTACAGAAGGGACATATGGCAAGATCTGATGAATTTTGACTGCATTGTGGCTTACATGGCATCTGGAATCGTAATTCGCGGAATCGCTAAGCATTTGAAGAGCAAGTGGACAGATCCGGCTGTAATAGTGCTGGACAAGCTTTTAAAGCATGCAGTAGTTTTGCTCAATGGACACCGCTTTGGAAACGAGGTGGCCATTTATTTATCCCAGATTGGAATCGAGCCGGTTATTACGACTGCCATGGAATTCTGCGACGGAATCTGCATAGGAGTTGGATTCAGAAAAAATGCGAAAGAGGAGGAGATAATTGAGGCAATAAAAATGGCAATCAAGGAGCTCGGACTGGAAATGAAGGACATAAGAGTCATCGCAACTGTTGAAGGAAAAGAGAGGAGCGCAATAATCAAAGTGGCTGAAAAACTGAAAAGGCCAGTATTCTTTGTGAAAAAAGAAGAACTGAACAGAATGGATTTGCCTGAAACGAGTGCGAAAATTATAGGTGTAAAAAACGTTGCAGAAGGCTGTGCACTGTTTTTTGCCAGAGAAAAGAAGCTTATTTTACCGAAAAGAGTTTTTGGAGGTGTAACAGTTGCAGCCGCAAGGTAAGCTTTACGTCGTTGGTATAGGAGCGGGTAAGGATCTTCTGACTCTAAGGGCACTTAAGGCTATTCAGGAATCGGAATACATAGTCGGATACGAAAGGTATGTGAAGGAGATTGAGGAATTCATAAGAGGAAAAAAGGTCATCACAACGGGAATGAGAGAAGAAATGAAAAGAGTCGAAATCGCATTTGAACTGGCAAAGAAAAGCGTTGTTTCGCTGATAAGCGGCGGAGATCCGGGCATTTATGGAATCCTTCCATTTGTTTTCGAGTTCTTTATGAAAAAGGGGGAAAAAATCGATTTGGAAGTAATTCCTGGAGTAACTGCTAGCAACGCATCTTCAGCACTTCTCGGCTGTCCAATAAGTGGCGATCACGTTGTGATAAGCCTGAGCGATCTCCTTGTTCCATGGAACGTCATAGAGTCCAGGCTGATATATGCTCTAAGAGGCGGATTCGTCATAGCGATATACAATCCGTCCAGTTCGGCCAGAAGGGAAAATCTCGTGAAGGCTTTAAAGCTGATAATGGATGAAAGAGGGGATCTTTTCATCGGAGTTGTTAAAAACGCATTCAGGGAAGGTCAGACTGCGCTACTAATGCGTGCCAGTGAGCTTATGAAGAATTCCGATTTAGTGGACATGAACACCACTTTGATTGTCCCGAACCATGAGACCATTGTTAGAGATGGCAAGATGTTCACTCCAAGGAAATATGAAGCCAAAAAGATGGGAGGAGTTACAAGAGGTGCTATGGAGATAGTTGAGAAGAGTTCGGAGATTCTCAAGGAAATTGTTCCGGGAGATGGCTTGAAAGAGGAAATATTGAGGAGATGCATAGCAACAACCGGCGATCCGGGCATAAAGGATGCAATTCTCTTCAAAGGCGATCCATGGGAAGGGGTTGAAGCCATACGAAAGGGGAGCAGGATAATAGTGGACGTTAGAATGGTCAAAGCTGGTCTCAGGATGAGCTCGATCTGTGCAATGGATTTCGCAGAGGGAGATGAGACTAAAGCTTATTCTGGCTTCAAAAGCTTGAGTAGACTGCTTGAAGATAGCGTTGTCGGAATAGGGAATTCTCCATCCGCTGCCATCGCAGTATATGAGATTTCAAAACATTATAAGCCAAAGTTCATAGTTGCGACACCTGTCGGCTTCGTGAACGCAAAAGAGGCTAAGGAGATGATTCTGGAGCTTGAAGTTCCATCTATAATTTCGAAGGGGACAAAAGGAGGAAGCAACATCTGCGTTGCAATTCTGAACTGCCTGATAGAGTATGCTAAGAGATCCTGTTGAGCTATACGAATATCCCGAAGATTGGTGCATCGGAAGAGAATCTCTGGTTAAAAGCGGGCTTTTTATATTAAAAAGAAATGGCTTTATCAGAAGGGGAATAACGACCGCAACAGCTGCTTCAGCAGCAATCGTTGCAGCTGTTGCATCGCTGAAGCACGAATTCGATTCTGTCAGTGTTTTAACTCCAGTGGGAATAGAGATCAATTTGGAAGTCGAAGCTGAAAAAGGATTTGCAGTTGTTGAGAAATTTTCAGGAGATCATGAATTTGACGTCACAGATGGACTTGAATTCTTTGCAAGGGTAAAGGAATCAGGCGGAATAGAATTTGGAGAAGGAATTGGGGAGAAAGATGGAAAAAAAGCCGTAAGCAGGTCTGCAATGAGACAGATAGAAATGAATTTCGAAAGGGTTTGTAGAAAAACGGGATACAAAGGAGGAGTTTCGGTTGAAGCCCCGGATGGAAAAGAGGTTGCAAAGGAAACGAAAAATGAAGAGCTGGGAATAAAGGGCGGAATTTCTATCTTGGGAACAACTGGCTTTGTCGAACCCTGGTGCGAGGAGCTGGTTAAAGTTAAGATCGAGATTGCTGGCAGATATAGAAAGATAGCCATTACAACTGGAAGAAGGGCTTGGGAGTATGCTAGGAAGAAGTATCCGGATTTTCAGCCATTTGTTTTCGGGCTGCATCTGGATGAAATTCTTTCTGAACATAAAGGGGAGAAGATAATCGTTGGCTATCCAGGTTTGCTTAAGAAGTGGGCGAAAAATGAAGATCTTTTTGAAAAGGCCAGATCTTTTGGAGCGGAGGTGGATTTAATTGCTGAGGATTATTGGAGTCGGAATATGTGAGGGGCAAATAACTGACAGAGCAAAGGAGATGATAGAGAAGGCAGAAGTCGTTTATGGAAG
>Ga0065719_103954_pt1 | contig 10720 bp, 5 predicted proteins | sample GBSCel85sediment_FD_59106 | JGI IMG/M metagenome (GOLD analysis project Ga0065719, IMG submission 59106) | Hot spring sediment microbial communities from Great Boiling Spring, Nevada - Cellulolytic enrichment CS 85C v3 (version 3) | ecosystem: Environmental > Aquatic > Thermal springs > Hot... | reverse complement strand
TTTGTCCATTTCAGCGTGAAGTTCCCGTAGTTGAACTATGTCAGGGTCATTGCATTCGGGATTGTGGAAAAGGTTGTAAGTCTTGGTCAAGCCAATCCATCGGTTGAGCATGATTTGGCGGCGATGTTTGAGATAGCTGCAAAGGCTGTGAAAATGGCGATAGCCAATTGAGCGTCCATTTCAGACTACCTTACTTTTTAAGCCTTTCCCAAGCCTCAAGCACCAGTCTGCGGGTTCGGTATTCGCCGAACTGGCGGATTTCTTTCTCTTTCAACACTCGGAAGGTTTCGCCTGGGAAGGTGCTTTTTCGGCAGCGTTCCTCGTAACCCGTTGGGTCTAACGGGTCATCAACTTCTTCCCATGGGTCTAAAATGTCCGCCAACTCTTTCTCAGTCAAATCGGCAGGGTCTAAGATGTAGCGCAGTTGCTTTCGGGTGAGACCGTAAAGGCGGGCATAGTAGGCGTCAAGTTCGGCTCGCAAGTGAGCGCGGCGCTCTTCGTCCCACTTGAAAGGCGGGAGTGGACAGTGGGGCGAGTGGTGAATAGCAAGTGGCGAATGGAGAACTTCAGGGTCTGCAGGCGTGATTTCAGGATAAGCGGAAGCCCATTCGGGCAAGTCAAAGGAATTGCCACCAGTTGCCCATCGGTTCTCTTCCCACTGTCGGAAAATTGCTTCTTTCAATTCAGCCGTTGTACTCTGCCAAACATCATCCGCAAAAGGCTTGATGTCCCAAGAAGTGTAAACTAACTCCAGCACGCGCGGGACGATGAAGTGTAGGTCCTTGGTAGTGTAAGCGGAAGGTGGAAGGATAGGGAGTTGGCGCAGAATGAAGAAACCAAGAGACATTCCGCCAATCTTCTGGCGAGTAACGAAATCAAAGACAATGCTTGTTAGGTTTGCCAGTAAAACAGGTAAGTTAGAAGTCGGTTGCTTCTCAAAGGTGAGTAAGGGCACCTTGTGTCCCACACCCACCCTCGGCAGCACGCTGAAGATGGCGGTGCGCTCGTCAGTGGAGCGCGCTACATCTCGGAAGCCCAGAAGCCATTTAGGTGCAGCCTTATGAAGCAACTCCACGGCGAAATTAAGGGCTTGTTCTTCGGTTCGCAAGGGTGGCATGACATTATGGCGCCACTCAGGAGGAAGCCGTTCGGCAAGATTAGGTTGCTTCATAGCGAGTTGAAAGAGGATAGGATATTTCTTGGGCAACTCAAGAAAAGCAGTAACTTTCTTTGGGTCAGCAGGATGCCAAAGTAGTAAGCCTTGTCCACGCACTCTTTCTAACTTCGCAATTTCATCAAGTGATGCCGAAGGCAGGTAATTAAGCCCAACTGGTTTGGGGGCGAGAACCCCTTCGTCAGCGCAAAGTCCCAACCTAAGCGGGTTAATGGAACGGGCAAAAGTATGGTAATTGGCAAACTCAATCCATGCTGGAAGGAGAGATTGCATTGCCGCTTCGGGATCGCCCCACCCATCCATACCCTTAGTCTCGTCCCATGCTTCTATGTAAAGCCAACAGGCAAATAAAAGCCACGCAACGAGAAGCAAAATAAGGTCTTGGTTTCCAGCACGCATAGCATCAATGAAAATGGATGGCAAATGTGCTGAGCGAAGCAAAACCTCCTTCTCGGGCACCCAATACCAAGGCTGGATGAGGAAGTTCGGGTTAGCGTGCTGGTGCTCATCGGGTGTGGGTAGTTGGGTGCTGGAACGGGATGAAACGCCCTCGTAGGTGCCAAATCGGTGGTCGTAGTGCCAAATCATTTTGGCTTCATAAAGGGGAAGGAACACATCACCTTCACCCTTGACCCCTCTCCCAGTGTGAGAGGGACGAATGAAGCGGTTTCCAACAAGCACATACCCTTTTGCCTCCAATTCATTACGGGTGTGGAAAAGGTGGGAGTCATTAGCCATATCCAGCATCCGTAGGAAGCGCACACTCCATGGGTTTTCTCTCGTCTGCTCGTTCACCAGCACGGGCACCCGCTGGTAGATGGCTTTTGTCAGTTCTGCGTCTTGGCGGGTGCGGAAGACCGGACAGGTGCGAGTGTTAGGGTTGAGGAGGGCAAAGTCTTCTGGCGATAGGGTAAAACGGCGCCTCTCGTCTCTTAGTTGCTCAGCACGGGTCAGGAAAAAAGCAAACTCACTGCGCTCTACAGGCTTCCCACTTAAGGTCAGCAGGGAGAACTTGTAGCGACTATCTACCGCCGGAAAGAGTTTCTCTCGGTTCTCAAAGTCGTAGAGACTGACCAAGCGTCCCGTGTCCACAAGGTGGCGGAAGAAGTGTTGGTTGGTGGCATCAGTTGCGATGCCAGTAGGGATCACAACGCCGATGCGTCCCCGCTTATTCACCAATGCAGTAAAGAGTTCGGCAAAGACGGAGTAAGTGTTAATGTCGCTGCGAGCAGTGAGAGGGAAGCGACCGCTTCTGCGCAGGAATTTGCTCAAAGCATCGGCATCATGAAGTGCCTGTCGGTATTCTTGCCAAAGAGAGGGATTGCGTTTAGGGAGCGTTTGAATCAGTCGCTGGCGTGCCGCTTTGTTAGGTGCGTTGGCAATTTCAGGGTCGCGAGTTGAGAAGAATTCCTCCTCCTGCAGTTTAATGCGTTCCCAAGGTGGGTTGCAGAGGATGACATCAAAGCCACCTTGAGCGAAAACTTCAGGGAACTCAAGTTCCCAATGGAAGAAGCGATGTCGTTGGGCAAGTTCCCAAGCGTAGCCGATAACATCGCCTCGGACAGAACCTTGCGAGCGTATGAAACTAAAAACCGTTGCGCTTGTCGGGATGCGATGTTGGTTTTCTTGGGTGATGTCGGCAAAGAAGGCAGAAGTCCAAAGGTTGCAAAGGGTTTGCAACCGCCACCAATTTTTGCTTTCCTGCAATTCCCGATAGCGTCTTTCCTTCTCTCGGATTTGTTCTGGCTCATCGTCGGGCATTTCGCTGAATTGGCTGAGGGTTTCGGCGATTTGCTTTAGCCCTTCGTCAAATTCCAAAGCCAACTGGTGTTTGTGTTTCCTTTCGTTGCGATTTCGCTTTTTCAGTTGGCTGGCAATCTTTTTGTCGTCGCCTGCAACAGGGTCATAGGCTTCGTCAGGGATGCCATCTTCAAGGGCGTCAAGTGAAAGGACACCGACGAGGCTATCGCCGCATTTGATTCGGTGGTCAAGGAAGGCTAAGGGTTTGCCTTCAGCGTGGCTTTCAATCCAGAGGGCGACTTTGCAAAGTTCAACGGCGAGTGGGTTTTTGTCCACACCATAGATGCAATGTCGGATTACATCCCTTAAGGCAATTCGGTAGGCTTCAGGGTTTGGCTGTTCTTCACCTGTCCTGATTTTCGCCAATTCGGTTGCAAGTCGTCTCGCTGCTGCCAAAAGGAAGTGCCCTGAACCGCAAGCAGGGTCAAGGATTTTGATGGAAAGAACGGCTTTTTCGGCGAGTAGCGAATCAGGGGGTTTTCTTCCCTCTCCCCCTTCCCCTCTCCCAGTGGGAGAGGGGATAATAGGGGTGAGGGCTTCAAATCTCCCAGTGGGAGAGGAGCTAACAGGGGTGAGGGCTTCCAAGATTCGCTGAAGAACGCTTTCTGGGTCATTGAGGACTTCCTCGTTGCGGAATGTCAAGATGCGGAAACCTTGTGCTTCAAGTTCCCGTTTCCGAACTTTGTCGTATTCTGNCTGTTCGGGTCGGTCATGGACTGAGCCTTCCAGTTCAACAATGAGGCGGTGTTCATGGCAGTAGAAGTCAACGATGTAGCGACCTATGGCATGTTGGCGTCGGAATTTCAACCCAGCCAACCTTCGGTCTCTCAAGCATTCCCAAAGCAACTGTTCAGCATGCGTCATCTTTTTCCGAAGTTCACGACATAGTTGGCGAATATCGTCTGGCAACTTCAAAATCGGGCGCCCAAAGGTGTCAACGCCGTGATAGGGTGTAGATTGTGCCATTCGCTTTACTTCTTCAAGCCGCTCCTGCAAAACAGGTTCAAGGGCGCTTTTGATGAGTTCGCCCACAAGTTCACGAGGGGTGTAGTAACTGCCCGTTGATTTGCGCTCCATTCCTGCAGGGATAAGTTCAAAGACCAATTTGCCTGCTTCTTCCCTGAAAGTCGGGTGGAAGTCTAAAAGGCTCTCGTAAATGCTGCCCAACTCTTCAACATCCAATTGAGCGTAATTGACCCGCTGCCATGGAGACCTTTCATCGGGCTTGAACCAGCAAAGATACCAAAGAGCCCTGAGCAAGTCAGCGTTGCTGACTCTGGCGTCATTGATGGCATCAGTTCCTGAACGGCTGAAAAGGTCACCGTTGAGCGGTGCCACGCCAAGCAATTTGGCTTTTTGTTCGTCGGCAAAAATTTCAAAAGTCTTTTGCAAGCCAATCCACAAATCATCGTGGTGTTCAACCCAAGCGCTTTTGACTTCGGTCAGTCTGCGCAGCCTTGATATGGAGTAGAAATCTCGGTAAACCGAACTGCCACCAATTAAGTTACGCTCTTCGGCAACCAAAAGGAAGAGCAGGCGATAGATGAGCCGCAGAAGTTGCTGGTAAAACCCTTCGGGCTTCAGTTCACCGTTGCGAACCTTTTCCCTCAGGTGTTGGTTTTTCGGGTGCTGCAAGAGTGCCGTTCCAAGGATGTTGAGGGCTTTTTCCACTCCATCCCTTAACTTGTCGCGAACCCTGTTCCCTTGCTCAATCGTCTGGCGGTAGTAACGCTCTAAAAGGCATTCAGGGGCATCGGCTAAAGACTTTGGCAGGCGGGAACGATGGACGAGGCGGACGAAAAGTTGGAAGTCGGCAAAGAGTTCGTTAGCAAACATTTCCTGCAAGTTGAATTCAATGAAGGCTTGGCGGGCAAGGTATTGGCTGTCACGGAGTAGCCTTAGGATTGCGCCGTTGGTCACAATTGCCCAAAGGTGTTCGGTTCGGTTGAGGAAATCTTGGACATAAGCGTGTGGAGACATGCGAGGACCAAATTGTGGCAATCGGTCAAGGCTTTGACGGATGCCGACGATGTGAATGAAAGGCGCTTCATCGGAAGGTTCAGCGCGGTGGGAGAGGTGGTAGCGGCGACCGTCAACCTCAATGGCTTCGCGTTGGTAAGTCGGTTGGTAGCCGAGCAGTTCAAGTAAGGGAATGACGAAGCGGTCACGGGTGAGGGATGTCGCAGGGTCATCCTGTGGCAGCGCTTCCAACCGACTTTGAAAACTTTCCCAAAGTTCCCTGCTTCGGTTCCAAAGGAAGGCTAAATGGTCGCTGAAAGCCGCCTCGGATGAAAAACCAAAGTTTTGAGGTCGCTGCCCTTCGGCTTCGCCGGCGAAAATTTGCTCTATCAAGTCACCACCCAACAAGCCTCCTTCAACCTTCAAACTTGGGAAACGAGGCATGCCTATCACCTCCGTTTTGGGCGGACTGAATGACAGCCATAAATCTTTGTTTGACAAATTGGCTTGGGTAGTTCAAAATGGTGAGTGGCGAACGACTGAAGGTGACGAAGTGACTGGAAAAAGGCAAGGTGGGGGAAGGGTGCTCAACCGTGTCAGGAGGGTTTATGCAACTAAAAGGGCAAGGGAGCACATGGCTGAAAAGCATCAGGTGACCTGGGATGAAGTTCTTGAGGCTCTTGAAGCGAAACCAGCAATCTACCGCACTTACCCTTCCGAAAGCGGAGAAAGGCGCTATATTGCTTTCGGTCGCACTGAAGCGGGAAGACCTTTGGTGATTGTTCTGGCTTTGGAAAAACCTGACACCTTTCGGGTCATAACGGCTTACGAACCGAAAGGCAAAAAACAACTGCGCCGTTTTAGGCGAAGGGAAAGGTGAAATGAGATGGCGAAGCGAAGACGACCCGTCATACCGAAGTTCAGCAGCGAAGAGGAAGAGAGAGCCTTTTGGGAACAAGTTGATGTTGATGAGTTTTTGGAAGGTCCTGCCGATGACATCGTTTTGGAACTGAAACGGCGAGGTAGGAAGCGAGTGGTGAGTGGCGAATGGCAAATGGGTAGGCAAAGGAAGGTCACTTTGAGTTTGGATGAGGAGTTGCTTGGTCAGTTGAAAGAGGCTGCTAAGCGAAGGGGGATTAGTTATCAAGCGCTGGCGCGAGAGATTTTGAGGCGTGGCTTGGAAATGTTGGCTAAGTGACTTCATGCGAACTTCAGCGCTCACTGATTATCACCTCCCTGGCACGAGGACATAGACTGCCAAAAGTTCTGGTGGATGAGGTTTGACGGTAACGGGCGACTCTTTCAGCAATTTGCGAACTCGCCTGTGAGCATCTTGAAGTGCTTTCGCCCTCTGTTCAACGATGCGTTGAATTTCTTCCCGTCTTTCCTGCCACAATTTCAGAGCCTCTTGAACCCATTCAGTTTGCTCTTCTGCCGACATGTTCATTGTAGGCTTAGCGGTGTCCAGCAATTTAAGGGCTTCATCGGTCACAAGCCCAACGAACTTCGGAAAGACCTTCTGCGCCTATGACCAATCCCTCTTCCGCAAGCATAGGTTGCTTGCCCTCTTCCTGTAACAAGAAGCGAAGGTGCATGATGAAAATGCTCGTCAGTTTTTGGACGGCGTCGGTAAAGAAAGCACCGCACCTTCGTGCGGGTGCGTTTGGTGCATTGTCAATGGCGTTTTCAAGGATGTAGGTTGCAAGGGCAACGACAAGCGGGTGATTGCGACCGATATAACTTGCACCTTCTGGCGGCGGTGAAGTAAAAGTGATTTTCCAAGTCCCATCAGATGGAATTTGCTCTGGTGGCAAGTTGATTCGGTCACGGATGGCAGAAGGCAGCCTTTCAAAGTGAAGTTCCCAAACATCGTTACTGAGGCGATTAACCGTTACGCCCAAGCGCTGACATGCGTCCAAAACGAATTGCCTAACTGCGTTAGGGTCACCCAGAACGCTGTCCATCTCCTTCAGTTCCCGCTCAACCTCTTCTGGCTTCAAAGCCCTTTGAGCGAACTTTGTTCTGCTCTCTTTCTCCCTTTGTGCCACCCAGTTCCACCTGTGGTGCAGTTCCCTAACTTCGGACAGTTCCGATTCAAAGAGCGGAAGTTGCTCAAAAGTGGGGAGAGAAGCGTAACGGAGCAAAAGGGCTCGGACTATGGCTTCAGTAACGCTCTCACTGTCTCCGGGAATGGGGACAGAAACCCCTGTCGCACGGTAAATCTCCCTCGCTTTGTTCAGCAAAACCCTCAAAACAATTCCGTCAACTGGATTGTCGCGACCGTAAAGCAAAACGCTCTTGACTTTCTCTGCGGGTTGACCGAAACGGTCAACGCGACCATCTCTTTGCTCAAGTCGGTTTGGGTTCCAAGGCAAGTCGTAATGGACAACTGCTGTGAAGTGTTCCTGCAGGTTGATGCCTTCGCTCAAGCAATCAGTAGCGACCAAAACCCGCTTTCTTTGTTTCGCCAATTCCTCAACACGGCGAATCCGTTCGTCTTCAGGTAGGGAGCCTGTTACCGAATAAACAGCCACATCCTCTGGCAAATGCTTCCTTAACCCTTCAGCCACATAATCGGCTGTAGCGATGTAACGGCACCAAACGATGGGATGAAAACCCTCACTCAAAAGGCTGCGGATAACTTCAACCAGTTTGGTGAGTTTTGTGTCTGCGTCGGTATGCTTTAGTGCTGCTGCCATCTTTGCAAACTCCCTAAGTTTTCGTTTTTCGCTCTCGGACAAAAGTTCTGCTGCTTGTGTTAATTCTCCCACCCTGTGGCTCGGTTCAGTGTCCACGGCAGCCTCTCGTTCCGTTGGGTCAAAAATGGTCGGGTCGTAACCTGCTTCATCGTTTTCTTCCGCAATGCGCCCGCCGTGAGCCATCAGTGTTCTTTCGGCAGCCTCTGGGCTGGACATAACGCAACGAAGGATTGCCAAAGCGTTCCAGTAGCACAACTTTTGTCTCCAACCTCTCTCCTCCATTCCGCGTCGGACTAACCTTTGAGCGAATTGAAAAACTTCGGTGAAAAGTTGCTTGTAGGAGGGCGATAGGGTGTAAGTTACTTCCAAAAGTTCTCGCTCTGGAAACTTTGTCTCCTCTCCGAGCCAACGACGGACATCACCGCGGCGGCGTTGGATGAAATGGCGAACCAACTTGTCCATATGCTCCTGTTTCAACTCGGTCAAATTGTATTCGCCAAATTCTGGGTCAAGCAAGGCTAAAAGCGAGCGGAAAGATTCCTCAACACCGCTGTGAGGTGTCGCAGTTAAGAGAACCATGTGGCGGTTAGGGTCTTTTGCAATTTCTTTGAGCAACTCGTGGCGCTGCTGTTGTGCCCGGTTTTGACCGGGTGGTTGAGCGGCGCCGTGAACTTCGTCAACGATGACGAATTCCGGACAGTGCAACAGGAAGTTGTCCCTGTGCCTTTCCATCTTGGCGTAATCAATGCTTACGACGATGGCATTAAAGTAGCCGAAGATAGATTCACCTGATGGGATTTCCCTTTCCAACCGAGCGACCGTTCCTGAACGAATGACAACAGCGGGAATGTGGAACTTCTCCCAAAGTTCTTTTTGCCACTGCTCGCAAAGGTAAGGCGGGCAAAGGACACAAAGGCGCTTGATTTCACCTCGGTCCAACATCTCGCGGGCAATTAATGCTGCTTCAATGGTCTTTCCGATACCGACATCATCGGCGATGAAAAGGCGAATTGGGTTGAGCCGAAGTGCCATCATCAGAGGGACGAACTGGTAGGGACGAGGGCGAAAGGAAAGTTTGCCCAGACACCTAAAAGGACCTGCTCCGTCCCTCAAAAGCAACCTTGCAGCGTTCCACAAAAGACGCGCTGAGACAAGGTCAGCAAAACCGCTTGTTGCCTTTGGGTCAATCTCGGGAAACCTTGCCTCCTGCAAATCTCTGCCTTCCAATGGCAAGTAAATGCCGCAAGTTTCTTCTTCAGTCCCACTCAATGGGCGCAAAAGCAAAATTTCTTCGTTATCTGATGGAAGCACGACCCAAATCCTGTCCCTCACGCGAACCAGCGCTCCAGGCTGAAATAGGGGCATCATCCTTCACTCCTTTTCCAAAATTTCCTGCAACCACGCCTTTAACTGCGGCAAATCAAATTGCACAGTCCCATATGACACTGACATTTTGCCTCTCACTTTGAAGTGCCAAACACATCCTTATAGCCACTCACTTGCTCTTCCAAATCGCGGTCATATCGGATGACGATGACGCGATAACCTCTCTCTTTCAACCGACGGCGAATCTCTCTGTCCTTGGCTTGCTGTTCGGGTAGGTCGTGAACAGCGCCGTCGCAGAAAACGCAAACATTCGGCTTGTAAAAGAAGTCCGCTTCGCAGGAAACTTTTGGGATGTAACGGCGGACATCGTCAGGCAGCCTCAGGCGTTTCTGATACAAGTAGTCTAAGAAGCGACGCTCTAACTCCGATTCTGGGTCAGTTCTGTTGCGCAAATACTCATATTGCTCATCATAGGAAGGGAAAGCGTTCGTGGTTTGAACGCGGCTTTGAGCGAGAAGAAGCAAGAAATCTCTCACGGCATAGCGGTTTAGCCGAAGATGGTCTAACTGGTTGTTGTAAGACAGCAGGCAATCGTAACAGGCTCTTGCACAATCAGGTCGTTTATCTTCGCCCGTTTGTGGGTCAAAGTGACAAACCTGAAGGGCTGCTTGTGCAACTTGAGCGAGAGTATCTGAAGAAGAAATCAATTTCTTCAAAACGCCCATGCTTCCTTCTGTTGCCTCCCAGAACAGAATCCTTCTATTTTTGCCCTGGCCAACTCTCTCCGCTGCCAACTCGTTCTCTTCCAATTCAAATGCCACTTGCATCCCCCTAAGAAGCGCATATTGAAGCGATGCCCAAAACTCTTCACTTCTTCCTTCAAGTTCAGGTAACCCAAACAGCAAAATGTCGTGAGTGTCTTGGACAAAGATTCGGACGGTTAAAGTTGGGCGCTCGTGGGTTTCTGGGTCTGGGACATCGCTCTCTTCAACTTCAGGTAGTTTTGCCCAGTATCCAGTTGCTTGCTCAATTCCAAAACCGAAATCTTTAGCGATGCGCCATCGGTGGTTGATGCGAACCAAAGAAGCGGCGGCACCGTAAACCATTGTTGCTAACACTTCATTCCCTCTTCCAAAAACTGTCGCAGAAATGCATCGCTTCTTGCCATCGTGACCTGGAGCGAAGCGGAAATGCGTCGTCACTTCGTAGCCATAGCGAAGCCTTTCCTCTTCATCGCAGAAAATTCGTTCTACCCGCCAAGCAGCGACATTAGTCATTTCAAACAACCTGTCAGTTGCAATGCTATTGCTGCCATCCAAGACAGACCCACAATTTGAGCAGATGCTCGCATCAGCCTCTGGACCTTCATGGAAGTAACCGCATTCCAAGCACCACTTGGCTCGTCTCAACCTTGCTTCAATCCCGCCAGGTGGAAGAAAGGAACGGACAACGCGATACTTTGCGCCCTCGTGGTAAAGGATGTTTCTCGGACCAAACTCGGTGAGCGCTAAGAAGCGAGGGCGGGAGATGAATTCACCTTCACCATAAGGGACAAAAGCCCTCAAAGGCAAGCGAGGGAAATTGTAACCCGGCAAGAATCCCTCACTGGCAAGGTAGCGGTAAGGGTAAAAATCTGATTCTTCAGGTTGGGTTTCAACTCGCAAAAGCAAATTCCTTTGCCTGAGCGCCTCTTTTTGCCTCCTTTCTGCTCTCGCTTGCCTTTCCTTATCTCTAATTGCTTGTCGCAATTCCTCATTCGCCA
>Ga0065719_100243_pt1 | contig 10728 bp, 13 predicted proteins | sample GBSCel85sediment_FD_59106 | JGI IMG/M metagenome (GOLD analysis project Ga0065719, IMG submission 59106) | Hot spring sediment microbial communities from Great Boiling Spring, Nevada - Cellulolytic enrichment CS 85C v3 (version 3) | ecosystem: Environmental > Aquatic > Thermal springs > Hot... | reverse complement strand
CCCGGACTGCAAACCTTCAAATAGCATGAATTGAACTAAAACCGATGGATGAGGATGTGAGGCAGAAACTAATCGAGGCAGGAAGGATACTCAAGCAAGCTGTCAGTGAGGCTGCAGAGAAAATTGCGCCGGGTGTGAAGATTCTTGATGTTGCGGAGTTTGTTGAGAGCAGAATAGTTGAGCTCGGAGCTAAACCAGCATTTCCGGCAAACATTTCAATCAACAGCGATGCGGCACACTTCACACCAAAGAGAAACGATGACAGGGTGTTCAGGGAGGGGGATGTTGTAAAGCTTGATGTGGGGGCGCACATTGACGGTTACATCGCCGACATGGCCATCACAGTTGACCTTGGGGATAACACAGAACTGGTAAAAGCCTCCAGAGAGGCACTTGAGGCAGCAATAGAGGTAGCAGGGGCTGGCGTAAGTGTTTCGGAGATCGGAAAGGCAATTGAAGAGGCGATAACGAACTACGGGCTGAAACCGGTAGTAAATCTCACCGGACACGGTTTGCTTCCATACCTGACTCACGCACCGCCAAGCATTTACAACTACGCAACTGAGAAGGGGGTGACGCTGGAAGAGGGGATGGTAATAGCAATCGAGCCCTTCGCCACCAATGGAGTTGGCAGAGTTGGAGAGAGGGGTGAATGTGAGATTTACAGCCTTCTAAATCCAAGGCCAGTGAGAATGAAAATGGCAAGAGAAATCCTGAAGGAGGTCGAGGAGAAATACAAAACTCTACCCTTCGCAAAGAGGTGGCTTAAAAAGGCTCCTGACATAATAATATCAAAGCTCGCAAAGGATGGGTTATTGAGAGCNTATCCNGTGCTGACNGAAGTGAGCGGTGGTCTGGTTAGTCAGTGGGAGCACACGCTTATAATTGAGGGGGGAGGAGTTACTGTCACCACTAAATAACCCCCGCTTTCTCCAGCAACTCCTCATTTTTCAGGATTTCCTTTCCTCCGATTTCTTCAATCCTGTGGTCGAGATTGAGCAGCACAAACTTATCTGCAAGTTTCTCTGCCACATCAAGCTCATGCGTTGCGATTATTAGTGTCCCATCAAAGTCATCCAGAATCCTCAAAATGAGTCTTCTGGTCTTTCCATCAACGTAAGCTGTAGGTTCATCGAGAAGCAGCACTTCAGGTTTGTAAATAAGAACGCTTGCTATTTCCACCTTTTTCTTCTCTCCTCCACTAAGCCTGAATGGTGGTTTGTCCAGAACGTGCCCGATTCTGAAAATTTCTGAATAGTGATTCACCGCCCTCATCATCTCCTCATNGCTCCACTCAAGCTGTCTTGGGACATACAAAAGCTCATCTCTGACGGTTGGGTTAAACAGAAAATCATCCGGATTCTGGAAAACTACCCCGATTTTCTTTCTCACTTCNTCAACATTCTTTTTGTCAACCACTTTACCGAATATCCTCAAACTTCCTTTGGTTGGCTTCAGCAGTCCGGCGAGGAGCAGAATCAATGTTGATTTTCCGCTTCCATTTGCTCCTACAAGGGCAATTCTTTCACCTTCAAGTATTTCGAGTGTGATGTCCCTNACNCCAGTGCTTCCGTCAGGATAGTTGTAGCTGACGTTCTCAGCCTCTATCACCTTCAGATTATCACCCACCAGAACACTGTAAAGACCAAGATAGTTGCGTAAACAAAATCGAGCTTTTTAAGCTTTCCATGATAATGGTTTAATGTCTCACCTCTTGCCTCCATTGCCAGCTGAACTCTTTCCGCCTTCTCAAAGCTTCTGAGGAAAAACAGCCCCATTGCCTCCCCTCCCTTCTTCCACACATCCATGTGACTGCCCTTTGAAACCCTTCTGCTTTCCCTCGCTATCAGTATACCAAGCAACTCCCTGAACATCAGTATTGCATACCTGTAAGCAAGCCAGAGTGCTGAGACGAAGAGTTCTGGAACTCTGAAGTAGCGTAAAGCTAAACAGATTTCGGAAAAGCTTGTGGTCATCACGAGCATCTGAATGGCAAGGAGGGATGCGGCAACCCTCAAAGTAAAAGTGATAAGATATGCGGGATCGGAGAGAGAGATGGGAATAACAACAATGAACGAGAACAGCGTGAAAAGCCAGATTCTTCCAGCCAAGCTTATTAAACTTAATCCCGTGACTGCAGAAATGATTGCAAGGAAAATTAGCACCAGCAAAACCTTCTCAAGTTTGAAAGTCGATACTGCAAGAACAATAAAAATTATCGTTGCTAAAAGCTTCACTCTTGCATCAACCGCATGTAAAGCGCTTTTTTTTGAATATTCGTGAATTAAAAAATTCTGGAAGTAGCCTGAAGCCTCTCTGATAGTTCTTTCAAGCAGTTCGTGCATATCTTGCTAAAATGATTCCNAGAGCTAAAACGATTGCTGTTCCCACTGCACCTGCAATCAGAGTTCCGGTATACGGATCAAGGCCAGGTACGGTATAGTCGGGAAGCAAACCTTCGTAAATCGGGTTTTCTTCAAGCCCAAGCATCTCTGCAGCATTTTCCAAGGGCTCTGAGTAACCAACAAGCTCAGCAGCATATGCAAAGATCGGTGAAACTGCAATCATCACTGCTATCACTCCAAGGGAAAGCTTTCCTGGAGCGGCTTTCTTCTCCAGTACATCCGGTCTGGCTGCTGCTATATAGCCGACAACACCTGCCGTGATTACACCCTCAACTATGCCGAGAAATCCATGCCAGATTCCCATAACCGGTACTGTAATTGCAAGCTCATAACCAAATGCCGTTGATATGCCGATTTCAATTCCTGCAAAGATTGCAGCAAGAGTTATACCAAGCCAGCCTGCAATAAAGGCAGCCGCAGACTTGCTGAATCTTTCAATAAATCTGTAAACATAGTAACCAGCAAAGACGTTTACTATCGCCATGTTCCAGATATTGGCTCCGAGAGCTGTTACACCTCCGTCAGCAAAAACCAAGCACTGTATGGTTAAAACCACTGCCATTGCAAGTGCTCCTGCATACGGCCCGAGCAGAATTCCCGCAAGTGCACCACCAACAAAGTGCGCTGAAGTACCTCCGGGAATCGGCCAGTTAAGCATCTGAGCGGCAAAGATAGCTGCAGCAACTATACCAAAGAGGGGCGTAATTTTTTGTCCCCTTAGCCTGTAAATTGAGTATCCCAGCACAGCTACTGAGAGAATGTAAAAAACCGCTGCAATGCTCAAATCAAGGTAGCCATCCGGAATGTGCATATTCTCACCTCGTAATACTTTNTGAGTCCCTTTTCACAATAGCTAATAAATTTTTTGATTCTTGTTGCTTGCTCAATTCCAATGGCTATGAGCACCGGGTTGCTTACGACTTTCAATCTGGGTTGCCTTGAAAAGCTTTTTATTGTTAGAATATTCAAATAGCGATTGTGAAAACAAAAAAAGAGAAGAGAAATCTTGAATTCCTTTACGATATTCTTACAGAACTCGAAAATTTAGGTTGCTTTGAGATTGAAACTAATGAAAGAGATCGGATGAGAATTGCAAAAAAGATCGTTGAAGTTATAGAAAAAGGCTCGGAAGGTGAAATATACGACAAAATAGATCGCTATGAGGTCTGAGGACTTCTACTATGCAGTTTGGGAAAGACTCTGCGCCCTAAGGTATTACGGTTTTATTTCAAGGAATGCTAAAAAATTCAAGCTGACAAAAAGAGGGGAAGAATTTCTAAAAAGAAAAAGTCAGTCGAATTAGTATCTCGGGTAATCGACGATGCCCTAAGGCAGATAATCGTTGGAACCAAACCACTGATAGACTTTCCGCAAAAGATTTTAAGAAGAGTTTTGGATGAAATAAAAAAGGAAGAGATTGCAGAGGAATACAAAAACGTTGAAGTTGTCAAAGAAGCATATTTGGAAGAGCTGATTCGTGAAAACTTCGAAAAACTGTTTCCCGAATTAGAAATTGTTGATGAAGGAAAACATTACAGAACAAAGAAGGGTTCTTTCATAGACATTCTGGCAAAAGAGAAGGATAAATATTGTTACGTCGTAATAGAACTCAAAAGAGATCGTTCTAGCTTGGAAGCCCTCGTTCAACTTTTGGATTAGTTAAACGATATTCTTATCAAAAAGATTAGCTTCTCAAATATTTTCCTTTCAATCTCCAAACAACATGATCCCAAAAACACCTAAATCGCAGAAAACCTGCCCAAGCATTACGAATGGTCCACTGACAACTCAAATCCCATCGAAAGTCTCGTTAGTGCCGTCTTTGGTCATTTCTCAAGAAACATGGGCCCGGAGGGATTTGAACCCTCGACCGCCCGGTTATGAGCCGGGCGCTCTGACCAGGCTAAGCTACGGGCCCTTGAATTAATTCAGCATTGAGTATATTTGTTTTTTGCTCNGGTGAGTATGNTATAACTTAACCTCTTCCGGCCTTTGCCGCCCTGATATGTTCCGATCCACGCAGAAACAGCAGTATTATCAAGGANGCCAAAATCGGAAAGATGATCATTGTGTTAAAGACAAAATGCATGCTGTCCACAAAACCATCNACCATTTCAACAAGCGGTGCCGGATTGCCATAGTTCGCNTATGTTATGAGAATTTTCATTGTTCCGGGATCGGGAATCTGGTTCTGGTATCCAGAAATCCAGTTTTTCATTCGAGTTGTCAGTAACACGCCACCAACAGCGACGCCCATGGCCTGAGCGAGCGTATTCAGTGATCTCAGGGTGCCGTTGGCCATTCCCGCCTTTTCTATCGGAACCGATGAGATTGCTACGTTCAGTGATGGAGACATTAGCATACCCATCCCTATACCCATTGGTGCTATTTTTGCGAAAAATTCCCAGTATTTGACGTCTACATCCACTGTAGAGATGCTGATCAGACCAACTGCAAAAAACAGCGGCCCGACAGTCATCAGATACTTTGGATTCATTCTGTCGCTCAGCCTTCCTGCAACTGGGGCAACAAGGGTGTTCATCAGCGGAATGCCAAGAAGCCAGAATCCAGCTTTCTCTGCGGTTAGAAACTTCAGCCCCTGCAGGAAGTACGGGAAAACGAACAAACTTGCCGAGACGCCGAAGAAGAGGATTGATGTAGCAACAATGGAAACTGTAAAGTTTCTTACCCTAAACAGGCTTAAATCAAGCATAGGATACATTGTTTTCGTCTCCCAAAGTGAGAAGGCAAGCAGATAGGGAAAAGAGATGATGAAACAAGAAATCGTCTTCTCATCACGCCATCCCCAGTCCTGTCCATTTATAATACCAAGCGTTAAGGAGCCGAGTCCGATTGAGAGCAGCAATGCTCCAATCCAGTCGATCGGGACTCTTTCCTTTCCTCCAAGAGGAGGGAGAGTTAGCCAAGATGCAGCTATCGCGAGAATTCCGATGGGTATGTTGATGTAAAACACCCAGTGCCAGCTCAGGTTGGTTGTGAGCCAGCCACCAATAATTGGCCCGAGTGTGAAGCTCGATGCCATCAGAATTGCGTTCAAACCCATAACTTCTCCTCTCCTTCCCGGAGGGAAGAGTTCAGCGGCTATTGCGAGCGTGTTTGCGCTGAGAATTGTACCTCCAACAGCCTGAAGCGCCCTGAATGCAATCATTGATTGCGTATTCCAGGACTGTGCACAGAGAAAACTGCCTAAAACAAAGATAACCATTCCAAGAATGAAAAATCTGTCTCTTCTTACCATATCTCCTATTCTTCCGGCGATAACAAGTAACACGACCATTGTCAGTGTGTAGGCGTTCATTATCCACTGCAGATCGGACATTTTTGCCCCGAAATCTTCAGCAATTCTTGGTAACGCAACATTCAGAACGCTAACATCCAGAAGAACCATGAATAAACCAGCACTCACGGGTAGAAAGGCTATCCATGCTTTTAAAACGCTGGAGTCTTTCATTAGACTCCCTGAAAATTTAACTATATTTAAAACTTATCTGAAAATGTGCCTTCCCTCAACATCCATCCTGACAAGGGGTTTTGAAAGGTGACGCCTCGCAGCTGGAGGAACTTCGTAAAATCCGGGCTCAATACTTCTCTCCACTTTCTCCCTGACTTTTTCCCTCGCTTTGGTCTTGCATTTCCTGCATCTGAATCCCTGATTCTTTCCTGCTGATTCCATTCTCCTCCCGCAACTCGGACAGATCGGATTTTTCTCCACGTAGATTTCAGCAATCTCAACAACTTTCAGCTTTTCAAGGTTTATCGTGTCCTTCTTCATTGAACCGTACACCTCCACAACGTCGCCGGGCTTTAGCAATCTAACGATGTTGCGGAACTGCTTCGTTGGCTCAAAGGCCGCACACTTAAGGTTACCGAACTTGGTTTCAATTTCGAAGAAGACATGACCGCCTTCAATATCATACGGCTCATCCACAACCCTCCCNGTTATCCTGTAGGAGCGGTAATTTTCAATTCTCTCCAGATTATCAGCATCAATCAGATGCATATCAGTTGCGTGGTTTGTTATGAAAATCATTCTCTTCTCTGCGGGCTCAGTTCTAACAATTGACGCTGCCCTGTGCAGGGCATTAACATTTTCCCCCCTGATNCCGTACAGAACCGGACACGGAGTGCCGGGAACGCAAACAACAACATCGTTGCACCAGTCAACATTGTCGAATGTCTCAGGATAGAGCTCAAAATCCATATCAAAGAAGCTCTCCTTGTCATATTCTCTCTCAGTTCCAAATCTCTCAGGATACCTGTAGGCAATCAGCTCAAGCGTGAAGTCGTTTAACTCAGCCCCGACAGNAGCAAGAGCGCCGATGAGACCTCTGCCCTTCTTGTATTTAAGGTGNGGTATCAGGTGTTTTCCGATGATAAAAAGAGCTTCATCAAGTGTCACAACATCCTTTATGACCTTATCCGCAAATGGTTTAAGTTTAACTGCAAGCTCTTCATCAACAAAAACGGCTCCTGGATTAGTATTTACGTCATCAAGCATTGCATGTTCCAGTATAATTTCATTAACAACATCCACAAGTTCGCCGAGATCTTCAACTTCAGCAAGAAAGCTAACAGCCCCGTTCCCCCTCGTTTTNTACGGTATTGTGGGATTCAATCTTACAAGCCTTGGAAACCCTATTACCTTCCCCACTTCTTCCTCTATTCTCTCCATTGCAAGAACTGCAAGATAAGTCGTGCACATTCCCTTACTGCTGTCAGTGTCGTCAATTCCTACCCAGACTCTCATTCAATCTCGCTACCATTGCTGCGATATAATCTGATTTTGTTCTCTCTATGCTCATTCTTCCCACATCGAGTTTCTTCCTTAAACCCGGAACAAGCTTTTCGGGAAAGCTCGTGAATTCCATCAGGCGCTCGTATATTTTTTCCATCATCTCCAGCATCCTGTGGGCTGTTTGAAAATCACCCTCAATGAGTTTTGTAAGCGCATATCGCCTCAGCTCCCCAACAGCATCTGCCAGGCCATTCAAAAACGCTGAAGGCGTGACCTCAAGCTCANCATCAAGAGTGAACTCTCCAGATATCGCTTTTTTTAACGCAACCGCCTCAACCAACTCCTGCATGGCATCGTTGCAGAGGTAAAAGTAGATTTCCGGATATCTGCGATAGCTGTTCACCTTTTCTAAAAGTTCATGAGCCCTTTTAAGCTCTATTTCAGCTTCCTCAATTTTTCCTGAATGAATCAGGGCTATTGACTTAGCAGAGTGAATTCTCATCTCTCTCAATATCTTAAGCAATTCTTCCCTTGCCAATTCTAATTCCTCAAGTCTTTTCATACATTCTTCAAGATTCATTTTACCCTCTCCAGCAGCACGACTCTGCTCGGTTCAGATTCCATTTTGAACCTCATAGCTTATACTCTCAGCCAGCTTTTCAGAAAATTCAACAATATCTGAATGTTCGGGCATGTTTTCCCACTTCAACCTCAATCTGGAGTAACCGAGATACATGTAAGCTTTTGCCTCAATAAAATCGGGTTCAGCAAGTTCTATAAGCTTGGAATACCCCTCTATCGCCTTTTCGTCCATGTTGTAACCCTTAATCAAAGTCAGCCTCACAACGCTTCTGCTTTTATCTCTCATAATTTCAAGGCTTTTCAGTATTTTATCCCAGTTCGAGCTGGGAGGTCTGTTAAGGGCGAGGTGACTTTCCTCATCAAAGGCTGTAAGGCTAACGTAAAGCTGNGTCGGATTTACTCTTTCCAGCATCTCCGGGTTTGTGCCGTTGGTAACAAGAAATGTCGTGAACCCTCTCTTCCTGTATTCCTCAATGAGCTCGGGTAACATTGGATAGAGGGTGGGTTCTCCTATCAGGCTGATGGCTACCTGATTTGGCCTGTAAGCTTCTTCAAGCTTTCTCCTGTTAACGCCAGCAGTTCCATGAAAACCGCTAAGCAGGCGGTGCTGAGCNTTAATGCTCTCCTCAACTATAAATTCCGGATCATCCCATCCTCTGAACCCCTTCAGCAGTTCAAGAGGGCGCCAGCAGTAAATGCAGCTCTGGTTACACATCAAAGCCGGAGTCATCTGAAGACAGCGGTGACTGCTAATCCCGTAAAACTTCTGCTTGTAGCAAACTCCCTCATCTTTCAGCGACTTCTTCAACCACAGACATGTTTTAACGGCTGAATGTTTTCCCACAATCTGGTAACCCTTAAGCTCTCCGAGCAGCTTCATTGTATACAGTAAGGCTAACCTGTTATTTAAATTTGGCCCGGACGAAAACCTTGGGGCGGGTTGTGTCACATTCCAAAAACTTAATATAAAAAATAATTAATCTTTAACCATGGAAAGGCTTGCTATCGAAATCGATGCTCTGAGAATCTCGGTGCTGAAGGGAAAAGAGAGAGACGTGGTTTACATCCACGGCTCGGGATGTGATGCAACGCTCTGGGAAAAGCAAATCGAAGAGGTTGGGGGTTATGCAATTGACCTTCCCAATCACGGTAAGAGCTGTGCGGCAGAAATTAGAGATATCTCCGATTACGCCTACTTTGCTGCAAAGACTGTGAAGAAACTCACCGGTAAGGCAGTGATTGTAGGGCACAGCCTTGGTGGGGCAATAGCGCAGAAAATCTACCTTGAATATCCAAAAGTTGTAAGAGCTCTTGTGCTTGCCGGAACCGGGGCGAGGCTTAGAGTTCTGCCGGAGATACTTAAATTGCTNAAAGAAAAGCCCGATGAAGCTGCAAAAATTATTTCTAAGTATGCATTCTCAAACGAAACGCTTGCCAGTGATTTTACCAGAATTTTCGCTGAAAGAGCGAAAGTTCTTCATCTCGATCTCACTCTCTGCGACAAATTTGACCTGCTTGACGAATACAGGAATGGGAAGGTGAGAATTGATGTTCCAACTCTGCTTATTGTCGGAGAAAAAGACGTTTTGACTCCAGTGAAGTACTCCGAGTTTTTAAGAAGTCACATTTCCTCAGCAGAGATGGTGGTAATTCCGGAAACCGGGCATATGGTTATGCTGGAAAAGCCCAAGGAGTTTAACGAGGCTTTGAAAAATTTTCTCGAAAAATGTGATATCTGAAAGTACATGTTTATATGCCCATCAGCATTTAACTGGCTATGGAATGGTTCTACGAGTACCACAACGGATGCGGGCTGGCAATAAAAATTAAAAAGAAAATCCACGAAGCANAAGGAATCCAGAAAGTTGAGATTTATGAGACCGAATCATTCGGAAAAATGCTCGTTATAGATGGGAAAATACAGCTTACAGAGCTTGATGAAGTCTTCTATCACGAAATGCTTGTTCATGTTCCAATGCTTTCTCAAGAAAATCCGAGGAATGTCGCGATTATTGGCGGGGGTGATGGTGGAGCTCTGAGAGAGGTTTTGAANCACAATGTAAGGAGGGCTGTTTTGGTCGACATAGATAAAAATGTTATAGAGCTTTGCAGAAAGTTTCTGGGTATTGACAGAGGTGCATTCGATGACGAAAGGGTTGAAATAGTAATTATGGACGGAAAGGAGTTCCTGAGAGATTGTGAAAGGTTTGATGTAATTATAGTGGACAGCACCGATCCCGTTGGAGTTAGTGACACTCTTTTTGACAGAGAGTTCTTTGAGCTGGCAAGAGAGAAGTGTGATGTTATCAGTCTTCAATCCCAGTCACCGCTCATCCAGAAGGAGTATTTTAAAAATCTTCTCGTTAACTCATCTCCTTTCAAAAAGAGGGAGGTCTACATATCCTGCATTCCCTCCTACCCGCTAGCACTCTGGAGCTTTATAATCGGTGGTGATTACGATTTCATGAATTTGGACAGAAGATTTGAGAGAATAAAGGGGAATACAGTCCACTACAATCCCGAAGTGCACAGAGCTGCCTTTGCTCTTCCGGAGTGGCTTAAAAAGGAGGTGGAAGAGTGCATCTGACAAGGGAGGAAGAGAAGCTGCTGGAGAGNGAGAACGAGACAGTAAGAAGATGCATGGAGATTCTTGTTGCTGAGGGAGAGGCAAATGAGGCTGAGAGGCTTATTGAGGTAAAATCCGCACACATTTCGGGAGTCAGCTACGACAACATTGGCGATGCCGGTCTGGAGTGGCTTGAAAGCCTTGAAGCTGAACTGAGAGTTCCTGCAACTCTTAATCCTGCGGGTATGGATCTGGAGAGATGGAGGGAGATGGGAATTGANGAAGAATTCTACNGCAAGCAGATGCGGATCCTTAGAGTTTTTGAAAGGCTGGGAGTTAGGATGACACTAACTTGCACCCCATACTACCTCCTGAAACCGAATTTCGGGGATCATCTTGCCTGGTCTGAGAGTTCGGCC
>Ga0065719_100252_pt1 | contig 10733 bp, 5 predicted proteins | sample GBSCel85sediment_FD_59106 | JGI IMG/M metagenome (GOLD analysis project Ga0065719, IMG submission 59106) | Hot spring sediment microbial communities from Great Boiling Spring, Nevada - Cellulolytic enrichment CS 85C v3 (version 3) | ecosystem: Environmental > Aquatic > Thermal springs > Hot... | reverse complement strand
TGTTTCTGCTGTTTCTGGTAGTCCTAGTAGGGTTAGGGTTTTGCTTGATGATGCCACTACCTTGAGTAAGCTGAGTGGCGAGAGGTTCGACCTTATTGTCACCGACCCGCCGTACAGGGACGACGTTCCCTATGCTGAGCTCAGCGACTTCTACTATGTGTGGTTGAAGAGGGCTTTGAGTGATGTTGTTGACGTTNGCGGTATCCTAGTCAGGANNCCTAGGTTTGCGCCTGAAGCATTCTTTGATGAATTTAGTAATGAGGTTGAGGTTCAGTGGAAGCGGTTTGCATNTAGAGAGGTAAGTGAAGATGAGTATAGAAGTGAGGTCTTCAGCTCTATAAACATTGGTGGTAAGAGCGNAGGTGTAGGCTCTTTCGACTACTTCAAGTACTTGCTTAGCGAGTCTTTTAAGGCTATGGCGAGCAGGCTGAGCGATGGTGGGGTGCTCATCACTTACTATGCTCATACTTCTCCTGATGCTTGGGAAGCNCTGCTCGAGGCTGGGTGGATTGGTGCTGGCCTAAGGGTTTCAGCTGCTCACGCCTTAGCTACCGAGTCTCCTCAGAGGGTCACGGCTAGNGGTGCTACAACTCTCGATATGTCCATCGTTGTTGTCTGGAGAGGAGGTGCCTTTGGTGAAGCTTTAGCTGACGAGGTTTACGCTAAAGCTGTTGAAGTTTGCTCTGACGAAGCTACTAGGTACAGGAAGGCTGGTTATAGCGGTGTTAACCTGTTTGTCTCTGTACTTGGTTGCACGCTATCGCAATTTACTCAGTATAAGAGAATTATAGGTGTTAGAGATGTTGGTGAGCTCGTCGAAAAGTATATCTACCCAGCTACGGCCGCTGCTATAGCAAGGTCTTTAACTGGTGCAGAGGCCAGGCTCTCTCCTGCATCACAATTCTACCTCTTAGCTAAAGTCCTCATTGATAGGGGTAGGAGGCGTAGAAGGAGATTGGATAGAACTTCTGCTACAATATTAGCTATTGGTACAAGGACAAGCGTAGAGCAGTTGAGGAATCTTAGAGTTGTTGAGAGAGCTAATGGAGATGTGGTATTGATGGAGCCTGAGCAAATCGGAGATATCAGGACGCCTATTGAAGAGCTCCTCAGAGAGAAGAACCTTAACCCCACAGCAACAGTGTTTAGAACCCCTATTGATGCTCTGCACGTTCTCGAGTATTTAGCTCTTATTTTAATAAGCGATGAGTTTAGGAGGAGAGTTGATGAGCTTCGGGCTAGAAACGCTGGGTTAATTGAGGAAGCTATTGAAGTTGCGAAGATTCTTGCAGCCGCCCTCCCTGAGGAAGAGGTTGAGAGAAGGCTTGCTCAAAGGCTTCTCGATTCGCTTGGTATAAAGATTGGGGGATTATTTGAGTTCNCCCGAAGGTGAGGNGCGTGCTTTCAGGGCGTANCAGAGTCAAAGCTGATGTGCTCGACGAGTCTTTGGATGAGCACGTCGCTCCATCACTTGGAGGCGTTGTTATAGGCTCTGAGCACAAGATATACACCGATCCTGTCGAGNTCTTCAAGAGGACCCTCATAACGGAGTCTATAGCTGAAGTACTCGATAACGTTGCAAGCGTTGTCNCAGAGGGAGGAGGTTCGAGAGTAATCGTGTTAAGCGCGTTCTTCGGCGGTGGAAAAACCCATACACTGATAGCACTCTACCACGCTGTAAAGAGCCCTGATAGCCTTAGGTTTGCCTATACGGAGTCCGAAGGTATTAGGAAGAGGGTTGAAGCTGTTGCAGAGAAGCTTAGAGGAGTGGATGTAGTGGTTATCGATGGGAATACGGCCGAGCTTTCCCCATCACCTCTGCGCCCACTCGACGCAGGAGTTTACAAAGTCAACACCTTATGGGGCTACATTGCTCACGCCCTTGGCCGCTACGATGACTTTAAGAAATTCGACCACGCGCTCGTACCTCCTCAAACAGATGACATTGTAAAGCTGCTATCGGGTAGAAAGTTAGTAATAGTCGTTGACGAGCTGGCCCAGTACATACAGTCGCTCTACGGCGGCATAGATGAAAAATTGAAGAGTTATGCGAGAAACGTTGTCTTCTTTATAGAGAGGCTTGTTAAAGCTGTTGAAACTTTGAACAACGTAGTGNTAGTGATCTCCTTGCCTGTAAAGCCCAGCGCTGGAGGTGAGGAAGCTGAGATCGAGAAGATCTACCAAACAGACATTGTATTCAGTTTACTAAAGTCCATCCAAAGAGTTGTTGCGAGGTATGTAGAGCCTGTTAAGCCTAGAGATATACCTGCACTGCTAAAGGTCAGGCTATTCGATTCGATAGATAGTGCTAAGGCTAAGGAGGTCGCTGATATCATTAGGGTGGAGTACGACAGGAATAGGAGCGTGTTCGGCGAAGTGAAGCCCGATATCGTGGCGAGGATTAGGGATACCTACCCATTCCACCCGCTATACATTGACGTACTGCTAGACATACTCGATAAACATAAGGGTCTGCAGAAGACGAGAGACTTGATAAGGATTAGCCGTAAAGTTGTAAGAGCCGTTGCCAACGATTATGAGAATGTTTACGACCTCATAATGCCTTGGCATATAGATGTTGAGAGGGACGACATAAGGAGTATACTGCTAACCTCGGGTTACGAAGTGTTTAGGTTGCCTATAGAAGAGGACATCGTTAAGAGGTGCGACAGATATGAAAAACCTTGGGTAGCTAAAGCTGTTGCAAAAGCTCTCTTCGTGAAGACGTTTGTGTATGGAGGAGGCCTAGTTCCTAAGGTAGAGTTCTTCCCAACACCTTCAGAACTAGCTACCTTAACATATGAGCCAGGTCTATTCAGCTCCAAAGATGTTCAGCCGAAAGATGTTGTAGAAGCTATTGAGTGGATGGCTAGCAACNTACTCTATGTCCTAAAAGATGAGAAGACGCAAAGGCTTTGGTTTACNTACATAATGTCGCCTGTGAAGTACATCGAGGCCGTGGCCCAGAAAGTCACCGACGTAAATGCCTATAAGAGGCTTCTCGAAGCTGTTGAAAGATCTGTTAACCGAGCCTGTTGAAAGCGTCGTCGAGAGAAAGAGGAGGAAAGAGAATGTAAGGGTTTTCGATACGGAACTATCTAGAGCAAGTAGGGAGTGCAAACCCTTAGACATTGACACTAGGAAGTATACTGTCTACACGTGTCTTGAAATCGATGTAGCTAGAAAGAATGAGGTTCTCGAGGAAATTATCTACAGAACCAGTAGCGGCGGTAGTAGGAGATATGCAAACACAGTATATGTTGTATATCCTGAGCGCAGAGAGAGTCTAGTACCAGTTCTCGAGTATGCTAAAAAGGTTATTGCATGTGAGGAAGCGAAGAAGGAGAACGTGGTAGACACGCTTCTGCAAGGATTGAAGATAAGTGGTCAGGAGCTGGAGATAGCTAGAGAAGTGTATAGGAGGAAGATAGACAGGTACTGTGAAAGTGCCATATTAGGCTTCTACAACATGATAGTTACGGCGTTGTCGAGGGTCGCCTACCCAGTTATGAAGGATAACCGGAGGACTGTAGATGAGGTAGACCTGTTCATTAGAGCTACATCAATTGTTTACGGAGTTGAAGAAACCCTAGCTAGAGAAGGTTTGAAAAAAGTTAGACGTGATCTAGACTTCGATACGTTTAAGTATCTACTCACAAGCATAGGTGTTGACCTGAACTCAACTAGTAGAAGAGTTGGCGATATCATAGACTACTTCTACTCGAATCCGAGGCTGCCAGCAGTACCTGAAGAAGCTATTAAAGAGGCCATCGCTGAAGGGCTTAGAAGGCTTGAGATAGGCCTTAGGTGCGGAGGTAGAGTGTACTACAAAAAGATTGAGACCTGTAGCAGCGAAGACGAGTGTCTAAAGACTCAAGTAGCTGAAGGAGAGTACGTGGGGAGCAAAGCTATTACTGATGATTGTGAAGTCCTGCCCTACATAGACGCTCTAAAAGCTCAGATGGAGAGTTTGAGGAGGAGAGAATGGGTTGAGGGCGATGCTAGGTATGTTGAGGATTACTACGTAGTCCTAGATGGGAAGCTGGTAAGCGTTAAAGATGTACTTAGTAACTTTGAGAACTACGATCCTGATGTACTTAGAGAGGCCTCGCTAGTCAAGCTAGTCAAAAGGGTTACGATATATATTGATCCTTCAAAGTTAGAATGGCGGGCTAGGCCTGGAGAAGAAGTAGAGTGGAAGCTAATTGTTAGGAAAAGCGGGCCGTTCAAAGGAGTTCTACGTGTAGATGTTGATTATGGAGATGCTGAGCCAAAGATTATTAATGTTGATGAAAGGTTTACCGAAGGCATACTGAGATGGGCCATTACGGCTCCAAAGGAACCTAAAGGCTATAGCTATGTACTTAAGCTTGTAGCCGAAGACGGCACTGTAGTTGCTTCCGCGAAAGCTGATGTTGTTGTAGAGATCGTGGGCAGAGAAGAGTGGGTCAGGGGAGTGCCGCCCGAAGGTACAGAAGTAGAGGCTATAAGGGTGGTTGTAGAGGGTCGTGACCTAAAGCCGCTTGACGTGCTGAAAAACAAGCTTGGGAAGTTGACGGTCGTTCATGAAGCCAGCTTTGAGCTTAGCCGCGCTCTTAGAAAGGATAAGGTATCTAGAGTAAGCATTGTGATGAGCGATGTAGGTTTAGATGAGCTGCTAGCCGTAGTGTTAAACGTTGTAAGTAGGTTTGGGTTGGGCGAAGTAACAACGAGGNCAAGTCTGAAGCTGGCGGCCGCAGACGGTAAGAGCTTCAAAATGCCTACGTTAAGTAGTGAAGAAGTAAAGGCGCTAANNAAGCATGAAATCTGGTATAAACNTGCTAAGAATAGGGAGTTGTAGGTTCTGGAACCCTAGCAGTAGTTAGGGGTTTCTTCGTGACTCAGGGGCCAACCTCTCCCGTTGCCTTAATAATTTTTGCTAGTAAGAGAGCTGGTAAGAAGTACAGGAGAAGCATCGAGGTTGCAAGATTCTATCCAAGCGCAAGCTACGCTCCCAAAGCCAGACCTGTCTTTGAAGCTAGAATTGATAGAGATACCCTTCTAAACGCGTTAGAGAAGCTGAACATCGAGTTCGTTAATCGTGGAGGTAACATTGTCGAGCTTTATAATGATTCAGACTTTAGAAGAGCCATTGTGTTTGCAGCTGTTAGGCAAATCCTCGCAAGCCCCTCAAAGGCTAGGGAGTGGGTAGAGGTTGTTAAAGCTATGAGCGATTTAGAGGTGTTGTTCTGGTTCACGAAGTTTTCCTATCACCATGAGAGGGTTGGTTACTGGGGTGTATACCGAGTTGCAAAAGCAATTACAGTCCTCTACAAACTTTAGCATAGCCGTAAAAGCGTTTGTAAAGAGCCTAATTGACGGTTTTAGATACCATCCATACATATTCATGCTCAGGCAAAGCCCTGGGGGAAAAGATGCTATACACCCATTTACACATCAGGTTGAGCTGCTATACAAATTGTTCTACAGGAAGCCTCTAAAGGTTTTGATAGGGGACGAGATAGGCCTTGGGAAAACCATAGAGGCTATAATGCTTCTCAAGTACCTTCAGGAGGTTGGAGAAGTTAGAAAGACCTTAGTGTTAGTGCCCAGAGTTCTCGTGAGTCAGTGGGAAGGTGAGTTAAGGAGGTTCGGTATAGAGCCTTTGAGAATCGAGCGAGACTCCATAGAGAATCTGGTTACCAGAGGTTTTCCAGAAGGAGTTTACTTAGCGTCTATAGATCTCGTTAAGAGGGAGAAGTATAAGTCCACAATACTGAGCACAAAATGGGACCTTGTGATAGTTGATGAAGCTCATAGAGTGGGTATTGTAGGGGGTAAGAAAAACGCTAGGTACGTCTTCTTAGAGGAGCTGATAAGTAGGAGCCCTATAGTAAACCTCGTACTTTTATCGGCAACTCCGCACAGAGGCAAGGTTGAAGACTATATCCAAAGACTTAGGCTTCTAGATCCAAGCCTTTACGCAGGTGTAGATGAGCTTGATAACGAGGAGTTCTATAAACATGTAAACGGGGCCCTAGTTTTTAGGAGAACAAAGCTCGACGTAAATAAAATATATGAGAAAAGCGATGTCTTTAAACCTTGCGAATTTATAGCTTACGTTGTTGAGGCGAGCGAGGAGGAAAAGGAGTTCCACGAGAAGCTACTTGAGTTTCTACGAAGCAAGCTGCTGGACTACTACAACAAGATTGGTGAAGAGCCTAGAGGCCTCGGTCTCCTACTAACGATAATAGCTAAGAGGGCGTCTTCAAGCCCTGTGGCGGCTATAAAGACTTTTGAGAAAATACTTCTGAGGAGAGGTGCTAAAATTAAAGGTAAACCTGAAGATGTTCTTAAAGAGCTTGAGAAGAAGGTTGACAGGTTTATAGAGTCCCTCTTCATGTCATTTGAAGAGTACGGGGAGCTTTTCGATGAAGCTGAAAAGGCTGCAGCCGAAGATGCAGACACTCTTCTAGAAGATTTCGCTGATTATCTTGAGCCTTTGCTAAGCGAAGAAGATTTTGAAAAACTTAGAGAATTGGTAAGCTTAGCAATGAAGATCAGTATGAAGGATCAGAGATTGGCTGAGGTTGTCAACCTTGTTAAAGAGCATCTAGGTAAAGGTGATAGAGTAGTAGTGTTTACAGAGTTTAAGGATACTGCTGAGTACGTATACGACGTTTTGCTGAAGAAGCTGCCCTCGCCGTTTAAGGATAAAGTGTGCTTGGTCACAGCATCGAAGATTGAACCTCCTAGAAATCTGCGTAAAGATGTTGAAAGTCGTAAGTACGGTATTGAGGATGTTAAGGAGTGGTTAAAGAAGGGGCTTGTAGACGTTATCGTATCAACAGATGTAGCTTCTGAAGGGTTAAACCTGCAGCACGCCAGTATCGTAGTACACTACGAACCTACCTGGAGCCCTATAAAGATTGTTCAGAGGATTGGTAGGGTTTGGAGAGTTGGTCAAGAAAAGAATGTTTACAGTTACAGCGTTTTACTGACTGTTGAAAGTGATTTAGCTGTGTTAGAGAACCTTTATGGCAAGTTGCTGAGTTGGCTGATCGCAGGTGTAGAGTCTAAAGTTGTTATTGGAGAGAAGCTGAGGATAAACTTCCTGAGAGGAGGTATAGGTCTAGAGGAAAGGGTGGATGTTTTTGCGATGCCTATTACCGGTGATAGAGAGGAGAGAGGTTACAGCGAGTATAGAGCTATCATAGAGTTCATAAGAGATGGTAGGAAAGGTTTGGAGAGGTATGTAAGCCAGATAATCTCTATGCTGAGTCAGCTGAAACGTATTAGTAGGAGAGTTGAGAGTGAAAGAGTTGAAAAAGCTGTTGTTATCGAAAACATTGTTTCAGAGGGGCTTGGAGGGTTATGTAGACAGCAAGCAACTGAAGCTTTGAAAAAAGTTCTAGAAGCTTTGGCACATCTCGAAGGGTGTGCAGTTGAGAAGAAATCTGGGATACTATTCATATCTTGTCCAAACCTCGGAGTACCAACTTCTGCTGAAAACCTTGCCGATGTATTAAAAATCGTTAATATCTTAATTGGGAAAGTCAAGGCTTTAGAACCTGTCATTCTCTTAGCAACTACTCTTAAGGATAGAGACTTTAGGGAACTTCATCTATTCGAAGTTGTTGTAAAGCTTCGCGATAGAGCTGCTTATAGCGAAGTTATCGGCGTTGGTGTTTCAGATACAGGTTTAGTATTGATTAGGGGTACAGAGTTGCTGAGCATTATTACAGAAGCTATACAAAGCATTGCTGGCGTCGCTGATATTGCGGGCTTCGACAATGAAACCATCGGCAATATGAGTTCCAAGGTAAAGAGCGTTATAGCTAAGGCGTTCAAGTCGTACATAGCTCAACCTCTTGAAACTTACATACGGTTTGTTGAGAGCAGAGGCCTTGGTCATAGACACGATGGTTGGGAACCAACTATAAGATCTATAGTGCTTGACGCTAGGTGGATTAGCTCAATATTTTTCCTGTCATCTGAAAGCCCTAAGGTTGCACCACCGCCTATAAAGGTTGAGGAGGTGGAGAGAAAGGCTATGGAATTCGTTATGGAGTTCGAGAAGAAGAGTGATAGGGTGCCGGAGGATGTGAGTATGTATGAGCACTACGATATTAGAAGCTATGACCCTAGGACAGGCGAGGTTAGGTATATAGAGGTTAAGGGTAGGTGGGAACCCACACTAGCTGTAGAGCTTACAGAAACAGAGTTTGAGTACGCTAAGAAGCTAAGTAAAGACTACTGGCTATACATAGTCTACGACATTGGTTCTGGGAACCCGAGGCTCGTCATGATTAGGGATCCAGTAAACAACGTTATCTGGAAACCAGTAGCAGTGTATAAGTATAAACTGGTAGGGATGAAGCGTGAAGCTTCAGAAACAAATTGAGTACGATGGTATAGTGATAGAAGTTTATGGTGGTTTTGGAGAGGTTGGAGGTAACTGCGTAGCTGTTGTCGATGGAGATAAGAAGCTTGTGTTCGACTACGGCATCAGGTACAACGCTATGAGGAAGTTCTATGGCGGGCGCATAGAGCCTCTCGGGCCAGCTGAAATGGTAAAGCTCGGTGTTGCTCACGACCCAGCTATAGTAGAGGGTGCTTCAGCTCTCTACGTATCCCATCTACATCTAGATCACGTAGGGCTACTATCAACCGTGTATACATCCACAAAAATAGTTTTCCCTGATAAAGAAGTCGCTAAGAATACTATCGGTACGTGGTACGAGAGGTCGCCTAGGTGGTTAAGCTACGTACCTCCGAGGTTCTGGGACTCGACAGCGTCGGCTAAGCTAATGGCGGAAGACGAGAACTTGGTTATAACTATACCTGTTAGTCACAGTGCTTACCCCTCTGTAGCGTACCTCTACATAGGGAGAAGTGCGACAGTGTTTTACAGCGGTGATCTCAGGCTGCAGCCTCTTGTAGAGCTACACCTACCGCTTAGGGAAAACCTCGAGAAACTAGGTGTAGAAGCTGTCGATGTAGCAATAATAGAGGGGATGAACATAGGCAATCCAGCTCCATCAGTAACAAAGGCAGGCTTCGAAGATATCGTTAAGAGCTTTTTAAACGTGTTTAGCGGCGTTATAGTCTCTATAGATCCCCACGATTTCGAGGCCCTACTCTACATATACAGTGTAGCAGATGAGGTCAACAAAAGCATTGTAGTAGCTTCCCAGAGAATTCTCTGGATGCTGAAGCTAGTCAGCAGAGTTAGCCCCCGATACTTAGACAGAACGTCTGTAGCTATAGAGCTAGAGAAGCCGTCGCCTACACCAGTGGATATTGTTAGCTTAGTAAACGATGTGTTTAGAGATCCCGAAGGCTACATAGTTATTGCAGAACCTGTACACCTTTTAGAGCTGCTAAGAAAGCTCAAGACCCAGAGTAAGGAAGTAGACCTATCAAACACCATAGCTCTACTCCTAGACCCCGAGCCTAGAGAAGCTATTAAAGAAGTTGAGAACAGGGTGTTGATACAGTGGCTAAAGATGTTTGGAGTACATCCACAAAGAGTTAGGCTATCTGGGCATTACCAACCACACCAATTCAAGCAGATAATTGAATTGTTAAAGCCAAAAACGTTAATACCAATACATACAGAAGAACCAGAGCTAATGTTGAAGCTTTTCGAGAAGTATAGAAAGGAATTAAGATAATACTGCATTGAATAATGTAATTATTACGAAGAATGCGATGATATAAAACGTAAAGGATTGGCTAAGGTAACGTAATGTGTAAAGACTGATAGATTCTGTTGAGGATAGATATTGAAAGGATTGCAATAATTTTTACTAAAGGTAAAGACATGACGATGTGAAACTATCAAAAACTTGAAATGCTTAAACATGTTAAGAAATCATCGTAAATGTATAGCATAATAAAGATATGTTTACAAAATAAATTGATCAAATGCTGTAATAGGATCTCAAAGCCAAATTAAGTATGGCTGCAGTGTATTGAACAATAAAAATGTTTAAAGATGTTGCAGAACTCTACACAAGTTTNAAAATACAATAGAATTTGTGATAATTACGCTTTGAAGTGCTTATCCATGATATGTTCGTGGATGAAATTATAACATAATTGCTTCTTGATATTTTAATAAATTTGATAAAAAATGCAAAACTTTTAAAAAGAGACCACAATTGATACCATAGTTGNNGTCAATTCTTTTTGCGGGAAGCTCTATCAAAAATAAAGTTCACTCTAATGTTAATAGACTTAGAAAGTGTCATACTAAATTAAGTTGTAATGGTTATGCAGTAGATTTTGTTACTCTGTACATGAATTCATGAATTTAGAGAATGTGAAATATCTGGACTGCAAGTTGAGGGTGAGAAGCAGGGGTATTTGGCTTAAACACAGATACAATTTCTATATTATGAATATAATTTTTATATGAAGTTTAGAAGTTTGTATTGAATCTGCGCTGCACCCCTTGTTGTATATGTTTAGGCGGGTATCCCGAGGTGTAAAGGATGCCTCCTGTAAATAAGTATAGATGTAATTATTGTGGACTTTCTTTTCCTGAGGGGTGGGGTGGTTATTTCTATGTTGAAGTAGATGAGGGGTTTCTTGAGAAGAGGCTGAGTGAGTTACATAATATGGTACAGATTTACAATAAGGTTCTTAGAGATATTGAACAGTACATCAACGAATTCTATCACGTTATTCAATACCATTTTGCAGAGCTAATGCACCATGTTCAGGATATTATTCGATATTTACAAGTG
>Ga0065719_100500_pt1 | contig 10738 bp, 13 predicted proteins | sample GBSCel85sediment_FD_59106 | JGI IMG/M metagenome (GOLD analysis project Ga0065719, IMG submission 59106) | Hot spring sediment microbial communities from Great Boiling Spring, Nevada - Cellulolytic enrichment CS 85C v3 (version 3) | ecosystem: Environmental > Aquatic > Thermal springs > Hot... | reverse complement strand
AAAAATGCATAAGTTTATTTTTCGATCCCCCTTCGGCCTCGAGTAGCTTGGCTACCACGTGCCTTAGGATGGTCTCCAGCTCCATGCTCAGCTTGTCGAACTCCCCAGATCCTCCCTCCCCGCTTATGTAGGCCGCCGGGTAAAGCTCTCCATCCAGCCTTATTCCAGCCCTCTCCGCTATCGTCCTCAAGGCCCTGTGCATGACCCTTATTATCTGGTCCTCGGTCAGGGGCTTCGGCCTTATGCTGAGGTCCGCCAGCCTATACAGCTCCCGGAGATACTCGATCCCAAGGCTCTTGATGTCGTTATATCTGGACGTCCGGTGGCCCATCATGTATTCGATGTATTCGGCTGGAACCCCTCTGCTCGCGAGCCAGGTCCTGAAGTATTTTCTGAGGCTGTGNACCCTGACCTCGTGCCTCTTCCCCTCCCCTATCCTTATCAGGCCCGCCTTCGCATACAGCCNGTTGATGAGGCTGTAGACCGAGACCTCGGTTAAGGGCCTGGGGGGCCNATGCTCGGTCGCTATCAGGGGCGACTCATCCGATATCACCTCCCCCCTCCGCCTCCTCTCCTCCAGGTAGAGCTTGAGGAACTCGACGGCCTCGCTCCCGATGAAGGTATCATAGTCGCCATACTTCCCCTTCGTGATCTCGCTCTCCACGTGGATGTGGATGGGGGTTATCCCCCTCTCGAGGTCGTGTTTGACGTGCCGATACTTTAAGCGAACTAGGGTCGAGAGCCTGAAGCCCCCTAGGGCCAGCATCGATACGATCACCTTCTCCCTCAAATTCGCCACCTCCAGCAGCTTCTGAAGCTCTTCAGGTCTCGGGGTTCTATCTTGATATACAGTGATGTTCTTGAGGGGCTTATCGAACTTGAACTCCAGTCCATTGGTCTTGTAGAGGGCCTTGACGGCCTCTATGCATAGGATCAGGTAGCTCGGGCTAGCCCCCCTGGACTTGAGAGCCAGTAGGTAGTCCTCAAGCCTTTGCCTCAGCCATTCCGATGAGCTGCTGTCTATCGAGGCCTCGTGGATCAATTGGTCCGGCGTCTTTCCGAGATATTTTGAGAACTTGTAGAGGTGGTAGATGCGGTTCCAGAGGGTCTTCCTGCTCCCGGTTCGATAGAGGAGGTAATACTTAGCCATATTCAGGACCGTCTTATTCTCCAGGGCGAATGATAGACAGGCCGGCGTGGACATGCAGACGGATTGAATTATGTAGTCAACCAAGTATAGATCCTCATCCCTTAAATCTGCCGGGACCTCGACCTCGACGGGCTTCTTCAGGGTCCCGCCATCCTTCCTCCTGTAAACGATTATCCTCCTCTTCCCATCCCTAGGCTTGGTGATCAGGTATCCGATCTTCCCCTGCTCCTCCACGACCCTGTCGATCTCATCCCTCCTCACCCCTTCGAGAAGCTGCTTTGCCTTCTCCATACCCCCCTAGCGCCCCCTAACACTACAATTAGATCTCTTATAACTCTTACTTCTAAGAGAAAACTGATAAAGCCTAGAATAAGGCTTCTCATACCTAGAGATGGAAGAGGTGCTCGGCTTAACGAAGGTCTCGCAGAACCTCCAGACCAGGATACCCAAGGACGTTGCTGAACTCCTCAAAGTCAAGGAGGGTGATCGAATCCTGTGGGTTAGGGAAGGCGAGCGAATATATGTTAAAAAGGCCGAGATCAAGTAAGCTTCACCTCCTGGATCTCGACTATATCGCTCTTCAGGATGCAGATCCCAGTCGCGGGATGGATCCTCTCTTGGGGGGCATCTAGATCCCTAACCCAGAGGATCCAGACCGCGTGATCGTCCTCGTCATATATCCATCCGAGCGTCTCACGTAGGACGGGCTTCACCCTCACGGGATCAGAGTCTCTNAAGATCACGTGATCCCAGAACTTTACCCGAGCCAGCTTACCCTTTCTCAAGCCTCTACCACCACCTCGCGTCTTCCCAAGTATTTGCAGGCGCAGTCTAGGCAGAGGTAAAGCGATACTCCATTCACCTTGAGCCAGATCTTCCCACGCTTTCTGAGGCAGTTCTCGCATCGACTCCAGTTCCTAACAAGCCTGACCTTGTTCCCAGCCACTTTGAACCTCCATGACCCTTCTAGGGTGGCGCGCAACTGGTCTATGCTCACGAAGAACCCGAGCCTCCTATGAAGCTCCAGGTCGAGGACATGTAGGTCGATCGGCTGCCTGAACCCTCTAAGGATATCCGTGATAAGCTCGATGAGCAATGGGATCGGAATCCTCTTACTCAGCTTTGTATAGCTCAATCTTCCCGTCCCCCCTCCTTACAATGATTAGGGAGCTTCTGCTGAAGTCGTCAAGCGTGAGCTGGCCCTCCTCAACCGGGACCAGCTTGATGTCTCCGAGGTTCACAGCGACCCGGGGAGCCGTAGCGAGCCGCCTGGGCTTCAGGCGGAGTGGGCCGCCGCAATGGGGGCAGCGCGTGTAGTTTTCCAGTTTCCTAGGCCACGCGTCATCATTATCACCATTATAGATGTCGAACCAGGCATCACACCTGGGACAGTAGCGCTTTCTTCGATAGTGGGATTTCTCCGGCAGCCCCTTCGGCAACGTTAACTCTTCATAGCATTTCTTATGCGCATAGACCCTTAAGCCCCAAAATGCCCCATAAAGCGACACGAGGCCATCATCCTCACTTGATACGCATTCCTCCCCCTTGCCGATCGCTTCACCGCAGATCCGACAGGTCCTCTTCCTCCTCGCGGTCTCGAGCATGACTTTAGCCTTGAGCCACGCCGAGATGATCCGCTCCTCTGAAACGCCTGCTGCAATCAAATCCGCGTTTGTTATCGGTTTCTTCATCTGCCTCTTTTCCACCTCCTAGGAGGTCTATGCTTGGCAGGCCTGACAGTGGCCCGGATGAAGCTCCAAGCAGCCTTATCCCTCAGCTCCTCGAGCTGCTCATCATCTAGCTTCTCGGAGAGAATGATTCTCCTGAAGTAGCGGTCAGTCTTATCATACTCGAAGCTGACTTTTTCTCTACCATATCTCCCCTCCAAGAAGCCGCGAAGCCAGCCTATCGCGGGGTCGTCAATCCGCAGAGGCTTGAGGGGCTCAAGCGCTATCTCCTGATTATAGACAGCTATCCTCCCGAATAACTTCCCATTTTTGCTGAGAATCGGAATGGTCTTCTCCATTCTCTCCGCCTTGATCTTCTCTGATGTCTTAATCCCCTCTGGGATCTTAGGAGGCTGTGGAAGCTCAACGTCCTCTCCAAGGAACTTCCTCCTCAAAGCCCTATCAGCATATTCGAGGACCTTCTCCAAGGCCTCAGGGTCAAGCTTGGGCGAGTCGGCCTCAATAACCCAGGTGTAGCTGCCTTTTTCCGTTCTCCTAAGCCGAATAGTCAGCCCCTCTTTTCGGATCGTGGTCTCTTTCCGCTCAAGCTCCTCGCTCACCATTTATCACCCCTCATCTTTGATGAATACAACATGCATCGCGAGGGCCTTGTGGCAGTTTTGGCAAACCTCTAAGCCGCCTGGCCTTCCCCTGGTCTGGATTATTTTTCCCTCCTTCTCTGCGGTTAGGAAGCAGTCCTCACATAGTAACGCTATCCTAATCCTCACCGATCCAAGTCTCTGCCTTTCCCCTTCCTTTCCCTCCGATCTGGTCTCCTCTTTCAGAGCCTCCTCTTCCTTGAGAATCGCGTTTAGCATATGCCTAACCCTGTCGACTAGGAAGACGACCTCTTCACCGCTGATGTTTCTCTCCACACGTATCCTTGAACTGTCGGCGGTTACTGCCTCGGCCCCGTAAAGCGCTTTTAAATCGTCAACTAGTTTGTTGTAGCGATCCTCTCCCAACAGCCTTAATGTCTTTTCATCAAGCTCTATCGTGAATTCGAGGGGTTCCAAAAGTAGCCTACCGAAGTGATGCTCCCCGTTCCTGAGGGGGATCGCGACTGTGGGTGCCTCTACCCCTATGTTGCTCTTACTCCTTTTCTCAGAAAAGGCTTCTTCTCGCTCTTTTTCGAAAATTACGCCCTCTTCTTGAGTAGTTGGCGCTACTACTCGTTCTTCTGCCTCTTTTTGCTCATTTTCGCCTGTTTCCAGCCGTATTTTCTCACGAGTAGTAGCGTAACCCTNGGAGGCAAGCCGTTTAACCGCCTCCTCGACCCTCTCGTTCATTAACCGCTTCTCCTCTTCTGAGAAGGCCAAGGCGACTTCTGTGATCGCGCGCTTAGTCCTTTCTATCCGATGGGGTCTGGACTCCCTATCGACAATGACGAGGCCGAGGTTCTCGAGGCGGGGAATGATGACGAGCCGGATCGTTGAGGAGGGTATTTTGGTGATCCTCGCCAGCTCGCGATAGGTCGCATATCCTAGCCCTTCTCCCCTGCCGTTTTCAATCTCCTCCAGAGCTTTCAAAACTGTTAGCTCTTTGTCGGAAATGCCGGCGATCGTCGTCTTGAACGCGGTTCTCAAAAGCGGTAAGACTGCCTCGAGGTCCTCGGGGGTCGCTATTATGACCGTGACCTCCCGTCCATCCTCTAGTGAGGCGCGGAATCTTGGTCGCTTGTTCATCATTAATATTGCATGTCCTTTTATGAACGCGGCGAGCTTTACGATGTCCCTGCGAAGCTTAACATCCACATTGTCCTGAAGCTCTTGTTTTAGCTTCTCGACAATTAGGTCGAAGAAGGGGATTACAACATCTATGTTTTCCGGAATTGCCTGCCACAACTTTGCTAAAATCTTCTGGCAGCCTTTTGTGAAGCGCTCAAAAGCACGCTTAAATTCGAAATCCATATCGAGCCTCGCCTTAAACTCCGCGATCCTGTAGGTCTGTTCCGCCGACTCATCCAAAGTAATAATTATCGTTCTGTGGATTAGATCGGGGTTCCCCCTCCAATTGGTTGTCGTGGCCACGAGATATGGGGTTCCCAGAGTCGTGATCTCTGTCGGTCTAAGCCGGCCACGCTCATCCCTATCGACTATACCAATTCTGATGAACCCCTCGGACATTGATATGTGAACCGCGGTGGGCGTGTTTTGAGCTTCCTGCAGGTAGATGAATTTGCGATCTACATTCTTTTGCCGCTCATAGAATGCCTCAGTAATCCTTGTGAACTCTTCAACAAGCCCAAGCAGACTAAAGGCATCTAGAAAGGCCTTAGCGAAGTTTGACTTGCCAGCGCTGTTTTTGGCCTCGATCAACTCCCCCCAAATCCGCTCGTTGGCGTTCCGAAGTTTGACAGTGAGCTTAGCTAAGGCGGCCATCTTAACATTGTCATCCTCCCCGACCACAGTCGGGAACAGGTTCCTAAACTCGTCCAGATCCTCAGGCCACCACTCCGAAAGAGCCAGCGTCTTTAGCTTCCACGCCTCCCCGAGGCTTGGAAGACCGAAGGCTTCCTTAATTAGTTCCAGATTCTTTAAACCCAGGATGTCGTCAAAGATCGTAACAGATTTTCCATTCCAATGAAGGACCCAGCCCCTTCCTGTAAGCTTGAGGGTGGGCTGATCGTCAACTTTAAAGCCTGCCTTTACAACGTCACTCATGGGGGTCGCCTCCTCCTACTGCTCCTAGCCCTTCTCGGCATGGCCCAGGGGCGGCCTCTCCCCACTCTTTAGTCACCTCGCGGCGATCTTTGGCGTGAGTTTTACTGGCTGCAGTTTTATGACCCCACCATCCTCTAGATCCATTGCTAGGAGGTCGCCGGGCTTCAGGTCAAGCTCGCGCGCCCACTTCCGCGGGATATAAACGTAGTAAGCCAATCCATTCCACTGGACCCTTACAACCTTCATGTTGAGGCAAACTATTCAAAAGACATAAATATCCCTACCTAAAACGTTTTTCTGACCATTGGGAAAACGCGGTCCGAAACCTGGAGAGGGAGGGGGAGGCCGGCCTAAATCCCATCTTTAGGTTGACTCTGAATGGGCAAAAGGGTCGGGGTCTCTCCTCTCACGGTCATAAAGGCTTTGCTGGCGATCTCCGAGTCTGGGGAGGCTTCCCTCACACAGATNNCTTAAAACCGGCGATTATTGAAAAGGGGGTTCTTAGCGGGCTCCTAGACTACTTAGCTAAAGCTAATGTGGTTACGAAGAGGGTGGTTGGCCGTAAACATGTCTACCAATTGACCGATGAGGGGGAGAGATTTCTGCTCCAGCTTCGCGCGGCAATGTCGTGGTGTCCAAGGATCTTTAACAAAGACCTCAGCATAAAGGAAAAGATCAAGCTTTACAGGCAGTCTCTGGAGAAAAGGTATTCGGAGAGTGAACGCTATAACATCAATCTCGATCCCGATGCTCCATCCCTAGTCATGTTCTTCGTGGCCCTATTCTTCCCAGAAGTGTGGGGGTTTTTGGAGCAGGGGGCGTCCTATGACGAGTTCGTGAAAGAATTTCTAGCTCGCAGGGGGGACTGGCCCCTCATAGAAGACTACCTCGTGGGTCCTACAGCTTGGAGGCAGCGGATAAAAGAGCTTGTGGAGTTCATGTATTATTATGCCTCCGGGTCGCTTGTCGCGGAGGCTGATGCTGAAGAGCTGAGGAATATGCTGGAGCGGCTAAAAAGGAGAAAACCACATGCATCAACCTACCTAAATGATCAAGATAGAGTTGATCCTCAAAGCGGGTGCGTTTGGGTTGGCGGCATATGCTACCATGTCCTCCCGAAGAAGAGGATCATGTTGACTCGATACGGGTTTTATGAGCTTGAATCGATTAGTTTCATTTATCATCTGTATCAGTTGGCAAAATCTGAGGGGGAGTATCTGGCATACCTGCATGACCACAGGATTTGGAGCAGAGGGCCTCCACTTGATAAGCAGGCGTATTTCGCCCGGAAAGCAGCTATGCTCAAGCAGCTCAACGAGATCAGAAGGGAGATGGATAGAGTTGAGGGTGAGCATATCATCAGATACGAGCCTCAAGAAAACGACTATTCCCTTGATCCATCCATAAGTTACATTCTCGAGAGCTTGGAGAGATTGAATCCAAAAATCTACGGCCCAATCACTTCTAATGAATCCGGCCGGGGAACCCCGTTTAACTCCCTAGCGAAATCAAAGAAGACGGAAGATCTTCCCCTCGGTCTAAGCAGGCTTCAGCTTCTAGTAGTTGACAAGATATTCCGGGGCGAGTTCTGCCCAAGTTGTTCGAATGATCGAGAGATCCACCTCCTAGAGGCGCACTTATTGGTGGAAAAGAAGGTAGCCGGATATAGGTGTCCCAGATGCAACAATATATTCAAAGCTGAAAAGGCACCCGGACAATGGCAGGATCTTCTTAGTGTAGGGAGAAGCCAAAGCGATAAAGAGGCTACAGCCGGCTAACGTGGCTATTATTCCCCTCAGTCCTTCACCCTTTAAGGCCAAGGCTCCACCCTTTTTTGATTGAACGTGAACTCCCTAAGATCATTCGCATACATAGCTGTCCTTCAAGCCATGCTACTAGCGATGCTGCTACACGCGCCTTGGTCAAATCCGAGCCTCTACACGGATATAATCGCCTTCTTCTGGGTCGATTATGCTACTAGGGGCCTAACCCCATATCTGGATCTGGGGGCGGATGGGGAGCCGTTCGAGTATCCCTATCTCGCGGGCGGCATATCGGTGCTGGCTTGGAGGCTTGGCGGATCTGAGGCGGGCTTCTACATAGCCTACAGCCTCATCGTTATCGGGTTCGCATTGCTGATGGCGCATGCTATTTTGGAGCTTTCCAGCTCGCCTCTGGCCATCCTCTGCCTCACCGCGCCCAGCATGGTAGTCTATGGGATATACGGTTATGATGTCATCCTAGTCGGCTTGACAGCCGCCTCGATCCTAGCCTTCGCGAAGAGGAGGTATCTGCTCTCGGCGTTTCTCTTGGCCCTAGCGTTCCACGTAAAGATCCTCAGCATACTCTTCCTGCCATACGCGCTCCTAAGGCTGGAGGGCAGGGACAGGGTGAGGTATTTCGCGGCCTTCGCGGCGGCGGTCGTAGCGCCGATCCTAGCGATGCCCCGGGGCTTCCTCGAGATGCTGGAGTATCAGACATCCTGGGGCCTCGAAAACGCCTGGTTCGTCTATTTATTCCCAGACGCGGCATACCCATTGACCCGCTTTCAACAGGTCCCAGTGAGCGTGGAGTGCGCGAAGGCCTTTGGATACTGCCTCATGGCCCTGCTCTACATGCTCGGGCTGAAGTTGGGGCTGAGGCTGCCGCCCCAGAGGTTCATGGCCCTCGCCGCCGCGGCATATCTGCTGGGGACCCCAAGGTATTCGCCTCAAACAAGCATCCTCCTGCTGCCATTCCTCGCATCGTTCATGACGCCGCGCATGATCCCCGCATTCCTCCTATGGGAGCTTGCAAACGCCTCAATAATATTGACTTGGTTCACGACCGAGGCCCCCCACATGCCTTGGCAGCCTCCCCAAGTAGCGTCATTGATCAGGTTCGTAGCCCTCCTCGCTTTATTCATCCAAATGGTGGCCGCAGCAAGGGGTCTCGAGACCAAGATCCCAAGCATAAGTCTTATGCGAATTCTGAGAAAGATAAAGCAGGCTTCCTAATTGGCCTCGGTTTAATCCTCCTCCTAACAGGAGACCTATGCTATTGGAACTTTGGATCGTGATAGTGGTTTAGATACAAAAGCCCTTGTTTCCGAAGTTCTTCTGATTATTTGGACTACGGACTGTCAAATCCTATTTTGGTAAACAGTGTATAATATTTTTAACGTCATTCTTCAACATGATCCTCAAGCTATGGGGGTTACGCGGATGCGGAGAGTTATATTTATCGACGCCGATATTTTGATACCTCTCTTCGACCCTGATGCCAAGTCTGAGGAAGTAAAATCGGCAAAATCACTGTTAAGTCAGTTAAAGCATTACAGGGAAAGGAAACATTATGTCATTCGCATTTCTCAAGTAGCCTTAGCAGAGATCTTTATGAAAATCTTAAGAATCTTTATGAAAAACTTAAGACATGCTTCTTCGATCCAGAAGGCCTCAAATCTTGCGAACAACGTGTTGGACGCGATATGGAAGATAAGCGTTGAATTAGAAGCGGATTATCCATCTCTCAAACCTAGCGTAGTGGACCTTGCAAAAGAATTACTCAATGAAGGATATGTTTGGCATTTTAATGATGCTCTTATATTAGCTCATGCTATGGACGATAGAGAGACTGAGTTCTTCTTAACAACGGATAGAAACATTTTGGAAAGTTACAAACTTGAAGAATGGGTTAACGAGTACAGGAGAAAATGCGAGATGAAAAAGATGAGAATCGCAGAAGTTTTACCCTAACAGCTTGAATTTCCTTAGTTCCTCTGCAACAGCCTTTATTCTCGTATTTTCTTATATAAGGCTTCAGTTTGGAGACGTGATTAATTAGCTTTGAAAGGTCGTAACCTTCCACCCCTTTATTAGTTTCCCAAACACTTAGAAGTGTGGCTGCGGCTTCCAGCCACTCATCGTCTCTCCCGCTTAGGAAAGCCGCAAACCGGTCTTTGTCAAAGCTTTTCGGAAGTTCAGATTCAGGGATCACGCGCATATTATTCAACTCATAGTAATCATCTGCCAGCTCTCTCGAATAAGGGCCCCTTATATGCAGCCCATAGCTGTATCCTAGATCTAAACCGAAAAACCTAGCCAGAAACACGTATTTTTGTAGCCGAAATCTTTTCTCAAACTCTTTTTCGATCTCAAAAGTATACCCCAACCTAGCTTCAAGGAATCGAATGAAAGCCGACAACAGACCCCTTCTCACATCCCGCTCTCTAAGAGATAGCTCCATTCTACAAAACGATATTACAAGAGTAGTACATAACTGTTACGCCGTCGCGGGTATTATAATATTACAACTACGACCAAGAATTCGATCCAGCCTTTCTAAGCATGGACCTATGAGGTTCTCCGCTTCTTTCATTAAACTTCTGATCTTGACGACCAGCTCAGATCTACGATATTCCTCTCCGATTTGAAAAATGAGAGATCTGCCTTCGAACCTCGCGAGCCACTTATATACGTCGGGCCAAGAGACCTTCTCATTGTTTAAACCGGAATTCCTGCTCTCCTACACTTTCACCTCGACAGGTCCCCTAACTAAGACTATTTTTCCGCCTTCTTCGATGAACACCACCTGATCGCCTTCCTCGAGCTTTAGAGCCTCCCTAACCTCTTTTGGCAGGACCATGAGGCCCCTCCTGCTCAGCTTCGCGATTCCTATGATCCTGCCGCCGCCCATCCTCCAGCTTATAAGCTGGATTTGCTTGCTTATAAAGGCTAACATGCTAATCATGCTAATTTTTATAAGCATGATTAGCATCACGATATCTGAGAAAATGAGGCGCGGAAACTCCCCCTTAAAGCCAGCCTATGAGAATGCCACGGTGATGGAAGCTGAGAGGCTTGTCGAGATAAAGGCCAAGGTTCCAGAGAGGGTCGCGAAGTTCATAGGCTATGCCTCTAGGCGGCTCCACATCCCAGAAGAGGAACTGTATGCGAGGCTTATCGGGGACGCCTTAAGCGCTTTGGAGAGTTACATGAGCCATCCTGAGGGCTGGACTCGCTTTGTTGGCCTGAGCCTTGAGCCGGTCTTGTGTTATGCTCTCGCGAGCCTAGCCGAGTCGTTTGTGGGAAGCTATAGTAGCCAAAACTTCAGACGCATGCTAGAGGCAGAGGAAGTGGATGCCTAACGTATGCGCTTCTTCCCTCCTCCCTTTTTTCTGCATACCTAAGAAGGTGATGATGCACACATGGCTGCCGGAG